>SMVB01332212.1_pt1 | contig 34324 bp, 32 predicted proteins | sample 2456461 | NCBI WGS metagenome assembly SMVB01 (sample SAMN11095934, study PRJNA526329) | marine sediment metagenome | biome: Marine sediment; feature: Surficial sediment; material: Deep marine sediment; isolation source: Hadal surficial sediment | place: Pacific Ocean | collected 2014-05 | depth... | reverse complement strand
CTCGAGCCATTCGAGCTCCATGCCGTGGGTTAACACTGCGCTGATCGCGTGCATGCGCCGATTGACGGTGGCCGGCCGCAGGGGTACGCCATGTCGCGTGGTCAATTGACGAAGGCGTTCTCGAGCGTCGATGAAGTCGCCACGGCGCAGCGTTGTGAGGAGGCGCGCCCCGAGCGCGTCTGACCACCAGCTCAGCACGTTGATCGCGTAGCGTTCGAGGTTTCGCGCGTCGATGAACCGCTCGACCAACTCGGCCAGGGTGTGGGATTCGACGATCCAGTACTCACCGCGATCCATGCTGCGCTCGACCTCACGTGCCCAGAGCTGCGCATCGCGCTTCGTCCCGAACGTGTTAGTCACGGGTTTGAACCCCGCTTTGCGCACCTCGGCGGTGTAGCGCCCCTTTCGATTGCGAATCCGCGCCATCACCCTGCCCTCCGAGCGCCGTTGTCGATGGTGTAGAGCAAATGCCGGGCGTGTTTGGTCTGAGATGCGTCGGGGGATGCGCGTCTGTGCGCGGTAGTATTGAGCGTAGCCATGATCGACTCCCATTCAGTCGGTTGCGGTCAGGGCATCGACGGCGGACCAACGCTGTCGATGTCCCATTGTGCAAGCCCTGTGCTCCCGACGGGGAGCGTCGGGAACCGAAGCGTTGCGTGCTACCGAGAGAATGGGTGGGACAAAACTGGGACAAATACGCTCTGTCCACCACGCCAAGGCTCAAGTTATTGATTTTATGGAGGCTGAGGTCGGAATCGAACCGGCGTACACGGAGTTGCAGTCCGCTGCATGACCACTCTGCCACTCAGCCGAAGGGGCGGCATTCTAATGGGCTGACCGGCATAAGCCAACATGCGTGCGCCGCTAGGGTTCATCCATGCTGTCCCGAAGCGCTGGCCAGGCGGCGCGCAGGTAGACGGCCATCGACCACAGGGTCATCAGCGCCGCTGCGTACAGCAGCACGTACCCAAACTGCACCAGCGGCGCGTCGAGGTCCGGGGGATGTGCCAGCAACACCAGCAACGCGATGATCTGCATGGTCGTTTTGACTTTGCCGAGCCAACTGACAGCGACCACGCCGCGGCGGTTCATCTCGGCCATCCACTCGCGCAGCGCCGAGATGACGATCTCGCGGCCGACAATCACCGTGGCCGGCAGGGTCAGCCACAGATTGGCGTGATGGCCAACCAGCAACAATAAGGCGGTCACCACGATCAGTTTGTCCGCCACTGGATCGAGAAACGCGCCAAGGCGCGTCGTCTGACCCAGTCTGCGAGCTAGGTAGCCATCCAGCCAGTCGGTGAGACCGGCGACGCCGAACAGGGCGGCAGCAATCAGATAGGTGGGCTGCCCGGGTATCACGTACACGGCCACGAAGATGGGTATGAGCGCCATCCTCAAGAGCGTGATCAGGTTCGGTAGATTCATCTGGGTGTAATTGGCCGCGCTGGGCCATTCTAGCGGTTGGCGTCAGCCAAGGTGTAGTTCTGCATAGATCTGGTCGGCGAGTTTGTGGCTGATGCCTGGCACCTTGACGATTTCATCGACGCTGGCGCCTTTCACGCCGGCGACGCTGCCGAAGTGACGCAGCAACTCACGGCGTCGCTTCTGACCAATGCCCGCGATGCCCTCCAGTTCGGAGGTTTTGCGGGCCTTGGCACGCCGCTGACGGTGCCCGGTGATGGCAAAGCGATGCGCTTCGTCGCGGATGTGCTGCAGCAGGTGGATCGCCCCTCCCTGCGGCGGCAGGGTCAACTCGCCGACCTCGGCGAGATAGAGTGTTTCCAGACCCGGTTTGCGGGTGGGGCCCTTGGCGATGCCGAGGATCTGCACATCGTCCACCTGCAACTCGCTCAAGACGTCCTGTGCCTGGGCGAGCTGGCCGGGACCGCCATCGATTATCAGCAGATCCGGCAGGTGGCCCTCGCCGGCTTTCAGACGGGCGTAGCGCCGTTTCAGGGCTTGCTTCATCGCGCCGTAATCATCACCCGGCGTAACCCCCTCGATGTTGAATCGCCGGTAGTCCGATTTCAGCGGGCCGCTGGTATCGAACACCACGCAGGAGGCAACGGTGGCTTCACCGCTGGAGTGGCTGATGTCGAAGCATTCCAGCCGCGTGGGAAGGTCCTCGAGTCCCAGCGCTTCCTGAAGTGCGACGAACCGCGCGTAGACGTTCTGCTTGTCGGCGAGGTAGGCGTTCAGCGCGAGTTCCGCATTCTCTGATGCCATTTTCAGCCAGCGTGCCCGCTGACTGCGAACCCGGAAACTCACCCGAACTCGGCGCCCGCTTCTCGCACTGAGCGTATCGCTCAGGAGTTCCCGGTCGGCGAGTGGCGTGCTGACGATCACCGATTTGGGAATTTCACGTTCCGCGCTGCCGAGGTAGTACTGGGAGAGGAACGCATTGAGCAGGTCTTCGGCCTCGGACTCCAGATGATTTTTCGGAAACCAGGTCCGGTGACCGAGCAGGCGGCCGCCACGAATGAAGAATCCCTGCACGCAGGTCGCACCGGAGTTCTGAGCGATGGCGAACACGTCCTCGTCGCCACTGCTGGCGTGCACGTACTGCTGTTCCTGAACCTTGCGCAACTGGGTGATCTGATCCCGGTAACGCGCGGCACGTTCGAACTCGAGCCCGGCGGCGGCTCGCTCCATCGAGGACTTGAACTCGTCGAGAATTGCGTTGTTGCGGCCTTCCAGAAACATCACGGCGACACGCACGTCGTCGGCATAGTCGGCTGGGCTGATGGCGTTGACGCAGGGTGCACTACAGCGCCCGATCTGGTGCTGCAGGCAGGGCCGCGAGCGATTCCGGAAATAGCTTTCGTCGCATTGGCGGATCTTGAACAGCTTCTGCAGGATATTGAGGCTGTCGCGCACCGCGCTCGCGCTGGGGAACGGCCCGAAGTAGCGCCCGGTTTTGCGCTTGGCGCCGCGATGGAACGTCAGCCGGGGATAGTCGGGGTGATCGGTCAGGTAGATGTATGGATACGATTTGTCGTCGCGCAGCACGATGTTGTACGGCGGCCGGAGTTTCTTGATCAGACTCTGCTCCAGCAGCAACGCCTCGGTCTCACTCGCGGTGACGGTGATCTGGATGTCGGCGATCCGTTTGACCAATGCCAGTGTTTTAGTGCTCAACCCGGAGGCACGGAAGTAGCTCGTGACGCGATTCTTCAGATTGCGTGCCTTGCCCACGTAGAGGGGCTCGCCGTCGGCGTCGAGCATCTGATAGACGCCGGGCTTACGGGTCAGGCGTTGCAGGAACCGCTCGGCGTCAAATGTTGCGTGGGATGGCTCGGCCATCCCACGGACCCTATGCAGGCGGCTCGGACCCGTCAAGCGTCTGCCGGGCCATCTCGAAGACGTCGCACAGCATTTGTCTGGTCAGCCGGCCGGTATTCACGTTCTGACGGCTCGGGTGATAGCTGTCGAGCAGCCAAAGGCGGTCTGCCAATCGGTGCTGCGCGCCGTGCCCGAAACGTAGCGCCGCTGCCGGCTGGATAACGGACACAATCGCTTCGTGGGCAATTCGTCCCAGCGCCATCAGCGCACGGGGTTTGCGCACGCCGGGTCGCCACAACGCGTTGATCTCGGCGTCGAGATACTCCCTGCAGTTGCTGATCTCGGCGGCCAGTGGCCGGTTCCCCGGGGGCAGACATTTTACCGCATTGGTGATCCGACAGCCCTGCAGTACCAGCCCGTCATCGCAGCCTGAGGAGCCCGGACGATTGGCGAAGCCGGTCGCGAACAGTATCTCGAACAACAGCTTGCCCGAGGCGTCGCCGGTGAATGGGCGGCCGCTGCGATTCGCGCCGTGCATGCCTGGCGCCAGCCCGACGATAAGCAGCCGCGCGTCGTTCGGTCCAAAGCCCGCAACGGGCGCGGCATGATAGTCTGGATGGCGTTCGCGAACTTTCGCCAGATTCGCCGCCAGGCGCGGGCAGCGCTGGCAGTCTGGATCGAAAGCGCCCATCGCTCAGGCCTGTAGCCTGGCGGTGTCCACATCGATCATCCCATAGCGTGCCGCCAGCAGCGCTAACTCCACGTCGCTGCGGACCTTCAGCTTGTCGAAAATCCGGTAGCGATAGCTGTTGACGGTTTTCGGACTCAGATGGAGATCGGTGGCTATCTTCTGCACTCGCTGACAGTCGACCACCATCATCGCGATCTGCAGCTCGCGGTTCGAAAGATGATCGAAAGGACACGTACAGGTGTCCTCGAAGGACTTCAGCGCGAGGTGCTGGGCGACCTGGTGGCTCATACAGCGCTGGCCGAGAAATACTTTGCGGATGGCCCCGAGCAATTCCTCACGCGATGCGCCCTTGGTCAGAAATCCCGCCGCCCCGGCTTTGATCGCCTGGGCCGGGAAGGGATCTTCGGAACAGGCCGTGACCACCACGACCCGGATTCCGGGATCCGTGCGGAGCAGCCGGCGGGTAGCCTCCAGCCCTCCGAGCCCCGGCATTCTGAGGTCCATCAACACGACGTTGGGCGCCAGCTCACGCGCCAGGGTCACGGCCTCTTCGCCACTATCGGCCTGACCAACAACCTCAATGTCCCGCGCGTCCGCGAGCAATGCGCGTAGTGCCACCCGTACCAGTCGATGATCGTCCACTATCATCACTCGAATCATTTTTGTCCCCTTTCGGTGTTCGTTAGATCGGCTGCACGCTCGAGCCGGGCGAATCACACTATGTCGAGTCGTACCCGTGGACAACCCGACCGGGAGTAAAACGGGTGAACTTCCACGAAACATCCACTATGCAATAGCGTGGTGATACGGCGCGTGCTAGCAACCTGCCATCGGTTGCGCCGAAGCGCTAAGTGAACGCCTGCAACCCGGTCTGGGCCCGACCCAGGATCAGTGCGTGGATGTCGTGCGTACCCTCGTAGGTATTGACGGTTTCGAGGTTCATTACGTGCCGAATGACGTGGAACTCGTCGGAGATCCCGTTGGCGCCATGCATATCGCGCGCCATGCGTGCGATGTCCAGTGCTTTACCACAGTTGTTGCGTTTCATCAGCGAGATATTCTCGACGGCCAGCCGGCCCTCGTCCATCAGTCGACCGATGCGCAGCGCACCCTGCAATCCGAGGGTGATCTCGGTCTGCATGTCGGCGAGCTTCTTCTGAATCAACTGGTTTGCCGCGAGCGGTCGTCCGAATTGTTTGCGGTCCAGCGTGTACTGCCGGGCCGCATGCCAGCAGTACTCCGCTGCCCCCATCGCGCCCCAGGCGATGCCGTAACGGGCGCGATTCAGGCAGCCAAAGGGGCCGGCCAGCCCCTTTGCGTCGGGCAGCAGGTTGGCCTTCGGTATGCGCACGTCGTCGAGCACGATCTCACCGGTAACCGAGGCACGCAGGCTCATCTTTCCCTCGATCTTCGGCGTCGAGAAACCTTTGCTATCGCGCTCCACGATGAATCCACGAATGACACCGTCGAGTTTCGCCCACACCACGGCAAGGTCGGCGATCGGCGAGTTGGTGATCCACATTTTCGTGCCGTTCAGAACGTAGCTGTCGCCGTCTTCACGGGCCCGGGTCACCATGCTGCCCGGATCCGAGCCATGGTCGGGTTCGGTAAGACCGAAGCAGCCGACCCATTCACCGCTGGCGAGTTTGGGCAGGTACTTTTCGCGTTGTGCTTCGGTGCCGTAGGCATAGATGGGATGCATCACCAGGGAGGATTGGACGCTCATCGCTGATCGGTAGCCGGAGTCGACACGTTCCACCTCGCGTGCCATCAGGCCGTAACTGACGTAGTTCACTTCCGCGCAACCATACTTTGCCGGCAGGGTCGCACCGAGCATGCCCAGCTCGCCGAACTCGTTCATGATTTCGCGATCGAAGCGCTCTTCGCGGTTGGCGCTCAGCACCCGTGGCATCAGCCGTTCCTGCGCGTAGTCCTGGGCGGTCTGTCGAACCATGCGTTCGTCGTCGCTGAGCTGCTCATCGAGCAGGAACGGATCGTCCCAGCGGAACGCGGCGCTATCGGAAGTCATGGTCATTCCCAAAGTTGTTGAACGCGCGCAAGGCTAATGCACGGGTGGCTGGGTCGCAACGTGGTGACGGACCTCAGAGCCGACCCTCGAATGGCACGATGGCCATCATGCGCACGCCAAACGGCGTCCAGCATCCGGCGGAGAGCCCCGGAGCGTCGCGATCAGGTCAAATTGGGCAGAAATACTGAAAATGCGGTACCGCGCTCGCTATCCGTCCGGACGTCGATTGCGCCCTCCAACTCGGCGACGAGACGACCGATGATGTGCAGCCCCAATCCGGCATGGTCCGGTCCCTTGGTGGTCGTTTTCGGCTCATAGAGACGCTCGAGGACCTCCGGGGGCAACCCCGGACCATTGTCACGAACCACGAACTCAACCCCGGCGCGACCCGAGCGGTACACACCCGGCACCGTTTCGATCTGCAGAACGCCGCCCTCGTGCAACGCTTCGATGGCGTTGCGAGCGAGATTGGTCATCACCTGGGTTACCCGGTCTTCATCAGACACCACGCTGACCCCTGGAACGAGATTCTGGCTGACCTCGATACCGGTTGCGACCGCGCGCCCACCCAACAGTTCGATCACCTTACGGGCGACGTCGTTAACCTCGAAGCGACGTGGCTCCGGTGGGGTTCCAGTGGGCCCGTCGGCCACCTCGGGGAAATCCACCACGGTGCGTACGATGTCGGAGGTGCGGCGAATTTCCTCGCCGATCATCTTGAGCTGTTCCTGCGCCTCGGGCATGCCCTCGAGACGCAATTCCAGTATGTGCAGATAGTTGTTGATGATGCTCAAGGGGTTATTCGCCTCGTGGACGATTTCGCGCAGCCGCTTCTCGTGGCGCGCCCGGTACCGATCGAACAGCGTGGTGCGCTGACGTTCGTCCCAGCGTCGCACGTTCACCCAGCCCGCCAGCTCCGTGGCGAAAGCGGCCATGGTGTCGGTCGCGTTGGCACGGTCTTCATCCGATAGACGCAGCACCAGCACCCCGACCGGAAGTTCCGCGTCGATCATCGGTACGGCGGTGGCACGTTCGGCCCGCAGACGCCGCAGTACCTGGCGGTCGACCACCGGCCCGGTCACATCTTCGAGCATCTCCATTGGGCGCTCGGCGCGCAGTGCCTCGGCGATGAGGCTCGTCGAACGGGCGAGTCCGATCGTCAGTGCGTCAAATTCGGAATTCTCTGCACCGGCCAGCACGCCGTGTTCCGCGTCGAGGAAGAAGTAACCGGGCTCCTGGCCGAACAGACCGCGCGCGGCGTAATCCGCCGCCTCAATCAGCCCGGCCATGTCACGCTGCCGGCCCAGCACACTGGAGAAGGCCAGCAGTTGCGCCTGGATCCAGAGTTCGTCGAACCAGTTGTCGCCCAGCTCGTCGTCCAGGGCCAGATCCGCGACGATTACCGCGCAGCGGTGTTCGGCGTCCTCGACCATGGTCGCAAAATCGCCGGGTTCGATACCAAACAACTCGCTCGCCAGCGCCGCGGCCTTGGCTTCGTTCTGATGCTCCAATGCTTCGATGACTGCGAACATGCGCAGCAGCGGGTGGGCATCCGCCAGTAGTTCGGGCGCCGCGCCGCGGAAATCGATCAGTTCCGCCAGCAGTGGGTCGTGGTCGAGTTTGATGCCCGAAATGGCGAGCAGGGTTCGCAGCTGAGCCGCCTCAGCCTCCGGATAATCCACGGCGTTCGAGATGGAGATGGCCAGGCAGGACGAGCGCAACACCGAGCGCCACTGGTCGAAACCCAACCGCGCGGTCGTGCCCAAGGGGGCGACGGCCCAGATTTGCGCTCGGGAAATGCCAATGAGTGTGGCGTCGTCGAGGTCGCCGAGTGCCTGGCGGAGCTGGTTCGGGTCGGCGAGACAATCGAGGCTGGTCAACCAACGGCTCAAGAGGTCTGCATCCGCGGCGACGAGGCGATAGATCGCCTCGGTATCCACGTGCCGTTCGGATACCAGCGTTACGTAACGATGCAGTACCGCATCTGGGGTCACCCCCGCGTCTCCTGTTCCGTCGAGTCCCGGTCCGCAGGGCTTGCGTGGTGCCGCGCGGACGTGTCGACCGGAAGCTGGTAGGGAAAACGCGAGTCCGTGCGCACGGAATATCCCTGATCTGGGCCCGTCGCTGGGCCCGTTCAGCTGCCTCCCGGAAGGTGTGCCATTCTAACGCAGCACCGGTTCCCCTGCGGGTTCCGATTGTAAGCGGCTCGTTGTGTGATCATCCGAATGAAAATATTTAATTATCAAAACGTTAGCGTGTACACATGGTGAAGAATCTAGGTGACGGCGCAGCTGTCCCTGGCGCTCGCGAGCCGCTCGTGCAACTGTTCTGCTACGCGTCGTGCCGCATCGGTGTAGTCGGCGCGGGCTGAGGCGTACAGCACCGCGCGCGAGGTGTTGAACACCAACCCCGCGCCATCGCGGGTCAATCCGGCGGCCACCGCGGCGTCCAGATCAGCCCCCTGGGTGCCGATGCCGGGTACCAGCAGCGCCATGTCTCCCACCGTGTCGCGAATTGCTTCAAGTTGCTCGGGATACGTCGCCCCGGCGACCAGCATGACATTGCCGTGTGCGTTCCACTCAGCCGCCGCCCGGGCGACACGCAGATAGACCGGGTCCTCGGCCGGGTAGTCCTGGAGCCAGCCGCTGTCAGGATTGCTGGTTCGACACAATACGATCACCCCGCGGTCGTGATAGGCCAGGTAGGGTTTGATGCTTTCGGGACCCAGGTAGGGGTTTACGGTCACGGCGTCGGCGCCATAACGCTCGAAGGCCTCGAGGGCGTATCGCTCTGCGGTGGATCCGATATCACCGCGCTTGGCATCCAGAATCACCGGCACGTCGGGAAAGCGAAGCTGCAGCTCGCCGATCAGGGTGGCCAATTCGGCTTCCGCGCCAAGGGCTGCAAAGTGCGCGAACTGTGGCTTAAAGGCACAGACCAGATCGCCCACGGCCTCGGCAATCTCGAGGCAGAACCGGAGCACGCCGGCGCGGTCACGGCTGACGGGGTCTGGAAATTGATCGGGAATCGGGTCGAATCCGATGCCAAGCAACGAACCCGAACGGCGCCACCCGGCGCGTAGCTGTTCCTGGAAGGTGGCTCGTTGCGACACGGCCGGCAGTATACAACGCACTGTCAATTTGCGTCACTTCTCGGCCTTCCAAGGGGCGCAGGGCGTTGAACAACATGAACGCTTCTTCGAGAAAAGACGTTCAACCATTTGATATTTAGTGATTTATATATTCAAATTGATTCTGGCACGATTCTCGCTGTTAATGTCCTTCACAGAATCAGACCGGTGTATCAACGCCATGGCGAGTGAGAGCAACGTAATCGAATTGACGAGGGCGCGGGCACGACTTCGGGACAGCCGAGCGTCGCGCGCCCGAGATGATCAGCGCATGCACGCACGCATCGAGAGCGACGACCGTTTGTTCGTCCAGGTCGTGCTGAGCGCTGCAGATCCCGACCTGGTGGGATCTACTGTCTCGTGTCGGGCCTTGAACCTGTCGGTGGGGGGTATCCAGTTCCGCACCGATGGCGCGATTCCCAATGGCGCGCTACTCGATCTGTGGGTCGACATCCGCAACCGTCCAGGGAAGTTTTTCCTGGCCGGCGAAGTCCGCTGGATGCGGCCGGTCGGAGAGCAGGATCCTGATGACGTCGACGGCTGGGTCATCGGTGTTCAGCTCAAATCCGGCGCCGCGACAGACATTCTCGACTGGCGCGAATTCCACGCCCAGGCCAACATCCGTTAGTTCCTGCCGCGGCAGCGCCGCGGCAACCCCTTTCCGCCCCTTCGATTCCCGGTAAACCCGCCCGGAATGTGAACTGGTTCACAAGTGAAGTACCACCGGATTCGCAACCGTAGCAAATTGGTAATGCTCTAATGCAGGTGCACAAGTCCAAAAGCCTGGGAGACACAGGTAGTGACCCATTCTTCTAAAGTGGTGCCGTTGACGGCCGTTGATAAATCGGGAGCCCGCCGCGCCGATGCGCTGCCCCCGATACTCAATTCGGTTCGTCAGAGCGCCAAGAAGCGCCTCGCGGGTCTGATTGAAGCCTTGTTCAACAACGCCGACGATTCCCTGTTTGAAATGGCCGAGCGATCGTGCAACGACGCGGATCAGCACCTGTATTTCGACTCGATGCGCGAGCTTCGCCTGCACCGGCGCCAGATCGCCGATTCGTTCCTGAATCAGGTGTATCGAGGGTTCGACGCGGTGGTCGGTGCCACCCAGGAATCCTCACCAGTCGAAGGCGAGGAGGATTTCGAGACGGCGGTCGACAACTTCTCCCTGCTCAAGAACGATGACCTCGAAGTCAGCGTCGCTGTTTCCGGGAGCGTCTCCAAGATCACCAGTCAATTCTCGTTGCAGATCATGCAGCTGACCAAACGAATGGATTCGCTCTACCCGGACCGGGAGGTCACCGAACGGCTCAATCCACTGGGACCGCAGGCGCTCGCCGACGCGTTCGTCTGTGCGTGTGAGACTCTGGACGTCGACATTCGCGTGCGCATCGTTTTACTCAAGCTGTTCGAGCGCGACTTCATGGCGCAGCTCGGTCCGTGCTATGACGAAGCCAATCAGTTGCTCGCGGATGCCGGGGTGCTGCCCGATCTGCGGCAGGTGCTGAAGAAATCGCCTGAGACGTCACCGCCGCCGGCTCCGGGCACCGACAGTTCCGCGGCCCAGCGTGAGGCGGCGGAGACGGGTTTCGCGATGCTGCAGGCCTTGCTCTCCCAACATCGGGTCGGTGGTCCCGGCGGCGCTGAAGGATCCGGAGCCACGGGTGCCGCGCGGGGTCCCGCGGTGACCCAACCGCAGCTGATGGATGCATTGTCGGGCCTGCAGACCGACGACGTGGCATTGCCCATCGATTTGAACTCGGTGCCGCAGACGTTGGATTTGCGCAAGCTGCTGATGCGGCGCACGGATAGCCACAACCTCGGTCAAGGCGACGAAGATACCGTCAACCTGGTCGGCATGCTGTTCGACTACATTCTCAACGATCGGAACCTGGCTATTCCGATGAAGGCGTTGATCGCGCGACTGCAGATTCCGATGCTGAAAGTCGCCCTGCTGGATAAATCCTTTTTCGGAAAAACCAGCCACCCGGCGCGCCAACTGCTGAACGAGTTGTCCAGTGCGGGCATCGGTTGGAGTAGCAGTGCGGACCTGAAACGCGACTCGCTCTACAACAAGATCGAATCGATAGTCCTGCGCGTTCTGAATCACTTTGATGACGATCTTGGGTTGTTCGAGACGCTGGTCGCCGAGCTACGCGGCTTCGTCGGCCAGGACCATCGCCGCACGGAAATCGTCGAGCAGCGTGTCAAGCAGGCCGAGACCGGAAAAGCCAAGACCGTCGCGGCCAAGCAAACCGTCGAGCAACTCATCAACCAGAAAGCGAGCGGGTTACGCCTGCCCCCAGAGGTCGGTCATTTCATCAGTGACGTCTGGAGCCGATTCCTGGTGTACGTGTGTGTCAAAAATGGGATCCAGAGCGAGCCGTGGGCCGAAGGTTTGGAGACCTTCGATCAACTGTTGTGGAGCGTACAACCGCTCGATCAACTGGCGGACGTGGATGAGCGCGATCGGCGTACCCCCGAGTTGCTGACGCGCATCGAACAAGGGATGCGGCTGGTGAACATCCCCGGTGTCGATGTCGACAAAGTTCTCGACGAGTTACGCGTCGCGCTCGCCGAGATTGCCGCCTATGACCGTAGCTTCCTTCAGGACGATGACGTCGAGCCGGTTGAACCGGACCTTCCCCTGATGGAGGAAATCGTACTCTCCGCGCCCGGAGGAGTGAGCGCCAAGGAATCGACGTTCGAACCGGATCCGGAGATTCTCGAGCAGCTGGAAGGCCTCAGCGAGGGCGTGTGGGTGGAACTGACCCAGGACAGTGGCGAGCGGCTGCGCTGTAAACTTGCCGCGATTGTCGAACCGGGCGACAAGTACGTGTTCGTCAATCGCCGTGGTATGAAGGTGGCCGAGCGAACCCGCGCGGGGTTGGCCGTCGCATTGAAGGCCGACCATCTAACGGTGCTGGACGAATCCCAGGTGTTCGATCGCGCGCTCGAGGCGGTGATCGGTAATCTTCGGCAATTGCACCGCGGTGCCCGCTAACCAATCAGGCGCGCGAACACAGCGCTTCACGCCATTGCTCGTCGCCTAGCAAGCGTTCCACGGTCTCGACGATAGTCTGGGTCTGGGCCTCGATCTCGAGGTTCACCAGCGCACCGGCCTCACGTGTGCCGAGAGTCGTGCGGGCAACGGTCTCCGGAATCAGGCTCACCGAAAACAAGCCGGCGCCCCGGTCGATGCTGGAAATGGTCAGGCTCGCGCCATCCAGCGCGACGAAACCCTTGTAGTTGAGATACTTCAGCCACTGGGGTTCGCAGGCAAACCACAGGACCCGTTCGTTGGAGCTGGTCTCGAGGTGGTCCAGGACAAGGGTCGTGGCAATGTGTCCGGAAACGATGTGGCCACCGATTTCGTCACCGAACTTCAACGACCGTTCGATGTTTACGCGATCGCCCGAAACGACGGCACCAAGGTTGGTCAGCGCGAGGGATTCCTTGATGATGTCGAAACCAACGACCGTGCCCCCGCTGACCGTGGGATGGTCGTGAATACCGGTGACCGTCAGACAGGTCCCGTTGATGGCCACGGACGCGCCCAGCGCCAGGTCCTTCGCCAGTTCGCCCAGGTCGATATACAGGCAGCTCAGATTAGCCTGCGGCTCGACCTTGACGACCTCGCACAGACCTTGAACGATTCCAGTGAACACCCTGACGCTACCTGCGGACGGCGGGTTGAAGCGCTCCGATCAGATCGATGCGGCGAGGGCCGCACGTCGTTTCTTTTCGCCGTCGATGTACCGGACCCACTGGCGCGTCATGCGTTGATTCGCATTGTCCTTCCTCAGCCGCGCGATGCGTCCTGCCTCTACGAAGGCGACCCGTGCGGCCGTCAGACGATCGTTGTTGAACAGGCACATGCCGCGCACAATGTGGGTGGTCTGGCTCTTCTTCAAACCCCCCTTGCGTAGCGCGTCGTCTGCGGCCTTGACGCAGCTTTTGTACTGATCCTTCTCGAGGTACAGCTGGGCCAGACGGGCGTAAATTTCGCCGTCATCGGACTTCTTGGCGGCCTGTCGGAACACCGGAATCGCTTCATCGACTTCCTGGGCCAGTTGCCAGGCCTGACCGAGCATCTGCAGGTTCTTCGAGGTTTCCTCAACGATCTCGTCATCCATTGCCTTGCTCAGCCACTTGGCCGAACGGTATGGCACCTCTTCCTGCATCAGCAGTCCGGAATAGCTCAGCAGGTCGTTCTGTTTGGTCAGGAAACCGCCGACGTGGGCAGTCTCCATCGCGTATACCTGCTTCTTTTCGTATCCTTCTTCCCCATACATACCCGCGAGTTGAACCCAGTACTCGCGCTTGGGGAAGTCGACGATCAATATTTCCAGAATCTCGATGACCTTCGGATTGTTCTCCTGCTCGTAGTAGAGGTAGCGCAGCAGCTGCCACCAGTTTTCTTTGACCGCCGTGCCTCGTTCCTGGGCGATTGAGATACCCTGCTGGATCTGCGGAACCGCGCGTCGGTAGTCCTTCATCTGGTAGTAGACCTGACCCATGAAGATATGCGGGTCCGGACCCGGATTATCGGCTTTGGAAAGCCACAGCTCCATGCTGTCGAGGGCCTTCTGATAGCGTTCGGTGACGAAGTACAGTTGCGCCAGGCTGTAGATGGTGCCGACCTCGAGTCCCTCGGGAACCTTGTCCCCCTGTGCCACGACTCTCTCATAGGAACGGATGGCCCCTTCGTAGTCTTCCTGGCTGAAATACACATAGGCCTGCATATTGTAGATCTGGCCCAGCTCGTTCCCGTTCATGCCTTTGCGGCCTTCCATATCGCGCAGCAGTTTGTGGGCCAGCAGATAGTCTTTGAGGTCAATCGCCTCCTGGACCGCGGCGAGCTTTTTGAACGTGCGTTCGCTCATGGTGGGGATGCGTCGGGTCTTCCTCGGACGCTGGGAGGGTTTCTTCTGCTCAGCCGCGGCCGCGCTCTGGAACCCTTGGCCTCCGAGTGCCGACAGTGCGACGGGCAGCGCCACCGAAGCGATCAGCGACGCGGTCAGCAACCAGGCGATGTAGTGTGCGCTTCTCATCGACGGGACCTCTATTGCACCTCGTTCAGTCGTCCCGCAGTTCGAACCTGATCAGGTTCCGAACCCCGGCTACATCCACGGGTTCACCGTTGACGACCTTCGGTTTGTATTTGAATTTCCGCGCAGCGCTCAGAGCCGAGCGGTCGAATATGCCGGTGGGCTGCGATTCGATGACCACCGGATTTCGTACTGCACCGGTCTTTGTGACGATGAACTCGAGCAGCACATAGCCTTCGATGCCCCGCGTCTGGGCACGTCGGGGGTAGATAGGCGCAACCTTGACGATGGGAAGGTACTCACCGTCCACGCTGAACCCTCCGGAACCCTGCATATTGAGATTGACATTGATGTCGCCCATGCCGATATCCACGCCTATGGAGTCGACGCTCGCATCGAAGTCCGGCTTCGGCATATCGGGGGGCGGTTCGTCCGGCGGCGGCGGCGGTTCGGGTTTGCGGTTTTTCAGCCGGAGGTCCGGATCGTCCTGCAGGCGAACGAAATCGACGATCCTTCCGATTGGCGCGTCGGTAAATGGACTCTTGTCACTCTTGATCAGCGCCTGCATGAGCAGGAACAGAACGAAGGTGACAAGGGCGCCCAGCGTGACAACAATTCCGAATCGAGCAATCATGGCTGCACCCCGCTACATGTTCGTCGCGATAGCGACTTCGGTGATCCCGGCCGCACGCGCAGCTTCAAGCACCCCGAGCAGGATCGCGCTCTTGGCTTTCCGATCGGCCTGCACGACGAGACCGCCCTTCGGATTCTCGGCGTGAACCCGCTCGATATGAATCCGCACCGCATTCACATCAACCCTTTTCTTGTCGATCCAGATGTCACCGTCCGAACTGATCGCAACCAGCACGGATACCGTAGGTTTCTGGGTTGCCGTCAGTGCTTCCGGCCGAATGATTTCGATCCCGGCCTGCTTGATGAAGGTTGCCGTGACGATGAAGAAAATCAGCATGATGAACACCACGTCCAGCATGGGCGTGAGGTTGATGTCGGAGTCTTCGTCTGGTCGTGCTGTGCGGTTGACTGCGCGCGCCATAGCGCCTCCTGCCTCAGTGGTCGAAGCTCAGGTGATCCTGAAAGTAATCGATCTCGAAGTCTATCCGTCGTTTCAAAAATGTCGTCGCCAGCACCCCCGACAGCGCTGCGATCATGCCCGCCATAGTCGGGATGGTTGCCATCGACACACCGGCGGCCATGGACCGGGCGTTGCCGCCGTGGGTCGCCATCGAATCGAACACCGTGATCATGCCTGTGACCGTCCCCAGCAGGCCCAGCAGCGGACAAAGCATCACACAGGTCTGGATCAATGGCAGGCTACCCGTGATTTTGCCCGATGCGATTGAGATGATCTCATCGCGGATCTGATGGGCGCTCCAGGAACGCCGTTCCGAACGGTCTTCCCACTCTTCGGTCGCTACCGTAATCACCGATCGGTGTTCGGTGTAGAAGTAGTGAATGCGCTCGAACACGAGCGTCCACATCAGGAACGTGAGCGCGGCGATGAGCCAAAGCACGTCGCCGCCCTGATCCATGAACGTGATGATCGCAAGATAGGCGTCACGGAACATTTGCTTAACCCAGTGCCTGGCCGGATTCCTCGGCACGTCGTGCCGTTATCCCGGCGCTCTGCTCCTGCAGCACGTGCAACACGCCCTTGGATCGCGAGGCGACAATGGAGTGCATCAGAACCATTGGAATGGCTACGCACAGCCCCAGCACCGTGGTCATCAGTGCGGTGGAGATACCGCCGGCCATGGTCTTGGGATCGCCGGTGCCGAACAGGGTGATGGCCTGGAACGTGAGGATCATCCCGATCACGGTACCGAGCAGACCGAGCAGCGGCGCGACCACCGAAATCACCTGGATCAGCGTGATATTGCGGGTCAGCCCCGGCGTTTCACCAAGAATTGCCTCGTCGAGTTTCAACTCCAGCGTTTCGACATCGACGTCGCGGTTGCCCTCATACACCTTGAGAATTCGGCCGAGCGGGTTGCCGGTGTCGACCACGCTGCTTTTGCGCTGTGCGTTGACCTTGGCGCCCACCATCGACAGCGTGATCAAGCGCTCGATTGCCAGCAGGGCGCCGATAATCCCACCCAGGATGATGACCGACCCGACGTAGCCGCCCTGCCCGTCGCAGAACGGCAGGTAGCACTCCCCGTTGGCGATGCCGCCGAATGGCGTGCCGACGCGCTCGCCAAACGTGGCGGCCTGAATCAGCAGTGACAGCAATGCGCCACGGGTTGGGTCGACGGCGAACGCCACCAGGTCACCCGGTTCCGCATCATCGAGGTCTTCAGCGGAGTTCGTGAACCGCCCTGCGGGTTGTCGCGCCAGTTCGACCAGCACCCCCACATCCGGCTCGAAGTTCACGTACTCGCCGTCGGCGATCACGTTGAAGGCACCGATGCGCACCACATCGGTTTCCTTCTGTTCGCCGTTGAGCATGTTCACCGTGGCCCTGAAGCGCACGACGTTGCCCGACTCGGTCATCTCGCGTTGCAGTTCGAACCACAACCGTTCCATCTCTGCGATGGTCGCCAGTTGGCTGGCGGTGCCCATTTTGGCTGCGAGCTCGCCGAGCCACTCGCCGCGACCGGGATACTGCGCGCTGATCACCGAGCCTTCGAACAGTCCCCGGGTATCCCCGGCCACCTGTTGCAGCACGCCGAACAACTCGCGCAGGCTGCCGAGCCGCTTGTCCAATGCTTCCTGCAGATCGCCGATACGGATCTCATTTTCTTCAAACCGCGTTTCCAGGCGCTCGCTACGTTGCTCTTCGCGGCGACGCTCGGCCTCGGCATCTTTAAGCATCTGTGCCTGGCGGTTGCGAGAGCCCACGAACTCCTGCTCGCGGCGAAGGTGTTCGCGCGACTCGACGACACGGCGCTGCTCAACCAGGTCGAGCAGGTCGCCCAGCGTGTCGGCTTTGTTGACAACCAGATCGCCTTCGGTTCCACCGACAGGCGTGTCCTGGGCAAGGGCTGGGGTAACACAACCGGCAAGGGCGGCGATGCACAACAGGCACTTCAGGTAAGCGTTGTTCATTCGACTGTCTCCGGTCCGGCGATCGGGAGGGTCAGCATGTCCACCGACAGTTGTTTACGCGCCATTCGGATGCCGTTTCGAATCGGAGTTTTGTACGAGTCGTCGAGGGCGACCCAGGTGCCCTTCGAGACGTCCCAGGCGCCTGTTTCCTCACCATCGCTGGTCTGATAGATCAGAGCGATACGGCCGACTTTGAGCACGTCGACAATGCGTGACCCTTCAGTCGTGTCGATCTCGTCAGCGTAGGATTCCATGGTTCGGCCGTACTCGTTCTCGATCTGATAGGCGCGCAGGATCTGGCTGAACTTTTCTGACGCCGCAACATCGGCGCGATCCATCATTTCCCGCAGCCCATCGAGGCGGTTCGCGCGTTCCTCGTTCAGGAACGGCAGGTCCAGAGCAACGAACTGCTCGAGCCCGTCGATCATGCGCATCATCAACGGCGTAATTTGTCGCTCGATGACCGTCACCTGGTCGATGGATGCCGACAATTGCAGCTTCTCCGCTTCCTGGTTGGCAATCTGCTTTTCCAGTTGGCGGTTGTAGACGCGCAGGCCTTCAATTTCCTTCAACACCGTCTTGTACTCGCCAAGTAGCGTGCGCGTCTCATCGGTCAAGGCGTCTACGCGCGCCTGGGATTTCCGCGCCTGCTTGTTCACCTGTTCCGCGACGCCAAAAACGTCATTGAGGTTAGTGGCGAACGCGGAGGTGCCTCCTAGCGCAACGCCCAAAGCCAGCAACAGCGATATCATCGGCCTCTGGGTGTGGTTGTTTTTCATACGACTTCCCTAAGGATTAGCTTGTTCAACGAGTATCGAACGATTACCAACGCTGATGCGTGGCAGATTGGCCAGATGTGTGCGACGGCCCAGCCGACGAAGACATCCATAGAAGCGTGTCCGGTCGTTGTAGCGAAAGGTCCACTAGGCCAGTAAAACAGCCGCGCGTTGACACCGTTGCTAAACGCTCCCACCCCATCAACAGTCCGGTCGAAGGATCAACAAACCCCTCGGGGATGTCAAGGTGGCAGTCGTACGGTGATGTGCGTCCGGCGGCCCCGTCCTTGCGCCTAGCCAACGTGTTCGGCGAAGAACGTCAGGCTGTGTTCTCTTGCCTGGGCCGCGGCATCGGCGTCGAAGCTGTCCCGATGGTCGCAGTTGAAGCCATGGTCTGCGTGGTAGGTGTAGACCGTGACATCCGGCAATGCGGCATCGATCTTCGCCACGTCACTCATCGGGATGTGCTCATCCAAGTCACCGAAATGCATGATGACCGGACAGCGCGCGGTGCGCTCGATCTCGCCGACGACGCCGCCGCCGTAGTACGCCGCCGCACAGGCGACCCCATCCAACTCGCAGGCCGCGAGCCACGTAAGCAGACCGCCAAAGCAGTAGCCAACCACGCCGACCTTGCCGTGCCGTGAGAGGTCTTCGACGCTCGCTTGAAGATCGCCGAGGGTCGTGGTGATGTCCAGCTTGCCCCGCGCGATCTCGATCCCAGCGGTCATGCCGGCTTCATCGTAGCCAAGTTCGACGTCACGCTCGACCCGATCGAAGATCTGCGGCGCCAGGGCCACGTACCCCGCATCGGCGTAGCCGTCGCAGACTTCACGGATGTGAGTGTTGACCCCAAAAATCTCCTGGACCACGAGTATGGAACCCTTGACGTCACCCGTCGGTCGTGCCTCGTAGGCGCCGAAGGTGAATCCATCGATTGCTCGTAGTTGGCGTTGCTCGCCCATGCCGTCCCTCCGTCAGTGTGCGTCGAATCTCCGTGGCGCCAGTAAAACACGGGCCGTGGTGTACTGCTATTGAGTCGCCCGACCGTCACGATAATGTCATAAAGGCGAAACACACTACGCCACCTGAGCCCTCGGAAATGGAGAACGCAACGATGCCCCAGTGCCCCCCGAATGAGTGCCCCTCGCCTAATGGTCCCTCCGGAAGAACCCCATCGGGGATCACACTCGCCGGTGCCTGGTTTTTGATCGCATGCCTGCTGGGCTCAACGCCTGCCTGGTCCGAGACGACCGACCAGGTCATCGCAGAACTTCGAGCAGAGCTTCGGACCTTGAACGAACGGTTGGCACGCATCGAGTCGCGCGACTCTTCACGCAGCTCTGTCAGCCACGCCGTCGGCGAAGGGCTTCCGGAGTTCGACTACGACTCTGCCCGTCAGAGCGCTGCGCTGGCGCTGCCTCGGCCCACGGCGGTGATGTGGTACGACACCCTCAATCTGGAAGGTGACTTTCGCTATCGGCACGAGATCATCGATGCAGAATTTGCCAACGACCGACAGCGGCAGCGCATTCGGGCACGGGCCCATTTGACGGCGAAGATCACGGACCAAGTCGATGTGGGGCTCGGCCTTGCCAGCGGCGGCGATGACCCCGTGTCGTCCAATCAGACGCTGGGCAACGGTGCATCGACCAAAGACGTGCGCCTCGACCTGGCGTACGCCGCATGGGCAACCCCGGTGGACGGACTCTCGTTCGCCGGCGGCAAATTCAAGAACCCCGTGCATCGTGCCGGCGGCAACGCGCTGTTGTGGGATAGCGATTTCAGGCCAGAAGGGCTCATGGCCAGCTTCGATCGAGGTGCTCTGTTCGCGCATGCGTGGGGATTGTGGGTGGAGGAACGCTCCACCGACGACGATTCCATCGTCTTTGGTGGCCAGGTGGGGTGGCGAGGCGAACTCAGGGCGACCCACCTGCTGGTTGGCGCAAGCTACTTCGATTTCGACACCAAGGGACAAGCGATTGCGTTCGACGGCGACCCACGTGGCAACAGCATCGACGCCAACGGCGACTACCTGTACGACTACGAGGAAATCGAGGTGTTCGCCGAGCTGGGTTTCGACGTGGCGGGACACCCTGTCACGCTGTTTGCCGACTACGCCTACAACAACGACGCCGACGAGTTCGATACCGGCTATGCGCTGGGCGCCAAGGTCGAGTTCGACGGCGGCCGCCATGCCTGGCAGCTCGGGTACGTGTATCAGGATCTCGAAGCGGATGCCGTATTTGCGCTGTTCACGGATTCGGACTTCAGCGGTGGCGGCACCGATGGCAAAGGCCACATCCTGAAGGGCAGCTACGCGATCACCCGGCAGATTTCCCTGGGTGGAACCTTGTTCGTCAACGAGCGCGGCGGTAACGCCGGCGTTGCTGAGGATTACGACCGCCTGCAGCTCGATGTGTCGTTCACCTACTGATCGCGCCAGATGACCGGGTCGATACGTGCAACCCGTGCCGCGAGCGGTGTCATAATTTCATCAAGCTGTCACATGCATCCGATGTACTGGCGCCGTCTCGAATCGAAGGTGACCGCGATACGGTTATGACCACGAACACCATCCTGCTTGTCGAAGACGAGCCCGAGATCCGGGAGATGCTCTGCTTTGCGCTCGGGCGCGCGGGTTACCACGTGACTGAAGCGGAGACCGGGGAACAGGCGCTGCAGCAACTGGACGGGCCACTGCCGGATCATCGATTGGATGCTCCCGGGCATCAGCGGCATCGAGCTGGCGCGTACGCTACGGCGCGACGAGCTGACTGCGGATCTGCCGTTGATCATGTTGACCGCGCGGGGCGAAGAGTCGGACAAGCTGAAAAGTTTCGATTCCGGCATCGATGACTACATCACCAAGCCGTTTTCCCCCAGGGAACTGATTGCCCGGGTCAAGGCGCTGCTGCGCCGCTCGGGAAGCCCGGATGAGGGTGTCATCGAAACCCACGGTATCGCGCTGGACATACGCGGCCATCGGCTGACGGTCGATGGCCATTCGGTGCACGTCGGTCCAACTGAATTCAGGTTGCTGGAGTTTCTGCTGCGCCACCCGAATCGAGCGTTTGATCGAGCGCAGCTGCTTGATCGTGTCTGGGGTCGCGGGGTCTACATCGAAGAGCGCACCGTGGACGTGCACATTCTGCGGCTGCGCAGACTGTTGCGGCCGTCCGGGCGCGAAGGCGTAATCCAGACGGTTCGTGGCGTTGGCTACAGGTTCTCGCCACAGGGTGCGCCGCAAGGCTCGCCGCAGGGCTCGCCGGAAGGCTCGCCGCAGGGCTGATCCATGAGCCTCGTCCAGAAGGAACTGCTGCGTCTCGCTGGGTTGCTGCTGATCGGATTGACCGGCGGTGCGCTCAGCGGACGCTACGGTTGGTCGCTGTTGATTGTGCTGACCCTCTGGGTGCTCTTCCAGGTGGTCGAATTCAGGCGGTGGTCCCGCTGGAGCAGGCGCCCCCTGTCCCGCCCGGACAATATCTCGGCCCTCTGGTGATCGCCTGCCGAACGGGCCTGTCAATCCGTGCGCGGCAACCGGCAACGCGCGCGCAGCGTGTTGGCGCAAATCCGGCGTCTACAGATGGCCACCGAAGCGTTGCCGGACGGCGCGGTCCTGATGACGCCCGCTGGCGTGATCGAGACCTTCAACGGCGCCGCGCAACGGCTGTTGGGCCTGTCCGGAGACGACCATGGCGAGAATCTCGGGGTGCTCATCCGGCATCCAGACCTGGCCGCGCTGATCAATGGTGAACTCGAAGAGGACCTGATCGAAATTGCCGCTCCGAACGACGAGGATCGCCGCTTGGAGATTCGTCGAATTGCGGTCGAGGCGGATCGGATTTTGATCCTGGCGCGGGACGTGACGCAACTGAACCGGCTGTTGACGATGCGTCAGGACTTCATCGCCAACGTTTCCCACGAGCTGCGTACCCCGCTGACCGTCATCATGGGCTATCTCGAAGCCACGGAAGATCCCTCGCTTGATCCTGCGACCCTTCGTGAATTGCTCGGCAAGCTGCTGTCGCCCGCTCAGCGCATGCGCGCGCTGGTCGACGACCTGCTGTTGCTGACCCGGCTCGAGTCGAGCCCCGCGCTGGACCCTGATCAGATCGGCGAAGTCAACGTGCCCAACCTGGTGCAACGAATCGTGGACGACGCGAGCCAGCTCAGTGACGGACGTCACCGCATCAACGTTAATGTCGACACGCAGCTGCGTTTGCGGGGCGTCGAGAGCGAACTGCACAGTGCCTTCGGAAATCTGGTGGCCAATGCCGTCAGGTACAGCCCGGAAGGCGGCGATATCGACGTGCGCTGGTACCACACGGATGCTGGCGCGCGGTTCGAAGTGGAGGACCACGGGGTGGGCATTCAGCCGGAACATTTATCACGGATCACCGAGCGCTTCTACCGGATCGACCTCGCCGGGTCGCGCGTTCGGGGTGGCACCGGATTGGGCCTGTCGATCGTCAAGCACGTGCTCAAGCGTCACGATTCGGGCCTCGCAGTCCGCAGCGAATTCGGCCGTGGCAGCCGCTTCTACTGCGTCTTTCCACCGCAGTTTTCGCTGCCGGTCAGCCGCTAGCTAGGCGCGTCATCGTCGGGTAAGCGGCGCGAGATTGAGGTGTTGTCCGCCATCGAGGATCAGGGTCTCGCCGGTGACCACATCGGCGCCTTCGATGAAATAGCGGATCGCGTCGGACACGGTGTCTGGCGTGGCGGTGAGTTTCAGGGGTGTGGTTGTTTCGAGAAATTCCAGGGTCCGGTCGTACGCCTCGGCGCCCATGCCCTCGCGCAACCATTCGCCCTGAATGAATCCAGGGCACACCGCGTTGACCCTGATTTCGGGACCCAACACGCGCGCCAGGGAGAGGGTCATGGTGACCAGCGCACCCTTCGAGGCGGCATAGGCGATGGAGCTGCCGATGCCCATGACGGCGGCCACGGAGGCGACATTGACGATGCTGCCGCGACCGCCCCGCTGCATCACCGGCGCAACGGCACGGACCATCTGGTATGCGCCCACGGTATTGACCGCATAAATGTCCAGGAAGTCCTGTTTGCTCAAGCCCTCGAGATCGTCGTGGGCAACGAACTTGGTGGTTCCGGCGTTGTTCACCAGCGCATCGATGCGACCCCATTTCTCATCCGCTGCGGCGGCCATTCGACGACAATCTGTGTCGGCGGCGATGTCAGCCATCACCACCAGCGTCTCCACCCCCTCCGCCTGACAGCGCGCTTCGGTCGCGCGCGCGCCTTGCTCGTTGTGTGCGTAATTGATGACTACGTGACAACCGCGCTGCGCGAGTTGGACGGCACAGGCGGCGCCGACCCCCGACGATGATCCGGTAACGATCGCGACTCCGCCTTCAATGTCCATCCGATACCCTTTGGGCAACGATAGTGCTTTCAGTCTACGGCAGGATCGCCTGCGGGCGCTCCTACCCCGACGTTGGGCGATCCAGTACCATCGTCGGTCGAGCGAGAAGGAGGCAGGCACGTCGTGAAAAACATGTGGTTTCATCTGATGCCATATAAGGAACTCCCGGATGATTTCCGGAAGCAGAACCCGTCGGTATGGGTGGACATTAATTCCGAGTTGCTTGACGCCGAGCAGGTCCACGCGCACTACCACGAGTTTCTTGACGAACTCGAGTACGCCGGCGACGTGGGCTTCGATGCGATCTGCGTGAACGAACATCATCAGAACGGCTACGGGCTGATGCCTTCGCCGAATCTGATGGCGGCTTCACTGGCCCGCCGGACGGACGCGCCGATGATCTGCGTAATGGGCAACTCCCTGGCGCTGTACAACCCGCCAACCCGGGTGGCGGAAGAGTTCGCCATGCTCGATTGTCTGTCCGGCGGTCGGCTGATTGCCGGATTCCCCGTGGGGACGCCGATGGACACCGTGTTCTGCTACGGCCAGAACCCTAGCAAGTTGCGCGAGCGCTACTACGAGGCCCACGATATCGTCATGAAGGCCTGGCAGACGTCGGAGACCTTTTCCTTCAACGGCCGCTTCAACCAGCTGCGCTACGTCAACGTCTGGCCGCGCCCGCTGCAGAAGCCGCACCCGCCCGTGTGGATTCCCGGCGGTGGATCCGTGGAAACCTGGCACTGGTGCGCCGAGATGGACTACGTGTACTGCTACCTCTCCTACGGGGGTTACAAGCTGGGTCTCGCGACGATGCAAGGCTTCTGGGAAGAAATGGATCGACTCGGCAAGGACCGCAATCCGTATCGCGCCGGCTTTCTTCAGTTCGTTGGAGTCGCCGATAGCTATAAGGAGGCCTACGACCTGTACAAGGAACCCGCAGAGTATTTTTATGGCCGCTGCCTGCACGTTGACCCGCGCTGGGCCGCGCCCGCCGGCTATCAGACCGAAGCGACGATTCGCAGCAAGATCAAGTCGCAGGTTGCGCTGGCGGCTCAGGGTGCGCAACCGGGCCGGCGCGGGTTGGCCCGTGACTGGGACACCATTCTCGAGGAAGGCTATGTGGTGATCGGGACTCCCGAACAGGTCGCCGAACAGCTGACCGAAGTCTGCACCAGCCTCAATGTCGGCCATCTGATGTTGCTTCTGCAATTCGGCAATATGTCGAGTGAACTCACCCGCGAGAACACAACGTTGTATGCGGAGCAGGTGATGCCCCGCATTGGCGCGCTGTTCGACGATCAATGGCAAGACCATTGGTGGCCGACACCCATGGATAACCGAGCCACGCCCAAGGCGGTTGCTTAATGAGCGAGCCGCGGCGTTTTGAAATCCGTGTGCGCGGAAATCCGAGCCGGGTACTGGAAGCGGGCGGCGGCAACCCGGTCGTGTTTCTCGCCGGGCTCGGTGGGCTGCCGGTTTGGCCGCCGTTCCTCGATACGCTGGCCCAGCAGCATCGGGTGCTGATGCCTTCGCTGCCCGGGTTTCCCGGTGCCATTGAGTTTCGCCATCTCGACAGCTACCTGGATTGGGTAGTGGCCACCCTGGAACTGCTCGAGGGTCTTGACATCGAAACCGTCGACCTCATTGCCAGCTCCGTGGCCGGCGCACTCGCCGCTGAGGTGGCGGCGCTCGCGCCGCAGCGGATTCGCCGGCTCGTGTTGATTGCGCCGTTTGGTCACTTCGATGCAACGGATCCCAGCGCCGACATCTGGGCGCAACCGCCCGGGCCGGATTCCATCCCGGCGCTGGCATGCGCAAACCCGGAGCGATGGAAATCGATATGGGAGAAGCCGGAGGATGAAGATCCGGTCGAATGGGGGATTCTGCTGACGCGGGCCATGGAGGCCGCGGCGCGATTCCTGTTTCCGTTGGGCGACACCGGCGTGGTCAAACGGCTCGGACGGATTCGTCAGCCGGTGCTGCTGGTCCGGGGCGCACAGGACCGGGTCATTCCGGCGTCCCATCAGGCGGTGTTCGCCGACGCCGTGTCCGGACCGACCACCATCACCACGCTCGAGCACGCGGGCCATCTCGTCGAGCTGGATCAACCCGATCAGCTCGCGCGGGAGATCACCGCGTTTTTGCTCGACCAGCAGTCCCACTGAGACCCGTCAGGAGTTCGACATGATCAAGGCCGTGCTATGGGATTTTGGCGGGGTGTTGACCACCAGCCCCTTTGAAGCCTTCAATCGATTCGAGGCCGAACACGGCATTCCGATCGACTTCATCCGGGGTATCAATGCCACCAACCCAACGACCAATGCCTGGGCACAGTTCGAATCCAGCCGCATCTCCGTCGAGGAGTTCGATGCGGCGTTCCGTGATGAATCGAGCGCCGCCGGCCATCCGGTTGGGGGGCGCCAGGTCATCGAGTTGCTCAGCGGTGAGTTGCGGCCCCGGATGGTGAATGCCCTGCGGGCCTGCAAGGAGCGCTTTAAAGTCGCCTGCCTGACCAACAATGTGAAGTCCGGCGAAGGGCCCGGCATGGCACGCTCCGCCGAGCGCGCCGCGCGGATCGAGGCGGTAATGGAGCTCTTCGATGTGGTGATCGAGTCCAGCAAGGAAGGGATCCGTAAACCGGACACGCAGTTTTACCTGCTGGCCTGTGAGAAGTTGGCGATCGAACCGGGCGACGCGGTCTTCCTGGACGACCTCGGGATCAATCTGAAACCCGCCCGGGCGCTTGGCATGACTACCATCAAGGTGGAAACAGAGGAGCAGACCCTTCGCGAGTTGCAGACGGTGCTCGGTATTGAGTTGCAGGATCTGCCCGGCTGAGTTAGCTCAGCGGGGCACTATTCTGGCGCATCGCGCAGGCCCTGCGCGCCGCGGAGGAATTCGGCCACCTCGGCTGCGGTCGGGATCGATGTGGCCGCACCGGCAACCGTGACCGCCAGGGCGCCCGCAGCACTCGCCCAGGCGAGGGCCTCGGCGGTGCCATGCCCATTCAGCCAGCCGTGCATCAGATAACCGATGAACGCATCGCCCGCCGCCGTCTCATCGACTGCATCGACCGGGAACGCAGGTAGCTCGAGCCGCTCAGCGCCGTGGCCATAACGCAATCCCAGGGCGCCACAGGTCAACACCACGTGACACGTCGGGTAGCGCGTGCACAGCCGCTCCACCGCATCTGCCGGAGTGGCGCCATCCGCCAGCGCGGCGGCTTCGATTTCATTGACAATCAACAGGTCGACCCCGTCCAGTGGGTAGTCGATCACCCGCGCGTCGGCGGGTGCGACGTTGAATGCGAGGGATACCGGAAGCTTAGATACTACATTGAGTATTCGTTCTATATCGTTGATTTCATTTTGAATTAACAGCCAATCGCACTCCCCCATCACGTTGAGCGCCCGCTCCAGGTCCTGGGGCTCCAAGAACCGGTTGGCGCCGCCCGCGATCACGATCGCGTTCTGTCCGCTGGCGTCCACCTGGATCACGGCATGGCCACTGGCGTGCGTGTCGCTGATGCGGATCCCATCGACCGCAACGCCGGCCGATTCGAGCACCTCTGCGAGCCGAGCCCCGTCGCGACCCATACAGCCGACATGCACGACATCCAGGCCCGCGCGGGCGGCGGCCATCGACTGGTTCAATCCCTTGCCGCCCGGATGCTGCTGATAGTCCAGGGATGCGACCGTTTCTCCGGGTTGGGCGATGGCCGGAACCGTATAGACGTTGTCGATGCACAGCGAGCCGAGATTCACGAGTTTGGGCATCAGCGGAGCCGTGTTTCGGTCGTGACGACGTTGGGCATGTCTTTTCCCAGTCGGTGTTTGCGAACATGATACCCAGGGAACCTCTACCGCCGCAGGATCAGGTATGACCAACCCCAATTCCAAAGCGGATGCCGTCGAGGCCCTGGCGGGTCTTTATCATTCCTGGATCACTGGCCTGGTACTAACGATTCTGAACAGGCGTGACGCGAGCCTCGCGGAAGAATTTGTTTTTCAGCTGTTCCGTCGTCAGCACCTGCAGCGGTTCCTGCCAGGCCTCGAGGCGAATTTCCAACGCCGCTCGACGCCCATGAGCGACTTCGATTCTCGCCCGGAGAAACGTGCCCGTATATCAATCCCGCGGACCTGCCGGTGTTGGATCTGAATGCCTGGCCTCAAGAACGCCGGGCCAAGGCGTATCGCAATTATTCGATGGAGTACATCCGCAACGCGCTGCCGGTGCTCATGAAGCCGTATCCGCCTCCTGGATCGCCCTCTGGGAAGGACTACTGTCGGCACACAATCGGTTTCTCGCCATCCAGGTTACCGCTCAAGATGAGGGTTTTCGCTGGGAAATCGTCAAAGGCCCCGGATAGCACGAACTCCTATCCCCCCTCGATGCGGTGTAGGAAGTGCACTTCCGAGTCTGCTTCCAGCGGATCCAGAAACGGGTCGTGAATGATGTCGCCGTCAATGGCCACGGCAACCTTCCCCATGATGGCTTCGGCCGCTCCAGGAAACCGCTCGTCGAGCTTCTGCACGAGTTCGCGAAACGTGGAGGCCATGACCTCCACCTCGCGTACATTGTCCGTCACCGAGGCCAGGTGATCCGGAATGAATACCCTGGCCATCGCCCCGATCACTCCTCCGCGGCGTCGAGCGCTTCCAGAACGCGCGGCGGTGACAGCGGTAACTCGCTAATGCGGATTCCGGTGGCGTCCCGTACGGCGTTGGCGACCGCCGCAAGTGGCGCGACGATCGGTGTTTCTCCAACGCCTCGAACGCCATACGGATGGGTGGGGTTCGGGATTTCGATGATTTGCGTGTCGATCATCGGCAGATCCGATGCCACCGGCACGCGATAGTCGAGGAAGCCAGCGTTTTCCATAACCCCATCGGCGTCATAGATATACTCCTCGTTCAATGCCCAGCCAATTCCCTGGGCTGCGCCGCCCTGCATCTGACCTTCGACGTAGCTGGGGTGGATGGCCTTGCCGGCATCCTGAATGGCGGTGAAGCGCGTGACGTCGACTTTGCCGGTTTCCCGATCGATCTTCACGTCGGCCAGGTTCACGGAGAATCCGGGGCCGGCACCCCGGGCGTTCAAGGACGCGCGGCCCAGGATCGGCCCGCCCGTCCTGCCCGCGTTGCCGGCGATGTCGGCCAGACTCAGCGGTTGCACATCCGCATTGACACCTGGCTTCGGCACGGCGTGGCCATCTTCCCATTCGACCAGCTCTTCTTCGATGCCCCAGGTTGCGGCTGCGCGCTCCTTGAGTTGGGTGATGATGTCCCGGGACGCCTGGATCACTGCCATGCCCGTGGCGAAGGTGACGCGGCTACCGCCCGTGACATTGGTGTACCCGGCACTTTCGGTGTCGGCCACGATGACCCGGATCTGCTCGTAGGGGATGCCGAGTTCTTCGGCCGCCATCAACGCCATGGAGGCGCGCGAGCCGCCGATGTCCGGATTACCCTCGATTACGGTCACCGTGCCGTTTTCGTTGACGTGGACTTCGGCGCTGGACTGCATGCCCGCGTTGAACCAGAACCCGGCGGCAATGCCCCGTCCCTCGCCTTCGGCAAGCTGGCGCGTGTAGTTGGGGTGCGCCTTGGCCGCCTCGAGACACGCTTTGAAGCCGATTGCTTTGAACTTCGGTCCATAGGTCGCCGTCGAGCCCTCTTCGACCGCGTTCAAGATGCGCAGATCGATGGGATCGATCTTCAGCTTGCGCGCGAGTTCGTCCATCATGCATTCGCCGGCGTACATGGCCTGTGGTGCGCCGGGTGCGCGATATGCGGCAACCTTGGGTTTGTTGACCAGCACGTCTACTCCCTCGATGAGGAAGTTCGGCGCATTGTATGGCGCAAAGACACACATGAGGCCCGGCGCCAGAGGACCCCCCGGAAAGGCACCCGCCTCATAGCCGATCCAGGCCTGCATGGCCGTCAGGGTGCCGTCGGATTTGGCGCCAATCTTGATCCTCGATTTGGTCGCGGACGCAGGCCCCGATGCGCGAAATACCTCTTCGCGGGTCATGGTCATCTTCACCGGTCGGCGCGCCTTGCCCGACATTACAATGGCAACCGGCTCCAGGTAAATGGTGGTTTTGCCGCCAAACCCGCCCCCGATCTCACTGGCGGTAACCCGCAGGTCAGCAACGTTGATTTTGAGCACTTTCGCCGCCAGCGAGCGGACGTCGAAGTGACCCTGGGTGGAACACCAGACGTTCGCCTGGCCGCCTTCATTGATGGTCGCCACGCAGGCGTGCGGCTCGATGTAGCCCTGATGCACGGTCGGAGTGGCGAACTCACCTTCCACGATGACGTCGGCCTCGGCGAAGCCCTGCTCGACGTCGCCACGATCCAGGCGCATGAACTGTGCGACATTGGTGGGGGTGTCCGATGCTTCGTCCGCGCCGGCGGTACGCAGTTGCTCGTCGATGATCGTGGCGCCGTCGGCCATGGCTTCGTCGAGGCTGAGCACGGGCTTCAACGGCTCGTAGTCGACTTCGATGGCCGCGGCGGCGGCATTGGCGATGGCCATGCTTGTTGCGGCCACGGCCGCCACTGCGTGGCCGTGATACAGGACTTTCTCCCGCGCCATGACGTTAGCCGACAGGGCCGGGTCCTCGGTTTCCGAGGCGTTGGGGAAATCTGCGCCGGTGATCACGGCATAGACACCGTCCATAGCTTGCGCTTTGGAGGTGTCGATGGACTTGATACGGGCATGTGCGTGGGGCGAACGCAGCACTACCCCCAGCAGCATGCCAGGCAGGTTGAGGTCGGCGCCGAAGGCCGCACGGCCCGTGACCTTGTCGATGCCGTCCGGGCGAACGACCCGGCTGCCGATCACCTTGTACTCGCGGGTGTCGAGCGCTTCACTCATGATGCTTCTCCTCGCATGGTTTGCGCGGCATCCTGAACCGCGCGGATGATCTTATCGTAGCCGGTACAGCGGCACAGATTGCCGGCCAGCCAGTAGCGGATCTGTTGCTCATCCGGATCGGGGTTCTGGTCCAACAGCGCTTTTGCGGCCACGATGAATCCGGGCGTACACACGCCGCATTGCAGCGCCGCATGTTCGAGAAATTTCTCCTGCAACGGATGCAAGCCTTCGTCGGTGGCGATGCCTTCGATGGTATCGATCGACTTGGCTTCGGCTTCTACGCCCAGAACCAGGCAGGAGCACACCAGGCGGTCGTCCAGCATGACTGAACAAGCCCCGCAGTCGCCCGTGGCGCAGCCTTCTTTCGTGCCGGTCAGTTGCAGTTCATCGCGCAGCACATCGAGCAGCGATTGCTGTGGCTCACACAGGAATTCCCGGCGTTCGCCATTGACCGTGGTGGTGACGTGAGTTCTGCTCATCAGTGACTTCCTCGGGCGCGTTCGGCGGCAATGCCGGCTGCACGTTTACATAATACGGCGACCACCTTGCGGCGATACTCTGCGGTGCCGCGTTTGTCTGAGATGGGCGACGAAGCCGCGGTGCAGGCAGCACCTGCCGCGGCCAGCGCCTCGTCATCGAGGGACGTCCCGATCAGTGCGTCCGCGGCGGCGGGGACCAGCAACACGGTGGGCGCCACCGCACATATGCTGACCCGTGCAGCCGTGCAGATTCCTTTCTCGTCCAGCGTAACACTGACGCCGGCCCCGGCCACCGCAATGTCCATCTCGGTACGTGGTATGAAGCGCAGGTAGGCGTCTGAGGTGCGTGCCGCCGGTGGGGTAAAGCAGATGCCGAGCAGCAGTTCGCCCTCGCCCAGGGCATTGGTCCCCACGCCGGTGACAAATTCCTCCACCGGCAGTTCGCGGGTGCCGGCTGGGCCGGCTATCTGACAGCGGCCGGCGTTCGCGATAAGCGCAGGAATCGTGTCGCCGGCGGGTGATGCGTTGCAGAGGTTGCCACCCAATGAGGCGCGCCCCTGGATCTGAGTCGAACCGATCAGATCGATGGCTTCAACCAGACCCGGCAGGCGTGCTTTCAGGTCGGTGTTTGCGGTCAGCACGGCGCCGGGGATCGCCGCGCCGACGTATATTTCTGATGCGCCGATCTCCAGCCGGTTGGTTTCCGGTAGCTTCTTGACGTCGACGATGGTCCGAGCCGAGCCGTCGACTGAACGAATCTGCACCAACAGGTCGGTGCCACCTGCAAGAATTTGCGCCGGCTTACCGGCTTGGCTGTGCTCCTGGAGAACGGCAATTACCTGCTCCACTGTCTCCGGGGCAGCGTACGCGAACGACTGCATTTATCCTCCAAACTGCGATTCACTTGTAGGGGAGCCTCGGATCCCGAGGCAACAGCATGTATAGCACGATCTTCTCATGAGGTGCATCCTCGGAAGTGCGAGATAAGTACCGGCGCAGCGTCCGGGCTAGAATTCGTTCTCCGGGCAGGACCCCGACGATGACCGACCTTTACGCCGAACACTTGGACGAACTCGCACGACGTTGGCAGGACGCGCTGCGGGCGACCGGTATCGATGCGGCGTTGATCGGGGCCGGCGAGGCACGTCCATACTTTCTGGACGACCAGGGCCCGACGTTCCGCGCCAACCCCCATTTTGCCCAGTGGCTGCCCGGTGACGACTGCCAGAACGCAATGTTGCTGATCCGCCCGGGCGAGATCCCGCGATTGTACTTTCACCGGTCGCGCGATTACTGGCACCAACCGGCTGCGGTGCCTGAGGTTGGGGGTCACTTTGATATTCAGGTGTACCAGGACGTCGATGCGCTGACGCGGCAGGTTTATGCCGACGTCGAGCAGATCAATCGCGCGGCATTCATCGGGGAACTGGATCCCGCGGACGACAATCTCCCGATCGCCGAGAAGAATCCCAATCATCTGCTCAACCAGCTGCATTTCAGCCGGGCGCGCAAGACCCCATTCGAACTGGATTGCATGCGTCGGGCGACCGAGACCGGCGTACGCGGCCACCGTGCCGCGCGGGAGGCATTTTACGGCGGCGCCAGCGAGTTCGAGATCCATCAGGCGTACCTGCTCGCCTCACAGCAGAATGAATCGGATCTGCCGTACGGCAACATCGTTGCCTTGAACGAGCACGCGGGGGTGCTGCACTACCAGCACCAGGAGCGGACCCTGCCCGATGAGGTGCTGAGTTTGCTGATCGATGCGGGAGGCCGTCATCTGGGCTACGCCAGCGATATCACCCGAACCTACGCGAAACGCGCGGGCACGCTGTTTGCCGATCTGGTCGTGCACCTGGATCAGGCCCAGCAGGACCTGATCGCGGGCCTCGCGGTCGGCCAGGACTACGTGGCGGTGCATGAGGCCATGCATCGGTCGGTGGCCAGAATTCTGGTCGAATCCGGGCTTCTGCTCGGATCGTACGAGGCCGTGCTGGCGGCGGGGTTGACGGAAACGTTTTTCCCGCACGGGCTCGGGCATCTGCTTGGTGTGCAGGTTCACGATGTGGGCGGGCAACTGGTGTCGGCCGACGGAGGGGTGCGACCACCGCCAGACAACTATCCCGCGCTGCGGTTGACGCGGACCATCGACGTGGGTCAGGTGTTCACGATCGAGCCAGGAATCTATTTCATCCCGATGCTTCTGGAACCGCTGCGCGCGCACTCATCGGCGGCGCTGGTGAACTGGAGTGCAGTCGATGAACTCATGCCCTTCGGCGGGATCCGGATCGAAGACAACGTCCACGTCGGTGAGCACGGGGTCGAGAACCTGACGCGCGACGCGTTCGAAGTTGAAAGCGTCAATTGAACGCATCTCACGGTGGCTGATCCGTTTCTAACACGCTTGTTCAGCGAGCCGGCTCTGAGCGGCCAGGTCCCTCAGGACATCCAATTTTCACCCGATGGCGAGCGCGTCAGTTACCTCGCGACCGCTCCCAACGATCTGAATCGGCTGAACCTGTACGCGTGCAGCCTGGACGGCCGTCGGATCACCTTGCTGCTGGATGCGACCACGCTCGAGGAAACCGCGGTCGAGGAGATGACCGACGAGGAACGCGCCCAGCGGGAACGCAAACGGGCGTTCGGCGGTGGCGTCACGGGATACGCTTGGTTGCCTGACTCACGGCGGCTGTTGATCAACGCCGATGGCGCGGCGCTGGTACTCGATTCGGCGACGCGCGACCTGCGCCGGCTGACCCCGCAAGGCACCCGTCAGACTGACATTCGTCTGTCTCCCACGGGCGACCTGTTCGCGTTCGTGCGCGCTGGAGACCTCTACCTGCGTCGATTCGATAGTGATGTTGAACAGCGCATCACCAACGACGCGGTGGACGGCCTCAGCAACGGACTTGCGGAGTTCATTGCTCAGGAGGAAATGCAGCGCCTGGAAGGCTATTGGTTCTCCCCCGACGACCGGTGGCTGATCTATGCCAAGGTCGATGACCGGGGCGTCGCAGAGACGTATCGGTACGAGTTCTCGGACACCGGATTGCAGGCGTTTGCCCAGCGTTATCCATACGCCGGTGCGAGCAATGCGCGCGTCACACTCTGGTGCGTTGAGTGCGACAACGGAGCGCGCTGTGAAGTGGCTTGGTCCGATGCGCCGGATGACTATCTCGCCCGCGTGCAGGTCGCTGCAAACGGTATATGGGTACAAGCCCAATCCCGGGACCAGACCCGGCTGGCGCTCAAGCGATTCTCGTTCGCCGGTGAATGGCTGGAAACACCGTTGGTCGAGCAGCATGCCACCTGGGTGAACCTGCACGACAACCTGAAATTCGTGCCGGACAGCGAGGACTTTCTGTGGACCTCGGAGCGTGACGGCCATCAACACCTGTATCTCTACCACGCCGGCCGGGACCACGCCGACCGGGCGGTTCAACTGACCGAGGGCGCAGGGCGCGTCAACGCGATTGTTCACGTGGAAGCCGCGTGTGCGATGGTGCTCGGCTGGCGTGACGCAGCGACTGAACAACATCTCTTTCGAGTCTG
>SMVB01328891.1_pt1 | contig 34377 bp, 33 predicted proteins | sample 2456461 | NCBI WGS metagenome assembly SMVB01 (sample SAMN11095934, study PRJNA526329) | marine sediment metagenome | biome: Marine sediment; feature: Surficial sediment; material: Deep marine sediment; isolation source: Hadal surficial sediment | place: Pacific Ocean | collected 2014-05 | depth... | reverse complement strand
ATTTTCCTTTGATGATGTGGTCAGCACCCTGGCAGAAAAGTTGCTTCGTCGCCATCCTCATGTGTTTAAGGACGGTGACATAGAGGGAGTGGTTGAGCGGCCGGTGAAGGGTGTTTCTGGCGATGCAGCCGTTGATGTAATCAAACAATCCTGGGAGGCGATAAAGAAGGCCGAACGAAAAGAAAAATCCCAAACTGGTATTCTGGACGATGTGCCCCTGGCGTTGCCCGCGTTGCCCAGGGCGCAAAAGATACAAAAGCGAGCGGCCAGCGTGAACTTTGATTGGCCCGATGCCAACGGTGCTCTGCTCAAAATAGAAGAGGAGTTGAGTGAACTGAAGGCGGCCATTGCCGCCGGCGATGCTGTGGCCATGGAGGAGGAGTTGGGTGATTTGTTATTCAGTTGTGTTAACGTGGCTAGACATCTGGACTTGGATGCCGAGGCCAGTTTGCGCCTGGCGACAGCCAAGTTTGAAATGCGCTTTAATAAGATGGTCGAACTGGCCGCCCGCAGCGCCAGGGAAATGGGTGAGCTCGACGCCGCCCAATTGCATGAGCTCTGGTTACAAGCGAAGCGTGATGGCGGCGACTGAAACGGGAATACTTGTACAAGCAGCCGTCCCTGTGTATGGTTATTGCCCCCTAAATCAGTGCTTCTTACACGACTTGACACACCGCTTCTACCACCACGATTTCGATACCAATACAGGAAAGATTAAATGCGATTGATATTATTGGGCGCCCCGGGCGCTGGCAAAGGCACTCAGGCACAATATATTACGGAAAAATACGGCATACCCCAGATTTCCACAGGCGATATGCTGAGGGCGGCGGTCACGGCCGGCACCGAGTTGGGTGTTAAGGCAAAGGCGGTTATGGACGCGGGCGAATTGGTGTCGGACGACATTATTATCGGCTTGGTTAAGGAGCGCATCAAGGAAGACGATTGTCACAATGGGTTTTTATTTGATGGCTTTCCAAGAACTATTCCACAGGCCCAGGCTATGGTGGATGCCCATGTCGACATCGATCATGTGTTGGAAATTGCTGTCGATGATGAAGACATCATTGCACGTTTGAGCGGCAGACGTGTGCACCCCGCTTCCGGTCGTATCTATCACCTACAGTACAATCCACCGGAGCGCGATGGACTGGATAATGAGACGGGTGAAGCGCTGATTCAACGCGAGGACGACAGCGAAGATACAGTTCGAAACAGACTGAAAGTGTATCACTCGCAGACTCGCCCGCTGGTGGATTTTTACCAGAATATGTCTGGAGACAAAGTGCCTGCGTATCACACGGTGTCCGGTATTGGTGCAATGGAAACAATTCGAGACGAGGTGTTTGCGGCACTTTCACAGTGATTTTTGCGAAGAATAAAAAGGGCTTAGGCCCTTTTTTTATGCCTGTTTTCCTTGTGCCTGGTGATTAATATTGCTATTTTTCAAAAGTCGGACCCCTGTGGGGTTGGTAGTGTGGTAGGGCGCTTGCACGTTCTGCTATAGTTTTTTAAATATGCTGCCGATTGAAACTAATAAAAGTGGAGAAAAATGATGGCTACTGTTAAAAGAAAGACCAAAGCTAAAGCTAAAAAAACGGTACGCAAAGCGGTTTCAAAAAAAGCGGGAAAAAGTCTCTCAACTGCAAAAAATATTCTGTCACCGGCGGTACGCCGAGGCAGTGAGGCTTTGGACAAGCTCAGAAAAGCAATAGATAAAGAGAGTATCTCTCTGGCTGGGGCGCGGGAAAAAGTTGCGGCAGCGCGAAAGAAAGCGGCCAAGAGCAAAGCCGGCGCGGATAAACGCGCTGCCAAGGCAGCATCTGCGGCTTCGGCAAAAATTGCTGCCAGGGTTAAGGGTTTGCGGGAGCGTGCCGCTGCGGCCAAGTCCAGGCTGGCGGAGCTCTCAGCGGCCGCTAAAGCCAAGGCTGAAAAAATTGCAGCCAGTGAACAAATAATGGCTCACAAGGGCGCTCTTGCTGCCCGGGCCGAAGCGGACGGCATCAAGGCAGCGGCAAAACAGGCAGAGCGGTGGTTGAAGAAACGCCTCTCTGCCGATGCCAGAAAATTGGTAGCTTTCCAGAAGAAAGTCGCGGCCAGTCTGGCCAAAGCCGAGAAAAAAATAACGGCCAAAGCCAGGGCATTGGAAAAAAAGGCGAAAGCGGCGGAGAAAAAAACTGAGGCTAGAATAAAAGCGGCTCTGAAGAAATCCAGCAAGCCCAAGAAAGCTAAAGCGAAGCCCAAAGCGAAGTCTAAAGCGAAGCCCAAAGCTAAAGCGAAGACTAAAGCGAAGAAATAGTTTGGCCTGAACAAAACCCCGCTAAGAAATTTCTTAGGGGGGGGGGCGTGCTGGGGGAGGCGTGCCAGTATTGTAGTTCCGAAAAGCGTCGGCTCGGTCTGAAAAGTCGACCACGGTATGGGGGTTCTCCTCATACCAGAGTTTGACAGCGCGCTGTCCCCGTTCCAGAAAGCCGCTAAGACTGTCGAGGCAGCGCACATCCAGAACGGCGAAGAGGTATTGGTTGCGCTGTCCATCGTGGGCGTAGCTTATCAGCGCTCCATGTGTGTCCGGGCTCTCCAGCGGAAAGAGAAGTCGCCTGACCAGGTCGGTGGGTAAAAGCGGTGTATCGCAGGCAACCACGACCAGGTATTTCGTATCCACATACGCGGCGGCTGCTTCAATGCCCGCCAGTGGCCCCTGAAAGTTTGGCCGCCTGTCCTTGATAGTGGCAAAGCCAAGGCGTTGGTATTCGCTCAGATTTCGATTGCAGCTAATTAGCAGTTGACCGGTTTGCTTTTCCAGTCGCTGGGCAACATGCGCAATCAGAGGTTTGCCTTCCCAGGCTATCAGCCCTTTGTCCGCGCCACTGACCCGTGTTCCGGCACCGCCCGCCAGAATAAGCCCTGTGACATTGTTAAGTGAAATCATGTCTACCTCGGAAGTGCTTAGATAGCATTGTTGTTCAAATAGAGCCTGTAAAGGTTTTTACCCGCTACTGCCTGTGGGATAATCCCACGATGATAGGAACCAATCCAGTTTAAAACATGAAATACCGCTTCCAATACCGGACAAAATGACCAATATTCTTGCCATAGAGACCTCCACTGATGCCTGCTCCGTCGCCTTGTATAGCGGGGGTGAAACTCGGGAAATCTTCGAGATAATTCCTCGCCAGCACAGCCAGCGCCTATTTCCCATGCTGCGCGAATTATTGCCCAATGGAAATCTGGTCGAGCAGAAGATCGATGCCATTGCCTATGCCTGTGGCCCGGGTTCTTTCACCGGTTTGCGTATTGCGGCCAGCGCGGTTCAGGGGCTGGCCTTTGCCAATGGCCTGCCGGCTATTGCCGTCTCTACACTGGCATGTCAGGCACAGGCGGCACTGCGTCTTGGCGATGCAGACTCTGACCAAAGCGTATTGTCTGTTCTCGATGCACGGATAAACGAGGTGTACTGGTCTGTGTATGAATATACCGATGGCCTTGCAAAATTAGTCCAGGGCCCACATGTCTGTGCACCGCAAAATATAAAACTGGCCCGCCTGCGGGGCACTCTGGCAGGGGTGGGCGGGGGCTTGAGTTACTTTGATCAGCTACCCCAGGTCTTACAATCGGCATTGCAGAAGCGCAACGAAAAATTATTGCCAAGTGCCGTGGACCTCATTCCCCAGGCACTGGCGAGCTACGCGGCGGGTGAGTGGCAGACGCCTGCACAGGTTTTGCCTGTGTATGTAAGAGAGGAAGTCTCCTGGAAAAAACTGGCGGAGCAGGGGAAAGGCAAGTGATTGACTGGTATCAGGCCCTCATTTTAGCCATTGTGCAGGGGTTTACCGAGTTTTTGCCTATTTCGAGTTCGGCGCACCTTGCCATGGCCCCTATTGTACTGGGCTGGCCAGACCAGGGGCTGGCCTTCGATGTAGCCGTGCATGTGGGGACTTTGTCTGCGGTGCTAATCTACTACCGCCGCGACCTGCGCGAGATGCTGAACAACTGGTTTGGGTCATTGGCAGGTGGGCCATCTAACGCTCACAGCCAACTGGTGTGGTATCTGGTGGCTGCGACACTACCGATTGCGGTAATGGGCATTGCGGCTAATGAATTTATTGGCGGTGAGTTGCGCTCGCTATCGGTGATTGCCACCGCCACGCTCGTGTTCGGCCTGCTATTGGGGCTGGCCGACAAGCGGGCGCGCGAGCCATCGGCTGCCGTGCCATTGTCGATTAATGTTGCGCTATGGATTGGCCTGGCCCAGGTTGTGGCGCTTATTCCCGGTGTGTCCAGGTCGGGTGTGACTATCACCACGGCACTGTTGTTGGGGCTGGACAGGCAAAGCGCGGCGCGCTTTTCTTTTTTGCTCTCCATTCCGGTGATAGCAAGTGCCGGTGGCTTGATAGCCCTGGAGTTGATTAGCCGAAGTATCGCGCTGAACTGGTCGCAACTCATTGTCGCAATGATGGTGTCGGGTATTACAGCTTATTTGTGTATTGCCACGTTTATTCGCCTGTTGGACACTGTTGGCCTGATGCCTTTTGTGTATTATCGAATTTTTTTAGCGGGGATACTTTATGCCCTCATCTTTTTCTAGCGCGCACTAGCGCGCTGGCACAGGCAGAATTTTTATCCTCTGCTACACTAATATTTCGATTAACTTGTGCAGTGTGCAAAGGGATATTTTGCTATGCCAAAAATTGTCGATCATGAGCAGCAGCGGCTGGAGTTGTCATCAACGGTTGCCAGTGCGCTGGCTGAACTGGGCCTGGAGCACACCACCCTGCGCGCCGTGGCGGTTCGTCATGGCTGCACCAAAGGCATGGTGCAACATTATTTTGCCGACAAGGAAGAGTTGATGGTGGCTGCCCTGATATATGTCGAAGAGCAATGTGGGCGGCGCCTGAACGATGTGAGTGCCACGGACAGGGGGTTGGCGTTGCTTCATGCACGGTTGACGGCGCAATTACCGATAGGGACTCAGGCCCTGGAAGAGTGGAAAGTACGCCTGGCATTTGGCACGCGTGCGGCGCTGTCAAATGAGAGGCGCCTCCACTTGCGCCAATTTCAGGATGGCTATCAAAATATTGGCGTGGGCTGCCTGCGTCGGGCACAACGGGCGGGTGATTTGAAAAGCAGTTTGAGTTTGCGCAATAGCTATCGCGCTCTGATGGCACTGGTTTGCGGCATTTCGGTGTTTGTTGTTGCCGGTGAAGCTGGCCTCAATGCTGGAAACCAACGTCAAATACTGAATTCAGCCATTGAGAGCTTGCGTCACTGAAGCTGCACAACTACCCTTGCGCTACTGGGCTTTTCATTGAGTAGAGCAATATGGCGCAAGACACATTCAACACGCAACTCATCCAATTTCTGGAGCGCGCCACAACGCCGTTTCATGCCGTGGATAGTATGTCGACCATCCTGTCCCTGGCGGGTTTTCAGGCCCTGAATGAGAGTGACAGCTGGGAATTGAAAGCGGGAGGCAAATACTACCTGCAACGCAATGGCAGTTCGCTGGTGGCCTTTATTATTGGTAGCAACAGCGGCCCAATGGAGGGCTTGCGCATGGTGGGTGCGCACACCGACAGCCCCTGCCTGATGGTTAAGCCAAACCCGGAAAAGCCCAAACAGGGTTATCTGCGATTGGGGGTTGAGGTCTACGGCGGCGCCCTACTGAACCCCTGGTTCGACCGCGACCTGTCCCTGGCAGGCAGAGTGAGTTTTGAAACTGAAGAGGGCCTGTTGGCTTCTGCCTTGATAGATTTCAGGGCCGCCATTGCCACCGTACCCAGTCTGGCCATTCATCTGGACAGGGAGGCCAACAAAAGTCGTAAAATTAACCCCCAAACCGACATTCTCCCTATTCTTTGCCAGCTCGATGGGCAGGATAAGCCCGACTTTCGCGCGATCTTACATACCCAGTTACTGGAGGAACACCCGAATTGCGGGGTACATCACATGCTTGATTACGAGCTGTCCTTCTACGATACACAGCCCCCGGCAATCATCGGCTTGAATAAAGAGTTCATCGCCTCCGCCAGGCTGGATAATTTACTCAGTTGCTTTACCGCTCTACAGGCACTTTTACAAAGCAAGGGAGAGGTCAGCTCGCTGTTGGTGTGTAACGATCACGAGGAAGTGGGTAGTCTCAGTGCCGCAGGTGCCCAGGGCCCCCTGCTATCCACCGTATTGAAGCGCATGGTGGACGGACACCGGGAGTACGCCGCCCTGACCGACAAGTCGCTGATGATTTCCGCGGACAATGCCCATGGCATTCACCCCAATTACGCCGACAGGCATGATGATAATCACGGCCCCATCCTCAACGCGGGGCCGGTAATTAAAATCAACGCCAACCAGCGCTATGCTTCCAACAGTGAAACATCGGGGTTCTTCCGTCTATTGGCGGGCAGGGAGGGGGTTGCGGTGCAGTCTTTTGTAGTGCGCACCGATATGGCCTGTGGCAGTACCATTGGCCCGATTACCGCCGGTGCAATCGGTGTTCGCACCCTGGATATTGGTGTCCCAACCTTTGGCATGCATTCCATACGCGAGCTGGCCGGGGTTAGCGATGCCTGGAACCTCAGTCGTGTGTTACAGCGTTTCTTCAATCATGAGGGCAGGCTGGGTGTAGGCTAATTTACCCCCTAGTCACGGCGTAACACCCGGTGAGAATACTGCTACTATCGGCCTATGCTGCACAGAGCCACGTTTACTGGCATGAAAACCTCCTGCGCATGTTTCCCGATTGGCACTGGCAGATACTCACCATGCCGCCCAGACATTTTAGTTGGCGGGTGCGTGGCAATCCACTGTTTTGGTCGGTGGCGGAGGCCGCGGTGTTGGCGGGTGAGTATGATCTGCTGATCGCCACGTCTATGGTTGACCTGGCGACACTGCGCGGCCTGGTCCCGAAACTCGCGACATTACCCACAGTTCTGTACTTCCATGAAAATCAGTTTGATTACCCCCGGGCCCCAGCGGGCACCAAGGGGCGTGGCCCGCAGGCGTTGCTGGAGGCGCAAATGGTCAGCCTGTACTCAGCCATGGCCGCCGATAGAGTCGTGTTTAATTCGCGGTATAACCAGGAGGGTTTTTTTAGCGGTAGTGATGCGCTGTTGAACAAGCTGCCAGACAAAGTGCCCACCGGGATAGTGCAAGCGCTGCGGCGCAAGGCCATTGTGATACCCGTGCCGTTAAGCCCGGTTAGCGAGCCTGTTCGCGCCGATGCATCAGTCTGGGGCGCCCAGCAAGCGCAAATGCCGCGGCGGGATCTGCGCTTGCTGTGGGTTGGTAGATTCGAATATGACAAGGGTGGTGAGCAATTGCTGCTGTGTCTGCGGGCGCTCGAAAGCAGGGGGCTGTGCTACCAGCTCGCCGTTGTGGGGCAACAATTCAGGAGTTCCCCAGCGGCCTTTTCCACCATAGAAAATGAATTTCAGCATCGCCTTGTTCAGTTCGGATACCTTGAGAGTCGTCGCCAATATCTGGCAACATTGGCCGCTGCAGATATTGTCCTGTCTACCGCACTGCATGAGTTTCAGGGGCTGGCGGTGCTGGAGGCGGTAGCGGCCGGCGCTTTACCCGCCGTGCCGGCGGACCTGGTGTACCCCGAAATATTACCCGCTAGAAATTGCTACCGGACTTATCCCGATGAGCCAGGGCGACAGGCTGGCGCCGCAGCTGACCTCATTGTCGATTTGGCATGGCAGTTGGAGGAGGGCGTTGCAGACTTACCCGATGTAACCCGATTCAGCAGCGTCTCACTGGCACCACAATACCGCGAACTGTTTCACTGCCTTGCCGAGCGGCGGCAATAGCCAGCGCCAGCCAATGCCAGTATCATAACGCCTTTTTCCACCCAGTGAACAAACAGGTGAGCAGGTATTATGGCGAGGCAACGGGTTTTAACGGGCATCACAACCACGGGTACCCCCCACCTGGGCAACTACGTGGGGGCCATTCGACCCGCAATTGAGGCATCGCACAGTGATTCCGTGGATTCTTTCCTGTTTTTGGCAGACTACCATGCGCTGATAAAATCCCAGGATCCGGCACGGGTGCGCCAGTCCAGTAAGGAGATCGCAGCGACCTGGCTGGCCCTTGGCCTGGACCCGGATGAAACCATTTTTTACCGGCAATCCGATATCCCGGAAATACCTGAACTGACCTGGGTGCTGTGTTGCAATGCTGCCAAGGGTCTGATGAACAGAGCGCACGCCTACAAGGCAGCGGTGCAGGACAATGTTGATGCGGGTAACGACCCCGACCTGGCTGTGACTATGGGTCTGTTCAGTTACCCGGTATTGATGGCGGCCGACATCCTGATGTTCAATGCCACTAAAATTCCAGTGGGCAAAGACCAGATCCAGCACGTGGAGATGGCGCGCGACATCGCCCAACGCTTTAACCACAACTTCGCCGATGTATTTACCCTGCCCGAAGCGGTAGTGGGTGATGATGCGGCGGTACTGTTGGGCCTGGATGGCCGCAAGATGAGCAAGAGTTACAACAACACCATTCCCCTGTTTGACACCGAGAAAAAACTGCGCAAAGCCATCAATAAGATCAACACCAATCTACTGGAGCCCGGACAGCCAAAAGACCCGGATGATTCAACGGTATTCCAGTTGTGGAGTGCCTTTGCCAGCCCCGCAGAGACGCAGCGTATGCGCGCTGACTTCATTAACGGCATCGCCTGGGGGGAGGCCAAGAAGCAACTGTTTGAATTGATAAATAGCGAACTGGCCGATGCACGTTTGCGCTACACGCAGCTGATGGATGACCCGGGTTATATTGAGAGTGTACTGGAAAAAGGCGCGCAGCGGGCGCGACAGCACAGCGAGCCCTTGATGAAAAAGGTGCGCGAGGCCATTGGCATAGGCCCTATTCTTTAGCGCATTCCAGTCCCCGCACCTTTTGTACAGGGTGATATCGCGATGGTAGAGCGTGTGCTGGAAAATTTAATTGAGAACGCCATCAAATTTTCCAATGTGGATGGGTTGCTTTATATTCGGGTTAGCAGTGCCCATCGCCGCCGTGATATCCAGTTCATAGAATAGCTACTCGCAGCTGTCTATAACTGGTAGCCTATTTCCACATAGGCTCCCAGTGGCTGCCCCACAAAATACCGGTAATCGCCGAAGCCAAAGTCGGCGCGCTCGGCATAGTCTTCATCAAGTAAGTTAGTGAGCCGGATAGCGGCGGAAAAGCGCTGGCTAATTTGGCTGCTTATTCTCAGATTTAGTAGGCTATGACCCGCATATTGGTGTTTGTTATCGGGTTCCAGATAGTAAGAATCCATATACACCCATTCTATTTCGGCCCGGCCGGGAAGGCCGGTTGTCTCGGTCATATCCCACTGCAGTCTGGCGCTGCCAAAGGTTTTTGGTGCTGTATCAATATAATTGCCCTTTATATCACCACTGCTGCCCAGCAGTTGAACGCGGCTGTCGTACTTGTGCTCGGCATAGGTGCCGTCTAAGCTCAGGCTCCAGTTCTCGGTCAGATGGTAATCGATGCTGAAATCGACGCCCCGGTGGCTGGTTTTGGCGCCACTGATACTCTGCCTGTCAGCATCCTGGAAAATAACATCCTCCTTGTCCATGGTGTAGAGCGAGAGGTCGTAGGACAATCGAGACCAGGCGGTGCCGCGCAGGCCAAACTCCAGGCTGTCCAGTTGCTCGGAATCCAGGTCGGCCACCGTCTGTCCCTCCTGCAGGCGATACAGCTCCGTAGCTTGCGGCGCTCGAAAGCCGTGGGCGAAGCGCAGATAAGCCGTGTGGCTCTGGGCAAAGTGATAGCTGGTTCCGGCGTTCAGTGACCAGTTATCGAAGCTGTCCTCCCGGTCCGCGGGGCGAAAAAACCGGCAATCGTCAACGTCCGGAGCACAGCCTGACCCATCGCCTGTGCGGTTATTGTAATCAAAGAGCGTGTATTCAAACCGCGCGCCCAGGGTGTAGTCCCAGCTTTCCCCTAGTTCGCCGCTGAGCTGACTGTAGGCCGCGGCCACGCTCGCATCAATTTGGTAGTCATAGTGCACGCCGGCCGGCTTGCTGGGGCTAAAATCATCGTCCTGGGTTTCTTTCAGCCAGCCATCGGTATACTCCAGATCTATGCCATTCAGCCACTGGGTACTGTCACCACTGGTGTATAAAGTTGTTCTCAAGCCCAGGCTGGAATGGCCGTTTTCCTCAAGCGATTTCCAGGGCAAGAAATGCTGCAGAAATTCCATTTCGTTGTCGCGCAAGTAAGGCGTAACTGAAAGCAGGTTGTGCTCATTGAGCGTGAAGTCCAGGCGGCTGTACAGCATCAGCGATTTGGCGTCACGGTAGGCCTCGGGATTTGGATTGGTCTTTTTAAGCCCCGGGTCCTTATAGGCGTCCTCACCTTGGATAAAACCGGCGGTCTCCTGGTTCAGGTTTGCCAGGTCCAGCACCGTGGTTACCGCCAGTGTGTCTGACTGGTAGTCATACCGCACAGTGGCTTTTTGCTGGTCGTAGCCCGAATCGTCTTTATAGCCGCCATCACTAGTGCCGTTTGCACGCAGACTGATACCGTGGTCGCCATAGGTATTACTGTAGCGATATTTAGCTCTGTAAAAATCGTAGGGCCCCGCTTCCAGGGCGATATGGTGGTCGACTTCCTGGGTAGGTGCTGCACTGAGAATGTTGATAACCCCGTGCATGGCATTTGACCCGTACAGAGCCGTCGCTGGGCCTTTGATGACTTCGATTCGTCCAGCCTGCTCTGCATTGGCATCGAACAATTGATTGACGTTACAAAAGCCTGGCGCGCGCAAGCTAATGCCATCGCTGGCGACATAGAAGGCGCCACAGCTGCCGGCGCCGGTTAGCATCGGGGAGCGCAGGGATGTCAGGCTCTCCTGGCCGTTGCCCCGGCTGATCCATGCGCCTGGTACCTGTTGCATTATTTCGTTTATATGTACGTGGCCGGTCAGTGCCAATGCATCCTGGTCTACCACTGACCATGACAGGGGAAGCCTTGAGGCATTTTCGGGCACCCTCGAGGCTGTGACCAGCACCTGTTCTGTTAGCAATTCTTGTGCGTAGCCCGGATTCATCATGCTGGTGTAAATGGCCAGGAGTGGCAGAAAGCCTTTGGGAGTGGGGAGCATGTGGTGTGAGTCTCTTACAAAATGGGCATGAATTGTATAGCATACGGCCTCCAGTTCAATAACGAAAAATACCCTGTGGTAATTTTCATACGAAGAAAATTGGTTCCAGGAGTGGCAGTGTTGACCCCACTATGGAGGCACTTCAACTCAAGCATCAGTGAACTTCGTAGTAATAGACTATGACTATGACCCAGGGGCCTCTATGGCCTCTTTTTTCGCGCTAATGTGCAAGGAGACAATATGAACCGTAACCTGGATTTACTGGACCCCGCTATTATGGGCGACGAGACCTCCATGTACGCGCTGTTTGAGCAGTTGCGGGAAAATGACCCGGTCAGCTACGTGGAACACCCGGACTATGAACCCTTCTGGGCCATTACCCGGCACCAAGACATCAAGTTTATCAGCCAGAATAACGAGCGTTTTCTCAACAACCCCAGAACTGTGTTGGTGCAGAGAGAGTTTGAGCAAGCACTGCTCGCGCAGTTCGGAACCCGCAATGGCCTGGAAACCCTGATCCATATGGATGCCCCCAAGCACCGGAAGTTGCGCGGTGTTACCCGGGACTGGTTCAAGCCGGGCCCCATCGGCAAGCTCTCAGGAGAGGTAGAGAAGCTTGCCAGGCACTATGTCGACAAGATGGAAAATCTGGGCGGGGAGTGTGACTTCGTAAAAGAGATTTCCCTGCTGTACCCCTTGCGGGTGATCATGTCCATCATTGGAGTGGCACCGGAGGAGGAGGCCATGATGTTGAAACTGACCCAGGAGCTATTTGGCGCTGCCGATCCCAGCCAGTCACGAGGTGAGGAGGTTGAGGACGCCCTGGGTGTGTTGATGGATTTTTTCAATTATTTTACCGCCCTGGTCGAAGAGCGGAAGAAAAACCCGAGGGAAGACCTGGCTACGCTTCTGGCCAACGCGCTGGTGGATGGCGACCCCATTGAGCAGTTGGACCAGATCAGCTATTTCATTATTACCGCAACGGCGGGCCACGACACCACTGCCGCGACTATCGCCGGTGGCATGAGGGCATTGATAGAAAACCCACAGCAGATGGAAAAATTGCGCGCCAACCCCGGGCTATACAATAGTGCGGCGCGGGAGATGATACGGTGGACCTCCCCGGTTCGCCACATGATGCGCACAACCACCCGGGACGAAGAGTTTCAGGGGCAGGCAATCAAGGCCGGAGAGAATTTATGCCTGTGGTACCCCGCGGCCAACAGAGATGCGCGCGCCATTGATGACCCCGATGTGTTTGATATAGAACGGGACAACAAAAACCAGCTGGCACTGGGCTTTGGCGGCCATATGTGCCTGGGGCAACATCTGGCCACACTGGAAGTCGAACTGTTTTTCCGCGAGTTAATCCCACGGCTCAAGCATATTGAGATGGTGGGGGAGCCTGAATGGGTGCAGGCCATTTTTGTCGGTGGCCCTAAATCCATGCCAGTGCGCTACGAATTCCACGAACAATAGTACGCTCAGGGAAAACCCATATGACAGCTAACGATTATTTTCAGCAACTTAATACTGACTATCTCGCCGTGGCCGAGCCGAAGGAGGATCTGTACTGGAGCAATTACATGGGCACCAGTGACAGCATGGATGAATTGACCGAGGCGGAAACCCGGTACAACCATTTTATCTCCAATCCGGAGCGAATAGCTGAACTTAAGGCCCACATCGCCGTTGTTGAATTATGGGATGCGGGCGAACAGAAAGACGACTTGCTGCACGGGCTCACGGGCTGGTTACATTTCTTTTCCGTTAACGCCATAGAGTCGGCAGACGCCAGGGAAATGGAAGATGAATTGGTAAAAGATGATTCAGATATGTTCGAGCGCCGCAAGGCGCTGACTTTGCACTATATGGATGCTGAAGGCCAATCCGTAGAGGCTTCGACCTTGGTTTTATCCACCAATTTGCTCAGTTGCGATGAGGAGGGTGTGCGCAAGAGTTCCCACGAAGCGCTGCTTAAGCTGGAACGATTTGTCGCAGAAAATGGTTTCGTCGAGATGGTCAAGCGGCGCAATACGTTTGCCCGCGCCCAAGGCTACCGCAATTACTTCGACTATAAGGTACATAAAGAAGAAAGTATGTCGCCCGAGCAACTGTTTGCAATTCTCGACGAGTTTGAGGAAAAGACCCGGGATGCGCAACAGCGAGGTTTTAAGGAGCTTGTGGCGAAGCACGGAGAGGGGGCATTAAAGGCCTACAACCTGAAATATTACTCCAAAGGCGATTCTGCACAGCATCTGGACCCCTATTTACCCTTCTCTAAAAGCCTGCAACGCTGGGCGGAATCATTTGGCCGTATGGGGGTTAAGTTTCGCGATGCCAGTCTTACCCTGGATTTACTGGACCGCAAGGGCAAGTATGAAAATGGTTTTATGCACGCGCCGCGAGTCGCCTGGAATCGCCGGGGGACCTGGTCGCCGGCCCTGATTAACTTTACCAGTAATGCCAACCCGGGCCAGGTTGGAAGCGGGAATGATGCCATAAATACGCTGTTTCACGAAGGCGGTCACGCTGCACATTTCGCCAATATCACCCAGAACGCACCCTGTTTCAGCCAGGAATTTCCACCGACGGCCATGTCCTATGCGGAAACCCAGTCGATGTTTTTTGACAGTTTGCTGGGCGATGCGGACTGGCTCAAACGGTATGCCAGGGATCGCACCGGCGCTGAAATACCCGATGAAATCATTCATGAACAAATAAACAGCTCGCAACCCATGGCCGCCTACCGGGAACGCGGCATGCTGGTGGTTTCCTACTATGAATGGAGTATTTATTCTGCTGAAGAAGGGGAGCTGACGCCCGATTACCTGGTTTCCAAAGCGCGTTATTGGGAGAACAAAATTTTTGGCCTGGAGTGTGCACCGCGACCCATTTTGGCAATCCCTCACCTGCTGGACCAGGCGGCAGCCTGTAGTTATCACGGCTATCTGCTGGCGAATATGGCGGTGTATCAAACACGCGCATGGTTTCTACGCGAATATGGTTATCTTACCGATAACCCGTACATTGGCGAGTTGCTATCGAAACACTACTGGGAGCCAGGCAACAGCGTCAGTCACAGCGATACCCTGTTAAGCCTGACCGGGGAGGGCTTTAGCGGCCAGTATCTTGCCGACTTCTGTAACCGTTCGGTTGACCAAGCCTGGGAGGAGGCACAGGCTGTTATCGCCGGGGCGCAAGCGCGCGATATTCCCCCGGTACAAAGCCTCAACGCAAAGATACGTGCTGTCCACGGGGCTGAAACCATCGCCAGCAACGAGAAATCGGACCAGACCATGTACAGAGCCTTCGAACAATGGGTTGAATCTCGTTATAGCTAGTTCGAACTGCGCTTGCGATAGTAGCCCTCATGCTCTAATGGCTTGCCAGTATATCCGGGTTTGACGCCCTGGCACTGGGCCCCTCGCGATTGCGCATGGCATCGACTATCCTGAACAGGGCTCTTTCAGCATCCCGGTTAGTTCTTCGCCGGCTTCAATTTCAGCCAGGGGCTGGTCATGCAAACGGTGCCGTAGCGGTCGGCATACAGGGGAGGGCCGCCCATCCAGCCGATGAGATACTCTGCAAGTTTCTCTTTCATGGGTGCCAGGTCTTTCGCGTGGCTGCCCCGCAGGTTTTTTGCTTCAGGCAGGGTGTCCATTACATCGTAAAAAGTGCTGGTGAGCGCTCGGATGCCGTCTTCACCGAAAATTTGGTAAGGGGTTTTTGCGCTGGTCATGAATAGTGCTCGCCGTTGATTCCACTGTAGTTTATCACGCTGTGCTCTGCTAATATTTGCTTCTTTTTAAATCATTCGCGCTATAGCGACGCTACGACTTTACAATTATGAATCTTGCACACACCGTACTTGCAGTAAATAACGATTTGCCTATTCGCACCGATGACCCGGTACACAGCGGCAAGGTTCGCTCGGTCTACTGGTTAACGGACCAGGACAGCGCCAGACTGATTGCCCGGCGCGGTTATGATGTCGCCCCCGATGCGCCCCTGGCCATTATGGTAATCAGTGACCGAATCTCCGCCTTCGAGTGTATCTGGCGCGCCGAGGGCGGGCTGAATGGCGTTCCCGGCAAGGGGGCGGCCCTGAACGCCATCTCCAACCACTGGTTTCGTCTGTTTCGCGAGCAGGGCCTGGCGGACAGCCATATTCTTGAAATTCCCCACCCCCTTGTCTGGATCGTGCAAAAGGCAAAGCCGGTCATGATAGAAGCTATTGCCCGGCAGTATATTACCGGCTCCATGTGGCGCTCCTATGCCAAGGGTGAGCGGGAGTTCTGCGGCATACAGATTGCCGACCATCTGGAGAAAGACCAAAAGTTGCCCGAATTACTAATCACACCTTCAAGCAAGGGCATTTTAGAGGGCATTCCCGGTGTGCCGGCTGTGGATGATGTCAACATTACCCGCACTGACATCGAGAATAATTTTGCCGCCTTCAACTTCCGCAATGTCGAAGATATTTCCAGGTACGAGACCCTGCTGACCGAGGGTTTCGAGGTTATCAGCCGCGAGTTGGAAAAACTGGATCAAATTTTCGTTGATACCAAATTCGAGTTTGGCTATGTGACTGACAAGGACGGGCGGGAAAAACTCATTTACATGGACGAAGTGGGTACGCCCGATTCGTCCCGTATCTGGGATGGCGCGGCCCACCGCGACGGACGTATTGTAGAGAATTCCAAGGAGGACTTTCGCCAGGCCTTGCTGAGGCACTTCCCCGATCCGGATATATTGCTCAACAAGAGCCGCATGGAAGAGCGTGTCGCTCTGGCCAGGGATAACGAACTGGCACCGGCAATGCTAATGCAGGTCTCCGACACCTATGTGAGCATTGCCGAAAAGATCACCGGTGACAAGTTGGTATTGTCCGACAACCCCAAAACGGAAATAATTGATATTCTTAATAGCGACTATGGACTAATTTACTAGCACCTGGCCGACGTTGGCGGAGTATCGCAAACAGTTCCATTTGAAGAGGCAGACATCATGTTGTACCCACGACCCGGAACAGAAGGCGCACTGTATACATTCAAACCACGTTACGAAAATTACGTGGGTGGCGAATGGCTGGCCCCCGCCGAGGGTGGCTACTTCGATAATATTACCCCGGTGACCGGGGAGAGTATCTGTGAGATCCCGCGCTCTACCCCCGCAGACCTGGAAATTGCCCTGGACGCTGCACACGGGGCTGCCGATGCCTGGGGGAAAACAGCCGTGGCAGAGCGCTCGCTGACGCTGTTAAAAATCGCTGATCGCATTGAAGCAAATCTGGAATTACTGGCCTACGTTGAAACCTGGGATAACGGCAAAGGCATTCGCGAGACCCTGAATGCGGACATCCCATTATTGGCTGACCACTTTCGTTATTTTGCCGGCTGTCTGCGCGCCCAGGAGGGCAGCGCTGCCGACATCGACGCCAACACGGTGTCCTACCATTTCCATGAGCCTCTGGGCGTCGTTGGCCAAATCATTCCCTGGAATTTCCCCCTGTTGATGGCGGGATGGAAACTCGCTCCGGCTCTGGCGGCGGGTAATTGTGTTGTGCTTAAACCGGCAGAGCAAACGCCTGTTTCTATCCTGGTATTGCTGGAGCTTATCGGTGATTTACTGCCACCGGGTGTGCTGAATGTGTTGAACGGCTATGGCGCCGAAATTGGCCAGGCCCTGGCCAGCAGCGACCGTATTGCCAAGATAGCCTTCACCGGTTCCACCGTGGTGGGTCATATTATTCTGGCGAATGCCGCCAAGACATTAATTCCCTCCACGGTGGAGTTGGGCGGCAAGTCACCGAGCATTTTCTTTGAGGATGTGATGGCCCAGGAAGATGAATTTGTCAGTAAATGTGTGGAGGGCTTGTTACTGGGCTTTTTCAACCAGGGGGAGGTTTGCACCTGCCCCTCGCGCGCGTTGATTCAGGAAAGTATCTACGACGAATTCATTGCCCTGGTTTTGGAGCGGGCAAAAAAAATCAAGCAGGGTAATCCGCTGGATACCGAAACCATGATAGGTGCCCAGGCATCGCGTGAGCAGTTTGACAAGATTATGCAGTATATGGAGATTGCCAAGGCCGAGGGTGCGCAGTTCTTGCTGGGGGGAAAGCAGGCCGATGTTGGCGACGACCTGTCCGGCGGTTTTTATATCCAGCCCACCTTGCTCAAGGGTACCAATGACATGCGTGTTTTTCAGGAGGAGATCTTTGGTCCCACTCTGGGCGTGACAACTTTCAAGGACGAGGCCGAGGCACTGGCGCTGGCCAATGCCACCGAATACGGCCTGGGTGCCGGTGTGTGGACGCGCGACACCAATAGAGCTTTTCGCATGGGTCGCGGCATAAAGGCGGGCAGGGTGTGGATGAACTGTTACCACGCTTACCCCGCCCACGCAGCCTTTGGCGGCTACAAAAAGTCCGGTATAGGCAGGGAGACACACAAGATGGCCCTGGAGCACTATCAGCAAACCAAAAACCTGCTGGTAAGCTACGACATCAATCCACTGGGTTTTTTCTAGGGAGCTTTTAAAAGGCGCCTCCACACAAGCGTCCTCGCCGCGTCGAATTGATGGCAAAAATTCCGCGGTCGTCAGCGGGTAAAATTGCCAGAGGCGTTTTGCGCAAGCCCTATTGGGAAAATCATTCGCGATCCATCTGATGTGTTGTGCGGTGGTTGCATGGGGTACAATCATCGCCTGCATTCGCCAGCGGGCCAGATCCTTCAGACACGGGGAGAGAAACAATCATGAGAGTTTCCAGATTGAGTGACAGTTTATCGGTTTCAGATCAAATTACAGTGGAGGACGTGGCCAGCATTGCCGAGGCCGGCTTTAAAGTGTTAATCAATAATCGTCCCGACTTTGAAGAGACCCTGCAGCCCACCAGTGGCGAGATTGCCGCCGCCGCCGCGCAGGCCGGCCTGGCCTACTACCACCTGCCGGTTACCGCGCGTGATTTCCCCGGGCCAGATTTGGAGCAATTTTCCGCCTTGATAGGTGACCCCACCCAGCCCGCGCTGGCATTTTGCCGCTCGGGCACCCGCTGCACGAACCTGTGGGTGGCCACCTGTAATGCTGAGCAGCGCGATGACTATGTGGCCGTGGCCCGCCAACTGGGCTACGACCTGTCCATGGCGCTGGTTTGAATGCCGCTATCACCCAACATTAACTGGAGCTTGTTTCCATGCTGAATAATGTCAATAAATTTTTGTCTCTAGCTCTTTTTCTCGGTTTGTTGTGCTCCCCCGGTGCGACTGTCGCCGATGATCTTTCGCAGGCCATCGACAAGGACTACGACAGCCATTTGAGCGGCCTGTTTGATTATTTTCACCGCAATCCCGAACTGTCCACTTTAGAAACCAATACCGCTGCTCGCCTGGCCAGGGAACTGCGCGAAGCCGGGTTTAAGGTGACTGAAGGGGTAGGGGGAACTGGGGTGGTCGCCATACTGAAAAATGGCCCCGGCCCATTGGTGATGATGCGTGCCGACATGGATGGCTTGCCGGTGAAGGAAAAATCCGGACTGGCCAACGCCTCCCAGGCGATGCAAATCGATACGGTGGGAAATAACGTGCCGGTAATGCACGCCTGTGGCCACGACGTGCACATCACTGCCCTGGTGGGCACTGCCAGGGCGATGGCGGCCAGTCGGGATCAATGGTCGGGTACGCTTATGTTAATTGGCCAGCCCGCTGAGGAACGTGTGCTGGGGGCCAGAGCCATGATGGAAGACAAGCTGTGGCAGCGTTTCGGCCAGCCCGACTACGCCCTGGCCTTTCACGTGGGCTCTGCAATTCCCACGGGTAAAATATCCATGGTGGTGGGCTCCCCGTACTCGGGTGCCGATACGGTAGATATTATTATTCACGGCGTTGGCGCCCACGGTGCCAGCCCGCACCGGGGCGTAGATCCTGTACTATTGGGTTCGCAAATTGTTATCGCTTTGCAAACGGTCATCAGCCGAACGCTGCCCCCCAGGGAAGCGGGTGTCATCACGGTTGGTTCTTTTCACGCGGGCAGCAAGCACAATATCATTTCTGACAGCGCACATTTGCAGTTGACCGTGCGCAATGACAATCTCGAAACCCGCGAGGTTTTACTGGCGGGCATAAAACGGGTGGCAGAAAATATGGGTCGGGTGGCGGGCTTGCCGGAAGACAAATTGCCGGAAGTTATTGTGTCTGAAGAGTGGGTGCCGCCCACCGTAAATGACACTGAATTGACTCGGCGCCTGCGTTCCGTCCTGAAGGATAAGCTGGGCGAAGATATCTTTTACGAAGCCAAACGCAAAGGCATGGGGGCGGAGGATTTCCCCTTCTTTACCACAGACCCCTATATTCCCAGTACTTATTTTCGCATTGGTGGTACACCGCAGGCCGCCTTTGACGCGGAGGCAGCCGGTGGTGAACCGGTGCCTTCCCACCATTCGCCGCTTTTTAAGATAGCACCGGAGCCCTCGGTAAAATTGGGTGTGCTGGCCACGGTAGAGGCCTTGCGGGAGATTATGAAGAAATAAGCTGCGGTTCTTCCTCTTACACGGAAGAGTTTACTTTTGCACAACTGGACAGAGGGACAAGCCTATGAAAACTACCCTGAAGACGCTTATTGCCGTGGTGGCCGCGACAACGCTGGCAGCAGGATCACTGGCCTACGCCGCAGATCCCCCCGTGCAGTATTCACCCCATGTGGGCAAAAACAACGCCGGTAACTTGTATTGGGGTGACACCCATTTGCACACCAATTTGTCCATGGATGCCGGTGCTTTTGGCAACCGCCTGGGGCTGGACCAGGCCTACGTGTTTGCCAGCGGGGGGGAAGTTACCTCCAGCAATGGCCAGCGTGCCCGCCTGGCCCGCCCCCTGGACTTCCTGGTAGTGGCAGACCACTCCGATGGCATGGGCTTCTTTGACATGCTCTCCGAGGGCACTCCCGCGATGATGGCCGAGGAAGTGGGCCGACGCTGGAATAAACTGCTGGCGGAAGGCGAGGGCGGCACGGTAGCGTTGGAGTTGATTGGCTTGTTTTCCCAGGGGGAAATGCCCTGGGCAACCAACGACCCGGCATTGATGACACCTATCTGGGACGAGGTGGTAGACGCGGCTGAAAAGTACAACCAGCCGGGGCACTTCACAGCCTTTATCGGTTACGAATGGACCTCGCTGATAGCGGGCAATAATCTACACCGGGTGGTTATCTATCGCGACGATGCAGACAAGGCCAGGGGCACCTTGCCCTATACCCTGGCCGACAGTGCCGACCCCGAGGATCTGTGGGCGTATCTGGCGTCCTATGAAGAAAAAACAGGCGGTTCTGTGCTGGCTATCCCCCACAATGGCAATCTCAGTAATGGCATGATGTTTGCCGATGTTACCGTTGACGGTAAGGCTTATGACAAGGATTACCTGCAGCGGCGCAAGCGCTGGGAACCCTTGTATGAAATCACCCAGATAAAGGGGGATGGCGAAGCCCATCCCTTCCTGTCACCGGATGATGAGTTTGCAGACTATGAGACCTGGGCATTTGGCAATCTCGACTTGAGTGTAGCTAAAACCAACGATATGCTGAAATACGAGTATGCACGGGAGGCTTTAAAGCGCGGACTGGAATACCAGGCCAAGCACGGGGTTAACCCTTTCGAGTTCGGTGTCATCGGCAGCACCGATTCACACACCTCCCTGGCGGCGGTGGAAGAAGATAACTTTTTCGGTAAACACGCCGGCTCAGAACCCTCGGCGGCGCGTTTTGGCCACCCTTTTATGTCTACCGAGAATGGCACCATTTACGGCTGGCAGGAAGTTTCTTCCGGCTACGCTGCGGTGTGGGCCCAGGAAAATACCCGGGCAAGCATCTGGGATGCCATGAATCGTCGGGAAACCTACGGCACCACGGGTAGCCGTATGACCATACGCCTGTTTGGCGGGTGGGAGTTTACCCTGGCGGATATTTACAACCCGGATCTGGCCGGCGTGGGCTATGCCAAAGGGGTTCCCATGGGGGCAGAGTTGCGAAAACGCGCCAGTACCTTGTCCCCCAGCTTCCTGGTGGCTGCCATGCGTGACCCCATCGGCGGCAACCTCGACCGCATCCAGATTGTTAAAGGCTGGTACGACAAAAAGGGCGGCTTGCAGGAGAAGGTTTACAACGTCGCCTGGGGCGGCGATAGAGCGCTGGATAAAGCCGGTAAGTTACCACCGGTGGGTAATACGGTTGATGTCGCTTCCGCTACCTGGACCAATACCATTGGCGCAGCAGACCTGGTCACCGTATGGCGCGACCCCCACTTCGATGCCGGTCAGCAGGCATTTTACTACGCCCGGGTTATCGAAATTCCAACACCTCGCTGGACAGCCTACGATGCCCAGCGCTTTGGTGTGAAAATGCCAAAGGAAGTGCCCATGACCACGCAGGAGCGTGGCTACACCTCACCTATCTGGTATAAGCCTTGACAGCGGCGTCCCCTGTAGCGGCGCGGCCGGCAAGCACGGTAGTGCTGTTGCGCGACACTGACCAGGGCATGGAAACACTGTTGCTCAGGCGTAACAAGGCCCTGATGTTTGCCGGTGGCCTATGGGTATTTCCCGGCGGTGCCATCGACCCCGAGGACATCGCCACCGCGGGTGGGGATGAGAGGGAGGCCTCGCGCATTGCCGCAGCGCGTGAGGCGCAGGAGGAATCCGGCCTGCAACCGCGTATGGATGACATGCTGCAAATGAGCCATTGGACCACTCCTATCATTGAACCCAAACGTTTCTCCACCTGGATTTACGCGGCACCGGTGGCCAGCAACGACGAAGTACGTATCGACGGCAGTGAAATTCACGACTCTCGTTGGATTTCGCTGCAAGCCGCCATAGCAGGCCACGAAGAGGGTGAACTGGGCATGATGCCGCCCACTTACCTCACGCTGTGTGACCTGGCCCGCTACACTACCGTGGCCGACATGTTGGTGGGAGAGGCCCAGCGTCTCCCGGACGAAGTATTTCCCGTATTTGGTGAGGCCGATGGCGACGTCATCGTGATGTTTCGCGGTGATGCCGGCTATGACGCGGCGGACGGTTCGCTGCCCGGCGCACGGCACAGAGCCATTTTGCGCGGCCAGCGGTGGTTGTATCAGCACGAGAATGTGGCCGCACACTTCCCCTCTTTTATTCATTAAGAGGCAGTACCGGCTAATTACTTAAACCTGATTCGGGTTAACACCCCCGGGAGGGCGGTATTGCCCCCGTCTTGCGCTACTATGCACCCATTGTCGTCGTGAGGAACTGCCATGAGCGCAGAGCAGCAGTGGGATTATAGTTTTGATGTGGTGGTGGTTGGCTCCGGTAACGGGGGTATGACGGCGGCGCTGTGCAGTTATGAAATGGGCTGTAAAGACGTGTTGCTCATCGAAAAGTCCAACTTGTTTGGTGGCACCAGTTCCATCTCCGGCGGCGGCGTCTGGATTCCGGGTAATCGCTATGCGAAAGAGGCCGGCGCGGAGGACAGCGCCCAAAAGGCCAAAACGTATTTGCGCCAGTTAATCACCGAAGAGGAAGTGCCCGACTACCAGTTGGACGCTTTTCTGGAGAACGGCCCCAAGATGGTCGATTTCCTGCATGAGCGCACCCGGGTTCGCTATGTCACCCTGGAACACTACCCGGATTATTACACCGACCTGGAAGGTGCCATGCACGGCCATCGCTCCATGGAACCCGAGACCATTAACGCCGACCAACTGGGCGACGAATGGCGGCGCTTGCGGCGCACCCACCTCATGATGCACCTGGGTGGGGTAATAGGCTTTACCCAGGTGGAGGCCGCCGCACTGGTGGGGCAAGCGCCGGGCTGGATTCGCCTGGCACTGAAGATGATTGGCAAGTATTTACTGGATATCCCCTGGCGACTCAAGGACCGGTACGACCGCCGCCTGGCCACCGGTTGCGCCGGGGTGGCGCGCCTGCGTGTATCCATGGCGGACCGGGATATGCCCCTGTGGCTGAATACCGCCATGACCCGGGTGGTGGATGAGGACGGTAAAATTGTCGGCGTGGAAGTGATACGGGACGGCAAAACCCTGCGCATACAGGCGCGCAAAGGTGTGGTGTTGGCCGCGGGCGGTTTCGAGCACAACCAGGAAATGCGCGAACAGTATCTGCCCCAGCCCACCGACCACCGCTGGAGTGCTGGTAGCAAAGATAACACCGGTGATGCCATCCTGGAGGGCATACGCCTGGGGGCGAAAATGCACAGGATGGGCGAAGCCTGGTGGTGTAACACCATATCGGTGCCGGGCGAGGAGATCCCGCGCCTGAGTATTATGGAAAAATCCTACCCCGGTTCGGTGATGGTGAATCCCGCGGGTGAGCGCTTTGGCAACGAGTCGCAAAACTACATGGCGTTTCAGTTGGAAACCTTTGAACGGCACAGCGAGGAAAATCCCTGTAACCCGGCCTGGCATATTTTTGATGCTACCTTTCGTGCCAATTATTTTGTTGGCCCTTTGTACAACAGCAAAATGCGTCCCGACTGGATGCTGCCCGCCAGCTATGAGGAGCAGGGTTTTTACGCTAGAGCCAATACCATTGAAGAATTGGCAGCCAAGATAAACGTCGACCCGACGGGGCTAGCCAACACCATCAACAAGATGAACGGCTATGCCAAAACTGGCGTCGATGTGGATTTCCAACGCGGCGACAATGCCTACGACCGCTATTACGCAGACCCACGAATCAAGCCCAACCCCTGTCTTGCGCCTATAGACAAAGCCCCGTTTTATGCCATGCGGGTAGACCCCGGAGATTTTGGTACCCAGGGAGGCATGGTGATCAACGCCAATGCCCAGGTCACCGCGCAAGATGGCTCGGTGTTGCCAGGCTTGTATGCCGTGGGCAACTGCAGCGCCCCCACCTTGCCCTGTTATCCCGGGCCGGGTTCAACCCTGGGGCCGGCGATGACGTTTGCCTACCAGGCAGCAAAACACATTACCGGCTACAGCGACTAAGCGCTGTGCTCTTTCACCAGGGCATCCAGTAAGGTCTGGGCCACACGATTGGGCGCCGGTGCGTGGCGCACAATGGCGCTGAACTCGCAGACGTATTGAAACTCCCCGGGCAGTAGTGCCCGCATCTGCCCCTTGGCAACAAAGCCCTGTGCGTAGTGCTCTGGCAGGTAACCCAGGTATGCACCCGACAAGACCAGATGCGCCACCGCCTCCTGGTCATACGCCGTGGCATGTCGGTGCTGCCCCATGGCCCTGCCCACCTCCATATTGGGCGAGTGGTAGCCAATACCCACATATTTGCTGTTTCGCACCTGTGTCGCGCTGAGTTTGCGGTCATCGCCCGCAAATAGCGGGTGATCGGAGGCGCAGTACAGATACATTTGTTCGTCGAATAACTTGTAATAGTCCAGGCTGCTGGAGGTGCGATGATTGGGAATGATACCCACCTGGTAGCGGCCCTCCATGACGCCGGTTTCTATTGCGTTGATTGGGGCGACATGTATTTCCGGGTGCGCCCCGGGTGCTTCGCGGTCAAATATAGCGAGTGCACGGTAGATTCGACAATGGGGATTGGTGGCTGTTTTGTCGAAGATGGCAATCTTTATAGGGCCCACCAATTGTCGGTTTAAATCATTTACTTCGTGTTTGAAGGCGTCCATGGCGCCCATCATTTTCAGGGCGGCACGGTGCACTTCCTCACCCTCCGAGGTCAGGCTGAAGCCCCCTCGGCCGCGGCGACACAGGGTGAGACCCAGGCGGGTTTCCAGGTCTTTGATGTGGCGCGATATGGTGGAGCGGTTGATGTTGAGCTCCAGTTCCGCCGCCGCGAAGCCGCCACAGGCCACCACCGCCCGGAAAACCCGCAGCAAGCGCAGGTCGTTGTCAGTAACTGTTCCCAGTAATGCTTTCTTTGCCATATTTCGCGGCCCTCGTTAAGCCGGGAATGAGTAAAAACATAAGATGAAGTTTAATGAAACTTAATGTTTATAGATATAGATTTATACAACATACGATTAGCGCTAGAATCGCCATCTGAATTTCATCTAAATGTCACCTATGGACGCAGCGACCATGAACTCTATGCCCCAATTTACCCAGTTGACCCGAGAGCAACTCGAAGCACACTGGATGCCCTATACCGGCAACCGGCAGTTCAAGAACGATCCCCGCATGATTGTTGCCGCCGAGGGTGTGCACTACATAGACGACAAGGGCAGGAAGGTATTGGACGGCCTGTCTGGGCTGTGGTGTAGCGGTGCCGGCCACAACCGCCCGGAGATAGCCGAGGCGGTATACCAGCAGCTGAAAACGCTGGACTATATACCCGCGTTTCAGTTTGGCCAGCCCAAGTCCTTTGAGTTAGCCAATAAAATCAAGGCCTTGACCCCCGATGGCCTGGATTATGTGTTCTTTACCAATTCGGGATCCGAGGCGGCTGACACCTCGTTGAAAATGGCCAGGGCCTACTGGCGCCTCAAGGGCCAGCCTGCCAAGACCAAATTGATAGGGCGTATCAAGGGCTATCACGGTGTCAACTTTGGTGGTATTTCCGTGGGCGGTATTGCCGCCAATCGAAAATTGTTTGGCCAGGGTGTGGATGCCGACCACCTGTCTCACACACTGCTACCGGAAAATATCTTTACCCGGGGTATTCCCGACCACGGTTGGCATCTGGCCGATGAGTTAAATGAAATTATTGCCCTGCACGACGCCTCCAATATTGCGGCCGTCATCGTGGAACCCATGGCGGGTTCTGCGGGTGTCATACCGCCACCGGCTGGCTACCTGCAGCGTCTGCGCGATATTTGCACCGCCAACGATATTTTGCTGATCTTCGATGAAGTGATCACCGCGTTCGGCCGCTGTGGCGCCATGACCGGGGCGGATGCCTTTGGCGTGGTACCGGATATCATGAATATCGCCAAGCAACTGACTAACGGTGCCATACCCATGGGAGCTGTTATCGCCAAGGATGATATTTACCAGACCTTTATGGCCCAGGGCGGTCCCGAGTATATGTTGGAGTTTCCCCACGGTTATACCTATTCGGCGCACCCGGTTGCCTGCGCTGCCGCACTGGCGGCGTTAGATTTGCTGCAACGGGAAGACTTGCCCGGACGTGTGGCCGCCCTGTCACCCTATTTCGAAGAGGGTCTGCATCAGCTGAAAGGTGCTCCCCACATAACCGATATTCGCAATTACGGTTTTGCCGGTGCCCTGCAGATACACGCAATAGAGGGCGAGCCAGCCAGAAGGCCCTTTGAAATAGCCATGCGCATGTGGGAGAAGGGGTTTTATGTGCGCTACGGTGGCGACACTATCCAGCTGGGGCTTCCCTTTGTTATCGAGAAGGACCAGATAGACAGCTTGCTGAGTGCACTGAAGGACTCTCTGGAATAGGCAGGGTTGTTCTGTGCTGACTGCTACCTGCCGAGAAACGAGCGCGCCACCACCTCTCGCATGATCTCCGAGGTGCCGCCGTAAATACGCTGGATGCGGGCATCGGTGTAAAAGCGGGCAATGGGGTACTCAGTGGAATAGCCATAGCCACCAAATAATTGCAGGCAATCATCGATGGTTTTGCACTGCATCTCGGTGGCGGCATACTTCAACATGGCCGCATCATCTGCGCTGAGCTCTCCACGGGTATAGGCGTCTGCGCATTTTTCGTAAAAAGCGCGGCACAAAGCTATTTCTGTCTTAACTTCGGCGAGCTTAAAGCGGGTGTTCTGGAAGCTGGCGATGGTCTGGCCAAACGCCTTGCGCTCCAGCACATAGTCAACGGTGATGGCCATGGCGCCTTCCGCTGCCCCTATCGCCTGACCCGCTATGCCCAAACGCTCGCGGGGAAGTTCGGTCATTAAAATAACAAAGCCCTTGTTCACTTCGCCGAGTAGTGCCGATGCTGGCAGGCGTACGTCCTGGAAAAACAGCTCGGCGGTGTCGGAGGTATGCTGGCCAATTTTGTTCAGTCTTTTACCTTTCTCAAAGCCCGGTAGGGTTGTATCCACCAGGAATAGCGAGGTGCCCTTGGCGCCCTTGCCCGGGTCGGTGATAGCCGCCACGATGACCAGGTCTGCATGGTAGCCATTGGTGATAAAAATTTTGGAGCCATTGAGTATCCAGTCGTCGCCGTCTGGCACCGCATTAGTGCGTATGCCCTGTACATCGGAGCCGGCGCCAGGCTCGGTCATGGCCAGTGCGCCGACGGCTTCGCCGTTGATCATCCCGGTGAGCCACTGTTGTTTTTGTTCCTCGGTGCCGTAGTGTTTAATATAGGGGGCGACAATATTGCAGTGAATGCCCCAGCCTGTGGCGATGCCGCCAAAGCCCATGCGGGACAACTCTTCAATTAGCGCCAGGGTAACGTGGGGGCTGGTGCCCGCACCACCGTATTCCTCCGGCATGTCCGGGCACAGCAAGCCGGCCTCACCCAAACGGTTCCACAGCTCTCTGGGAACCAGGTGGTCGGCTTCCCACTGTTCGAAATCAGGGGCAATTTCCTGCTCGAAGGCGCGTCTGGCCATATCGCGAAATAGGGTGAGTTCTTCGTTGTCCATGGGGGTCTCCTTTTGGGCCAAGCCTAACACAAACAGTACTACGTATTGAGGCCTATAGTGCTACACTTATGGATTACTCTACAGCCTTAACGGAGACATAATATGCGCGAATATACTCAGTTTTATATCAACGGCGAGTGGGTTGACCCCGCTGTTGCAAACCAGATAGACGTGATTAATCCAGCCAATGAAGAAGTGTGTGGACATATCTCCATGGGTTCCGAGGAGGACGTCAATCGTGCGGTAACAGCCGCCAGGGCTGCCTTTGGTACCTACAGCCGCACCTCTGTGCAGGAGCGGGTAGAACTGCTGGAGTCCTGTGCCGAGGTGTACCAGAAGTACTATAATGACATGGCCGATGCCATACGCGAAGAAATGGGTGCGCCCCAGTCTCTGGCAGCCGGTGGCCAGGCGTTTTGTGGTTTGGGCCACTTGCAGGAGGCCGCTAAAATTCTCAAAACATTTTCCTTTGAGGAAGACATCGGTGGCAGCCGAATTTTTAAGGAGCCCATTGGTGTTTGCGGCCTGATTACCCCCTGGAACTGGCCGGTTAACCAAATTGGTTGCAAGGTGGCGCCGGCTCTGGCCGTGGGTTGTACCATGGTTCTCAAGCCCAGCGAAGTGGCACCGCTCTCCGCCTATCTATGGGCCCAGATCATGCACGAGGCCGGTGTTCCCGCCGGTGTTTTTAATATGATCAATGGCGATGGCCCGGTGGTGGGCACCGCCCTTTCCCAACACCCGGAAGTGGATATGATGTCCTTCACCGGTTCTACCCGCGCCGGCATTCTGGTGGCGCAAAACGCAGCCCCCACAGTCAAGCGAGTTGCCCAGGAACTGGGTGGCAAGTCCCCCAATATCATTCTGGACGATGTAGACCTTGAAGCCGCTGTAACCCGGGGCGTTATGCATATGTATAACAACACCGGGCAGTCCTGTAACGCGCCCTCGCGTATGCTGGTGCCCGTCGCTAAACTGGCCGAGGCCGAGGCCATTGCCGCCAAGGTTACCGAGTCGGTCATTGTTGGCGACCCCGCCGCCGAAGGCACAACCATGGGTCCGGTGGTGTCCGATATTCAGTTCAATAAAATTCAGGGCCTGATTCAGGCCGGTATTGACGAGGGTGCCAAACTGGTAACCGGTGGGGTGGGCCTGCCCGATGGCATCGAAAAAGGCTATTTTATCAAGCCAACAATTTTTTCAGAGGTAAACAATGATATGACCGTTGCCACGGAAGAAATATTTGGTCCGGTACTGGTCATGATTCCCTACGAGACCGAAGAAGAAGCAATTCGTGTGGCCAATGATACGCCCTACGGCCTGGCCGGTTACGTGCAGGGTAACAACCTTGATGAAACCCGTGCCGTGGCCGCACAAATTCGCGCAGGCAATATTCATATCAATGGTGCCGACGGCGGCTTCGGAGTGCCTTTTGGCGGCTTCAAGCAATCCGGTAATGGCCGCGAGTGGGGCGCTCATGGCTTTACCGACTTCCTCGAAATTAAAGCGGTGGATGGTTTCGCCGCAGCTTAAGCCATCATGGCCAAATTTATTCTGGCCATTGACCAGGGGACGACGGGTAGCACCGTCGCCCTCATGGACGCAAAGGGCAGGCTGTGCGCGAGCGTCAACTACGAGTTTCCGCAAATTTATCCCAGGCCCGGCTGGGTGGAGCACCGCCCGGCCGATATCTGGGCCTCGGTGGAGAAGGGCATACGTGCCATTTTCCGCAAGAAAATTTGTAAGCCCGGTGACATAGCCGCCATTGGTATTACCAATCAGCGTGAAACTGCGCTGCTGTGGGATAAACGCGACGGCAAGCCCCTGAATAACGCCATCGTCTGGCAGTGTAGGCGCACCACAGATTTTTGCCAGTCCTTAAAGGCGGCGGGTCATGAGAACGTGATCAAGCGAAAATCCGGCCTGGTGCTGGACCCATATTTTTCTGCCAGTAAATTCCGCTGGTTGCTGAACAATACCGCCGGCATCTCAAAGCTTCTTAAAAGTGACCGGGTGGCTGCGGGCACCATAGACAGCTATCTGATCTGGCAGCTGAGCGGGGGGCAGGCCCACGTCAGTGATGTGTCCAATGCCTCGCGCACCTCGCTAATGAACATCAACACCGGCAGCTGGGACAGGCAATTGCTCGACCTGTTTGAGGTGCCAGAAAAAATACTGCCCACCATCGTACCCTCCAGTGGTGTTATGGCGCGCACCTGTGGGGTGACGGGCTTGCCGGATGGCATACCCATAGCCGGTGTTGCTGGCGATCAGCAAGCGGCCCTGTTTGGCCAAACCTGTTTTGCGGCCGGTGATGCCAAGTGCACCTTTGGTACGGGTTCATTTATTCTCATGAATACCGGCTCAAAGTTGGTGCGATCCAATGCGGGCCTGCTCACCACTATTGCCTGGCAATTGGGCGAGAAAGGCAAAACTGTTTATGCCCTGGAGGGCGGTGCTTTTGTGTGCGGTGCAGCGGTGCAATGGTTGCGCGATGGTTTGAAAATGATAAAACGCGCGCCGGATATTGAGGCCCTTGCCGCAACGGTTGACGGTCACGATGGGGTGGAGTTTGTGCCGGCATTGACAGGGCTGGGTGCGCCTCACTGGGCACCGGATGCCCGGGGAGTTTTGACCGGGCTCACCCGGGGCACGCAGCGCGGGCACATCGCCAGGGCGACACTGGATGCCATGGCCCTGCAGAATGTCGATATTCTGGTGGCCATGGAAAAAGACCTGGGCAAACGCATGAAACCGCTGCGGGTCGATGGTGGAGCTGCCGCCAATAACCTGCTGATGCAGATTCAGGCCGATGTATTAGGTCGAAAATTAATACGCCCTGAACTAATTGAAACGACAGTTGCCGGGGCCTGTTATCTGGCAGGTCTGGGAGTAGGCATGTGGCAAAGCCCGTCTGAATTACGTGAAATCTGGCAGATTGAGCAGGAATTTAAAGTCGAAATGAAAGCGGCTGCCAGAAAGAAACGATTGATCTCCTGGCGAAAAGCGCTGGACCGTGCATTGCTATAAGTGCGTGACGCACTTTGTTTCAATTCTGAGATCGGCTTGCACTAGGGCGGTCTACGCTGCCAGTCGAAGGCGCGCAGTTGATATCTGTGCCAACTAACATTTACGCCAGGTTCAGCTTCATTTCTATCATTGAGTTTACGAATCCTACTTTTTCGTAGGCCCGTATAGCCGCTTCGTTGTCACTATAAACATCTAAGTAGCAGTCTGATATTCCCTGGCTTTTACTCCATTGGATAAGCCCCTCAACGATCCTTCTGTTTATTCCGCGGCCGCGATATTCGGGGGCCACGTACATAAAACCGAGATAAGAATGAACATCGTGCGTCAGCGATTGTTTAGATGCTCTTATTTGAGCATAGCCAGAGCCAACAACTGTGTCCTTAACTTCTGCTACAAGGAGATGCGATTTATTACTAGTGAGTAAGTTTTCTAAGTCGTAATAGAATGCATCCTCTAATTTTATCGTTGAATTATATGGGCGTTCTGCTTCTAGCACTCTCTGCTCAAATTCAAGCAAAACAGGTTTATCTCTCAATAATGCCTTTCTCAGATTAATGTTTTCCATATTCCGATTCAATATTACCTCGCGAACAGTTCCAGCTCGATATTTCTAAACGCCTTGAACTCCAGGGCATTGCCGGAAGGGTCCAGAAAGAACATTGTGCCCTGCTCGCCGGATTCGCCCTTGAAGCGGATATGGGGCTCGATAATAAACGAATCGATGAAGCGCTCAACTTTCTTGGCAACACGGGTCCAGTCATTAAAGTTCATGACAACGCCAAAGTGAGGTACGGGTACTCCGTGGCCATCCACGTGGTTGGCAATGGCGGCAACTTTTCCGGAGGCACCCAGCGCTGGGTTGAGGTGGGTGACCAGTTGGTGGCCGAACAGGTTGAAATCAATCCACTCACTGGAACTTCGCCCTTCCGCCAGGCCCATCTTGGCGCCGTAAAAGTCCCTGGCCTCTTCAATATCGCGAACTTGAATAGCCAGGTGGAAGGGCGTGAGTGGCATTGTGGCTGGCTTAGCCCACAAATGCCTTGCGCGGTGATGAGACGCCGGCGGAATCTTCGCCTTTGAGGTAGGCCATCATGGTATCGGCGTCGGAGACTTCAAAGGGGTCAGCGCCAAAGTTATCGCCAAAACCTTCTTCGATAAACATTTTCTCGATGGCACAGTCATCCACGATCATGGAATAACGCCAGGAGCGCATGCCGAAACCAACATTGGACTTGTCCACCAGCATACCCATCTTGCGGCTGAATTCGCCATTGCCGTCGGGCAGCAGGTAGATGTTGTTGTTGTCCTGGCTCTGGCCCCACTTGTACATCACGAAGGCATCGTTGACCGATACACAGATAATTTCGTCAATACCCTGTGCCTTGAACTCTTCGAACAGTTCGTCATAGCGCGGCAGGTGGTTGGACGAGCAGGTGGGTGTGAAGGCGCCGGGGAGAGAAAACACGGCCACTTTTTTGCCTGCAAACAGATCCTGGGTGGAGGTTTGCTCCCAGCGGAAAGGGTTGTCGCCCTCTACCGACTCATCTCTTACGCGGGTCATAAATACAACATCGGGTACACGGTTAACTATAGTCATTGGAAACTCCTGGGTTTTGGTGAAAAACGGACACTAGTGTAGATGTGTATGGGTCATAGGTAAATGGATTTTACTGATTATGGCTATAGTCTTTTACTGTCGTTGCTGTCAGGATAATGCCCTCACTACCATCCACAGGCACTACACCCCAACCATGGCCGATGTCATAGCTTTTCGCAGGCCCACCCTCAAGGAAAAGCACAGGGGCAATACCCTGTGTCGCCACGGCCATCACAAATGGGAGTTGGATACCGCCAGGCAATTTGATGTGAAGCGCGGTAAATTGATAACGGCCTACCGCTGTAGTCGTTGTGGCAAACTTAAAGTGAAGGGGCAATAGCTGATGATGTAGGCGCTCTCTATACGATTTACATAGTGCGGCATGCCGAGAAAAAAAGAGCGGACACCCATGCCCCCCCTGGCTAGGCCAATACTTCCAGTACACTTTTCCTGAAATCTCGATAAACCGATCGATTTCTTCATGGCTGATACACGGCAGTGGCGACATCACCATGTGGTCATCCACAGGGCGACACATTAATGCCTACAACATGCGCGTATTAGCGTCGCTTGCTTGTTAGCGTGCTTTTCTGATGAGACACGTATTCATCTAACAATTGACGTATCATTTTCTGATATTGCATATGGTTTTCCTTTGCGGCCTCTTTAAAGTACGCCACACTTTCCGTGCTAAGCGAAATGGTGACTTTAGTATTTTTACTTTTCAAGGCGAGTTCCTTTGGCGAAGGAAGAAAATCCGCTATTGCGTTAACATCGCTAATTGACTCATCGGTGTATTGAATTTTCCTGTTCATAAATACGTCTCCCTTTTCTCCAGTAGCCTGCACCAATTATCCTGATGCGGCCTGATCTGTAAGTAAATCGAACTGTAAGAACTCCAGTCTTATCTTGGATTTGGCTAAAACAAAAATAACGAGATTCTTACTGGCTATGAACTACATCTTCGGCAATAACACGATATTCGTCGAGGAAAGCATACTGTGCTTCATAGAAGGAAACCCCATGAGTTTCGGTATTCTCGAGGTTCTTTTTCTCATGCCATTCGAAGATATCTTCAGCCATGAGTGGAGAGCACCAGGTGTATGGTTATTTAGCCATACCTTACAGGATGCATAGACGCTAACGCTTGCAGCAGCAAGTCCGGCCGCTTTAGCGGCGAACAACATTGACTTGTTATATGTCGCTATCTTCGGCATCCGATTGCTTTGAAACTTCGATGTATTGGCGCATAAACTCATTCACGGGTGTTGGGCTCTGACCCGTATCCCCGGCCAGAGCATCATCCATAAAGTTATAAAAATCAGGGGAATACGTGCCCGATACCCTCTGGGACCACCACGCATAGGCCACTGGCAATTTAAGAGCTCCAACCATAGTCTTTTCCCATTGATTCCAAGTTGACTGAGACAAATTACCTCTTTGGTACTGGTCCAAAACTCCCTGGCACAATTGCATAGCAATCGTCATATGCCAGAGAAAGTGAGCTAGTTCCGCTTCCGTCAACGAAGTCTCATGTGCAACTACCCGCTCCCAAATTCTCTGTAGTTCCGGATCATCAGCAAAACGCTTGTGCAAATTCGATAGCTGGATAGTGGCTTCAAATTCAGTGGCTGCTTGGGTAGTACGGGAATTTAGCCGTATCTGGATCGCTAGATATACCAGCATAACCACGGTGGTTATAGCACCAGCCACTGTTCCTAATGCTTCTAGAGCTTCCCAGTTCATTCAGTTCCTCAATTAGAAATATAACGCCTGTGGTAGCGGGCGCGCTGTAAGCGCGTCCAGCGACCGAAGGGAGCGTACTGCCCACACTTGTTATATTTTGTGACTACCATCACACATTGGCTGTGATTTTGTATTTTTACAACCGCAGAAGAATACCTTCTCGGATTGTAGTGCCTCATATTTTACGGGTGTAAAATCTGTATCTTTATGAGAGCCATCACAGAACGGCTGCGACTTACTTTGACCACAAGCGCACCAAAAATAGGTTTTTCCAACTTCTACTTCCACTGCGTAAGGTGTATCTGATGCTCGTTTCGGTTGAGTCATT
>SMVB01385927.1_pt1 | contig 34407 bp, 32 predicted proteins | sample 2456461 | NCBI WGS metagenome assembly SMVB01 (sample SAMN11095934, study PRJNA526329) | marine sediment metagenome | biome: Marine sediment; feature: Surficial sediment; material: Deep marine sediment; isolation source: Hadal surficial sediment | place: Pacific Ocean | collected 2014-05 | depth... | reverse complement strand
AGGCCAGTTGCTACCGCGATGATGATGGCTGCTGGGTGATAAAGGCCAAACTCGCCCCGGCTGAGGGTGAACTATTGGTGAAAGCACTCAATGCCATCGCCGAACAGGATGAAGAAGATGCGGATGAGAGCAAACCGCTGCGCAGTTTTGGCCAAAAGCGTGCCGATGCCCTCTCCGCCATGGCGGAGCACTACCTGGCGACCGACCGGCAAGGCATCGCTTCGCTCAAGGGTGCTGAACATACCCAGGTGATGCTGCATGTTGACATCAAGACCCTGCAGGCCAACAGCAATGACCAAAACTGCCGCCTGGATCACGACAACTGGCTGCATCCGGATACCGCCAAACGGCTTTGCTGTGATGCCAGCCTGATTACCGTGCTGGAGGATGATAAAGGCAAGGTACTCAATATTGGTCGGCGCTCGCGTATTGTGCCGCCCAATATCAGCCGTGCACTCGCTACCCGCGATCACGATCAATGCCGTTTCCCCGGTTGTAGCTGCAGTCGTTATACCGACGCGCATCATATCGAGCACTGGGCCGACGGCGGTGAAACCAGTCTCGATAACCTGGTCACCCTGTGCCGCTTTCATCATCGGGCGCTGCATGGGGATGAGTTCAGTATTACGCCTGGCGATGACAGCGACGACTTTATCTTTAGAGACAGCTTCGGCAAGGAGATTTTCCCTCGTGTCCGGCCACAGTTTCCGGACCAGGATGCGCCCACCGCCCGTGTTTTAAGCCTTGAGGAGAAGTGTAAAGACGTTTCAGCTGAAACGTGCTTAACAAACTGGCACGGCGAAGATATGGACTACGATATCGCGGTTGGAATCCTGCTTGACCGTCAGGAAAAGTGGGAATAGATCGCCTATACTGCCCGTTATGAGCAAAACCAATCTACGCATCAGCCTGCTGATCGCGGTTCTGGTAATTCTGTACTCAAACCTTTCTCTTGCGGCGAAGGGGCAGGACAAACTCGAACGACGCCTGTTAAACAGTGACTGGGTGCAGCTGCAATCCGATAACTTTATTGTCATTAGTGACGCGCCCGAGGAATACGCCCAGGCGTTTATCAATGACCTGGAATCCTTTCGTGCGGCCATGCCCTATATTGTGAGCGTGCCACTCAAAGACAGCCTGCCGCCCATTAAAGTCTTTGCGATAAGAAACTGGAATAACCTCAAGGCACTGCAGATAGATCAGGCCACCCATGGTTTTTTCCTGATCGGTGAAGATAAGGATTACGCGGTGGCGAATCTCAAGGGTTACCGCCTGCAGATAAAGTACGACGATTATGCCCGGCACATGTTCCTTCATCATTACGTGCATTATCTTATGCATAGCTCGGGCTCGGACGCCGACTTCGATTTTCCCGCCTGGTACCAGGAGGGGCTGGCAAACTTTCTGGCCGCTGTGAAGGTAAACGACGGCAACATCACCTACGGGGCGCCACCCGAATCCAGGCTGGTGGGTATAGATCCGGGCAAGACGGTGCCGGTAGAAAAACTTTACCTGGCCCAATCCGGCCCTCGGCACGGCAAACCGGCCTATTATTTTTATAGCTACTCCTGGCTGACCACGCATTTTTTGTTCAGCAATCCGCAGTTCAAGCAAAAGAATCAGCAATACATGGAACTGCTGGGCAAGGGGATGGCCGAGCCGCAAGCGTTTCAACAGGCCTACGGAATGAACTTCGATGCGTTCGCCGACGTACTCAACAAGCATATCAACACGGCTCTTAAAACCTGGCGTCTGCAGCCCGAAGGTGGATTGAAAATACCGTCCAGCAGCCTGCACACGCTCAGCCAGCCGCAAGTGGCCTATGAGCTTGGCAGTCTGCAACTGGCGCGCAGCAGCGCTAAAGAAGGAGCCGGCAAGCTGCAGGCACAGGGCCTGAAGCTTTTGCAACATGCCCTGGAACTGGACAAAAACTACATCGACGTCCAGGTTACGTTACTGCGGCGGCAATTGGCCAGCGATGGGCCGACGGCGTCGGTAAGTCAGCAGATCAATACCCTGGTGGCCGATTACCCCAAAAAATCCAGGGTCCTGGCCCTGCAAGGCGAGTTACTGCGACGCAAGGGATTGCGACTGACCGCCGCACGCAGCAGCCTGCGCCGGGCCATCGCCATGGATAGAAACAACGCCGCTGCCTACCGTTCGCTGGAACAACTGTATCGCGACAACTGGGATGCCCTGTACAAGGGCGAGCGGGAACTACAGGAATACGTAAGCGTGTGCGGTGAGCTCAGTTACCTGCGCGCCGACCCGACCTTCTCGCTGTACGCGGCCCAGGCCAGAAAAAAAGCGACCGCGGTGCCCTAGTTCAGCCTGGTAGTGGCTCCACTCGCGGTGCTAATCTGGTCAGTTGTGGTAAGAACCATTCTGGTTAGTTAAGCTGTTGGCCTACCTACTTCACGGGGACGCACACCATGTCCATCAACAATGACGATCTCAACCTGGCGCTGTTCTGCGATTTCGAGAATGTCGCGCTGGGCGTACGCGACGCCAAGTACCCCAAGTTCGATATCCGACTGGTATTGGAGCACTTGCTGCTAAAGGGCTCGCTGGTGGTGAAAAAGGCCTACTGCGATTGGGAGCGCTACAAGGAATTCAAGGCCGTGATGCACGAGGCCTCTTTTGAGTTGATCGAGATTCCACACACCCGGCAATCGGGCAAGAACTCCGCCGATATTCGCATGGTGGTGGATGCGCTAGACCTCTGTTACACCAAGGAACACATCGATACCTTTGTCATTATCTCCGGCGATTCCGATTTTTCACCGCTGGTCAGCAAGCTGCGGGAAAACGCCAAGGTGGTGATTGGTGTGGGCGTAAAGAACTCCACCTCCGACCTGCTGATGAACAACTGCGATGAATTTATCTTCTACGACGACTTGATTCGCAAGGCGGCGCCACGGAAAACCAGCAAAGCCAGCAAGTCAAAGAAAGCCAATGCTTCCACGCCAGACGACAAATTGGATGAGGCCATCAACCTGGTTATGGAAACTGCCGAGGCCTTGTATGCCGACCAGGGCCATGGCCAGAAACTGTGGGGCTCCATGGTCAAGCAAACCCTCAAGCGCCGGCGGCCCGGATTTAATGAACGCTTTTACGGCGTACGCTCCTTCGGTGATTTACTGGAAGAAGCGGAGAACCGCGGCTTGCTGAAACTGGAGCTGGATGAACGCTCGGGTGGATACGTGATTAAGGGCCTGGGGGGATAGTTCGCTAGGCTATCTTGCTCGAAATTAACCGATTCAAACTCACGCCCGACTCTGCCGCCTCCAAAACGAGTTGCCGATGCACAGCCGGGGGTACGCGCACCATAAACTTTCCACTAAAGCTCTTGGTAGCCAAGGGCTCGGGAATAGACTCCTTGTGCAATTCAAGATCCAGCAAGCACTCATGCACTAATTTCCTGATTCCCCGTAGCGCCTTCTCAGGTGTACCCGCAAGCCAGCTTAAGCCAGGAAACTCCACACACAGTCCCACATGCTCCTGATCCTGCTCTGACCAGGTTACGCGGTAGGTGTATCTGTCGTTTTCATTTGTCATGAAATTGCTCCAAACGATCTATTGCGCGCAATACCTGCTTAACTTGGTAGGCTTTTGCTTTCCCACCTGATCTCTGAATATTCACTCGCGGGTCACCCGGCCATGGCATTTTGTAAACTCGGTGACTGGATCCGGATTGGCGAGCTGCACCAAAGTAGTAGTCACAAACCTTACACAACTCTTGATATCGAACCCCGCACGGATTATTCCTCATACGAGTGAGAATGCTCTGAACACTCGTCACAAGAATGATACTATTATTGATACCATATTTATATGTCCTTCTTCAAATGCTCTTTGAATAAGAGAACACATATACGAGATCAATACTTATAGAAATTACATCATATCCGATCATTTATTTAATATTATTCAATAGGTTATAGTAATTACTTAACCTAGATATGAGAACTGGTTTCCGCCCCCTCCAGCAAATTTTTCACACTAACAAACTTTCTCGCCTATATTAAATAGACAACAAAAACCTAGGTGATCCCCATGAAACGCCGCACCTTGTTGAAAGGCGCGCTCGCTACGGGTGTGCTCGCATCTGCCTCTGGCCGCATGGCCATGGCATCACTCTCCCCCGCCAAAGACGCGGTTAGCATTGTCCGCCTGGATGGCAGCGGGTTTATGTTGTCCAAGGGCTCGGTGAATCGCTTTGAAGCCTCCTTGTCGGGCCAGCTGCTCAAGCCCTCCAGTAATGGCTACGACGCGGCGCGATCGCTGTGGAACGCGATGATAGATCACAAGCCGGCGCTGATTGCCCAGTGTACCTCCGCCGAGGATGTGGCGGCGGCGGTGAAGTTCGGGCACGAGCATGACCTGCTGACCTCGGTGCGCTGTGGCGGCCATAGTTTTTCTGGCAAGTCGGTGGCTGAAAATGGCCTGATGATTGACCTGTCCTTTATGCACCAGGTGGATGTGGACGTAGCCGGCAAGACTGCCTCTGTAGGTGGCGGTGCACGCCTGGGCCAGGTAGACAATGCGGCGCTCAAGCACAATCTCATTACCATGGTGGGCACCGATTCAGATACCGGTGCTGGCGGCCTCACCCTGGGCGGAGGCATGGGCAGGCTCAACCGCAAACTGGGGCTGACCATCGACAATCTGCTTGCCGCTCAAATTGTTACCGCCGATGGTGAAATTCGCCGCGTCTCCGCACAGGAGAATAGCGATTTGTTCTGGGCCATACGCGGTGGCGGTGGCAACTTCGGCGTAGCCACCGAGTTTGTTTACCAACTGCACGACTTCAACCCCATTGTCTACGGTGGCAATATCTTTATGCCCTGGCAGCAACGCCGTGAGTTCCTGGCCTTTATCATGGATTACCAGGCCGGCATGCCCGATGAGATACACCTGGCGCCGGTACTCATCAACCACCCCAAGAATGGTTCCATGGTCGGTGTTGAGATTATCTATGCAGGCGATCACAAAATCGGCGAGCAGCTAACCGCGCCGATCCGCCAGTTCGCCAAACCGATATTCGACAGTGTCGGTCCCAACCCCTACGCAGATTTCCAGACCACTACCGACGAAACCCACAGTTCTCACTACATCAAATCCGGGCTGGTGCCGACACTGGATGCGCAAACCATCACGGCGGTGGCGGATGAATTCCCGGCCGATCCCAATCTATTCCTGTTTTTTCAGCACCTGGGCGGCGCGGTCGCTCGGGTTGATCCACAGGCCACTGCCTTTACCCATAGGGACGCGTTATACAACATTGGCATTGCCGCCAGCTGGCAGGACCCGGCGCAGTACCCGCGCTATCGGCAGATGGTGCGCGATCACTGGGCGCGCCTGCAGCCACACACCATGGGGTTTTATACCAATTTGATGGAGCAGGATGAGCAACAGACGCTGGACAACTTCGCCATTAACCGCAAGCGGCTGCAATCGATCAAGGCCAGGTACGATCCGGATAACTTCTTCCGGCTCAATGCCAATATCAAGCCGCAACGCTGTTAATGGCGGCATCCAGCTTTAAGACCTGGTCACGTATCGACAGGCACATGCCGAAGTGCTTGAGCAGCCCGCTGCCGAGAATGGCTTTTACACCACCGGCTTCCAGCATCGGCCGCAGTTCCTCCGGCAGGCAACCAAAGCGCAGCGAGTGGCACTCTCCGCCCACTTTGATGGGCAGCTGGTAAACCGGGGTCAAAAAATTGCCAATCGGTGAATAAAATTCTTCCTGCACACCCTCTGGCTGCAGGCCTTCCAACTGTTCCGCCAACAGGTAGGACAGGGGCGCACCGGTATCAAAAAATGCCGGCAGCACCTTGCCATCGTAGGCAAACTTGAGAATGGGCACGCCCATAAAGTTGTCAATAGGCACCACGATCCCACCCTCGGCCGGGCTCTCTTCAAACTGCACCATTTGCTCGGTGGGATAAATACCCAGGGTAAACTGGCTGATGATATCGGCACCAATCAGTCCTTCCACACGGGTGCCAATTTCCCGGCTGAGATATTCGCAGGTCACGTCGAGATAGCTGTCATGCACCTCGAACTCACGCCCCCTGATAGTAATCGGGTAGGCGCCAATGCTCAGGACTGAGCCGGTATCGAGCACACAGGGTCGCCCGGCAATATTAACGATGATGTGTCCGTGAACGCGCTGATAGATATAATGTCCCATACGCGTATTGTCGACAAAACAGGCCAATACAGACATGCGCGGAGGCGCCAAACACGTGACCGTGGACGCCAAAGCGGGGTTTAGAGCTGTTGTTTGCGGATCATCATCACCGCGCGCAGCACCATGGCCGAGGTGATATCGCCGCGATAGCGCACCGCCCACTCACTGTGCAGCGCTGCGATAAGGCCGTTGATTTCCTCTTCGTAACGGGAGGGATCTGTACCGGTCCACTTGCCATCCATGTAGAGAAAATTATAGATGCGCGGTTGCGAGTACATCTGTTTTTGCATCTGCAAATACTGCCCTTCCCGCTTGTGGTCGTACAGCGCCAGGGTATAGGTGTTCATTTGTGCGCGGGCCTGCTCCAGGCTCATACCCTTGAGGCCACTCATAACATGGTAGGCGTAGATCAACGGCAGTTTGCGATGTTCCCGCTCGGCATCCTGGAACAGACGCCAGTAATCCAGGTCTCGTGCTCCGTATTCCGCCTCGATCTTGTCATCCCGTTTGAAATCGGTCAGCGCCACGCTGCCAGTATTACTGAGGCGCTCATCGACCTCGTGTCCGTAGCGTGACAGCTCAGAGGCAACAATATTGAGGGTATCGCCTTTGTAGCCGACGATTTCCACCACAGAACCCGCGGCGAAATCTCGTGTCGCGGCAACCTTCCAGTAGCGGCCCCTCACTTCCAGCTTGCTGCTGCCCGGGTAGAGGGCGTTCTGCAAGGTTATCCGGGTGCCCTTGAGCGCCTCCGCCACATCGTTGTGGCCACCGTCCAAACCCCGGGGCACTGGCTTCGCCTGTGGCTTGGGCTTGATAAACCAGCGGTAAAAAAGCAGCAGCCCCAACAGGGCACTGATAGCCAGCCCGTACTCAGAAACAGCATTGTGAATGTCAATAAGCATAGTTGGACGTTAGTATAACGGCCTCCCTCTTTATAAAACCATAATTTGTAATGCATTTAGAACTCGATGGAAAAATTGCCCTGGTAACCGGTGCCAATCGCGGCACGGGACAGGTGATTGCACAAACCCTGCAGGCAGAGGGTGCGACTGTAATTTGCCACGCCAACAGCGGCGGTGAGGTCAGTGGAGATATCGCCACGGCAGATGGCTGCGCCGCTGTGCTGCAACAGTTATCCGGCAGCGCGGTAGATATTCTCGTCAACAACTACGGCAAAGCGGACCGCCACAGGTGGCAGGACAGTGACACGGACACGTGGCTGGAGATGTACCAGGTCAACGTACTATCGGCGGCGCGGCTGGCGCAGGGCCTGATGGAGGGCATGAAAACTCGCGGCTGGGGCCGCATAGTCAACCTGGGCACCATCGGTTCGCACCAGCCCAACCACATCATGCCGGCCTACTACGCCGCCAAGGGCGCACTGGCTACCATGGCGGTAAGCCTGGCCAAAGAACTGGGCGGCACCGGCATTACCGTCAACACGGTTTCACCGGGTTTGATCCTCACCGAGGAAGTGGAAGCAGCTTATCGCGCCAAAGCTGAACGGCTGGGTTGGGGCGAAGATTGGGAAGCCATGGCGGTGCAAGAGGACTTCCCCAATCCCTGTGGGCGTATTGCCAGGCGCGAGGAAGTCGCCGACCTGGTGGCATTTCTGTGCAGTGAGCGCGCCGCCTATATCAATGGACAGAATATCCGTATCGACGGCGGCGCGGTGCGCTATGTCTAGCCGCTTGCGTCAGGCAGCGCGCAGGGCACGGCCCAGGGTTTTGCTGCCGTAACCGGCCACGAAGTCGGTGCCCTCCCAGACGGTTTCACCATTGATCATGACCCGGCTTACCACGCCGTCGGAACGATTGATCATCTGCTTGTGATCAAATAATTCGCGGTGCACAAACTGCCGGTTGGGATCACATTCATGCTGCGCCAGTGCCTCGGGATCAATCAGTACAATATCGGCCTGGGCGCCAATTTCCAATGTGCCCACATCCAGACCAAAAAAGGCGGCTGGCTCCGAGGTGAGCCGCTGCACCATGCGCGCCACGGTGGCAATATCGCGTTCCTGGGCGCGCTTCAGGGCGCCCAGGTTGGCATCGAAAAATGCCATATTGGTAATATGCGCACCGGAATCGTTAAAGCCCGGCATAGTGCTTTCGTGCAACAACAAATCCAGCGTGGCGTGATTGCCGACGTTGCCAATATCCACCCAGTAGCGAAAGCCCTTGTCGTAGGTACGCATCATATGCAGCATAAAGTCGGCGTCATCCCCGACCGGGTCGGGGAACAAAGCCAAGGCTTCGCGCTCGCTGTCACTGCGGGCCTCGCTCGAAGCACCAGCCTGGAAACGCTGCACTCGATCCAGCACTTGCTGAAAGCTTTCACCATCCCATTCGGCTACCGGTGCACCGTCGAAAATCATCATGTGAAATTCGCGTATGACCAGGCTGTCGGGGACACCCAGTTTTGTTTTGAGGTGGGCCAGGTTCCAGCCACTGCGGCCGTGATGCCACTCTTCGCGAAACTGCTGGGCCCAGGCCGGGTCATTGAGCAGCGCCATGCGCCCTTCCCTGTCGTCATATTCCTTGGCAATCAACTGACAGGTAGTTTCCAGTTCTTCGTACAGCGGGCTGACAATACCGTCGGCCCAGACACGGAAATTGGTGCCCAGCGCCTGGAAGTGCATATTGCCCTTGAACAACTTCGAGTTCATCAGCTTGGCAAAACCCAGGAACGCATTGGAGGCCTTGGGCATCAGGGCAAACTCCATGGCGGCCAGCGCCGAGGTCTTGAGGGTCTTGCCGTGCAGGCGGCCACTGGTGAGTGAGAAATACTTAAACGCCTGAATGCGCTTTTCGATTATGGGCGTGGTTTGCCAGACCTTGTCGCGCTCGCGCACCACCTTGAGCAGGCGCTTCAGTTCCTTGTAGCTGGCGAACTGGGTGGGAATACGCTTGTCGGTATTGGGATCATTGGACAGGTAGTGAAATGGCAGGCCGTCGGTACTCAGGCCCATGTAGCCATCATCCAGCGCCTTGGCCAACAGCTCACACATCTGCTCCAGTTCCGCCTCGGTGGGCGCGCGGCTAACCGAATCCTGCAATCCCATCACTTCGATGCGCAACATGGAGTGCGGTACAAAGGCGGCCACATTGGGACCCAGTGGAATATCGGCAAAATGATCCATGTAAGCGGCGGGGTTATCCCAGGTTACTTTCTCCACGCACTTGGCCAATATCGCTTTGGGAATATTCTCAACGCGGGTAAAACAATCAACAATAGGATCCTGGTCGCCCTCTTTCTGATCGCCGAAGCAAACGCCGAGACTGCAGTTGCCCACCAATACGGTGGTGGTGCCGTGGCGCACCGCCTCGGGCAGACCCGGTTCAAGATCGACCTCCAGATCCAGGTGGGTGTGGATATCCAACAGGCCGGGCATCAGCCACTGCCCCCTGGCTTTGATAACTTCGGTCGCCATCTCCGGTCCCAACACCGAACCCTTGGCCACGACTTTGCCATCCTTCAGGGCGATATCAATCTGTTGTGGCTTGCCGCCACTGCCATCAAACACCAGGGCACCCTGGATCAAGCTGTCCCATACAGGCTCTGTCATTGTTTTAACTCCAATTGCTTAACTGTGCATTTTTGCACAATGACCGCCATTAAAATCGCAGTCCCGATAGATTGCAATACCAGAACGAAGGCGTATATTACGAGCGATTCAAAATTAAACCAAAAAAAGAGACAATAAGCCCATGGAAATACCCAATATAAACCTGCTTTCTGTTACCCCTGTTTACCTGGCTCTACTGGGCCTGATGTTCCTGCCCTTCACGATGCGTGTTGGCCTGTACCGGGTCAAGAACGAGATTCTGATCGGCGACGGCGCCGACCCGGAGTTACTGCGCCGCATTCGCGGACAGGGAAATTTTATTGAGACCGTGCCGCTGGCAATCCTCTTGTTGATCATCATGGAGACCCTGGGTGCTTCAGCGACCTGGCTGCACGCGCTGGGATCCCTGCTGGTCGCTGGTCGCCTGCTGCACTATATCGCCATGACCGAGGTCGGCCCCGCCATTGGCAGGCCGGTAGGCATGATGGCGACCCTGGCTGTCTTTGCGGTGGCATCTATCTGGATTCTGGTGGACGTACTATGAAAGTTTATGGCGCAATTCTGTCTCCCTTTGTGCGCAAGGTACTGGCCGTGTGCAAACTCAAGGGCCTGGATTTCGAACACGAGGTGGTAATGCCCGGCACTAAAACCCCGGAATACCTGGCCATAAGCCCGCTGGGAAAAATTCCCGGCTTTACCGATGGTGACCTCACCGTCAGCGATTCCAGGGTTATCTGTGAATATCTGGAGGAGAAATACCCGGACACCCCGGTTTTGCCGGCCACTGCCGAGTTGCGTGCCCGCGCCCGCTGGTACGAGGAATATGCCGGCTCAATTGTGATTCCCAGTTTTGGCGTATTTTTCTTCGAGCGCCTTATCAAGCCGATGATGGGCCTGGGTGACACCGATGAAGCGCGACTGGCAGCACTGATCACCGATGAGCACCCTGCCATATTGGACTACCTGGAAAGCCAGCTGCCAGCAGACGGATTCCTGTTTGGCGATGCACTGGGAGTGGCAGATATCGCCCTGGCCAGTGGCTTTATCAACGCGTCTTATGCAAGCTACCAACCCGACTTGAGCGGGCATCCACTGCTGGCCGGCTGGCTGGAACGGCTTAAGTCTCATGCGGTGATGAGCGAGTTGTTGGACGCTGAAGCCGATCTGCTGAAGGCAATGCAGGGCTGAACGACCTCCTACTCTGGCAATACGCCCTGATCGCCCTGCTGTTTGTGTGGGGCGGTTTTGTGCGCTCGGGACTGGGTTTTGGGGGCGCGGTACTCACCCTGCCCTTTTTGTTGTTGATCCTGAACCAGCCACTGGTATTTTTGCCGCTGATTGCCGTGCACCTGTTGATATTTTCCTCCTTGACGGTTGTACAGAACCACTACCGCAATCACACTGCCACCACCATTAACTGGCAGTTTCTGCGCCGCGCCCTGTCCATCATGGCGATTCCCAAGGCCATTGGTATTCTCGGCATACTGACACTGCCGGCCGATATAGTCAGTGGCTTTATCTTTGTCATCGTGTCCATGTACGCCATCAGCTACATTCTCAATCGCCCCTTTAAAAGCAACAACAAGTACGTCGACTTCGGTCTGTTGGCACTGGGTGGCTATGTCAGTGGTACCTCCTTGATCGCAGCGCCATTGGTGGTGCCGGTGGCTGCCAGCCAGGTCAACAAAGAGCAGGTACGCGACACCCTGTTCGTACTGTGGTTTGTGCTGGTAGCAGTAAAGCTAATCGCATTTATGGTGGCTGGCGTGAATATGCAGTGGCACCATCACCTGTGGCTGCTGCCCTGTGTGACCATCGGCCATGTGCTGGGATTACGCTTTCACGCCTATACCCTGCAGGCGGAGACGGCGGTGTTTTTTCGGGTGATGGGGGTGGGGTTATTGGTGGTTTCGGTGGTTGGGTTGGGGCGGATGATTGTTGAGGTAGGCTGAGTGGCGCCGCTACGGGCATAAAAAAGCCCGGCGGTGTTACTGCCGGGCAAAGGTAGGGGTCATGTATCTCCTACTCGGAGAATCGTTACTCTGCTTACGCTGCTTGCTTGAGTTCCTCTGCGTAGGCTTTGGCCACGGCCTGGAAGGAGTAATCTTCCATCTGCAATTCTTTCAATACGGGCAGAAAATCTTCAGTAGCCCGGTTTTGTACGCGTTTGTGTAGCGTCGGCAGAATTCCAATCTTGTTCATCATCTGCCAGGTACCCGTGGCACGCTTGCGCTTCTTCTGTCCGTAGCTGATCGCTTCCTCGTAGGCGTAAAACGCCTTCAGCGCCATCAACTCCGCTTCACTAACCTCTTCGTGTTCGGCGGCGCGGACATCCACGGCGCGACGGTATGCCTGGATGGCCAGCTCCGGGTGTCCAAGGCGAATGGCATTCTGGGCAAACACATAGCAGCCTTTCGCGTCTTTAATTCTCAGTACTAATTCGTGCATGTCTGTTCTCCCCGCTTTCATCGTCATTCAAGCTGCCAGTTCAAAATGACCGAGCAAGCTTCTAAACTCATCTGCCACTGTATTGATGGCGGTGCGAATTGAGGCGTAATCGCCTGCTGCTTCTCCCACTCCTGCCTGTCCTCTTTCTACCAGGGCGGCCAGGGCCATCAATTCGAATTCAGTGAATTCGACGGTGACGCTTTCTCTCTTCAAAATCGTGGTCTTCAATGTCTTGGCTCGTGCGTTCTCAATGACAGCTATAGTAGGGAAGAGGGAGTTGTCCAGGCATTGCCGAGGGCGACAAGCACATGACAATTGGCGCCAAAAAAAAGGCCCGGCAGAGCCACGCGGGGGTACGTGGATGCCGGGCAATCGAGCTACGAACAGGATCGGATTTGCAATCCGACTGTGCGTTAATCCGCCTGGGCGATGCCAGTAGCGCCTGACTGGAACAGGTTGACCTTTACCGAGCGCTCCAGGGCATAGGCGTCGTAGTCGCCGGAGGTGGCAACGGAGTCGGTGGCGCCGTGACTGAAGCTCTGGATACGCTGCTTGTCCACACCCAGTTCAGCCAGGGCACGAGCTACATGATTGACCCGGCCCAGCGACAACTGCCGGTTGTAATTATCGGCACCGCGCGGATCGGCATAGCCATCCAGGCGTATGTCGATCAACGGATTGGCCACCAGGAAGGTCGCCAGGGTAGCCAGTCGCATGTGTCCAGCCGGTGTCAATTGCGTGGCATTGGTTTTAAACAACATTTCCAGTTGCAGTTGATCCAGCACCAACTGGGCATACTGCTCAGTTGCCTGATGTGCCTCGTCGAGCTGGTCAGAGAGCTGGGCAAGCTCAGTCTCTGACTCACGCAAATGCATTTGGGTCATGGCCAGCTCCTTGTCGGTAGCTTCGGCCGTATCAGCGGTATCCAGGGTATTGTTCATCCACACGCCGGTAAGCGCGCCGACAATCATGCCCAGTGGTCCACCCAGCACCACACCGGCGGCTGTAGCGCCTATCATAGTTGCTCCTTTCTTGGCTGGCAGCCAGTCGTCGGCGTGGGCAGGGTGAATGGTACCGAGGGCCAGCAGGCCACTCAGGGTAAGCGTTGACAGTTTGTTGGTGAGAGATGTCATGGTGTTGCTCCTTGCTGTGTATGTGTTGCGTTCATGTGTAGTAAACGACAACAAGGAGGCGCAACCGGGGCAGAAACCCGGCAATGCAGGGATCAAATCGGGCGAATTGTGGCAATTTCCTCGGCGCTGGCAAGCGTGGCGCGGGCCTGTTCAATGCCGGCGGCGATGGCACCACTATGGGTGCGCGGCGCACGGCGGTGAGGCTACTGTATAAGTACTCATGGGTACCAGTGTCAGGCGATTGTGCCAGGCCAGCAGGCGGGCCACTTCGCTGCCATTGGCCGCCAACGACAAGATAATTACCACCCTCCTCGCCGACGTCGCTGGCACGGATGAAACCCACCGTTTCCCCAAACAGGTCCAGTATTTTTATTATGCTGTTATCAGAGCCGTTGCGAGGGATACGCAGTAGCATCGGTTCTGCCCGCAGATCCAGCCAGGCATCAACCTCAAAGGACTGCCTGTCGCCGGCCAGGGTATCCCGGTGTTGATTGAGATTATTAAAGGACCCCACATAGTGATGCGCAGACTTATCATGCATCGCGGGCAATGCTGGCGTATTCGACCACCACCTCCTGGGCCGGCTGGCGAGTTAAACCCAGCCAGTGCTTGAAGCTAAAGTGCTCCTGCCCCTGTAAGGTTGAGCCCGCCAGTAGTGTGGTCAACACTACCAGCGCCCCTATGGCTGCAACCCCCTTTCGCCCCACTTGCCACTCCAATCCATTGTTTAGTGTGTACTACGGCGCCAGTATGCTCAGCGCACCGGCTTTTTGCAGGAGCCAGCGCATAAACTGTGAAGGCGGTCACAGAACTTGCCGTGCCCTCACCACGTAGCGCAAGGGACCGCCGGGATTAATCGCGTCAAAGGGATAACAGGTCACCAGCAGCAGGTCATCGTCATTGTCCTGTAGGGACTGTTTATCACTGTCGGCAACGTAGTGGCCGACTACCTGGTAGTGGTACTGCTGTTGCTTGCTGTTGGTCAGTGACAGACGATCTCCATCTTGCAGGTCAGCAATAAAATCAAAATGCGTATCCCTGTGGCCGGCGATAATGGTCGTGCCGGCCTCGCCCGGCAGGGCCGACTCGCTGACATGGCCGGGCCCAAAGGCCAGTGCATTACCCTGCTGTCCTGCCAACACGTACTGGTCTACATCGTGCGCCGGAATTTGTAACCGCGCTATCGGGTAAGTATCAGCCCAGGGCCATGGTTTGGCAGGTTGCCATTTTCCAGACCCAGTGGCAGACGGCGGCGCTGACCAGGCGCGGGCAATCAGCACCTGCGCCAACTCAGCCTTGAGGTGAATCCAGCCGCCACTGCCGAGCTGGAACATCGCCACCAACAGCGCCAGCAGGCCTGACAACATCTGTAGTGCCGCCGGTGTTGCGGTGCGCGGCCAGGCGTAGCTTTGTGCGCTCTGCCCATGCGGTCGCAAATTGGGTACCGGCTGTTTTTTTAGGGCAGCTTCGTCGGGGCGGCTAAGCTGCTGCTCTACCGCCACAAAACTGGTGTAGGGGCTTATCAATTGGTGTTTGAGGGCCACTGACAATACCGCGTCCCTGACCGACTCATTATCGCGACCCAGTTGCTTTTCATCCAGCAGGCTGGCAATTTTTTTGCGGGCCCAGACGGTAGCAACCCCGCTGTGATGCTTGCCCGGTGCCGCGAAGGACAGGCTGCGCTGCCAGTCTTCGCCACCACTGCGACCGCGCACGGTTACTGTGGCATTGGCGAGGGCTGCATCCGCGCGGGCCGCCACCAGAACCGGTTCACCCGGGTAGAGATCGGGTATTTTGGCCGGGTACATTTCTACTTCGGCGGGCCAGTCTATCTCCAGGTCCACCAGCATGGTTTGACTCAGTTGACTGAACAGGGCCTGCATTTTCTCCTGCACCTCCAGCACATCACCAATATAGGTAAAACGGCCGCGCCCGGCCTCGGCCGCCTTGCGCATAAACCAACTGTTGGGAGCCGAACCTATCCCCACCGTAAACAAACGGCTCTGCCCCAGCCGTCGCTGAATCTCCCTGAACAAAGCCGCTTCATTGCCGACTGCCCCATCGGTGATAAATACCACCTGCCGCAATCGTTCAGATCGAACATCCAGGGGCAGCGCCAATTGCAGTGCCGACATCATCTCGGTGCCACCAACCGCATCGAGGTGGCGCACAAACTCCCGGGCCCGGCCCAGGTTATGGTCAGTCACCGGCATGGCGGTATGAAACAGGGCGCGTGCGCTGTTGTTAAATGCGATGACATTAAATGCATCACCCGGGCGCAATTGATCCAGTGCAAAGGCGAGACTGGCGCGGGCCTGGCGTATCGAGCTACCACCCATGGAGCCAGAGGTATCGATCACGAATACCAGTTCACGCGCCAGCTGCGCGCTCTGCCCGGCGGTAGTGGTTTGGCTGGGCGGCAGCACCATTAACAGGGCATAGTCCTCGCCGTCGACCACTTCGTGAAACAGTGCTGCCTGCGGTTCCCGACCCGCCTGCGGTCGCCACCGCAATTCAAAATCACGGTCCATGGGCACTCGCCCATCCGCCAGCGTCAATTTGTACAGCTGCCGCTGGCGGGTCATCGCCAGCGCATGATACGTCGCGGTAATGGCCTCCAGCGGCAACCCCATATCCAGCTCGGCAGTAATGGTAATCGGCTGTATCGGCGCCGCCGCGGTGGCAACAACAGGGTTCTGGAAATGCCACACATCCGCGTCTGCCCGGTAGCGCGGTGTCAGCGTCATGGGAAAGCGCAAACTGAATTCACCAGCGCTATAGGCAATGCGCTGAACGTATTCCAGTTTCACCTTGATGGTTTCCGCCGGCGCAATATTGGCAATCTTGCTGCTGAACATATTGGGGCGCCGCTGCTCCACCAGGCCCGCCTTGCGACCACTGGCTTTGGCCTGTTGATAAATTTCCCTGGCCAGCTGTTTTTCCTTGATCTCACCGATGATGACCCGCTCGCCAATCACCAGTTCCAGTCGATTCACCGCCGCATCCTCCGGCAGTGGAAACAGATACTCCGCCTCAACCCAGCTGCCGCTGTCATTGCGGAACTCCTGTTCCAGCTGCACATGGGCGACCAGGCCGGAGATCTGAAAATGCACCCGCGCCTGCAACTGCACGGCGCTCTGGTAGGTATCCGGGCCGGTTTGCAGACGCATTTCCTGCGCAATAGCCGGGCTGGCGAGGGTTAACAACACAACAACGGATAAGCGTGCAAACATGGAAATCTCCCTTTTCAAGTGAGGAAGATTGCAACACCAGAGCGGGGCGGATGGGGGGCGGCAGCGTGGCTTTGCCCTGCGCAATTGTGATCAATTGTGGCAGGTGCTTGTTATGAGCGCGCTTTTTTGGAAGTATCGCAACTGAACCTACGGAATAAACGACATGCCCCGACGCACATCCCAAACTATCGCTATCGTCGAGGACGAACCCAGTATCGCAGCCAACTACCGCGACGCGTTGCAGCGCCAGGGTTTCCAGGTATCCCTGTACCCGAATCGAGCCTCGGCCTGGGAGGCCTTCGAGCAGCGTCTGCCGGACCTGGCCATTATCGATATCGGCCTGGAACATGAATTTGAGGGTGGCTTCGAATTGTGTCGCGACCTGCGCGCACGTGCACCGGAATTGCCTATCATTTTTCTCACCGCCCGCGACAGTGAGCTGGATGTGATCTCCGGCCTGCGACTGGGAGCCGACGACTACCTCACCAAGGACATCAGCCAGGCACATTTGCTGGCGCGCATTCATACCTTACTGCGGCGGGTTGAGGCCCTGCGCCAGCCGGTGCTGAAAGAACACGTGATTGAACGTCAGCAGCTGAGCCTGAACCTGGAGCGCATGACGGTGGCATGGAATGAAACATTCATCGATCTCACCGTCACCGAATTCTGGATTGTGCACGCCCTGGCCCTGCATCCCGGCCACGTCAAAAACCGCCAGCAGCTGATGGACGCTGCCAACGTGGTACTTGATGACAACACTATTACCTCTCACGTCAAACGCATACGCAAGAAATTCGTCGCTGTCGACAGTGAGTTTGGCTGTATCGAAACCGCCTACGGTATGGGTTATCGCTGGAAAGCCACATGAACCTGCGCCGCCAGTTGTTACTGGTAAGCCTGTTGTTGCTGGCCCTGCCCTGGGCCGGCTGTCAGTACGTACGCGAAATGGAATCCGCCCTGCAGTCGGGCCAGGAACAGGCCTTGCTGGCCACCACCACGGCGGTGGCCACCGTACTCGGTGACAAACCTGAACTGATGTACCCGGATTTAAAGCGCTGGCACGATGACAGCGACCACGGTGTGCAGCTCTACGCAGAGGCCGCCCAGGCACCGGTTATTGTCGACGGTTACGCCGATGGCTGGGAGGGTCCTGTGCACGGCACATTCGGAGCGGTGGATTACCGGGCCAAAACCCGTGGCCCACTGTTGTACCTGTTGTTTTCTGTACGCGATGAAGACGTGGTCTATCACGATCCCCGCCAGTCGCGCCGCGCCACCGGCGACCGCCTGGTATTGCGCACGGGCAAGGGACGCGAGTACGTAATAACCACTGCGGCACCCGGCCCGGTACAGGGACGCATTGAACGATCCGGTTACGAGCTGGGCTGGGAACCGCGTATTCGCGGGCAGTGGCAGGACTCCATGGACGGTTTCACCATTGAGCTGGAGTTACCACTGGCGCTACTGGGTGAACGACTGGGTTTCTACGTGGTGCACGACAGCGTTACTGCCAGTGCCACAATCCGGGCAACCAGCGGTAATATCAGTCCACAGCAGCGCACTCCACCCTGGCTGATTTACCCACCCCTGGCGCTGCAAGCCTTACTGGCACCCTTTGCCGGTTCTGGTATTCACCTGCAGGTAGTAGACAGCAATCACTGGATCATTGCCGCCACCGGCAACCTTGAACGAGAGGTCGTTGAAGACCAGGCGCCCTGGCTGTTGCGGGCAATTTATCGCGCCATTCTCAATGGCGATACCCTGCCCGACGCCAATACCGCGGCAGTGGCCGGACAAATCAACAACCGCGAAGTTACCCAGGCCCTGGCCCGGCAAACCAGCGCCGACTGGTATGTTGATGACAGCATGCCGGGGCTGAAATTACTGTCCGCCGCCGCGCCCATTCTCAGCGGAGGCGAGGTGGCGGGCGCCGTGGTGGCTACACAAAACAGCGAGCAATACCTGAGCCTGACCGACCGCGCCTTCAGTCGACTGCTCTATTACAGCGTCACCGCCATGCTGATCTCGGCGCTGGGCCTGCTCGGTTACGCCAGCTGGTTATCACTGCGAATTCGCCGACTGTCGCTGGCCAGCACGCAGGTCTTCCGCGCCGATGGCAGTATCAACAGTGACTTCCCGGTCAGTCGCAGCAACGACGAAATTGGTGAGCTGTCACGCCAGTTTGCGCAGTTGCTGGAGCGACTGCGAGACTACACAGAATACCTGCGCAGCCTCAGCCGCAAGCTGTCACACGAACTGCGCACCCCCATCGCGGTCATCCAGTCTTCGCTGGATAACCTTGAGCAACAACCCCAGGACGGAGCAGTATACCTGCGGCGTGCCCGTGAGGGACTCAGTCGCCTGGCAAATATACTTACCGCCATGAGTGAAGCCACGCGGCTGGAAGAGAGCGTACACAGCAACCAGCTGGAAGAGTTTGACCTGGTGTCACTGTGCGCAGAACTGTTTAGCGCCTACCAGGGTGTGTACAGCGATCATGAGCTGGTATTTGAAAGCGAGCGTGAGCACTGGCCCATGCAGGGTGTACCAGACTTGTTGGCGCAGATGCTGGACAAGTTATTTGAAAACGCCGCCAGTTTCACGCCCAGTGGCGGCCGTATTACCCTGCGGCTGAGTGGGCAAAGTTTGAGCGTCAGTAATGAAGGGCCGTTGTTGCCAGCTGCCATGCAGCAACAGTTATTCGATTCTATGGTGTCGGTGCGGGACTCGCAGCAGGATAAGAGTGACCGGGTGCACCTGGGCCTGGGCCTGCATATCGTGCGACTGATTGTCGACTTTCACGGCGCCAGCGTGCAGGCGCACAACCTCGACGATGGGTCCGGTGTTATCTTTACCATCGAGTTTTAGGGTTTTAGCGCCAACACGTCGGTGCGCAGTTTAGACAGCACGCGTTCGGCGGTATTGCCCATCAACCGGGCTTTCACACCTTTGCGACCCACGGTGCCCATCACCACCAGTTGCGCTTTCAGGCGCGCGGCTTCACTGGCAATCACTTTATCCACGCGGCCTTGCTTGAGCCGAAACTGTTTGATGTCGATACCGTGTTGCTTACTTAATTTGAGCAGCTGTGGCTGCAGGTCATGTTTTAGCTGCCGGGTCTTGGCATGTTCATCCACCAGGTCCAGTTCGGTTAATATCGCTGAAATATGCAGTACGTTGAGCACATACAGTGGGCAGCCCAGCGCATCAGAGTAGCGCTTGGCAGTAGCGATCACGTTCTGGTTGAGTCGTTTTTTTACACGCAGTTTACTGCTCAGGTCCACCGCTGCGACAATGGGCCTGGCGGCACGCCAGCGCTTCTCTGAGACTATCATCACGGGTGCCGGGCACTCGCGCAGTAAATGCCAATCGGTAGAGGTATACATAAAGGATTGTGAGCGGCTACCGGTCTTGATTACAACGGCATAGTCCTTGCGCTGGCACTGCTTGTCGATCCAGTGGTAGATATTTTTTTGCCAAATGAGCGTACAGGAAACCCGCATACCGGAAGGTTTGAGCTTGGCGATCTGTGCCTCGACCTCGGTCTTGCGCCGGGCCAGAATTTTTTTGCGGGCCTGGGCCTGTTGCGCGCTCTGGGTAATACCGATACTGCGTAGAGACTCGTAACAGAAACCCACCACCTGGGCGGCATAGCCCATCTTTGCGGCCAGGCTCAAGCCCCGGGATATCGCCACCTGGCTCTCACCCTCCCGGTCGGCAATAATCAATACAACAGACATGGCAACTCTCTCTGTGACACTACATTAAACCAATGTTAGCAGAATCAGGAGTGCTTGCCGGGATGCAGATCAAGAGAATGGCGGTAATCGATCGGTGCCTGACCGGTCCAGCGCTTGAAGGCACGTGAAAAAGTACTGGGCTCCGAGAAGCCCAACATATACGAGATTTCAACGATAGAGCGATGTGGCTGCGACAGGTATTTTTCAGCCAGTTGCAAACGGGTGTCCTGCAGTAAATCAATAAAACTGGTGCCCTCGTCCTTGAGTTTGCGCTGCAGGGTGCGATTGCTGACATTGAGTGCCTCGGCAATCTGCTTCTGGTTGGGTGGACCGTCCTGTAAATGCGCGACAATTTTTCCCACCACATCCCGACTGGTACTGACCTCAAGAAAGCTGGCCAGGTAGATCTCCACCTGCTCATCGTTTACCCGCGCCAACTCCTTATTGGCGGTGATCAGACGATCGACAATATCTGACTTCACAAAGGTGATGCAGTTACGCTGCGCAGAAAATTCTATGCGACTGCCCAGCAGGGATTCAAACAGGTCAGGATCGGACGGTGTCGGACGCGTTGCTTCTATCATCAGCGGACTCACATACTCACCCAGGGTAATGCGGCACATCGCCAGCACCAGGCCCATACTGAAGTCATAGCCCTGCCAGCTGAGCTGATCACTGAAGTCTGCCGCGTCGTAGCTGAAAATCATGTCCACGAATTCGTCGCGCTCCTGCAGGGCGAGTTTGAGGCCGGTGCTGAGCGCCCGGGAAAATCGCACCAGTCTCTTTAAGGCATCGTAAATGGTATCGCTGGCCAACACCGCCAGCCCCAGGCCCTGCAATGTGGCCGGCTGAATTTGCTCAGCGGCGTGCAGGCCAAAAGCTTCATCACCGCAACCCTCCTCCGCCAGTTTCCACAACTTTTGCATGGACGCCACGGGTATACGCCGGTCATCGTTGATCACAAAGGCCGGATCGATGCCGGCCTGCTCCAGCAATTCCATGGGATCCAGGCCCTGCAGGCGCAGCGCCTTGGCGATGGGCAGGATGAACGTCGCAAGCGTAGAGGGTTGTCTATTCATGCGACGAGTATAGCTAAAAATTAAATAGCGCTGAGAAGTTCTGCCGGGTGGGCTCCCGCTGCCATGGATATCAATCGACTCAGGGAGCGATTGGCAACGGCACAGACCCACAGGTATACCAGACCGACGGTCTGTATAGTCTGTTGTTGTTGCCAATAATCGAGCCGGCATATTCCTCTCAAAAGATGACTCGGTCAATTGCTTGCGACTACACTGTGAACTCATTACGCAGATAGATGAGTAAAAAGGGTTTGTTATGCACGTGCTAATTACCGGCGGCACCGGTTTCATCGGTTACCACACTGCCCGCGCCCTGTTGGCTGGCGGCCACCGGGTGCGTTTACTGGTGCGCAGTGAAGAAAAAATGCGCCGCCTGTTTGGCGATGCCATCAGTGATTATGTGGTCGGTGATGTCACTGACCCCGCCGCGGTGGACCGGGCCCTGCGCGGCTGTGATGGTGTTGTACACACCGCCGCCATGGTATCGGTGGATAAGAAAGATGCACAGCTGGTACACGATACCAACGTCGGCGGCACCAAACTGGTCATAGGCGGCGCCGTCGAACAGGGCTTGAGCGCTATCATTCACGTCTCCAGTGTGACCGCCCTCTACGATCCCGAGGCGGCTTTTCTCAACGAATATTCACCGCCCGGCGCGGCCAGCAATGCCTACGGCAAGTCCAAGGTTGAATGTGAAATATACGTGCGGGAATTACAGGATGCCGGCGCGCCCATCCACATTACCTACCCGGCCAGTGTGATTGGTCCTGAAGACCCCGCCCTGACCGAGCCACACCAGGGCCTGATAACCTACTTGATGTCCACCGTACCCATACCGCCCAGTGGCAACCAGTGGGTGGACGTGCGCGATATTGCGCTAGCCCACCAGCGTTTACTGGAAAGCGAGTTGCCGCCGGGGCGTTATACCCTGGGCGGCCATTTTGTCACCTGGACGCAGCTGGTGGATGTATTGATGAAGCTGACCGGACGAAAAATTCGCAAGATCCCCATCCCCGGTATATTGATGCTGGGGCTGGGTCACGTGGTGGACTACCTCAACCGGGTGCGGGACAAGCCTTTCGATGTGCCCATTACCTACGAGGCGATGGTGTACGCCACCAACTGGGTAAAAATGGACAACAGTAAAAGCCGCGCTGATTTGCAGATGGAGTTTCGCCCACTGGAAGACTCGCTGCGCGACAGCATTGTCTCACTGGTAGCAGCCGGTCACCTGACGGCAGAACAAGCCGGCCAACTGTGTGACTGAAAAACTAAAGCTGGGACTGACCCCCTGGCAACTACAGCACAAGCTCGATGCCCGCTCGCTTTGTGAACAGGCCGAACTTGCCGAACAGTGGAATTACCATTCCTTCTTCCTGCCCGAGAGTCATTTTAACAGTGCCATGCCGGTGCCAGATCCACTGTTGCTGTTAGCCGCGGTGGCGGCGCGCACCAGCCGCATTAAACTCGGCACTTCCTCCTGGTTACTGCCGGTTCGCCACCCCCTGCTGGCCGCAGAACAGGCCGCCGCCCTGGATCAACTCTGCGAGGGCCGCCTGATCCTGGGGCTGGGTAGAGGCTACCAGGCCAGCATGTTAGAGACATTCGGGGTAAACCTGCGCGAAAAACGCCAGCGCTTTGAAGAAATTCTCAAGGTCATGATTGCCGCCTGGGAAGGCAATCACCTGGGGGACCCCAAACACGCGCTGGAACTGGTTCCCGCACCCGTGCAACAGCCACACCCACCCCTGTGGGTAGCGGCTTTTGGCCCCAAGGCCATAGCGCAGGTGGGAGGACTGGGTTTGCCCTACCTGGCATCACCGGTAGAAAGCTTCGAGGAATTGCAGGTCAATCAAGGCCGCCACCTGGAGGCCGTAGCAGCAGCTGGCCACAGTGCACCGACGGTCATACCCATTATGCGAACCGTGTTTATCAGCGCTGACGAAGCCCGCTGCACACAGCTACGCGAGCAGATGGCCGAGGGTCCCGGGCGAGACTGGTGCATGGTTGGATCTGCCATGGAAGTGCAGGAGCAAATAGCGCGTTACCGGGAAACACTGGGCATGAACCACCTGATTGCGGTACGGCCACGGGTGCGCGGTATGAGCGAAAGCGAGAATCGGGAGTCATTACAGAAATTGGCACAGCTGGTTACGTAGCACGCACCGGTGCCAGGTGCGCGGGCCGCACATTGGCGTAACTGGCCAGCGGTAACCACTCTTCGATACTGCGAATCAGCAGCGGCCAGCCTTTCAGCATGAGCCGTTGTTGCGCCAGTGCGGTACGCAAGGTTATGTCGCCCAGCCACATACCGGTGAGCGTACGCAGATCACTCTGCAGTAACAAATCCACCTCTGCTTTGGGGGCGCTGTTTTGCAACTTTACCTCACCGTCGCTAACCACTATCCACCAGTTGCGCTCCTGCTTTTTGAGGTCCTTGAAGCGCACCTGCAGCACGCAACCATCGGGCGGCATAAATTGCGGCCGAATGCGCCTGCGCATATCCCGCATCAGCAGTTCTACATCGAGTTCGTCCTTGCTCAGCTTGGCGCCACGCGCCCAGCGCATACCCCAGATCGCATACTGGCGTATCAGGGGTGCCAGCTCATGACCGGCGCGGGTGAGTTGATAGTCATGATCGTGTTTCTCTACCAGGTCATGCTCCTCCAATTCGCGCAGGCGCTTGGTGAGCATGGTTGGAGAGATGCCGGAAATGGCGCGTTGAAAATCGTTGAAGCGGGAGGTGCCGTATAACAGCTCACGCAAAATCAAAATAGTCCATTTTTCGCCCAGCACCTCTGCCGCCTTGGCAATGGGGCAAAACTGTCCGTAATCCATGGATTTCTCCCGAGCAACAGCGCTAATGTAGGACATAACTACACTTTTTGCACTTCCAATCCTGGTTCAGTCATTAAACGCTGTAAAACCAATAACTTACGAATATTGCCGCGGTGATTCCGGCCCCGTCTGCAGCTAGTGCACAGGGGATTGCATGGCGTGTATGGCGGATTCCAGCGGCTCCAAAGTAGACCGCAAGTACATAAAACGTAGTTTCAGTGGAACCCTGTAATGTGGCCGCCAAACGGCCCTGGAACGAGTCGACACCAAACTCGTTCATGGTGTCTATCATCATGGCCCTGGCACCGGAGCCCGACAGCGGCTTCATCAGGGCAGTGGGCATGGCATCTACCCACCAGTGCCAGCAACAGGGCAATCGCCGACACCAGCCACATCAGTACCACTGTGTCATACAGCTTGAGCTGGTGGCAATAAGAATGGGAATGAATACTGAGGCCGGATCCGGCGCACCCATCTGCGCGCGGTAGAGCAGAATAGTCATCGGAAACAATGTCACCGAGGAGGTATTCAACACCAGGAACAGGATTTGCGCGTTGCTGGCGGTATCTGGTGTCGGGTTTAACGTTTGCAGATCCTGCATGGCGCGTATACCCAACGGGGTGGCCGCATTGTCCAGGCCCATCACGTTGGCACTCAGATTGAGGGTCATGGAGGCGATGGCCGGGTGGCCTTTGGGCACTTCCGGCATTAACCGCGTGAACAGGGGTGACAGCAACAGTCCCAGTTTGGCGATCAGGCCGCTGGCCTCCCCTATCGCCACGATGCCCAGCCACAGGGCCATCAAGCCGATCAAACCGATGGCCAGCTCCACCGACAGGGCGGCCATATCAAACAGGGCCTGCACCATGCGCTGAAACACAGCGGCATCGCCCAGCCCCAGCCACTGGTAAAACCCGGACAAAAATGCCAGTACGAAAAATCCCAGCCAGATGCGATGTAACATCAGGGTGCCCGCCGTGCGGGTTGCTGCTGTAGAAAATCCAGCACCTGCTCGGCGGTCTCCTGCGGAAACTCCAATGGCAGCAAATGCCCACCTTTACACTCGCGCAGATCAGCCTGGGGCTGTAATCGCTGCCAGCGCGCAAATGCCTTTTTACTGAGAGTGTCGGAAGTTTCCCCGCGCAGGCCCAGTACCGGCAGGCGAATTTTTTTCACAGAGCCCCACACAAAGGGAGAGGAGCGATAGCCCGCCGCTTCCCACTCCCGTCCAAAGGTCAACCGGAATTCGCCGTCTTCACCCTGCCGCGTTGCAGCGCGAATATAATCCCACATCACCTGGTCAGAAAAACCCCGAAAAGCGCGCTTGGGACGGTGGAAATCGAAGGCCTCCTGCTGACTGGCAAAGCGATCGGGGCGGGTTAGGGTCTTGCTAACCAGGGGTAAACGGTCGAGTCTGCGCTGGCTGGCGAGACGTATAGCCGTGGCCCGTCGCCGCAACATGTATACCGGATCTATCAATATCAGACCGCGAAACAATTCGGGTCGCCGGGCGGCCGCAAAGGTGGCCACGGTCGCACCCATGGAGTGACCCATCATCCACACCGGCTCGGTCTGGGTGCTTTCGAGGGTATCAATCAGGTCTTCGGCGAAACGCTGCCAGTTCAAGCGGGCCGGCGGCAGCTCCGGGCTCCATATGGGCCGGTGGTGAAAGCCGGTCACTTTACAGGCTGGCAGGAGCGCCTCAATAAACTGCCGGTAACTGCCCACCGGGTAGCCATTGGCGTGCGCGAACAGCACCGGCTCACCGCTACCACCAAACTCTTCCAGCCGTCTCAGCACCGGGCGTCCTGCTCCTCGTACACAAAGTAGAACAGGCAATCTGATGCCGCTATATCCGGTCGCGTGGTGGCCATAAACAGTCGCATATGGCGGATGGGATAGAGTTTGCCTTGTTCTACCTGAAAAAACTCAGCGACCTCGTGTGGATGATAATCACTGCCAATCACCAGGTGTGAAAGCCCATCAGTATCCAGCCAGGCGAGCATTTCATCGGGCTCAATCGGCACAAAGTTGAATTGCTCTATGTCCTTGCGTACCGTGATATCCCGGTCGTGCAGTGGTCGGTCCGCGTAATCGATACGCGAGTGCGCCGACAATTCCAGGCGTAGCGGATGCCTGAATATGGCCACACCTTCCATCCTGGTATTCGCCTGGGCGTACAAGTCGTCGCTGAGGAAATAATTTTCCAGGCCCTGCCTGGCCACTACCTCTGAGGTATCATCCTGGCTGCCGCCCGCCTCGATCGTTACCACCGGGCAACCACAGTCCTGCTCCATCAACGAGCCCAGCCGCAGGTCGGTGACAATCAGGCGATCCACAAACAGTGACACCAGCGCACTTTGCTGCGCCGAATCGCCAATGGTGACGGCAAAGGCAACGCTAGACCCGGAAGTGTTGTGCATATCAATCACCGCCTCCGGTTGCAGGTCGCGAATGTACTGCAGCATGGATTGCGCCAATTGCCCTTGCCGGTCCTTGTAAGGAGGGTTGAAACAGCGGTTGAGGTCGCGCTGGCCCGGCAACTGCCGGAAATAGAACAGCGGTTCAGCCAGCGCCGCTTCCACCGCCCCCATAATTATCACCACGTTCACGGCGGGCTGCTTATCGTTCAACAGCCATTGGTGCACGGCCTCCACGCCGGACGGTTCATTGCCATGGGACAGGGTCACCAGTACCCGCGTGCGAGTACTGTCGACGCCGGGCAGGTGGATGGCCACCGGACCCGGCAGGTTCTGCAAAAACTCGTTAACCCGTGGGGCTATATCCTTACTATGCGGAGCCCGCCAACTATTCAACACCAGCTTGCCACCGGATTACCTTCCATTACCCTGTCCACATAATCTGCCAGCATGCGCCCACAGGCCTCTTCCATAGTGCATTTGTCACGGTAGCGATCATACTCCTGTAACTGCCAGGATGCGCCGGTGCGTCGTGTTTCCAGGCGCTGTTCAATCACCTTCCAGACCCGCGCGATATCTGCTTCATCAATGCCCAGTAATTCCAGGCCGGTGCGCGCCCGCGGCAGAAACTCTTCTATCAGGTCAACGATCCACCGCTCCTCTACGCCACCGACATGCTTGCGTGGCCATAATATTTTGGCCTCCATCCCGTACTGGGCCGCCCGGTAGAAATTGTACTCGGCAAATCGAAATGGCAGGCGCGCAATATACTGGTCTACGGAATCACCGAGCCCGGCCGCCCAGCCGATAGAGAGTGCCGCATTAGCCAGCATATCAATAACGGTGGGGCCGGCTGGCAGGGTGCGAAATTCAATGCGCAGGTGATCACCACCGTAAACAGCCCGATTCCAGGGCCAGACCGTACCGTGGTGTATGCACAATTCCGGCAGTGCCAGCGAGCCCTCTGCCTGGTCTGACAGGGCCGGTATGATAGGCGGGTATACCGCCACATTCTCGGCGAACAATTCCCAGGCACCCTCGCGCACCCAGCCGTGCCCGTAGGTAACCCGGGCTGGCTGCCGCCAGTCTGGACTGCCGCGCTCGCGAAAATCGATGCTCTGCTTGAACAGCGCAATTCTCGACTCCTGCCACAGGCGCATACCAGCAATGAGAGGTGAATTGGCACCCATGGCCAGGGTAAAGGGCGTGGTCAACTGGGCGGCATTGTGGCAGCGGGCAAACTCATCTGCCTTCACCCGCAGATGCACCTGGAAGGAGGTATTGGCACCTTCTACAGTCACCCCTTCACCGTGCAGGGACAGGTGATCAATGCCGTTGATATCGATATGAAAGTCGTCGCCACGCATTTTGCACAGACCGTTGCTGAGTGCGTGGTAGCGGGGTCGGTCAGTCATGTATTCCTGGCTGAGGTGGCGCTCCTGCAAAGTCGGCAGAATACCGATGGGAATAATGTGGGCATCAATACTGCGCGCATGAGCCTGCAAGGTATCGAGAAAATCACGCAGCTCTTTTTCAATAGCCGTCAGCGACAGGCCAGCCGCTGGCACCGGCGACAAATTGAACTCAAGGTTATAGCGGTTGAGCTCCGGTGTCAGTTGCGGATTGTTGGCCAGGCGCAGCAGATCTTCGTTGACGCAGGCCGGCATGTAATCATCGTCCACCAGGTACAATTCCAGCTCCGCGCCAAGACTGGGCGCCCCCTGGCTAAAGGCCGGCTGGTGTATCAGTTCATGCAGCTGCGCCAGCTGTTTCTCCAGGCGCACGCTAAACTCTTTATATTCTTGTGGCGTATAGCTGTCCTTGTATACGGCCTCACCCATAGTCACTCCCCCTGTCCTGCCATGATTATGCCAAGATTTTCTGGTCATGGCTCCTGCAAAGAAACTAGACTGTATATATGCACAGGACCATTAAAGGCCGAGGCGCGACTGAAAAACCCGGCGATCAATTCAAGCTGTTCTAATTACACAAGCTGAGCTAGGGTTAATGATATTCATGCCCCCCGGAGACAGGTATGCGCTTAGGTAATTTCTGCTGTATGGGCCTGTTACTGATATCAACCGCGGTCGCCGCCGGCGTACACGACCCACGCGCACTAAACGCCGATCCCTTCACCGCTACCTCGGCCATTGCACCGAGGCTGGATGGACTGGGCGGTGCGCATTTCAAGGTAAGCACCAACAGTGCAGACTCGCAGTTCTTTTTTGACCAGGGCCTGCGGCTCAATACCGGTTTTAACCACTCCGAAGCGCTGCGCTCATTCAAGGAAGCCGTGCGGCTGGATCCTGACAATGCCATGGCGTACTGGGGCTGGGCGCTGGTACTGGGACCCAATTTAAACCTGCCCATGCAGGAGGCCGTGGTAGCCACCACCTGGGATGCCATCACGCGCGCCCAGGCGCTGAAATACAAGGTCAGCGAGCGGGAAGCCGATTACATTGATGCACTGGCGGTGCGCTACAGTGACGACCCCAGCGCTGATCGCGCCGCACTGGATAAAGCCTACGCCCAGGCGATGGGCGAGCTGTCAGCAAAATACCCAGCTGACCTGGATGCCGCCACGCTGTATGCCGCGGCGATAATGAATACCAATCCCTGGGACTACTGGTACAAGGATGGCACCCCCAAAGCCCATACCAAAATCCTGCTGGCGGTACTGGCATCGGTATTACAGCGCGCTCCCGATCACGCCGCTGCCAACCACTATTACATTCACGCTGTGGAAGCTTACCGCCCGGAACTGGGCGTGACCGCCGCCGATCGGCTCTACCCCCTCATGCCCGGTGCCGGCCACCTGGTACACATGCCCTCACATATTTATATGCGGGTGGGACGCTACCGGGACTCATGGCAGATCAATGTCGAGGCTGCCGCCGCCGACGAAAGTTATATCAGCCAGTGCAACGCCCAGGGTATTTTGCCGCTGGCCTATTATCCACACAATATTCACTTCCAGGTGTGGGCGGCCATGATGCTGGGTAACAGCGAGGGCGCCATGCAGGCGGCCCGCAAAATTGAGGTGAAAATGCCGGCCCGCATGAAGGACAACCCCTGGGGGATCAACGAGTCTTTTCGTAGCCAGCCCATGTTTGCCATGGTCAGGTTTGGCCTCTGGCAACAGGTATTGGCCGAGCCCAAACCCAAGGGTGGCGCGCCTTATATGCAAGGCATCTGGCACTACGGGCGCGGCCTGGCTTTCACCCACATGGGTAAACGAAACAGCGCCAGGCAGGAGTTGGGCCTGTTAACACAACAGCGCAAAGCGGTGCAGGCTGAACCCGGCTATGGGGTGGGTTTCGCCGCTGCCAGCACCCTCATGCTAATAGCCGAAAATGTTTTAGCCGGCGAGCTCGATGCCAAAGCGGGTAAGTACCCCGCCGCCATCACCGCGCTTGACCAGGCGGTAAGGCTGCAGGATTCACTGCGCTATAACGAGCCGCCGGACTGGTATTTCCCGGTCCGGCACATCCAGGGAGCCCTGTTGCTGGAAGCCGGCCGGCCCGCTGAGGCCGAGGTGGTGTATTGGGAAGACCTGCGCCGCAATCCGGGTAATGGCTACTCCCTGTTTGGTCTGCGGCAAAGCCTGTTGGCCCAGAACGACACTGGCACCGCCGCCGAGGTTCAAGACCGTTTTGAAAAAGCCTGGTCCGGGGCCGATGTTTCATTGACCAGCTCGCGTTACTGAGGCTATGGTTAGCGGCTGAACGACGACACAAACCCACTGGAGCATTCATGAAAACAAAAGCTGCCATCGCCTTCGGAGCTGGAAAACCACTGGAGATCGCCGAAGTAGACCTGGAGGGCCCCAAAGCCGGGGAAGTGCTGGTAGAAATTATGGCTACCGGTATTTGTCATACCGATGCCTTTACCCTCTCCGGCGATGACCCGGAGGGCGCATTTCCGGCCATTCTCGGCCACGAGGGTGCCGGCATTGTGCGCGAGATCGGCGCTGGTGTGACCTCAGTTAAACCCGGTGATCACGTTATTCCTTTGTATACGGCCGAATGTCGGGAGTGCAATTTCTGCCTGCATCCCAAAACCAACTTGTGCCAGGCGGTGCGCGAAACCCAGGGCCAGGGTGTGATGCCCGACGGCAGCAGCCGCTTTTCCCTGGATGGCAAACCTATCCTGCACTACATGGGTTGCTCTACCTTCTCCAACTTTACCGTGTTGCCAGAGATAAGCCTGGCCAAGGTGCGCGAAGACGCGCCCTTTGACAAGATTTGCTATATCGGCTGCGGCGTCACCACCGGTGTCGGTGCCGTGGTTTACAGTGCCAAGGTAGAACCGGGCGCCAACGTGGTGGTATTTGGACTGGGCGGGATTGGCCTCAATGTAATCCAGGGTGCGCGTATGGTGAGTGCCGGCAGAATCATCGGCGTTGACCTCAATCCCGGCAAGGTGGAGCTGGCCACAAAGTTTGGCATGACCGACTTTATCAACCCCAGTGAATGTGACGACGTGGTAGAGGCCATCATGGACCTGACCGGCGGCGGCGCCGACTACACTTTCGAATGCATTGGCAATGTCAACGTGATGCGACAGGCGCTGGAGTGTTGTCACAAGGGCTGGGGTGAGTCCTATATTATTGGTGTAGCAGGCGCTGGCCAGGAAATTGCCACCCGCCCCTTTCAACTGGTAACCGGTCGCAGCTGGCACGGTGTCGCATTCGGCGGCGCCCGCGGCCGCACCGATGTACCCACCATTGTCGACTGGTACATGGAGGGCAAAATCAATATCGACGATTTAATTACCCACACAATGCCGCTGGATGATATCAACAAGGGTTTTGATCTCATGCATGCTGGCGAAAGCATACGCAGCGTGGTGTTGTACTAATGAGCTTACAAAAGCTGGCCGAAAACCGTTGCTTCTGGGGCCTGCAACAACGCTTCTCACATCGCTCCGAAGTGCTGGATTGCGATATGACTTTTTCAGTGTACCTGCCGCCACAGGTTGCCGAACGCAAGGTACCGGTGCTGTACTGGCTGTCGGGCCTGACCTGCACCGATGAAAACTTTGTCCACAAAGCCGGTGCGCAACGCTACGCCGCCGAACACGGCATTGCCATCGTTACACCCGATACCAGCCCGCGCGGCGAGGCGGTGCCAGATGATCCCGACGGCGACTGGGACTTTGGCCTGGGCGCGGGTTTTTATATCAATGCCACCCAGGCACCCTGGTCCGCCAACTATCGTATGTACGACTACATTGTCGATGAATTACCGGCACTGGTAGAAAGCAATTTCGACGTAGACCACAAAAACAAGTCTATTGCCGGCCACTCCATGGGCGGACACGGCGCGCTCACCATCGCCCTCAAAAATCCCGACAATTACCGTTCGGTATCGGCATTCTCACCCATTGTTTCACCCAGTACCGTGCCCTGGGGACAAAAGGCATTTGGATTGTACTTCGGAGATGACAAGGCGCTGTGGGCACAACACGACGCCTGCGAGCTGATTCGCCTGGGCGGCAAGCAGGTGCCGATGATGATAGACCAGGGCCTTGATGATGACTTCTTCGAGGAACAATTGCAGACCGCCCTGCTGGAGCAAGCCTGTGAAGAGGCGGACTACCACGCCACCGTTCGCTACCAGCCCGGTTACGATCACAGCTATTATTTTATCTCCAGCTTCATCGGTTCTCACCTGGCCTTTCACGCCCAGGCGCTGGGTAATTACAACCGCATGTAGGCGCTACTTTTTCTGAGCATCAATCCAGGATTTGATCATCACACCCATGTTGACCGGGTTGTAGGCATCCTCTTCGTACTTGAATAGCCCATTGCCCGCATAGTGCAAAATGGTGAGATTGGGCTCTTCGTAGATCTTGCCGTCACCGAGATCGCGCATGCGGTTCATGACTTCGCAGAACACCCAGCCCTTCTCCAGGTCAATGGATTGCCAGGTCATGGGAAAAGCATCCATCTGGTCAGCCGGGTATTGGCTCATGGTCTCGGTAATCCAGTCGAAGATACGCTCACGACCCCAGAATTTACCGTAATGGTGTTCAAAGTAGGTGGCGTCTTCGGTAAAACAATTGGCCCACTCACGCCAATTGCCGGTTTTCCCGCCCTTCAATGCGGCGGCCCGAAACTTGTCCATGGTCTCTTCGATTTCTTCGCGACTCCAGCGTGCCATACAAGGCCCTCGTCTATTGGTTTGTTGTTATCGACTCTTGCAGTAAAACAGGCGCCGCCAGCTGCTGCTCTTAAAAGGCTGCCAGTCTTCCTCCGGCTGGACCAGGCGTTCAGCCAACAGGAACCAGACCATGGGGTTCATGGTCAGCCCACAGTGGCTACCCCACACCTGGATACTCTGGGTGTTGTCATAGTCACCGCGCTGATAACAGGTCTGCCAATTGCAAATACCATCGCCCTTGCTGAACACCGCGGTGGTCGGCATCGGTGGCGGCTCGTGTAACTGGTTCTGGGCAATCATAATCTGCTCATCTGGATTCATGGCAAAAAACAAACGCCGCGTATAAGAGCCCGTATCGCGGCCTTCGCCAAAGGGGCTACCCAGGGAAATAACCTGACGTACCTGATCGGGAATCAGCTTGGCCATTTCGCGCGCGTATATGCCGCCCAGGCTGTGACCAATCAGGGTAACCTTGCCAGCAGTGGCGTCAGCCAGCCCAAGCACATGCTCCTGCAGGCCTTCCAGCACATTCTCACGCGGGCCGAGGTTTCTGCCCTGTTCCCAGCCCCGACAGTCATAGCCCAGTTTGTTCAGGTAGCGCCGCAGCGGTGCGTTATAACCATCGTCACCCAGAAATCCCGGCATGATTATTACGCCGTGACCATCGCCCGGTGGCATGCGCTCTAACCAGCGCCGGTAAAAGCGCAGCGCCGAGAATTCCATGACGGCCCGGTGCGCCTCGGTGAGGGCAAGCCCCATCGCCGGTGGTGGTACCAAATGAACTTCTGCTGCTGCATCCATGCTCAGGCCTTTTTGCGCTGTGCGGTTTTTCTTTTGGGTTTAGATCGCTTGTCTGTGGTCGCCTTCTTCAGCGCCGCAAAGCTATCCACCAGGCACTGCCGGTAAACATCCGGGTCGGGCATCATCTCGCGGCAGGCGGTGGCGGAAATCGAGAACTCGCCACAATAGCTGCTGATAACGTGGAACAGGCCCATGCTGTCCATCACCGGTCCAGTGCCAAAATTCGACAGCATTTTGGCGCCGGTGTTGTACAGCGGCACCTGCGGACCCGGCACATTGGTGATCACGCAATTGTACAAGGGCTTCATCTGGTTCATCAAACCCCAGCGACTGGCCAGGCGTGCGGCCTGGGCGGTGAGTGTGCTGGGAATAAACTGGGTGTAATCAGTCATGGTCTTGGCGCCGACCGCGTTCGCATAGGCCTTGGCATAGGAGGTGCCCGCGTGCACCGCCTGCAGACGCTCACCGGCATCAGCCACATCACTGCGCACCTCAACCGCCATGGCCGAGACAATATTGCCACCAGAGCCTTTCTCGCTGTTGTCGCGCACGTTGATCGGCGCCATGGCGACCAGGCTGTCATCAGGCAACTCGTCCTTGTCCTGCAGATACTGTCGCAAAGCACCGCCGACGATGGTAATGGCGACATCATTAACCGTGGCACCCGGCATGGAGTTTTTAATCGCCTTGACCACATCCAGGCTAAAGCTCACCGCATTGAAGACGCGATGGGGCGAGACAGTGTGGTTAAAGCGTGTGCGCGGCACGGACTTAATGCGGT
>SMVB01067354.1_pt1 | contig 34499 bp, 27 predicted proteins | sample 2456461 | NCBI WGS metagenome assembly SMVB01 (sample SAMN11095934, study PRJNA526329) | marine sediment metagenome | biome: Marine sediment; feature: Surficial sediment; material: Deep marine sediment; isolation source: Hadal surficial sediment | place: Pacific Ocean | collected 2014-05 | depth... | reverse complement strand
CTTGGGCGATCTGGGCCCCGTAGACGCCTTCCCCATCCAGATCGCCGACATCGTCGTCACGCCGTGTATCTGGAATCCGGTGACCACTCTGGCAGCATCCATCGGATTGAATCCCTGGACGTTCAGCTCGATCGAGCACGCGAACTTCACCCAGATCCTCTGGGACAATGCGCTCCTGCCGGGTCCCGGTCCGACTGAGTACCGCTTCCGCATCTTGCCCGGACTCGGTCACGAGTATCCCAGCGGGAACAACCACCCTACGGACTACGTACCCCAGTACTACACGTGGATGAGTCAGTTCACGCGTTAGGTCAAATGACTCTGGCCGTCGTGCGCCGTCCAGACGCCTGCCGTGAAGCTCGCGAACTCTCCCTCCACTCTTCAACTAGAGTGAGTCCCGTGTCAAATTGTAGGACTGCACAGTAGGCTGCTTCACCGTTGCTCCAAGCGCGCGAGGGCCGCACGCATCGCGTCGAGCTCGGATCGCAGTGCGTCGATCTCGCGCCTTTGGTCCTGTCTGGCTGCCAGGCCGAGCTCGCGGCGCAGCTCCTCGATCTCGGTCTGCTGGGCCTGCATGCCGGCCATGAGGAACGCCGACCAGTCGCCGAGGCTCACGGCGCCGCGGTCCTTGCTCAAGATCTCCTCGGGGCTGTCCTCGGCGATCACGCCGATGTGCTCCTCCGCGTCCGGGTCGCCGGCGTAGGTGTAGTGCACCACGTCGGTGTCCACGATCGCGGCCAGGACCGCGGCGCGCTCGGCGGCGTCGAGGGGCCGGATGTCGCGCTTGTACTCGCGCGAGCTCAGGAGGTTCCAGGCGTTGGCGCGCGCCTCGGTGCCGTCGCCGGCCTCGCCGACCTGCAGCTTGTACGCGGGCGCGCTCGTGCCGATGCCCACGTCGCCGGCGAAGTAGACGGTCCCGCCCTCGGAGTAGACCGCGAAGCTGTCGTTCTGGCCGAAGTCCTGGTCCTCGAGGAAGACCCCGTAGTGGTTCTGGAGCGGGCGCGCGGCATTGGGGCTCCGCACGTAGAGCCCGTGATTGGCGACGATCTCGCCCGCCACCCCGTCGTGACCCCCCAGCAGGTCGAGGGTGCGGTTGTCCTGAACGGTCGCCGATTCACGCACGTCCGAGGTGATGAAGGCGCCGCGTTGCTCGTCCAGAGTGGATGTCCCGAGCGCCGTGGCCCCGATACCCGAGCCCGCCATGAACTCGATGTTCCCCGACCCGAACGTCCCGGCGCCGTGATAGGCGCCCACCAGGTAACGGATGTTGCGCGAGTTCGTGCTCGGGACCAGGGCGAGCTCCATGCTCCCCCACACGAACTTCTGGTCGGGTCCCGTCAGGTCGATCGTCGGGTCGACCTCGATGTAGGAGTACCGCGCGCGCCAATCCGAGTTGCCGCTGAAATCGGTCATGCGGTGGGAGATGTCGAAGATCACAGCCGCGCTCGATACACCGGTGTTGTTGCCGAACGCCACGCCACCGTCGACGGTGAGATCACCCGCGACGTGGAGACGCGATTGGGGCGCCAGCGTCCCTACGCCCACGTTGCCCGAAAGGTCGACGTTGAGGTCGAGACCGAGAGGGTAGAGCGACCCGAGCGTCGGCATCGACGAGGCGCCGATACAAGTGGCTGAGCCGGCCTGATCGGAGAGCGCGTCAGGGCAGAACGCGAGCCCGGCCACGGGCGTACCAGGTGGCGCCGAGGTCGCACTGCCGGTTGTCTGAGCTGCTGCCACGCTCGTGGCGAAGCCGAGCAGGAGGAACGGGAAGGCGGCGCGACGAATCCTCGGTAGGGTCATGGGAACTCCGGTGCGGATCGGGTCCAGGTGAATCGTCGGGCGGCCAACCCGCTCGACGGACCTGACGCGCCGCCCGAGTCTCGCTCCGGACGCGAATTCTGGAACCGGGGCCCGAGACGAGCCGATCGAGCGATTCAATTCCTTTCCAGCCAAGGGCTTGGGGGAATGGCGGGTTGCGAGGACCGACGTGCGTCATGGAAGCGCCCTTCCCGCAGCGCGACCTGCACGTCCGGTCGGCCGAAGGGTTGGCTTCGACGCTGGGACGCGAGTAGGTACGGAGAAGATCACGCGCCGACGCCGTCCAGGACGTTCCTCCTCCCGAGGTTCTGCGCACTACGGTCCATCCCGATGTCACCGACAGCAACGGCCGCCTGGACTCGGAGGCGCGGGCATTCTTCGGGATTACGGCAGGGAACGGAGAGTTCTGGTCGTTTGGGAAGAAGGTCGGTCGGATCGAAATGACCGTGGGCCGCGACGACATTCGATACTGACTCCGTTCGGCGCACTCCGCTACGCCGACCTACGGGGGTCAGAGGCGCCCTCGGCTGGCTCGAGAGCCTGATACGGAGCCAGGACAAAATCCGCCGGCACTCCCGAATCCTGTGCGGTGCTTCGCACCGCACAGGATTCGGGAGTGCCGGCGGATTTTGTCCTGGCTCCGTATCAGGCTCTGTATTACGCCGATTCCGGGAGATCGAACTCCACCGCCCAGCCCGTGCGCTCGCCGCGCATCCGTTGGAAGCGGACGAGGTGGCCGGGGACGCGTTTGACTACGCCGTCTTCTTCGATCTCGACGGTCACCGCGAGGTCCTGGTCGGAGAAGAAGAGCACGCCCGTCTGCGAGACGTTCTCGGCGCGGCCCTCGAACTCGGGGTTCTCCACGGTCAGGCGTACCTTGCTCTGCATGGAGACCCTGATGCCGGTGCGCCGCTCTCCGGTCATCGATTGGGTGTCATCGGAAGGCTTCATCAGCATTCTCCAGTGAGGGGTGATCGGGCGCCGGGGCTCGGGCCGTGGCGGTCGAGGTACCCTTTCGACAGAATCCTCCCGGAACTCAATTCCAGGTCCACCGCGGTGCCCGGAGCGGCACAGGATCTTGGAGCCGGGCCCAATCGACGATGGCAAAGCCGCCCCTCCGCAAACGCCTCCTCCGGTTCTCCCTGAAACTGCTGGGGGCCCTGGTCGTGGGGCTCGTCCTCGTCGAGCTCGGCTTCCGGTTCGCGGCGCTCCACGACAGCGACCTCGCACGCAAGCTGGGCGCCTCGATCCGCCACGAGCACCTCTTCGCGGACCGGTGGCAGGACGACTACTGGAAGCTCCGGACCCTGTTCGTGCCCCCGGAGTACCGCGAAGGCGCCTACGCGCCGGACAAGCACTACGACGAGCTCCTCGGATGGCGGAGCCGATTCGTCCTGCCGGAGACCTACGAGCACGAGGACGCCGTCGACATGGGCGACCGCCGGCCGGTCCTCCTGTACGGCGATTCGTTCGCCGCCTGCGCCACGCCGGCCGACTTGTGCTGGCAGGGCATCTTCCGGAACTCGGACCTGGCGGATGAGTACCGGTTCCTCAACTACGGCCGAACGGGTTTCGGATTCGACCAGATCTACCTGCAGTTCATCCACTCGATCGATCTGTACGCGGATGAGGACCCCATCGTCATCATCAGTCTGCTCGTGGACGAAGACCTCGACCGCAGCCTGCTCACGCTTCGCGGGTGGCCCAAGCCGCACTTCACGCTCGACGCGGACGGCGCCCTGCGCCTCGATGAGGGTCCGGTCCCGAAGGGCTTCGAGGCCTACATCGAGCGGTACCCACTCGAGATCACGAGCTACGCCTGGCGCTACCTCGTGTACGGCAAGCGCATGCTGCCGGAGACCTGGCAGCGGAAAGTCATGGGACGCCAGGCTACCTTCGCGGAGATGAGGGCGCTGAACGCGCGGATCCTCGCGGAGATCGAGCTCGAACTCGCGGCGCGCGACCTCGAGTACTTCGTGATCCTGTTCCACAGCAAGAAGCACTTCGGACCGAAGAACAAGAACAACTGGCGCGAGCCGTTCTTCATCCGCCAGTTGCAGCGACTCCGCATGCCGTACCTCTCGAGCAAGCGACGGCTACGCGAGGACCAGAAGACGAGCCATCGCACGCTCAAGGACTACTACATCTTCGAGGGTGAGGGCTTCGGCCACTACACGCCCCTCGGCAACGAGGTCATGTTCGAGATGATCCGGCGCGGGATCGCCCGGGACTACGACTGGTCGCCCTGACCCCGCGCCGCCCGGGTGCGGTAACCCTGCGGCCGGGGGCTGTTAGAATGCCGCACCCGCCGATCCACAGGAGATCCCGCCCATGAGCCTCGACGTATCCAGGACCCCCGCCGCCTCGCAGCTCGACAGCCGGCTCGAGCTCTTGGTGGAGAACGTCGAGCGCGTGATCTTCGGCAAGCACCGAGCGGTGCGACTCGCGGTCGTCGGCCTGCTCGCGGAGGGCCATCTCCTGCTCGAAGACGTGCCGGGCACGGGCAAGACGACCCTCGCGCGCGCGCTCGCGCGCTCGGTCGACGCCACCTTTCGGCGCATCCAGTTCACCTCGGACCTCCTCCCTGCCGACGTCACGGGCCTCTCGATCCTCCACGCCGAGTCGGGCGAGTTCCGGTTCCAGCCCGGGCCCATCTTCGCCAACATCGTCCTCGCCGACGAGCTCAACCGGACGCCGCCCCGGACGCAGTCGGCCCTGCTCGAGTGCATGAACGAGCGCTCCGTCTCCAGCGAAGGCGTGACGCGCCCGCTCCCGCGGCCCTTCCTCGTCATCGCCACCCAGAACCCGCTCGAGTTCGAGGGTACCTACCCCCTGCCGGAGTCGCAGCTCGACCGCTTCCTCCTCCGCATCCGCCTGGGTTATCCCGGTCCGGACGCAGAGCGTCGCATCCTCCGCGCGCAGGCGCTCCGCCACCCGCTCGACGACCTCGCGCCGGTGCTGGACAAGAGCGAGCTGTGCGCGCTCATCGAGCGCGTGAAGCAAGTGCGCGTCGACGACGCGATCCTCGACTACCTGATGCGCATCCTCGACGCCACGCGGAGCCGCGGTGCATTCCTGCTCGGTGCGAGCCCACGTTCGGGGCTCGGGCTCTACCGCGCCGCGCAGGCCCACGCGCTGCTGGAGCGCCGCGACTACTGCGTCCCGGACGACGTGAAGGAGCTCGCCGTTCCGGTGCTCGCCCACCGGGTCGTCCCGAGCCCGGTGAACGGGACCGGTGCACGGACGAGCGAGGAGGTGCTCGCCGAGCTCCTGGAGGACATCGCGGTACCCGAGTGAGCGACGAGGGCTACCTGGCGCCGAAGTGGCAGCGCACCCGACCGACGGGCATCGCGCGCTCGCTCATCCCGATCAGTGCGGCCCTGGTCCTGCTCTTCGTCTTCGGCGGCCGGCCCCTCGGGCTCGTCGCCGCGCTGGCCGTCGCGACCCTCCTGCTCGCCTGGGGCCTTGCGCGCGCGAACCTCTCCGCGCTCGAGGTCCTCCCGCCCGCGGCCTCCCTCGCCGCCGCGGGCGCGTGGTTCGAGCTCGCGATCCGCGTCCGGAATCGGAGCTCGTGGTTCGTCGCGCGCGACCTGCTGCTCACGCTCGACGACGGCACCCAGCGCACCACCGGCCCGACGGGTTACCTCCCATCGCTCGCGCGCGGCGAGTCCAGCGCGGTGCGAACGGCGCCCCGCTTCGCCACCCGCGGCCGACGACGCGCGGTCAGACTGACGATCACGTCGAGCTTTCCGTTCCAACTGTTCGAGCGCACCCTCGTCTTCGAGCTGCCCGCGGACATTCTGGTCCTCCCCTATCTCGCGGGTCTTCGCGCCCTCGACGATCGCGTCGCGCACTTCGCGGGCCGGAGGCTGGACACGGCGCAGGGCACCGTCGGCGACGGCGAGTTCTATGGCCTGCGGGAGTGGCGGGAGGGCGAGAGCCTGCGCGGCGTGCACTGGAAGCTCTCCGCCCGACGCGGCCGGCTGCTCGTCCGCGAGCTCCGGAACGAGGACCGACCCGCCGTGCACCTCTACCTTTCCACGCTCGTCGCCGGCCCCTTCCTCGCCCGTGCGGGCAACCGACATCCATCGTTCGAACGCGCGGTCTGCCTCACGGCGACGATCGCGGAGCACTTTCTGCGGGGCGGGCACCGCGTCGCGCTCACGGTCGTCGGTCCGAATCCGTGCTCCATCGAGCGGGGCCGCGGGCGGGCGAGCCTCTACCCGATCCTCGCCACCCTCGCCGAGGTCGAGCCGGACGGCGGCGATCCGCTCGCGGCCGTCCCGCAGCTCCGCCAGGGCCGTCGCCGCCGGGACGGTCGCGACGAAGTACCGATCGTCGTCGTCGCCGGACGCGGTGCGCAAGTGCCGCGCTCGGAGGCGATCCATCTCGACGTCGACGCCGCGGACATCGACGAGGTCTTCGACCCCGCGCAGACGCGCCACGCGCCGCTCTTCACGGCGCCGAGCTCGACATGGACCGGCTGAACGCACAAGCGGATAGGGCGCTGCGCACCGCGCTCGCGGCTTGCGCCGGCTGCGGCTGGGCGACCGCGTCGATCACGCTGCTGCACGGCATCGAACACTCGGCACCACGGGCTATCGCCTGCATCGCACTCCTGATCTTCGGCCCACTCTACGAATCGCACCTCGCCGGGTGGATCGCGCGTCTGCCCCGGTTCGGCGCGCGCCTCGCGCGGGCCGTGTGGCTGCTCGAGGTGCTGCCCATCGCGTTCCTGCCGGCGGGTCCGAGCGCGGCCTTTCTGCTCGGAGCCGTCATCCTCGCGCAAGGACACCTGTTCACCGGCGGGGAGGACGACCGCTACGCCGTGGGCTGTCTCCTGCTCCCGCCACTGCTCGCGGTCACGTGCGTCGCGCTCGTTCAGGCGCCGCTCCTGCTCGTGATGGTGCCCGCGTCGGTCGCGATGAGCCTCGTCGCCCTCGTCGTCCTCCACGGACGTCTGGCGCGGCGTCGCGTGCGCCGCCTGCGGCCGGATGCTGAGAGCGCGGCGGGCCGGCGGGCTCGACTCGGATTCGCAGCCTCGCTCTCGGCGGCGACCCTGAGTGTGGCCGTGCTCGCGTTCCTCGGGCTCGACCGCATCGCGGAGGCGATCGAGCGCGAGCCCGAGCGCAACGGTGTCGCCGGGGCCGAGCCCGTCCCCGCAGTCAACAGTGGCGAGACCCCGGACGGCGTCGCGGAGATGCGCGACTGGGACGTCGGGCAGGCGCTCGGGCTCTCGTCGCCCTCGGTGCTCTCGGACGTGCTCGTGATGCGAGTGTTGCCCGTCGATGGCGGGACCGGATTCACGCCGGGATCGCCGCTCTACATGCGCAACAGCGTCCTCGACCGGATCGGATCGGACGGCGTGTCGCTCCACGATCGGACCCATCCGCCCCTCATGACGGACGGGACCGACGGGCAGCTCGACGGATGGACGCGCGTCCGCGCGTCCGGCACCTCCGCGGGAGCTTCCGCGAGCACAGTGCGCCTGACCGTCGAGGTCCTCCGGCCGAGCATCATCACGGCGCAGGCCTGGACGCTGCTGTTCAGCCCGCACCCCCTCGCGGCGGTCAGCCTCCCGAGCGTCAGGTACAGCGTGGACAGCGTGTTCGTGGAGGTCGGTGTCGAGCTCGCGCCCTTCGCCTACGACCTCGAGTGCGAGCCGCGGAGACTCACGACCCCGGGGCTCGAGAGCGCCGCCGCGCAGCACCCGGATCCGCGCTTCCTGCAGCTCCCGGACGACGCCGCGGCCATGGCATGGATCGGCGCGCTCGCCCGGGAAACGACGCGCGGCGCCCGGTCGGACGTGCAGCGCGTCGCGCGGGTGCTCGCGTTCTTCAAGCAGGAGTTCGAGTACGGCTTCGAGGTGCTCGGGTTCCGGGGCACGCGCGCCATCCTGCAGTTCCTCGAGCAGCGGCGCGGCCACTGCACGCAGTTCGCGTCGGCGGCGACGTTGATGCTGCGCTCGCTCGGAATCGCCTCGCGCGTGGCGACCGGCTACCTCGCGAGCGAGTGGGACGAAGGGGCGGGCGCCTATCTCGTCCGGGAGCGCCACGCGCACGCGTGGGTCGAGGTCCACTTCGAGGGCATCGGCTGGGTGACGCTCGACCCGACGGCGGAGGACCTCAGCAGCCGCGCCCTGGCGCTCCTGCTCGGGGACGTGGGGATGGGTTGGTACGAGCGCCTGCGCCAGACTCTCGGCGGTTGGATGGAGAGCGGCGGTGAGACCGTGTCGCTGGGCGACGTGGTGTCCGCGCTCGCGTTCGCGCCGCTCGGGTTCCTGGGCGACCATCCCAGCGCGTGGCTGATCGTGGTCGCAGCGCTCCTCGCCGTGCTCCACCTGTTGTTGCGACGCCGGGGCACGACGGACACCGCGGGCGCGTTCCCGAGCCCCCTCCCCGCCCCCACGGCGCGGCTCCACGAACGGCTCGTGCGCGCGCTCGCCGCCCGGGGCCACCGGCGGGCGCGGGCCGAAACGCCGCGCGAGTTCGCGCGTGCTGTCAGCCTGGCGGAGGGCCGTCCGTTCCTGCCTCTGCGCGACGTCGTCGAGCTGTTCTACCGCGCCCGATTCGGGCACACCGAGCTGTCCAAGGACGAGGAACGGTTCGTGGAGGGGTTCGTCCGGCAGGTGTTGGAGACGGCCGCGGAGACCTGATCCAGGGCTCACTTCCGCCCAGCGAGGGTGCGCCCGAGCACGGCGGTGAGCTCGGACAGCGCGACCTCCTCGCTCGCGCCGGTCGCCAGGTCCTTCACCTGGCACGTCCCCGCCGCCCACTCGTCTTCGCCGATGATCACCGCCACGGCGTGCCCGCGTCGGTCCGCGTACTTCAGCTGGGCGCCGAGCTTGCGCGCCTTCGGATACAGCTCCGTACCGAAGCCGGCCGCGCGCAAGCGACTCGCCAGCGCCAGGTAGTCGTCACGGCGATCCGCGGCGAAGAACGGCAGAAAGATCGGCGCCGGCGTGCGCACGGCCTCGACCAGGCCGAGCTCCTGCATGGCGGCGAGCAGGCGATCGAGCCCCATGCTCGCGCCGATCCCGGGCAGGCGCTCTTTCGTGTAGACCGAAGCGAGGTCGTCGTACCGTCCGCCGGAACAGACGCTGCCGATGTCCTCGAGGTCGCCGAGGAACGTCTCGAACACCGTGCCGGTGTAGTAGTCGAGCCCGCGCGCGATCGAGGGGTCGAGCCGCAGCCGCTCCGCGCCGACGCCGGCGGCGGACGCGCCGGCGAGCAGCTCGCGCAGGCTCTCGAGACCCGCGCGTCCCGTCTCCGAACCCTCGACGAGCGGCGCGAGGCGCTCGAGCATGTCCGCGTTCGAGCCGTCGAGGGTCGCGACCCGCAGGACTTCGCGCGCTTCTTTATCGCTCGCCCCCGCTTCCGCGACGATCTCGGCCGCCACCTTGTCCGGACCGACCTTCGCCAGCTTGTCGAGGGCCCGCAGGACGGGGGCGGCGCGATCCGCGAGCCCGACGCGCTCCAGGACGCCCGTGAGCACCTTCCGGTCGTTGACGCGGATGACGAACCGCTCGAAGCCCAGCTTCGCGAAGAGCTCATGGATCACGACCGCCGTCTCGATGTCCGACACGATGCTCTCCGTGCCGATCGTGTCGAAGTCGCATTGGATGAACTCGCGGAACCGGCCGCGCTGTGTGTTCTCGCCGCGCCACACCGGCCCGATGTGATAGCGCTTGAACGGCATGCCGAGCTCCTGGCCGTGCTGCGCCACGAAACGGGCGAGGGGCACGGTGAGGTCGAACCGCAGCGCCACGTCGCGCCCGCCCTTGTCCTCGAAGCGGTAGAGCTGCTTGTCGGTCTCGTCACCGCCCTTGCCGAGCAGGATCGCGGTGTACTCGAGCGCGGGTGTGTCGATCGGGCTGAAGCCGAACGAGCGGTAGACCTCCCGCGCGGTCTCCATCAAGCGTTCGCGGGGGATCATGACCTCGGGCAGGTAGTCCCGAAAGCCCTTGAGAGTGCGGGGCGTGATGAGTGATCGCGACGACATGGAGCTTCCTGCGCGGGGGACAGGATAGCGAGCCGCGGTCCCGGAGTCGTCGGCGGAGGATCGGTCAGAGCACGATCTTCGTCTCGGCCGCCCTCGCCCCGAGCGCCTCGAGCTCCGTGGGCTCCACGTCGAGCCGCTCGAGACACGCCGCCGGCGTCCGATCCTGGAAGCTCTTCCAGCTCCCGCGCTCGATGCAATGGACGATGCGGTCCGCCACGAGCACGATCGCCGGGAGGGCGTCGAGCTCGGCGAGCCCGTTCTCGTTGTCGTGAAAGCGAGTCGCCCTGACGATCGTCTCGGGCAGCGCCCAGCGCTTCGCCATCATCGCGCCGAGGTCGTTGTGGGTGAAGCCGAAGACCTCGCGCTCGAGCACGTCGATCCCGACGTCCTCGGCCTCGGCGCGCTCGTACACGTCGACCCAGGCCTCACCCATTCGATCGAACATCACGAAATGGCCGATGTCGGCCAGGAGCCCGCAGACGTGCATGTCGTCCGGCTCCAGCCCGTTCGCGCCAGCGGCGACGCGCGTGAGCTCCGCCGCGACTCGCGCGGTCAGGATCGAGTGGCGCCACAGCGTGCGAACATCGAAGCGGCCGAGCCCCAGCGAAATCGGGCCGCTGAAGACCGGCGCGCGGAGGAGGAGGTTCTCCAGCCCCCGGAACCCGGCGACCGAAGCGGCGTGCTCGGGCGACAGGATCGGCTCCGCCAGCCCGTAGTGCGGACTGTTGACGCTGCGCAGGAGCCGCGCCGTGAGCGGCGGATCCTGGGCCACGGCCCGGCCGACCTCGACCATGCTCGCCCCGGGGCCCCCGAGCAGATCCCGGATCCGCTCGATCACCTTGGGCAGCGACGGGACGTTGAGCTGCGCCCCGAGGTGCTTCTCTATCTCTGCCTGTTTCACGGTTGGCTACCCGGTGTTCGGTCGATTCCGCCCGCGCCTTACCCGGATTCCCGCGTCGGCCGGGACCGACCCGGGTCCAGCGGTACCGATCCTGGGAACGGACTATTTTCCGTCCAGGGTGCCGAGCCACTCCCCGATCCACTTCGGGAGCTCGCACTCCGCCGCGAACGGCGGCGCTGCCCGGCGCACCCAGACGAGCCCGTGCTGCTCGCCCTCGACCTCCGCGGCGGGGACATCCCGGTCGAGCGACTCGAAGAAGAGCGTGGGCACGGGGGCGATCGGGCCGGGGACGCGGTCGCGCCGGTGAACCGTGGCGATCACGAGTCGGTCGAAGGGGAAGGCGCCGTCGACGAGGATCGCAATCTGGAACGGACCCAGCAGGGGCCCCCGAGCGACCAGGGTCAGGACGAGCGCCGGATCCTCGGCGCGCAACGCCCGCGCCAGACCGAACAGGCTCGGTCCCTCGGCGGCGACGAAGGGCAGGTCCGTGGCGATCACGCGGCAGCCGGAACCGTCGGCGAGCGCGCGCCATGCACGACCCTCGGAGCCGGCGAAGATCCAAGCCGGGTGGACGTACGAAGTGGTCGGCACGAACAACACCTGGCGCGCTCGGCCGCGCTCGGGATCGAGCACCCAGGTTCGGGAGTCTCCGATCTCGTAACCCTCGAGCGGACCGAGACGCCGCCACTCCGCGCTCGTCCCCGCGCCGGCCAGGAGGTCGGAGACGGGCGGCGCGATCACGTCGCGCACACCGTGGTTCACGCGATCGATCAGGGCCGCCGCGAGCGACGAGCGTTCGTCCAATGCGAGGAGCTCGTCGACCGCGGCGTCGAGCACGGGCCGAACGCACTCGACGTCCACCGGGAAGCCGCGGAACACGCCGTCCGGAGTGCGCACCTCCGCCACGAGCTTCCAGATAGCCGGCGGCGAGGGGGGCGCGTGGATGTACATCTCCAACCCCCGGACGCTGTCGGGGCTCGAGCTCATGGGCTCCGTGCGCGCGCGAACCTCCCGTCCGTCGGGTCCCAGCCAGAGGAGCGAGAGCTCGACCTCGTCCGCGGGGCGCACCTTGTAGAGCGTGACGATGCGGACCGTGATCGGATCGCCACGCTCCTCCGTGCCGGGCCGGAAGACGCCGGGGATCGGACGCAGGTCGAGGGCGTCGACGAGGTGTTGGCCGGGCGCGGGAGGCGCGTCTCCGATCCGGAGCATGCGCGTCATGCGCGTGAGCAGCGCGACCTCGAGCACGTAGACCGAGGGAATCCCGCGCGTCGCCAGCTCACGAAAGATCGTGAGCACGGGGGCGCGATGCTCCGCATCGGCGGCCTCCCACGCGGCCTGGAGCGCCAGGTAGCGCTCGAACCGCGCGTTTGCGACGTGACGCTTCGCGAGCGAATCCTGGGCGGAGGCGGACGACGCGAAGACGCCGAGGACAGCGGCGAGGAGGAGCGCGCGGGGTCGCGGAGCGTGGCGTCGCAGGGGTTGCCGCAGGTGTCGCATCTGGGGATCGCGCCCCGGGGGGCGCACTCGTGCCGATCTTACTCCGCGGCCCCGAGAACGACCCGCCCGCGCTTGACCACCGCGCGGACGGGGTTGCGGCCGAGCTCGTACGTCAGGTGGTGGTAATTGTCGACGTCGAGCACGAGCAGGTCCGCGGCTTTCCCCGGCTCGAGCGTGCCGAGCTCCGCCCCGAGACCCAGGGAGCACGCGGCGTTGAGGGTCGCCGCCGTCAGCGCCTCCGCCGCCGAGAACCCGTAGCGCAGGGCGGCCCAGGTGAGGACCTCCGGCATGCTCTGGGTGTAGCAGCTCCCCGGATTGAAGTCGGTGGCGAGGGCCGGTGCGAGGCCCTCGTTCACCATGCGGCGGGCGGGCGCCTCCTGCGTCTCGCGCAGGTAGAGCGGGACGAGCGGGCAGAGGACCGGGATCACGCCGCCCGCCGCGAGGGCCGCGATCCCCGCATCGCTCACGTGCTCGAGGTGGTCGGCACTCGCCGCCCCGAGCTCCGCGGCGAGCTCCGCACCTCCGAGCGGCGTGAGCTGGTCGACGTGCATGCGCAGCTCGAACCCGAGCTCGCGGGCGCGACCGAGGATCCGCCGCGATGCCTCGAGGTCGAAGACGTGGGCCTCCGTGAAGATGTCGCAGTACCGGGCGAGGTGGGACTCGGCGATGGCGGGGAGCATCTCCTCGACGAGCAGCGTCACGTACGCCTCGTGCTGCCCGCGGTACTCGGGCGGGAAGTCGTGCGCGCCGAGGAAGGTGGGCACGAGGTCGACGGCGTGGGCGCGGTTCGCGGTATCGATCGCCCGCAGGCACTTCAGCTCGTCCACCAGCGTGAGTCCGTAGCCGGACTTGGCCTCGACCGTCGTCGTCCCGAACGCGAGGAACCGGTCGAGCCGGACGAGCAGCCGCTCGAGCAACAGCTCCAGCGAGTTGTCGCGCACGCCCTCGAGGCTCGCCGCGATACCGCCGCCCGAGCGGGCGATCTCGACGTAGGACCTGCCCGCCACTCGCATCTCGAACTCGTCCTCGCGCGTCCCGAAGAAGACGGGGTGCGTGTGCGCGTCGACGAAACCGGGAACGATGGTGCCGCCCGCGGCATCGAGCGTTTCCGTCGCCCGGTAGGCGCCCGCGAGCTCGGCGGCGGGACCGACGGCCACCACCTCCCCGTCATGGCAGGCGACCGCGCCGTCCTCGAGTACGCGGATCGCGCCCAGCTCGGCCCCGCCCCTGGGCGTCGTCCCGAGCGGTGTCGCGACCTCGGCGGCGCCCGTCACGAGCAAGTCGATCGGACGCGGACTCACTGTCATGACGGCAGGATAACCGGGTACGGAGCCAGGACAAAATCCGCCGGCACTTCCGACAGCCGGAGCTACCGCCCGGCTGTCGGAAGTGCCGGCGGATCTTGTCCTGGCTCCGTAATCAACATCGCGCGCAGGATGTGGGCGCGGATGCGCTTCCGGGACCGGAACATGATCATCTTCATGTTGGAGCGCCCGACCTTCAGGCGCCGGCCGGCCTCCGCGTACGAGAGGCCTTGAACCTCGATCAGCTCGAGCGCGGCACGATCCCGTGGGCCGAGCTTCTCCCAGGCCGCGGCATAGTGCAGGAGCAGGATCGTCCAAGCACGTCGGAGCTCGGCGCGCTGTTCGGTCACGATGGCAGCGTGCTCGGGCCCTCCGCGTTCGTCCGCCGGCTCGCCCACTTCCGCGGTCATGGCTTGCAGCGAAATCGAGCGCGCGCGCCTGCGATTCCGGCGCACGACGTTCGCGGCGATGGTCCGCGCCCAGGCCCGAAAGGTGTTCCCGCCCTCGTCGCGGAATCCGGCCGCGTACCGGTAGATGTTCACGAACGTGTCCTGCAGGACTTCGAGCGGATCGCTCGTCTGACCGCGCCCGTCCAGGAGGTGTCCGATCCACGCGAGGAGCGACTTGCTCGCGCGCACGTAGAGCGCCTCGAAAGCCTCCTCCGTGCGCGTATCCCGGAAGAGGGTCATGAGCGCGGTCTCGACCCGGCGCTCACGCCGCTCGGAGTCCGGTCCCGCCCCGCCGCCAGGCCGCAGACCGCGCCCAGCGAGGGCGGCGGCGTCCCGCGGGGGGAGCTCGAGCTCCCGAAGCCGGCGAGGGTCACGGGCGAGACGGGCTGAAGGCACGGGGTGCGGGAAGCATGTCGCGTGCCAGCAGCGGGTCTCCGCGCCCGAGCCCTGCTGCAACCCATGGCAGCATGGGGACTTGCGACCGTCGCGTGCGTCAGAGCCGGTGCCGGCACGCGGGCCGCCCGACCCGCTGCGTTTCGAATTCGTATCAGCGTGCACCATTCCGTTCGCTGTACGGGCCACCGAAAGCGCGATCTTCCGCGTCGGATTGCCGATACCATGGGCCGGGAGCGCGCTCGTGCAATCGCTCCGGCCGCCGACCCCGCGCTTCGGACCCCGGCGGTCCCGCCCTACCCCTCACGCTGTTCTCTTGATACCGCTGCCACCTGCGCTCTATCCGAGCGCACCGCCAAATAGTCTCGTCGAGAGCGATGTCCAGGCGCTCCTGGGGATCCTGTTCGTCCTCCTGCTCTCGACCTTCTTCAGTTCGCTCCGCGCGGCGCTCCGGTATTCCGTGCCGTCGCGCGTCCTCGGACGGACCCGATCGGACAAGACGCTCGCCCGAATGGCGCCTCTGCTCGAGCGCGCCGACCAGCTCGCGGCGAGCGCCAGCCTCCTGAAGATCACCAGCGACCTCGTCTTCGTGACGTTGCTCCTCGGCCTCGTGGCCAGCAAGGACGTCATCCTCGACTGGACGCACCTCGGCGTGGCGCTCGCCATCGCGGCGCCGGTGATTCTGCTCTTCACCGAGTCCATTCCGGTCGCCGTCGCGCGCGCTCGCGGCGACACGCTGCTGATCCGCGCGCTGCCGGCATTCCACCTGCTGCAGATCCCCGTCGGATTCGTCGTCGCGGGCATCGAAGGCCTGCGGCGCGCGATCTTGCGGATGCTCGGATTACCGGAGAGCCCGTTTTCGTCACGCACGATCGTGGAGGGCCTGCGCGAGGTCATCGAGGACTCCGACATCTCGGGCGACCTCGACCCCACCGGTCGCGAGTTGCTGCAGAACGTGATGGAGTTCGGCGACGTGGACGTGGCTGCGGTCATGACGCCGCGAACCCAGATTCACGCCGTCGAGGCCGGGTCCACGCTCGAGGCCGCCCTCGCCGTCTTCGCCAAGGCGGGGCACTCGCGCGTGCCCGTCTATCGGGACAGCATCGACTCGATCATCGGCACCATCAGCGCGCTCGAAGCCACGAAGGCGATGGCCGGGAAGCGGCCGGAGGAGGTGCTCGTCGAGGAGCTGATACGGCCGCCGTATCTCGTACCCGAGACCAAGAAGATCTCGGAGCTGCTCACGGAGTTCCGCGACAACAAGCAGAAGCTGGCCATCGTGCTCGACGAGTACGGCGGCACTGCGGGCATCGTCACGCTGGGCGACGTCGTCGCCGAGATCGTCGGCGACATCCAGGACGAGTACGAGGACGATCCCCAGCCGATGCGCGAGCTCGAGGACGGCGTCGTCGAGGTCAAGGCGGGCCTCCACGTCACCGACGTGAACGAAGCCCTGGGGCTCGACATCCCCGACGAGCAGGACTTCGAGACGCTGGGCGGTTTTGTCCTGGCGAAGCTCGGACACCTCCCGAAACAGGGCGAGCGGTTCGAAGACATGGGCGTCGAGTACGAGATCGTCGAGGCCAGCGATCGCCGGGTGCTCCTGGTGTCGGTGAAGCGCTCGGCGTGATCGCCTCGTACACTCCCCCCCGTGCCCGTCGTCCGTGACCAGGCCTTCCTCCTGAAGCGCGCTCCGTATGGGGAGTCGTCACTCGTCGTCCACGCGTTCACGCGGCAGCACGGTCGAGTCCACCTGATCGCCAAGGGTGCCTACCGCGCGACGTCGCGCTACTTCTGCGTGCTCGACTTCTTCGACACCCTCGACATCGAGTGGTCGGACGGCCGCGGACAGGCGCTCGCCATCCTCCGCTGGGGGACGGTGCTCGAACGGCGCAGGACCATCGCCGCGGACCTCGAGCGCTACCAGGCCGCGCTCCTCATGGTGGAGCTGACGGAGCTCGCGGGACGGCCCGACCAGGCGGAACAGGGCCTCTTCGGCCTGCTCCGGACCGGCCTCGATGCGCTCGCCGCGGGGGCGGCCCCCACCCTCGCGCTCGTTGTGTTCGAGCTCGGATTCCTGCAGAATCTGGGGCTCTCACCCGCTCTGATCGCCTGCGCCGCCTGCGGCCTCACCGCCGCCCCCGTCACTCCGGACGGCCTCCGGGCCGCGTTCTCGGCCGGGGCGGGGGGCCGGCTCTGCCGACCGTGCGCGGAGGAGGCGAAGCGCGCGGGGCGCCGCGTGGGGACCCTGCCCGTCGAGATCCTCTCCGCCGCGCAGGAACTCAGCCCACGCGGTGCAGCGGAGGCGGATCCGATCCCCGCCCCCGACGTTCCCGCCCCCGACGTCCTAGTCCGCGTCCGCGACCTCCTCGAGCGATTCCTCGACTACCACCTCGAGACCCGACCGAAGACGAGCCAAACCTTCCTCTCCGTCCCCAACCGCAACGCCCCCGAGCCCGGCCACCCTGGACCGGCAGGCGCCCTCCCGTGACCTCGACCCGCACCCTCTCCAGCCTCCTCGCACTCCTCGCCCTGCTCGCCGGCAGCTGCGGCTCCGCTCGGCCGTCCGGGATACCGGTCCGGTACGACACCGCCGACGTCCCGGCAGCCGTCGAACAGGCGCGCGCCGAGCTCGCCGGCGGTGAGAGCGAGAATGCCATGTGGCGCATGCGGATCGCGAGCGAGGCGAGCGGGCTCACACCGGAGGTGCGCGCGGAGGTCCAGACCCTCCTCGAGCGCTCCGCCGAGACCCGTATCACCGAGCTCTCCGCCCCGGGCTCGGACCCGGGGGACCTCGAGGACATGCTCGATTTCGAGCTGCCCCGTCAGATCGCCGTGACGGCGGGGATGCGTGCCGCGCAGCTGCTCTTCGAGGAGGGCGAGCGCAGGAAGTCGTACCGGCTCCTCAAGCGCCTGGACAACCAATACCCGCACCACCACGAGCGGCCGGCGGCGGGCAGGCTCCTGGCCGAGATCGGCTTCGACTTCGCCGGCGATCCCGGCCGGTACGGGTTCTTCTTCACGTTTCGCGGCCTCGCCCCCGAGGTGCTCGAGTACCTCGTCCTGAACTATCCGACCGAACCGCGCGGAGACCGGGCCTACTGGACGCTGGCCGAGATCTACGAGGAGGACCTCGATCACGCGCTCGCGATCGAGAAGCACGAGGACCTGACGCTCTGGTATCCGGCGAGTGACTACGTGCCCGCGAGCGAAGCCCGGATCCCCCACCTGCGGCTCGCCGCGTTGGGTAGCCCCGAGTACGACCGGTACGAGCTGGACAAGACCCGTGCGGAGCTCGAGGAGTGGGTCAGCGGGCATCCGCGCAACGAGCTGCGACCCGAGGTCGAGACCGATCTGGTCGACTGCCTCCAGAGGTTGGCCGACAGCGACCTCCTGATCGCGCGCTTCTACGACAAGGTGAAGAACTCCGAAGGCGCGGAGTACCACGCCCGGCGTGCACTCGAGGAAGCGAAGGACGGGGGCAACGAGGCTCAGGCCGCGGAGGCCGAGCGGCTCCTCGCGAGCATCCTCTCGGAGCGCGAGGCAGGTTCGCAGTGATGGCGGTCACGAGCCAGAGGACCACCTTCGGGATCACCCGGCTCGCGCGGCTCACGTGCCTCCTGGCTTCGTTGAGCGCGGGCTGCGGCTTCTCGACGGGCATCCGACTCGATCCGGCGGTCGGGAGCGTCGGTGTGGAGATGTTCGGGAACGACAGCGCGCTCACCGACCTGGAACGCGACCTGCACGTCCAGCTCTCGCGCTCGGTGCGGAACATCTCGAGCGCGCCACTCGCGGACCCGAACCGCGCGGATCTGATCATTCGCGGGCGAATCGTGTCCTACCTCCGGCGCGGCGGCATCCGCAGCAGGAGCAACCGCCTGATCGAGAGCGGGCTCCAGATCCAGGTGAGGTCCGAGCTCTGGACCGCCGCCGGCGTAAGAGTCGTGGAACCGAGCATCTCGCGGGTCAACGTGGGCTATACGCTGGACACCCCCGGGAACGAACGGGAGGCGCGCGAGCGGGCCCTCAAGATCATCGCGGACAGGATCGTGCTCGATCTACTCAGCGCGGCCGAGGCCCTGAAGACCGCCCCGGAGCAATAGCCCGAGACCGTCACCCCAATCGGGCTGAGGACATCTCGCGCAGGGGTCCCGTACAATGGATCACCGCCGCCGGCCGGCTGGCCCCTGGAGCCTGCGGCGTTCGTAGTCGATACAGAACCCATGCCTGAATCCCAAACTCCCCAAGGAGACAAGACCCGAAAGTCGCGCCCCTTCGGCTCCTTCCTCCTGTTCCTGACGATCCTGGTGGTCGTGCTGGTGGCCTTCGGCGACGAGCTCGTCCGCAACCGGGAGACCCTGACGCAGGACAAATTCGAGTACTGGCTGCACACGGGCAGGATCGAGCGGCTCGATTTCAAGGGCCAGACGGAGATCCAGGGGCTGACGAAGGACGGGGAGCTGTTCAAGGTCAGCTTCGCGAGCCTCCAGGGCAAGGAGGAGGTCTACCAGGAGCTCAACGCGATCGTCGGCTACGAGGAGATCTCCCCCGCGGACCTCCGCCTCGCCGTGCTCGGCAAGGGCAGCATCGAGGGCGGTTGGTACCGGCCCGAGGAGCTGCGCCACGTCACCGTACTCCTCGACGGAGAGACGGTTCCGTTCGAGGACCCCGCGGGTTCGGGCTTCAAGACCACGCTCATTCAGAAGGACATGCTCTTCCTCGGCGTCACGGCGAAGTCCAGCGCGGCTTGGAAGGGCTCCGGGCCCCCATTCTATCTGCCCGAGAACTCGGGTCGGGTCTGGCTCGAGGTGACCGAGGTCGAGGACTTCGGTGCGGTCGAGAGCTTCCTCGTCGACGCGGGCGCGAACATGGAGCGGAAGCAGTTCGATCTCCGCAAGCAGCACGGCACGACCCACGGGCAGGCGAGCACGAGCTTCGCGCAGGTCCTGCTCATCTACGGCCCGTGGATCCTGATCTTCGGCGTGTTCCTGCTGTTCATGCGCCAGATGCGCCAGCAAGGCCCGGGCGCCGGCGTGATGTCGTTCGGCCGCTCGCGCGCGCAGCTCTACCAGAAGGAGGACCACACGCTGGTCACCTTCGACGACGTCGCCGGCGCGGAGGAGGCCAAGGACGAGGTGCGGGAGGTCGTCGAGTTCCTGAAGAACCCCGGCCGGTTCACGCGCATCGGCGGCCGGATCCCGCGCGGCGTGCTGCTCGTCGGCGCGCCCGGGTGCGGCAAGACGCTGCTCGCGAAGGCGATCGCGGGCGAGGCCGAGGTGCCGTTCTACTCGATCTCCGGCTCGGACTTCGTCGAGATGTTCGTCGGCGTCGGCGCGAGCCGCGTGCGCGACCTGTTCAAGCAGGCGCGCGAGAACAGCCCGTGCATCATCTTTCTCGACGAGATCGACGCGGTCGGTCGCCGGCGCGGCAGCGGCATGGGCGGCGGACACGACGAACGTGAGCAGACGCTCAACGCCATCCTCGTCGAGATGGACGGGTTCGGGACGGACGATGGCATCATCGTCGTCGCGGCGACGAACCGGCCCGACGTGCTCGACCCCGCCCTGCTCCGTCCGGGGCGCTTCGACCGCGAGGTGACCATCGACCTGCCTGACATCGAGGGGCGACGCGACATCCTCCTGGTGCACCTCAAGCGGGTGAAGCTCGACGACGAAGTCAACGTCATGACGCTCGCGCGCTCGACGCCCGGATACTCGGGCGCCGACCTCGCCGCCATCGTCAACGAAGCCGCCATCATGGCCGTCCTCGACCACAAGGAGGTCATCGAGATGAAGCACCTCGAGGAGGCCGCCGCCAAGGTCCGCTTCGGGCGCCAGAAACTCTCCCGCAAGATCGAGGAGGACGATCGCAAGATCACGGCCTACCACGAGTCGGGGCACACGATCGTCGCGGCAAAGATCGACGAGGTCGACATGCCCCACAAGGTGACGATCGTGCCGCGCGGCCGCGCCCTCGGCTCCACGATGGTGCTCCCGGAGAAGGAGAGCTACCACATGCAGAAGAAGCGCATGCTGGGTCAGCTCGCCATGCTCTTCGGCGGCCGCGTGGCCGAGGAAGTGTTCTGCGGCGACATCTCCGCCGGCGCCTCCGACGACATCCGCCGGGCCACCGAGATCGCGCGCGCGATGGTGACCGAGCTCGGGATGAGCGACAAGGTCGGTCCGATCAACTACGCGGACCGCCAGGGCTCCGACTTCCTCGGCACGGAGCTCTTGAGCGGGAAGTGGCACTCGGAAGAGACCGCGCGCACCATCGACGAGGAGGTCGAGCGGTTCGTGCGCGAAGCCCAGGAGGTGGCGCGGAAGATCGTGAGCGAGGAGCGGGAGGCCGTCGAGCGGCTCGCCGGTGCGCTCCTCCAATACGAGACGATCAACGCGGAGGAGATCGTGAGTCTCATCGCCGGGACGCCCGTCGCGGACCTGCGCGAGCCCGAGCCCGAGGAGGGTCCGCCACAGCCCGTCCCCGCGGCTCCACCGCAGGCCGAGCCGACCCAGGGGCTCGCTCCGGACGGCGAGGAGCTGCCGGGCGATCTCTCGGGCGAGGCGGGGCTCTCCCCCGCCTGAGGGCGCCATGAGCCCGGGGACCCTCGCGCGGGAGCTCGTGTTCGGGCCCTCGGCGCGCGCGCTCGCCGCGCGCGCGCTCGCTCCGGAGACCCCAGGCCGCGTCGCGGTCGCCTTTGCCGCCGACGGGCTCAGCAGCGGCGAGCGCGAGGCCCTGGCCAGTCTCCCCTCCGCCACCCTGGACGGCCTCGATGCGGGGTCCGTCCGCCTCGCCTGCGATCGTCACGAGCTCGCGGCACTCGCCGCGGAGTGCGAGCCGGCGCGCCTACTCCTCACCGCGCTCGAGAACGCGGAGCGCCCGCTCGATGGTCCCGCGCTCATGGGCATCGTCAACGTCACCCCGGACAGCTTCTCCGACGGCGGCCGGTTCCTCGATCCGGCGCGGGCGATCGAGCACGGGCTCGAGCTCGCGGACGCGGGCGCGGCGGTCCTCGACGTGGGTGGCGAGTCGACGCGGCCCGGCGCATCGCCCGTGTCCGCGGCCGACGAGCTCGCCCGCGTCATCCCGGTCGTCCAGGGCCTCGCGCGCGCTTGCCCGGCGGCGATCAGCATCGACACCTCCAAGGCGCGGGTGGCCGAGGCAGCGCTCGACGCCGGAGCGAGTCTCGTCAACGACGTGACCGCCGGACTCGCGGACGCGGGCATGCTGGCACTCGTGGCCGAACGGGGCTGCACGATCGTCCTCATGCACATGCAAGGGCGGCCCGGGACGATGCAGGCGCAGCCCGCCTACGATGATCCCGTACGCGAGGTCGCCGATTTCCTGCGGGGGCGTGGCGACGCGTGTTTGAAGGCGGGAATCTCAGCCAATAGGATCGTGCTCGATCCCGGGATCGGCTTCGGCAAGCGCCTCGAGCACAACCTGGAGCTCATCCGGCGGCTGAGGGAGCTGCGCTCCCTGGGGCGGCCGCTCCTCCTGGGGGTCTCGCGCAAGTCGTTCATCGGACACCTGACAGGCATGGAGCAACAAACGGATTGGCGAGTCGCGGGCCGCGCGGCCCGGGAGCGCGTCGGCGGGACCGCCGCCGCGCTCGCCGCCTGCGTGGCGAACGGGGCCGAGATCCTGCGCGTGCACGACGTGCGACCCATGGCCGAGGCGATCCAGGTCGCCGCGGCCCTCGCCGGGCGAGCCCCGCTCCGCACGACACTCTGACGGGCCACCGTGGATTTCACCATCGGCCTCGCTGTCCAGCTCCTGATCCTCACGACGGGGATCTACGTCGTTCTGGGGTTCCTCCGGACGACGCGCGGAGGCGGTCTCGTGCGCGGCCTCGCGCTCACGATGGTCGTCGGCTTCGTCGGGTTGTGGGGCCTCTCGAAGGTCCTCGTGCTCGAGGAGCTCGACCACATCATCCAGACGGTCAGCGGCTACGTCGCGGTCATCCTCGTGATCCTCTTCCAGCCCGAGCTGCGGCGCGGAATGGTGCACCTCGGGGAGAACCGGCTGCTCGGGCGACTCCTGAAGGCCCGCCGGCAGGAGATCCTGACCGAGGTCTCGCAGGCGATGATCCAGATGGCGAAGAAGCGCCAGGGCGCGCTCGTGGCTTTCGAGCGCAAGATCGCGCTCGACGCCTTCATCGAGGGCGGAGTGAAGATCGACGCGGAGGTCAACCGGATCCTCCTGGACAGCATCTTCCACCACGGCGGCCCGCTGCACGACGGCGCGGTCGTCCTGCGCGGCGAGCGCATCGCGGCGGCGACCTGCCTGTTCCCGCTCACCGAGAACATCGAGATCAGCAAGTCGACGGGCACGCGGCACCGCGCCGCGCTCGGACTTACGGAAGAGACCGACGCTGTGACCGTCGCGGTGTCGGAGGAGACGGGTTTCATCTCGATCTGCAAGGGCGGGAAGATGGAGCGCAACATCCCGTCGACGAAGCTCGAGGAGGTCTTGCGGGACCGCATCGGCTCGGACGAGGACGCCGGCGCGGCCGTCCTGAAGGAGGACGTCTCCGAGATCGGAGTGCGCGGCTGGCTGCGTCGGCTCTGCACGGAGAACGCGGGACGGAAGGCCGGCGCCTTCGCGCTCGCCGTCGTCCTCTACTGGTTCGCGCACCAGGACATCAGCCTCACGAAGAGCTTCCAGCTACGCGTGGTCGAGGGGCTCGAGGGCACGACTCCGGTCGCTGGGCAGATGCAGATCGTGCTGCCGCCCGGCAGGAACTACCACCGCGTCGAGCCGCAGGACGAGGCCATCCTGGAAGTCGAAGTGGAGGGCACCCGCGCCCAGCTCGACGAGCTGATCGGCGGCTTCGGCGGCGTCCTCGTCACGAATGCGGACATCGAACCCGGGGCGCACGAGTTTCCCCTGGGCGAGGTCATGTGGAGCGTCGGCGGGATCGGCCAGGGGCTCGACATCCGCTGGAAGTCGGCCGTGCCGCGGTTCGAGGTCGCCGTCCAGTTCCAGCGTGAGCGCTACACGCTCGACTCCGGGAGCGTCGTGGTCGACACGACGAAGCTCAGCCCGCGCTACCGCGCGCAGACCGACGGCGTGTTCATCGACCCCGCCTCCGTGGAGATCGAGGGACCGATCGGCATGATCGACAGGCTCGGCACCGAGGACCTGCCGCTGCTCCTGTCCCCCATCACGCTCCTCGGCACCGACGTCACGGATCGCGTCGAGTACCTGGGCCTCGACCAGAGCCTCCAGGACAAAGGGTTCTCGCTGGTGGGCAGCGGCACGGTCGAGGTGCGACTCGAGATCCTCCCGGCGGAGCACTTCCTCCCCGTGCCGATCGAGAAGGAGATCGCGCTCGTGTGGCGCTCGCTCGACAGGCCGGACGAGACGGCCCGCTGGAAGCGACCGACGCAGAGAGCGCGCTTCACCATCCGCACCGTCGGGATTTTCCAGAGCGAGCCCAACTCCGAGGTCTGGATCGGGCAGGACATCAAGATCCGCAGGTTCATCGAGGACAACCTCTGGGTATTCGTGGACGCCTCCAACGTCGTCCCCGGCGGCGGGAGCCAGGTGAAGGTTCGCTGGGAGGTCAAGGAGGACTGGCGCGATGTGTTCGGAGAGGAGATGGGCGCGCTCGACGAGCGCGCCGAGATCGTCCCGGTGCTCGAGAGCGATCCCAGGATCTTGCTCATCGAGGAGAAGCCGGCGGACTCGGGCGCCGGGAACGACGGGCCGAATGATGGATCCGGAGGCAACTAGTTGACCGAGGGCCGCATCTTCGGCACGGACGGGATTCGCGGCCGCGCGGGCGAGGGCTGGCTCACACCCGAGAAGGTGGCGCGGCTCGGGCGCGCCATCGGCCGCGTGATGGGTTCAGGCGAAGAGTGCGCGGCCCTCCTCGGGCACGACGGCCGGCACTCCGGGCCGGAGCTCGAGTCGGCGATGGGAGCGGGCTTGCAGGCTGCCGGGCTGTTGCCGAAGAGTGCCGGCCTCATGACGACCCCCGGGCTGGCATGGCTCGCGCTCGCCCAGGACTTCCGGCTCGGCGTGATGATCAGCGCTTCGCACAATCCCGCCGAGGACAACGGGATCAAGGTGCTCTCCAGCGAAGGCGAGAAGCTCTCCGACGCGGTGGAGGACGAGATCGAGCGCGTGCTGCGCGCTGACGACGAGGAGCCGCCGAAGTCCATCGGGCGCCTGCCCATGGACCCCGAGCTGGAGCTGGCCTACCTCGGCCACCTCCTGTCCACCGCCGGCGAAGGGCTCATGCTCGGCGGCATGGTCCTCGCGCTCGACTGCGCGAACGGCGGCGGCAGCCGAGTGGCGCCGCGGGTCTTCGGCCGTCTCGGAGCTCAGGTACACGCGATCGGCGTGGAGCCGGATGGGGACAACATCAACCGCGACTGCGGTTCGACGCAGCCCCAGGCGCTGCAACGCGAAGTCCGCTCGCGCGGTGCGGAGATCGGGATCGCACTCGACGGCGACGGCGATCGATGCGTGCTGGTCGACGAGCGCGGGGAGCTCGTGCACGGCGACGGGATCATGACCGTCCTGGCGCTCCATGCGATGGCGCGCGGGGAGCTCCGCGATCCCCGAATCGTCGCGACGGTCATGAGCAACCGGGGGCTGCACCGTGCCCTGCGTGCGGCGGGGATCGAGGTGGTCGAAGTCGGCGTCGGTGACCGCCAGGTCGTCGAGTGCCTCCGGCGGGAGAACCTGAGCCTGGGCGGCGAGCAGTCGGGACACATCGTGCTCGGCAGCGACAACGACCACATCGGCGACGGCATCTTCACCGCCTTGCGCGTCTTGCGCGTGATGCGCGATACCGGTCAGACCCTGTCCCAGCTCGCCGCGCCCTACCAACCCATGCCGCAAGTGCTCCTGAACGTGCGAGTCGAACGGAAGCCGAGCCTCAGCCAGCTCCCGCGCACCGCCGAAGTCGTGAAGCGCATCGAGGCGGACCTCGGCTCCGACGGACGCGTGCTCCTGCGGTACTCGGGTACCGAGCCCCTGGCGCGCGTGATGGTGGAGGGTCTGGACCTCGCGCACATCCAGGCGCAGGCCGAGGAGCTGGCGAACTGCATCGCGGAAGAGATCGGGTGACGACCGTCGCGATCGAGACCTCGGTACGCCCCGGTTCGGTCGCGGTGAGTACGGCGAGCGGTCTGTTCTCCGCCGCGCTCGAACACGATCGCGACCTGCTCCCGCGGCTCGAAGCACTCCTCGCGGAGGCCGGATCGGAGCCCGCCGGCATCCGAGCGGTCATCGTCGGCACGGGCCCAGGCAGCTTCACAGGCCTGCGCGTCGGCATCGCGACGGCCTTCGGCCTCATGCGTGGAACGGGCGCGCTCCTCTTCGGTCTGCCATCGATCGAGACGATGCCCTACGCCGCACTCGAGCCCGGTGGCGAAGCCGTCGTCCTCCTCGATGCACGGAGCCGACAGCTCTACTACGCGCGCTATCGTCGCACCGCGCACGACGTCGAAGTCCGCGACGCCCCGCGCGTCACGACCGCGGCGGAACTTGCGACCCTGCTCGCTCCAGAGACCACTATCCTCGGTGATGAGACCGTCGCCGACGCCGCACAACTCTCCCCCGCCACGCGCCGTCGGCTGCGAACGGACATCGAGCCGACCGCCGCCCACCTGCTGGAGCTGGGCACCCGCCGCCTCCACGCCCGAGGCCCGATGCAGCCCGAAGAAATCCAGCCCCTGTACCTGCGGCCCTTCGCCGTGCGGGAGCGCAAGCGCTGAGACTGCTCACCCCTCCGTTCCTGCGCTCCTTCCGTCCCGGCCTTCCTGGCTCGTCTGCTTCCGGCTGGAAGGAGCGCAGGAACGGAGGGGTGAGGAGAGGAAGGGGAGGGAAGGGCCTACAGGTCGTGCGGCCGCAGGGTGCGCCGGTTGTTGCTGACGGCGCGTTGCTCTGCCTCCGCGATCATGGCGCGGACCGCCTCATCGAGCGCTTGGTAGAAATCACCGGAGACGTTGATCGTCACGGCGTTCTTCGCGCGGTTCTTGCTGATGATCAGGTCGCCGTTCGTCTTCCTGCGCTTCTTGGCGGTCGTCCTGCGGGTGGCGGGCCTGGCTCCGGTGCGGGCCTTTTTCTTCGCCATGGTGGTCTTGCCTCCTCCCGGATGCGGGGGATGTGTCCTCCGGACCTCCGCGTACGGGGTTCGGAGTACTGAACTCCGGGATGCGGGAGCCACAATGTCCGCGCGTCGCATGGTTGTCAACACGCCGATGCCCCGGATTCGGCGGTTTCTCGGACGTCCACTCCGACGAACCTGTGCGTTCACGGACAGTTGATCGGCCTGTGGAGAAAGCTATCTTCGAGTCGTGAGCGACTTTCGTGCTTGGGTGGAGATCGACCTCGATGCGCTGACGCACAACCTCGCCGCCATCCGGCGTCGCGCGGGTCCCGGCGTCCGTGTGATGCTGGTCGTCAAGGCGGACGCCTACGGACTCGGTGCAGTGACGATCGCTCGGCACGCCGCGCGCTGCGGTGTGTCCGCCCTCGGAGTCGGCACCTCCCGCGAAGCTCTGGAGCTGCAGGGGGCGGGGATCCGGCTCCCCGTCCTCGTCCTCGGCACAGTGATCGAGAACGAGCTCGCGGACTGCTTGAGTCATGGCATTCACATCGGCTTGCACTCCGCCGACCGCAGGGCGTCGCTGCAGGCGCTCGCGATGGCGATGGGGACCGTCGCCAACGTGCATTTGAACGTGGACACCGGCATGGGCCGATTGGGCGTGCTGCCCTCGCGCGCGGTGGGGCTCCTGGAGGAGATACACGCCTCGCGCAACCTTGCGCTGGCAGGGATCATGACGCACGTCGCAGCCCCGCACGGGGCGTCCGACGAGGCGACATTCGAACAGGCGCTGGCCTTCGACGAGCTCCTGGCGGCGGCGCGCGCGCGTGGGATCTTGCCCGGCTCGGTCCACGTCGCGAACTCGTGCGCGATCTTCTCCGGTGTCCGCGGCCCGCGTGCCTGGCCCTACGACATGGTGCGCCCGGGTATCGCCGCGTACGGGACGCTCCCCGGGCATCTCGCCCGGGCGGCGGAGTTGAGGCCGGTCGTGACGCTCGCGAGCCAGGTCGTGTTCCTGAAGGACGTTCCGGCGGGTACGCCCGTGGGCTACGACGCCACCTGGCGCGCGCCGCGACCGACGCGCATCGCGACGCTCTCCGTGGGCTACGCGGACGGGGTGCCGTGGTCGCTCTCCGGGAGCGGGGAGGTGCTCCTCCGCGGCCGTCGCGCGCCGATCGTCGGGCGCGTCTCGATGGACTACACGACGGTCGACATCGGGCGCGTGCCAGGCGTCTGCGTCGGCGACACAGCGATCCTCATCGGACGCGACGGACAGGACGAGCTGCGACTCGCCGACGTCGCTCGCCGCGCGGGAACGATCCCGCACGAGCTCCTGTGCTCCTTCGGCAAGCGCGTGGAACGCGTCTACACGGGCGGCGACGAGATCCTGCCCGCCGCGCCTGGCGCCCGAACCCGAAGTCTGCCACCGGTCACGAGCGGATTCCCCGAATGAGTCCGGAGTTGTCCCCGGCGGGGACCGCGGAGACTGGTACGACGCCGGATTCGGAGTACCCTCCGGTCGTCTGGAAGAGAGCGTCGATCGATGTCGGGCACGAGTGATCCGGGTTCGAAGGAATCCCCTCCCACGCCGCGGGGCGGTCGCTGGCGCAGCCCGATCGCGCGCGCGCTCGCCGGCTTGACCTTCGGCACGCTCCAGGTCGTCGGCTGGGGTGCCGCGCTCGCGGTGGCGACGACACTGGTCCTCGAGCGCGCGGGCTGGATCAACGTGTGGGTCGAGCGCCTGCTCGCGCGCGTACTCGTGCCGGCCTTCGAAGACGTCTCCGTGGAGAGCACGGACCTGCGGCCGTTCTACGGCGGAGCCACCCTACGGGGCGTGACCCTCGGCAGCGGAGGCGAGGACCTGTCGCTCCAGACGCTCGACCTGTTCCTCGGTTGGTCGTTCCGGCGCGGCTTCCACCTGAAGCGCGCGGTGGTCACGGGCGGCGAGGTCCGCATCTCCACCGAGTTGCTCGAGGGCGTGCAGGAACTGGCGCGCGATTGGGCCCCGCCCGCGAGCCAGCTCCTCGATCGGGACGCCGTGCCCACGATCGTATTGCGCGAGTTCCGCGTCGCGTTTGCCTCCGAGCCCTGGGGCGAGATCGCGGTGGGCGTCGTCGATCTGTGCCTCAATCCGGACGAGGACGACCAGCCCATCCTCTCCGGCCGGCTCGTATCGCCGTCCGCGACCGCCGGCGGTTCGCCGAGCTCCGTGTACCTCTCGGGGAATCTCTCGGAGGGCAACGTGCTCGAGCTCCGCGGCTCCGCCCGCGACCTTCCGCTCGCCGCCTCCTACCTGCCCCAGGACGCGGCGTTCGATGTCTGGCGCCGGCTCGAACCGCGGGCCGTCTTCGACTTGGAGGTGGAGACCCGGTACGTGATCGGGACGAGCGTCTTGCCCGAGGTGGAGGCGCGCTTCTCGCTGGCGGGCGGCAGCCTGCGCTTCCCCCACGTCACCCTCGAGCGCGGCCGCGTCCTCGAGAACGTCGCCGTTCAGATCAGCGGCCGTTTCCAGGCCGGCCCCGAGGACGAGCTCTCGACGCGCGAGGCCTGGGACGTGAGAGGCCATGCGACGGCGAGCTGGGCCGGCACGGAGATCGAGGTCTGGAGTCGCGTCGGGCGACCGGCCAGCCCAGGGATCCTCGCCGAAGTGTGGCTGGACTGCTCCGAGCTCGCGCTCGACGAGACTCTCCTCGACCTGCTCGGTCGGCCGAAGGCACTCGTGGATGGAATATGGCCGATGCTCGCGCCGGACGGCCACGTTGGATTCTCGGCCGGCGCACGGCTACCCATAGGCTGGAAGCCCGCCGACGGTCTGACGAAGGCGATGCACCGGGCGCTCATCATCCAGCCGCGGGGACGCGCCTCGGCCGCCTACCACGGTGGTCCGAACCTCCTGACGGGCAAGCGCGACGTCGGCTTCCCGCTTCGGCTCGAGCGCCTTGGGGGACACGTGATCTACGCGTTCGACCCCAAGCTCTCCTTCCCCGAGCAATTCGGGATCTTCGCGCTCGAGGGAGAACACGGTAGCGGACGGGCGCTCGTGGAGGGTTCGCTCTTCGGACTGCCCCAGTGGTTCCTCGGACCCGACGCACCCGTCTGGATGGCACACTCCGTCTTCTGGATCCGAGCGGAGAGCGAACGGCTGGCGGTCGATGCGCGGCTCGCGGCGGCCTTCCGCGGATTGTCTGGAGTCGTCCGCCCCGAGGACATGTGGGAGCGCTACTCCCCGCTCGGCGGCGAGCTCGGATTCGAGCTCGAGATGTGGAGCAACTCGCGCGCGCGGAAGCTTGCGACGGACCTCGACATCCGACCCAGCGGCGTCCAGTTCACGATCGAGGAGTTCCCCCTCCCGCTTCGGAACACGACGGGCTTGATCGGGGTCCGCGTGGACGGGCGCAAGCCCGAGGAGGGTGGCGGCAACTGGGTGATCACCCTCGACCTGGCCGGAGAGCACGAGGCGGTCGACGAGCCCGTGCGCGTCGTCGGTCACATCCAGGGCCAGCCCGCGCTGGGCAGGCACGCCACGGTCGCGCACGTCGAGGTGCGCGTGGGCGGGCTGCACCTCCGGAACCCCGAGTTGTCGCGCGTCGTCGCCGACAAGCTCCCCGCGCTGGCGGAGGTGATCGAAGCGACCGACCCCCGGGGCTCGGTGGATCTCCTCTACACCCTCGCGAAGCCCCATCCCAACGGCGCGGGGTGGACGACGCTCGAGGTCGTCCCTGCCGCGGGAGGGGTCGCGGTCCGGCCCCGGGTGTTTCCGATGGAGACGCGCAACGTCCGCGGGCGTGCCCTGGTCGCCTTCGAGCTGTCGCCTCCCCCCGATGACGGCGGCCGCGCGTCCCCGCCCCCCGTGGAGACGTCGATCCAGCCCTTGATCGGTGAGTGGGGCGAGGGCGACAGCGCGGTGACCGTGGCGATGCGGACGCGCTTGATCACGGACGGACCCGTCGTCCTGGAGTTCCAGGGGGCCGGGCTCGATTCCACGGACGAGGAGTTCCTTGCGAACGTGACGCGCGCCATCGCCGACTCCGACCCGGACGGAGCGCAGACGGACCTTTCCACCCTGGGCTTGCGCGGCCACTTCGACTTCTCGGCCGAGATCGAGCTGGCGGAGGACGGTGCGGACACGCTGGGTGGAGCCGTCGCCTTCGACCTCTATCCCCGGCGCATGAGCATCGGCTCGAACGGGGCGACACTGCTGCGCGACGTCGTCGGCAAGCTCGTCGTGGAGGACGGCGAAGTGAAGGGGGAGCACCTGCAAGCCGTCCTGGGCCGAACGCCGGTGCAGCTCGAGGGGTTCCGCCGTTTCGAGGAGGACGGAGTGGCGCGGCTCGTGACGCGCATCACGGCCCGCGACCTACCCCTGGATCGGGAGCACCTCCTCTACTTCCTGGACGAGGAGACGCTCGACACGCTGTTCGGCGAGATTCGATGGAGGGGCCGTGTCGATTTCGAGGACGCGCTCCTGGAGGTGACCACACGCGCGCAGGACGACTCGACCGTCCGATTCACCGGCTCGTTGCTCGTCTCGGACATGTTCGCCTGGCTCGGTGTGCCGATCTCCGTGCGATCCGCGCGCGTGGTCGAATTCGATCTCGTCCTCGAGGGCGACCATGTCCGCGTCAGGGCCGTCGTCGAGGAGCTCTACGGCCAGGTGGCGGGCCGCCAGATCGGCCAAGGCCAGATGCTCCTCACCTACCTCGAGCCGCACCTGTCGATCGAGGAGTTCTCGAGCAACTTCGAAGGCGGCCGCCTGCGGGCGATCGGCAAGAACTCCGGCCCGGGCGCGAGGTTCTTCTCCATGGACCTCGAGGAGCCCTTCCCCTTCTGGCTCTCGATGGAGATGGTGGACGTCGACCTGCGGAGATTCCTGCGGGGACTCTTCAATTCCGAGTTCGCGAACGAGGGCCGACTCTCCGGTTTCCTCGACCTGCACGGGAACACGGAGCACCCGACTTCGATCACGGGGACGGGGCGCGTGCGAATCGAGGACTCGAGCCTCTGGTCCATCCCTGTGTTCCAGGCCCTGTTCTCGCAACTCGGCTTCGACACCACCGCCATCTTCGAGGAGATGGAGGCCAATCTCACGTTCGGAGACGGAGTCATCGACATGCCTTACATGCGCATGAAGAGCCCGCTCCTAAGCCTGGTCGGAAGAGGACAACTGTACCTCGATGGGCGCCTCGATCACGACCTGGAGGTTCGCTACGGCATCGTGGACAGGCTGGGGCCGATCACTTGGCTCCTGTACAAGATTCAGAACGAGCTCCTGCGCGTCTCGATCCGCGGCGACCTCGAGCGCCCGAAGGTTGCTGTCCGGGGGCTGCTCTCGCCGTTCTTCTTCGGGGGTGGGGAGCACTTGCACGAGCTGCCGCTGCCGGGACCCAGCCAGCTCCCACGGCGTTTCTGATCGGGGTCGGGCGTGTATTGGACTCCGATAGGGCTCGGACCAAGGCTCGCGACGGACTCCGCGGGCGCCAGCCAGGCCCTGGGCGCGACAAGTCTGCGCCGCCGGCTCGCCGGCCCGGCGGGCAGAGGTCTCGACGGAGAGACTTGACTCGACATTCGGCGGCACGGACCCTTGAGAACTCCAGCACCATGACATCCGCAGGCGATCCCGACCTCTTTGCCATCATCATGGCCGGCGGCTCTGGCACCCGGTTCTGGCCCGCCAGCCGGCGCGCCCGACCGAAGCAATTCCTCGCGATCACCGGCCGTCGATCGATGCTCGCGGAGACGTGGGCCCGCATCGAGCCGATCATTCCCGCGGAGCGCACCCTCGTCGTCGCCGGGGCGGAGCACGAGGCGCTCGTCCGGGAAGCCCTCCCGGACCTCCCGCCCGAGAACGTGCTGCTCGAACCGGTCGGCCGCAACACCCTGCCGTGCGTGGCGCTGGCGGCCTACGAGATCGCTCGCCGCGCTGGAGACCCGGTCCAGGTCGTCCTGCCCGCCGATCACCTCATCGCGCCCGCGGAATCGTTCCGGGCGAGCGTGCTCGCGGCTGCCGGAGTCGCGCGGGCGACGGGCGCGCTCGTCACCTTCGGAATCCGTCCCTCGTACCCGGCCACGGGCTACGGGTACATCGAGATGGGAGACCCCACCGGCGAGCTGGCGGGCGAGTCCGTCCATGCGGTGACACGCTTCGTCGAGAAGCCCGATCTGGCGCGGGCACAGGAGTTCCTCGCGAACGGCCGGTTCCTCTGGAACAGCGGGATGTTCGTGTGGAGCACGGCCGCGATCCTCGATGCGCTGGCCGAGCACGCGCCCGACGTGGACAGCGCGCTCCGCGCTGCCTCGCCCGCCGACCTCGCGCGGGTCTACCCGGACCTGCCGGCGATCTCCATCGACACTGGAATCATGGAACGGGCCCAGGTACGCCGCGTCCTGCCGATCGACTATACCTGGAGCGACGTCGGCTCCTGGGCGGCGCTCCCGGGAGCGCTCGGCACCGATTCCTCCGGACACTGCGTCACGGGCGGGACCGCGCTCCTCTCCGAGGATGCGCGCGACTGCATCGTCCATGGCGGGGAGGAGACGCTCACGGCGCTCGTCGGCGTCGAGGGCCTGGTCGTGGTCCACTCGAACGGGGTCACGCTCGTGTGCCGAAAGGACCGCGCGGAGGACGTGCGCGCAGTCGTCGAGCGATTGAAGCGCGAGGGGCCGCGGGGGTTCGCCTGAGCTCCCGGGCTTCGAAGGGCGCCGCGATCGCGATCGACCACGGCGAGAAGCGAACGGGGTTCGCCGTGACCGACGCCCTGCGGATCGTGACTCAGCCGATCGGAGTCTGGCACGGGCCGGGCGACAGCGACGAGCTCCTCGACCATCTCGCGGGGCTCGTCGGCGAGCGGACCGTCACGACCTTCGTCATCGGGTTCCCCTACAACATGGACGGCACGGAGGGGCCGCGCGCCGAGCAGGTGAACGCCTTCATCGAACGCGTGCGCGCGCGATTTCCGGCCGTGTCGGTCGCGAAGCAGGACGAGCGACTCTCCACGAAGGAAGCGGAGTCCCTCCTCCGCGAGGCGGGCCACTTCGGGGCCGAGCGCAAGGCACGGCGGGACAGTTGGAGCGCGCTGGTCATCCTCCGCGACTGGCTTGCGGCGGGTGAGCCGCAGTCCTGACGCCGTTCACTTCGACCCGGTGACTGTCTTCCCAACGTGCCCGTGCCCGGGCCGACGCTTCAGGACTCTCGCTTGGGAGTGAACAGCTCGACCCTAGCGGGGAACGTGAACGTCGAGCCAGGCGATGATCGACTGCACGACCACATCCTCCGCCTGCTCGTGGAGCGGTTGGTGCCGCAGGCCCTCGAAGATCTCGACTTCGATGGTGTCGCCGCTCATCGCGCGGCTGGACTCGGGACTCGCGAGCGGGTCGTCCGCCCCGTGTACGACGAGGATCGGGACGCCCGCCTCGGCGGCGCGCGGCAGGTACGACCGCGCCGCCGCGGCAGCCTGCTCGGCCGCGCGAACCGTGATCACGTCGTGCGTCAGGGGGTCTGCCGCCCAGGCGTCGCGAGCGCCGGGATGGGAGGTGAGCTGGTCCGCGGAGTAGCCGATGCGTCCCGCCGATCGGGCCCCGGTCTTCTTGAAGAGTCGCTTGAGGCCCTTGGCCGGCGCGGGCGGTTCGAAGCGCGGCTCGTGGAGGGGCGCCACGAGGACGAGGGCTTGGATGACCCCCGGGCGCTCGAGGGCGAACGTGAGGCAGTGGACCGCGCCGAGGCCCTGACCGATCAGGATCTTGGGCGAGTCGGGCAGGCGGTAGGCCAGGTGGTCCTGGATCTCGCCGAGATCGCGCACGATCTCCCGGATCCCCGCGCTGTGACCCCGGTCGCCTTCGGACCCCCCGTGTCCGCGCATGTCGGGCAGCGCCACCGCCCAGCCGACCTCCGCGAGCTTGTGGGCGAAGTCGCGATAGCGGCCGCCGTGGTCGCCGATGTCGTGGACGACCGTGACTGCTCCCCGGGGCTCGCCCCGGGCCGCGAGCTCGTTCACCTGCAAGAGGAACATGCCCTCCATCGAAGCGTGCGAGAGCCCCGCGGCGACCTCGCCCGTCTCGGTGGACTCGCGCAG
>SMVB01392988.1_pt1 | contig 34513 bp, 29 predicted proteins | sample 2456461 | NCBI WGS metagenome assembly SMVB01 (sample SAMN11095934, study PRJNA526329) | marine sediment metagenome | biome: Marine sediment; feature: Surficial sediment; material: Deep marine sediment; isolation source: Hadal surficial sediment | place: Pacific Ocean | collected 2014-05 | depth... | reverse complement strand
TTCGCGAGATACTGGACCTGCTGCGCGGGATGGCCGAACAACCGATGCCGGATGATGCGATGCGTGAAGTCTGGCAATGTACGGTTCGTGCTCCCGGCGTCCGGACGCACCGCCGGTGGCGCAATTGGCGATTTGCGGCCGCCGCCGCGGTCGTCATCTTCGTCACCTGGACCGCGGTGCGCCTGTACCCGGTCCCCGGGGACGACCGCGAGGCTTTACGGGCGGCGCAGGAAGTCCGCATGGTGCTGCAACTGACGGCCAATGCGCTCAGACGAACCGAAGAGGTCACATTCAGAAAAGTTTTCGCCGAAGGGGTTTCGCCGGCGCTACAGAAGGTCGGAATCCTATGGCCGCGGGCGCCTCGCGGGCGCGACGGCAACGAGGGGTGATGGTGATGAGGTTCCCGAAACGGAGGATCCGCCTGTTCGGCGTGATTGCGTTTCTCGCCGTGCTCGCGGCGGGGCCAGTGTGGGCTCAGACGAAGGACTACACCAAGATCCGCGGGTTCGTCGACAAGGACCGTTTCACAGGTTTGGTCGGCGAAGACGACGTCCAGATCGAGGTTTGGCTCCCCGGTTCGCTGCTCCAGATCATCAAGGCCGTCGATCCCGAACTCGGCGATCTGGTAGACGGGCTCGAGCTGGCCCAGGCCGTTGTGATCGAAACGGAAGACAAGGAGACGGCGCGCAAACTCGCCGAGCGTATGCGTTCCACCGAGTCCTGGTTGCTCAAGAGAGGTTGGGTCCGGTTGGCCAAGATCAAAGACGGAAGCGAGCAGGTCAGTGTGCTGATCCTCACCGACGACGAGACGATCCGAGGCTTGACCGTGATGATCAGCGATTCCAGGCCCGGGGGGAGTTTTGTGTTCGCCAACGTCGCGGGCGTGATCGACCTCGCGGCGATCCAAAGACTCGGGGAGCAGATGAACATTCCGGGGCTCAATCAACTGGAGTCGGAGGAACCATGAGACGCGTCGCTATCCCGATCCTGCTGGGTGTTTTGCTTGGCGCTCCCGGTTGCGTCCGGTTCACCGGCCCGGACAACGTCAGCCGTTACCTGAGCCGCGCAGCCGGCGTCGAATTGCAGCAGGAGATCGGTCTCACCGTCACGCGTTCGGGTGTCTGGTTGGCCAAGAAAGGACTCAAGTGGGCCGACGATGTCGAATTCTCGCTCGCCGGTCTTCGCCGCGTCGAGATCGGCATCTACACCGTGCGGGGCACGCGCGGTGAGGCGCGCATGCCGCTGGATATTCAGGTATTCCCGACGGAGTGGGACCCCTGGGTTCGCGTCCAGGACGAGGACGGCGAAATTTTCGTCATGGTACGGCAAGGAGACCGGCCCGAGGACATCCGCGGGATGCTTGTCGTCGTTGCGGAGAGAAACGAGTGGGTCGTGGTTCGCCTTTACGGCGACCTCGATCGGATCCTCGAGGAGACGATGCGGTTCGCGTTCGAGCAGGCGGATCGTCCCGATCTCTACGAAAAGACCCGGGAAGAGCGAAACCTACCGCCACTCGGCTGACCGGCCTAGTCCCAATCCATTGGGTTGTGCCGCTTCTCGCCGGGGCTGTCCTTGGCCTTCTTGCGTGCTTCCTCGAATTTCTTTTCGAGCAACGTGTCAAGTTTCCGGGTTCGCTCGAAGGCCTTGGAGAACGCTTCCTCGCGACGGCTCTCGCCCGAGTGCACCCGGTTCATCGCTTCACTGAAACTTTTTCCGAGATCTTTCTTGGGACGTTCCTCGGACAAGATCTCGCCGGTTTCGGTGTCCGCGACGAGACGCGTGTCGCAGCACGGGCAGATAATGTCGATTCGGTCGGCCATGCCGTCATTGTCGCCCCGGCGACGGTGCGCCGTCAATCGTCGTCCACCGGGAGGGCCAGGCACGCGACGGTCGCTCCCCAACCTCCGCGCTCCGCAGGGGCATCGCGAAAATCGCTCACGAACGGGCTCTTTGCCAGTACGGCCCGAACTGCCTCGCGCTGAACCCCGATCCCACGACCGTGGATCAGCCGCACCTCGGCGAACCCGAGCCTCACCGCTTCTTCGAGGTAGCTCTCGACAACCGATCGAATTTCCTTCGGCTGGAACAGGTGCAGATCGATGAAGTCCTCGATCGGCAGGACGAAATCCTCTCCCGGCTCGACCGGTTCGTCACTCACCGACGCGCCAACCCTGGAAGCGAATCTCCGCTCCGTCGTCGGGGAGGTCGATGCCGCAACTCACCGAACCGAGGCGCGAACCGCTATCTTCGTAGGAGATCTCCCAGGCTTTGTCCGTCCGGCGGACGTTCAGCGCCGAGCACGCGTCCAATCCCGGGCGGCGCCCGATCGCTACGAATCGGTTCACCGGTGCCGCGGATTTGTTTTCCTTTTTTCGGCCGGCACCAAGACGCTGCTGCACATCCTGTGCGTTGAGCAACTCAATCTCGCCGGCACCGACGAGGTCGGCCTTCAATTCGACGGGCGCGGGGATGGAACCGTGTTCGAGATTGTAGAAATCGAATTCGGTGCGTACGTCGAACTCTCGCGCATTGTCGGCGCGTTCGCCCACATCGACCCTCGTGGCCATTTTGGAGGTTGTGATGCCCTCGGCATCATCGAAGGAGTATTTGTCACTCTCGCGGCCGCGCCCGAGGTTCTGGTCTTCCAGCTCCATCTCCACCGCCGATTCGCGTAACTCATCCACCATGACCGTCGGTTCGGGTTCCGGTTCAACTGTAATCAGCCGTTCGGGTTGCTGCGCGATGGCCTGCGGAGGGGTTTCGGTGATCTTCGGTTTCGCTGCCGGCTCCGAACGTTTCTGTAGGAGCGGCACGGGTGATTCGTTTGTCGTTTGTCGCTTGCGATCCTCTTGCGCGAGACCCTCGACGGCGACATCCCGGAACCTCGGTTCCGGTGCGGCGATCGATTTCTCGACGAGGACATCGCCCTTGTCCCGATCGGCAAGTGCACGATCGTCTGCCACGTCACCCAGGGACTGCAACGAGGACTCCACTTCCTCGCCGAGGCGGTTGCCGTTGTCCGCGATCGAGTCCACCGAGAGTCGTGCTGCCTCATCCTGGGCCCGCGGGGCCACCGGCATCTCCGGGATCTCCTCGCGCAAGACGGCCGGGATGAAGATGGCCGCCGCCGCGATCGTCGCCGCGGCCAACCCGACGGTCGACCAGGTCACGCCAAAGGGCGCGCGGCGGCGCGCGGCCGCAAAGCGTGCCACCGTGCGGGTGTAGAAGCCCGGCGAGAGTTCCTCGTCTCCGCTTCGTAGTGCCGTGCGGATCTCTCTCGAAGTCGCCAGTCGCCGCCTCAACTCCTCGTCGCCGGCAAGCCGCTCCTCGAACCGTTCGCGTTCGTCCGTATCCAGGCGGTCGTCGAGGTAGTCGTTCAGGCTGCGCTGGAGTCGGTCTTCGCTCACAGTTTTCCCTCCAACAACCGCCGCAGGTCGCCGCGTGCGCGCGCCAGGCGGGAACGCACCGTCCCCACCGCGACTCCGGTCATCTCCGCGATTTCCTCGTACGACATCTCTTCCACCTCGCGCAACAGCAGCGTTAGCCGGCGATTTGGCTCGAGCCGTTCGATCGCGGCGCGCACCAGCGCACCGCGTTGTTCGACTTCGATCCGCTCTTCCGCGCTCGGCGCGGGATCGATCGCGAAGGCCTCGGGGCCTTCCGCTTCATCGCCATCCTCCCGTTTCCCGCGGAACCAATCGACCAACCGAGAACGCCTACGGGAACGCAATCGGTTCTTCCATAAATTCGTCAGGGCACGGATGAGGTACGTCGACAACCGCGCCCGGCCTTCGAACCGGCGCAACGCCGGCAGGGATCGAACCAGGGTTTCCTGGACAAGATCCTCTGCGTCCTCGCGCCGACCGCAGAGCTTGAGCGCCAGTCGAAACAGCCGCGGGGCCTGTTCCCGCGCGACCTGCTCGAAGGCCCCCGCGTCCCCTTGGCGGATGCGTTCCAGCAGCCGGGCGGTCGAGTCGTCTGTCCGCTCCCCATCAGAACGGACACCCGAGCGCCCACGAAGTTCCCCTGTGCCGTCCATCCAGCCTCTAGTCCAGCCTTTTTGGGGTCGGGGCGTCAAGCGGCACGGCACCTCCCATCAGGACGATCAGGGTTCGGGGATGCGCACCGGTTCGCCGATTTCGGTCTTGTCCTTGATCACGTAGATCAGATAACCGTCGTACTTGCGAATTGAGGCGTGCGTCTGGACGATTTTGTGCGGGGCGACGGCGCGGAACGTGTCGTAACGCAGCTCGGTGGGAAACGTCAGCCCTTCCTTGCGATGACGGAACTGGATTTGCGCCCTGTGGCCCAGCGGCTTGGGACCCGTGCGCATGCCGAGGATGTTGAACGAACGGCTCCACTTACGGTACAGCGCCTCGATCCGTTCGTTTTGCCCGAGCGGCTCGGCGATGATTTCGAGCGGCGTTTTACTGACCGCGTCGAGGATCACGCGACCCTGCCACTGACGGATGTCCTTGCCCGTCGTGAACGGCAAGCTGCCGCGGAACTCAAACTCCAGCACCCAATCGAAGCCGTCGAACCGGTCGTCCAGTAAACGAAACGAGAAGTACGGTTCGTTGAAGCGACTGAACAGGAACACCCAGGCGTACGCGGCGGGGAACGGATCGGCGTCATCGATCGCGCCGGGCCGCACCGACCCGTCCTTGGCGAATTCCTGACGGATCTCGTGAACCCCGAAGCCCGACGGAAGCGTCGTCAGCAGGTAGCCGTAGCGGCGCACTTTCTCGCTCGAAACCTTGCCATCGACGTAGCGCGCCGACCGTGCGGTCTCGTTGCACGCGAAGCGCTTCGTGTAGCCCTCGTAGACCGCCGCCTTCGCGTACAACTCCTCGAGCAACTCGGCATCGATCCCCCACGGTTGGTCGCTCGGCTCGAGGACCGGGTGATAGTTGCCCGCGGTCTTAGGGAGTCTGGGTTTGGGCATCGGCGGAGGCACGGCATCGCCGCCCGGAAGGCCCTGGTCGGGCGGGCTTTGAGCCTGCCACCCGCTGCCGCCGAGCAGCAGACCGCAGACGATCAGGAGAGTCCAACCGACCCCGCCTTGTCCGTTCACGCTATCCCCAGAAAGCCTTTGTTTTCCCGGCAAACTAGATTAACACGCCTTGACACACCCGTCGCGCGATCTTATCCCCCGAGTGCGACCAACGGCGGCCGCACCGAATTCCTCTGCGGCGGATAGGCTGCCCGAGGGCATTTTGTGGCCGACGGGAACCCCCTATGAGTGTGACCAAAAAGGATTACTACGAGATCCTTGGCGTTTCGCGAGACGCCGGCGAAAAGGAGCTAAAAGCGGCCTACCGCCGCCTCGCCCGCAAATACCACCCCGACGTCAACACGGGCGATCGCAGCGCCGAGGACAAGTTCAAGCAAGTCTCGGAGGCGTTCGCGGTGCTTTCCGATCCACAGAAACGTACCCGCTACGACCGCGGCGGGCACGAGGCCTTCGGTGCCGGGTTCGACCCGTTCGCCGGCTTCGACGTGCGCGCGGCGGGGATGGGCGATCTTGCCGATCTGTTCGGCGGGATGTTCGGCGGGCTCGGTTTCGGCGCTGGGCGTCAAGGGACCGAAACGGCGCGTGGGAACGACCTCAAACTCGAACTGTCGATCGACTTCATGGAAGCCATCCACGGCACGACGCTCAATCTGCGCGTCCCACGTCAACTTGCCTGTCGCAAGTGCCACGGTCGAGGGACGCGCGCCGCGGGCGGCGGTGCCGTCTGTTCGGACTGTGGCGGCCAGGGTCACCGCGCGCAACCCGGATTGCCGTTCGCGATCCCGTGTCGCCGATGCAACGGGCGTGGACGCGTCGCCGGTCCGCCGTGCAAGGAATGTCGCGGAAGCGGTCGGTCGCGCGGTGAGGAAAACGTCAAGGTCAGGGTGCCGGTGGGAATCGAGGACGGTAGCACCGTGCGTGTTGCGGGTAAGGGCGATGCCGGAACGGCGGGTGGCCCCCCTGGCGATCTGTACCTGTCGATCCGCGTCAAGGATCATCCGCTATTCCGCCGCGAGCGGAACGACCTGGTTTGCGAACTCCCGATCGGGATCGCCGACGCCGCGCTGGGTGGTACGGCGGACGTGCCGACACTCGACGGCAAGACCACGATTCAGGTGCCCCCGGGGACGCGTAGCGGGCAACGCATGCGGCTGGCCGGCAAGGGCGTCCCGGCCGCGAAGGGCCGGCCGGCAGGAGACTTGTACGCGTTGATCCAGATCCACCCGCCCAAGAAACTGGACCGTCGTTCGAAGGAACTGCTCGAAGAATTTCGTAAGCGCAACGACAAACGCTGAGCCTCGCGCCGTGTCGGCAGCCTGCTAACATCGGCGGCGTGCTGCATCTCATCCATCCGGTCTTGGTGCACTTCGGTGTAGCGCTCGTGGCTGCCGGTGTTCTGCTCGAGAGCTACGGGCTGCTCGTTGACAAGGAGGCCGCGCGACGGTTCGGTGGGCCGTTGTGGGGCGTCGGCACGGTCCTCCTCGTCGCCGTCATCGCCAGCGGTTACCTGGCGGCGAATACCATCGAACTTCCCGCCGGTGCCGACGAGGTGCTGAGCGACCACGAACGGCAAGGCTGGATCCTGCTCGCGGTGTTGGTGCTGCTCCAATTCTGGAAGGGTTGGCATCGTGGCCGGCTGCCCGAGGGTCAACAGCGGTGGTACGCGCTTGCTCTTGGCCTGGCGGCTGGGTTGGTGTTCTACAGCGCTCTGCTGGGCGGCCGCTTGGTCTACGGGCTCGGGGTGGGCGTCGGCCCGTAGTATCTGGGATCGTCCCCTAGCCGCGTCGAATCAGCGCCTTGATTACGTAGCCGGCGATCTGCGGATTCTCGCGCAGTCGCCGCACCGAATACGCATACCAGTTCTCGCCGAAGGGAACGTACACGCGTAGACGATGGCCGTCGGCGATCAGTTTTTGCCGCAGCGGTTCCCGAACACCGAGCAGCATCTGAAACTCGTATTGCTCGTGTGTCCGGCCGTGCCGCTCGATGAGTTCGATTGAGCGCTCGACGAGCCAGTCGTCGTGTGTAGCGATACCGACGTAAGCTCCACGGGCGAACATGCCATCGAGGATTTCGACGAAGTTCTTGCGAATCAACCGGTCTTCCGTATGCGCGACCGATTCGGGCTCGAGGTAGATGCCCTTGCACAGGCGGAAGTTGGCTTCGGGGCCCGCATGCGCCTCGGCATCCGCCAGCGTGCGACGAAGCCTCGACTGAAGAACCACGCCGACCCGGTCGTTGCCGAACTCGTTGCGCAGGCTGCGGTAGATCGCAAGTGTCTTGTCGGTGCACTCGGAATCCTCCATGTCGATCCGCACGAAGTTTTCACCGGCCTCGGCCTGCCGGGTCAGCCGGCGCATGTTCTCCAGGCACTGGTCGCCGCCGAGCAGCAGTCCGAGCGCGGTGAGCTTGACCGAGACGTTGGCCTCCCGGATGCCCTCGGAATCGATCTTCCTGATCAGTGCGATGTAGGTCTCGGTGTTGGCGGTCGCCTCTTCTCCGCGCGAAACGAATTCCCCCAGAATATCGAGCGTCGACATGGCGCCCTGATCGGCCAATCGGCGCACGACGGCGAGCGCTTCCGCCACGGTGGTGCCGGCGATATAGGGCCGGGAGAAATAACGGACCACCGGTTTCGGGACCACCGGCAGGGTCAGGCTAATCGTTCGATCGATCAAACCCATCGGAGGTGACTAGCGTTCCTCGATCAGGCGCACGATTTCACCCTCCTCGGGAAATTGCCCGAGGGCCTTCTTGGAAAAGACCAACGTGTCGTCGACCGTGATTTCGTACACACCCCCGCCCGAGGGGATCATCTCGCAATCGACGTCAAACTTCTCTTTGAGTTCGGCCGCCAGACCGGCGGCGCGCGGTTCGTAGTCTCAAACCTTGCAAAACTCGATCGAGATTTTCATGGGCCACTCCGAAAAAGTCCAGCGGCCATCGTAGCAATTCGCCCCCGCTTTACCAACAGGATCCGGACGCATGATACGATCCGACATTCCATCCAACCCAAGGGCACACGTCATGGTCGAACCGCAATGCCGCTCTACCTGCGCTTGTTGACGGTCTCCGGTTCGCCTGACGAGGTCGCAGCCGCCACGAAGGGCCATATCGAGCAACTCGACCGTTTGCGTGTGGCCGGCCAACTCCACCTCGCCGGCGAGTTCGTCAATGGCGACGGCTTTGTCGAGATCCTCGACGTCGAAGATCGTTTCGAGGCCGAGCGCCTCACCCGCGAAAGCCCGCTCGTCGAACGTGGCCTCACGAGTTGGTTCCTCCGCGAGTGGAAAGAGTCCGGCCACGGACGTTGACAGCCTCCAAGAGCAACGCGACTACTACTGTTTCGTGTCGTCGGCCCGGGATTCGAGCAAGGCGTCGAGGCGGCGGAGTTGTTCGCGGGCGGCAGGGCCGGAGCGAACGGGGTCGATGCGTAGGGCGGTTTCGAATTCTTTGCGAGCTTCGTCGTAGCGGCCCTGTAGGGCGTCAGCGTGACCATGGCCGATGTGGATTCCGCCGTTTTGCGGGTCGAGGCGCTGCGCCTCGGCGAGTGCACCCTCGAACGTGGCGAGGTCGCCGCGGTTGAGGGCGAAGCGCGCGAGGTTGACCCACACGCCGGAGGTCGGTCGCAACTGGAGGGCGCGGCGGGCGCAGGTTTCGGCCTCGGTGGACTGGCCGGCGCGATCGTAGATCTGCATCGCGACGGACCAGGCCTTGCCGTTGGTGGGATCGAGTTGGAGCACCTCGCGGATCGCCGCGATGGCGCCGGCGTGTTCGCCGCGCACGCTGAGCCGGCCGGCCTCGTTGATGCGGTGCCACACCGGCATCATCGCTTTGGGGTCGCGTGTTCCCGGCGGGAGAGCCGCCTGTCCCGTGACGTAGCCCAACGACGTGAGCCGCTCCAACTCATCGCGGGTCAGCTCTTTTTGAATCCCGGCGACTTCGAAAGCGTCGGGCCAATCGGCCAGGCGTGCGGACAACTCCGCGCGTAACCCGCCAGCGTCTTTGCGGTCCTCGTAGAGATTGTCGAGCTCCGCGCGATCGGAGGCGAGGTCGTAGTACTCGGGCTGCGGGGCCTGGATGAACTTGTCGTCGATGCGACGCAGGCCGTAGAGCGGAGCCCAACCGTAGTCGAGCAGCGGGGCCAGGGTTTCCAGGTAGACGGCGCGTCCCGCGACCGGCGCTGCAGTGATGTCGATTCCATCAACAGGCCCTGCGGGTTCGAGCCCGGTCAACGCCGCCAAGGTCGGAACGATGTCGATCGTCGCCGCTAGCCGGTCGCGGACGACGTTCCCGTTAGGGAACAGTCGCGGGTTGGACAGGATCCAAGGCACCCGCATCGTCGAGTCGTAGATTAGGTCGGCGTGCGTAGCCTCATCGTGATCTCCCAAACCCTCACCGTGATCCGAAGTGATCAGGATCAATGTGTCGTCGAGCAACGCAAGGTCGCGGAGCTTGTCAATCAAGCGCGCCAGCTCGTTGTCGACGAACGCGATCTCTCCGTCATAGGGCGCCTCCGAAAAACTCTCGGCGAATGGAGCGGGGGGCTCGTACGGTCCATGCGGATCAAAATAGTGGACCCATACGAAGAACGGGCTCTCGCGCCGGGCGTCCGCGCGAGCCCGTAGCCAATCGGTCACGCGCGCCGTGACCGCGTCGGCCGGTCGTTCGGGATAACTACCGGGGCCGGCGTCGATCGTTGTTTCGAACCGATCGTCGTAATCGGTGAATCCTTGGTTCAACCCATAGCGGCGGTCGAGAACGAACGCGGAAACGAACGCGGCGGTGTCGTACCCGCTCGCCGAAAATCTCTCCGCGAGCGTCGTGGCATCGGGGCTGAGTTTGAATGTGCCGTTGTGCCGCACCCCGTGATTGGGAACGGCGAGGCCGGTGAAGATCGAAGCGTGGGAGGGCAGCGTGATCGGGGAAACGGTCGTCGCCTGTTCGAACAACAGCCCCGACTCGGCCAGCGCGTCGATCGTCGGGGTCCTGGCCCCCGTGTGCCCGTAACAACCGAGCCGGTCGGCACGCAAGGTGTCGATCGTGACGATCAGGACGTTCATCCCGGTTGCCGAGCCTGGTTCCGCGAGACGCCCGTCCGATCCGCACGCGCCGCACGCCGTTACGATCGACAGCCCCAAGAACGCTTTGACGACGGAGGAGTGGAACATCGAGTAGGGATTATACGGCGCTTGCGCCCGCCCGCCCGCGCTTGTTCATTCGCGCATGCGTTGGAGTCGTGCTCGAATTCCTTGCGCCCTGCGCTCGTCACCGAGCGACGACGTCAATTCGAGTGCTCGGCTGCAGGCCGCGCGGGCAACGGCCAGGTCACCCTTCGCCTCGGCGGCGACGCAGACACCGAGATGCGTGGCCGGGTTGTCCGGCGCGAGTTCGACCGCGGCGCGCAGATGCGGAAGCGCGGCCGCGGCCTCGCCCTTCTGGAGCATTGCCTCGCCAACGCCGCGGTGACCCTCCGCATCTTCCGGCGCCGCTCCGACCCACGACCGGAACGCCGCCAGCGCTTCGTCCGGACGCCGCTGGATCAGTCGCGTACGCCCCAACCCCAAGCGTGCGTCACGGTTGTCGGAATCGCGCTCGATGCCCAACGAGTACTGCTTCGCGGCGTCCTCGAGCCGTCCCACGTCGCGCAGTGCGCGCGCGAACGCCACATGGGCCGAGGCGAAGACCGGAGGTGTGGAAGTCGCTCGCGCATACACATTAAGGGCACGCTCGCGTTCCCCGTTCCTCTCCAGCGCGGCTGCAAGTGCCGCCCACCGATCGCTCGTGGGGACGAGTTCGGCGGCTCGCTCGAAGTGCACGACCGCCTCTTCGACCGATCCTCCGCGGTTGGTCAAGAGCGTCGCCAGATTGGAATGGGCAATCGCAGATTTCGGGTTCAACGATACAAGGCGCCGGACGAGTGCCTCGGCCGCTCCCCAGTCCTCTTCCCGGATCAGACCGAGCACGCGCGCGGCGATCCGCAAGTCAATCACGTGGTCCTTCGGGTCGTCGCCTTCGGGGTCGAACAGTGCCACTTCGTCCGTGATCGGCTGGGCCGAATTTGCCGCATACCCCAACGCGCGGAGCTTGGCGCGGGACTCGTCGTCGAGCACGCGAATAGCGTGGTCGGAGTCGGGCGGGCGTGGCGCGTCGAGAATCCAGCTGAACAACTCACTGCGAAGTCTGGCGACGTCTTGCGGACGCTCTTCTGCGAGGTTGACGGTTTCTCCGGGATCCCGCTGGAGATCGTAGAGTTCGGGGGTCGGGGCATGGATATACTTCAGTCCTCCGTGCCTCCAACTGCGAAGCTGCGAATAGCCGTACCCGAATCGGGGATAGAACGATTCGCCGTAAACCGGCGTTGCTGACCCTTCGCGCCGCGACATCCGGGCCAGCAAACTGGTTCCCTGCGCCCGTTCCAGCGGATCCAGGCCGAGAAGGTCGAGCAGGGTCGGCGCGACGTCGATCAAACGCGTATCCCCGGGAACGCGGAGCCCCCCGGGAAGACGCCCCGGAGCGGAGATGATCAACGGGACGCGCAACGTGGAATCGTAAAGGAAAACGGTATGCGTGTCCTCATCATGCTCGCCGAGGCCCTCCCCGTGGTCCGCGGTGACGGCGACCACCGTGTTTTCCGCGAGCCCCAAGCGCTCCAGTGCTTTCAGGATGCGTCCGACCTGCGCGTCGGTGTAGGCGATCTCACCGTCGTACGGATGGGCTCGATTCGTCGACCAATCGCCCGGTGGATCGTAGGGCGCGTGTGGGTCGAAGAAATGAACGAAGAGAAAGAACGGCCGCGCGTCCGCGGAAAACTCCCGCAGCCGCTCAATCGCGGCATCCGCCACGGAGTCCCCACGGCGGCTGGCGGACGTGCGATTCAACACCGTATCGGCGACGGCAGACGTATCCTCGTAGCGATCGAAGCCCTGGTCCAACCCGAACTCACGGTTCAACACGAACGCCGCAACTTCCGCGGCGGTCCGGTATCCGGCCTGCTGAAGCGCCTCGGCCAGGGTGACGTTCGATTCGTGGAGGCGGAACGAGCCGTTGTCTCGCACGCCGTGAACGAACGGGTCGGTCCCCGTCATCAGGCTCGAGTGCGCGGGCAGCGTGATCGGGGCCGGAGAAAAGCAACGCTCGAACACGACGCCCGACTTCGCCAGCCGGTCGAGCGCGGGCGTTTCGGCCGCAGCATACCCGTAGGGACCCAACCGGTCGGCGCGGGTCGTGTCGAGCGAGATCAGCAAGAGGTTGGCCCCCGTCGCTGCCTCCGAAAGCGGCTCGGGGTGCCCCGAACAGGCCAGGATGAGCATCGCTGAAATCACGACAACGGGCAGAAAAGCTCTCATTACTGGTGCATCTTCTCCCTTCAGCGATCCGGCCACAACCGCGGGATGGAGATTCGTTTGACGAATCAGACGAGTTGTCTTAGTATATCTCAGACGCGACGTCTGAATAGGAGTACAAGCGATGGCTCGACCCAAACACGATGTCACCGATGCCGAGCTTGCCGTGCTCAAGGAACTCTGGGCGCTCGGTGCCTCGACCATCCGCGAGTTGACCGATCGCCTGTATCCCGGAGGCGCCACAGCGCATTACGCCACGGTGCAGAAGTTGCTCGAACGGTTGGAGAGCAAGCGCTGCGTCAAGCGCCGCGGCCGCGGACGGGCCAACGAGTACCGCGCGACGGTCCAGGTCGGGGACCTGATCGACCATACCTTGCGCGGTGCCGCGGCTCGGCTGTGCGACGGCTCGCTCGCGCCGCTGCTGACCCATCTCGTCAACGCTACACGACAGGACCCCGAGCAGGTCGAGGAATTGAAACGACTCGTCCAGCGCCTGGACAAGGGTAGCTCGACATGAACGCGCTGTTCGAGTCCGTCGCGTGGAACAGTCTGGCGGCGCTGGCGTTGGCGATCCTCGTCCTCGTGGCGGGCCGCATCTGGAAGCGTCCCGAACTCCTCCACGTGTTGTGGTTGGTCGTGCTGGTCAAACTCGTAACCCCAGGCGTGATCCGGTTCGACGCGCTGCCCGACGTTCGCAAGACCGTGCCCGTAGCTTTCGCAATGCAATCCACGGACGCGCTTCCGCTCGCCGAGCTTCTTGCCGCTTCCCCGGCCGGCCTGGAAGCGCGTCATCTCGTGCGTTGGAGCGAGGCGTCGCTGGCCGTCTGGATCGGCGGGAGTGTGCTCTTCCTGATCCTCGTAGGTCTTCAATGCGTACGCTTTGCGCGCGCGATGCGGGCGGCTTCGCCCGTCGGCCGTGAGATCGGGCAACGAATCACCGAGCTCGCCAGGCGTGTGGGCGTTGCCGCGCCCAAGGCGTTGTTGATCGAGGCCACGGTTTCGCCGATGGTCTGGAGCGGGCCGCGCCGATCCACCCTGATACTCCCATCCGATCTTCTGGACCGCCTCACCGCGGACGAAACGGACACGCTGATTACACACGAACTGGCGCACCTCAAGCGTCGCGATCCGTGGATCCGTTGGGTCGAGCTCGCCGTGACCGCAGCGTTGTGGTGGAACCCGCTGGTGTGGTGGGTCCGCCGGCGCCTTCGGAGTGCCGAAGAGCAAGCCTGCGATCGTCGGGTGCTCGAACTGTTTCCCCGCGCGCAACGTGCCTATGCCGACGGCATCGTCAAGACCGTTGAATTCCTTGCGGGCCACGGCCGCACGCCGCAGTTTGCGACCGGTGCTACCGGGACCCGCCACATCAAAGAGAGGCTGACCATGATCCTGAACCCCTCCCCGAAACGCCGCCTGCGCCATCCCCTCGTCCCGGCGCTGTTGCTGGCCCTGCTGGCCCTCCCGATTGTCCCCGGGTTCGCCGCGCGGGACAACCGAGAAGACGACCGAACGCGCGCCGAACTCCTCGATCTGGACCGCGAGGCGCTCGACCTCCAACAGCGGCTTCAAGATATCCAGGCCGAACGGAGCAAGATCAAAATGCGGCTTGAGGAAACACGCGTCCGCGCCGAGGCGGTCGAAGTGCGCCGGGAAGTCGAGAAACTTCAACGTCACGGCAAGCATGAGGAAGCAGCCCGACTGGAATCCGAGCTCGAGCAAATGGAGCAAGACAGTGCCCTGCACCGGGCACACAGAGCCGAGATGTTGGAGCGCGAGAATGAGATGCGCGGCGCCGAATTCGAGATGCGCGAGGCGAAAATCGCGTTCGAACGCGCGCGCCGGGCCGAAGATCTCTCCGCGGCCGAAGACTACGAGCGGGCGCTCGCCCAGTACAAGCAAAGCCACGCGGATCGCTCCGTGGCCTACGAGGAAGTCAACCGAATGTATGCGCGAGCACGGGTGGAGCAGCGGCAAGTAGAGATCGCCAAGAGGCTCGATGGGATGGCCGGCGAGCACAAGCGCCTGCAGGACGCCAACCGCAACGCCGAGGCCGACAAGCTCGCGATCGCGATGGAAAGGCTTCACGCCGAGTGGGTCGAGGCGGATCGGGAAGAGTTAGAACGCTCGATCGAGATCATGAGGCGAAAGCTGCACGAACTGGAACTCCAGGAGCGGCAGAACGGCGCTAGTCCTTGAAGTTTATTCCCCGCGGTCGAGGATCGCGTAGACCGCGGGGATCAACAACAACGTCAAGGCCGTTGAGGCGGTCAGACCGCCGATCACCGTGAGCGCCATCGGCCGCCGCAGTTCGTTCCCCGCGCCCAACCCGATTGCCATCGGGAGCAGCCCCAACACGGTTGTGGCGGTCGTCATCAGGATCGGCCGAAGCCGCACGCGGCCGGCCTGTTTCAACGCATCGATCTTCGCGGCGCCCCGGCGGCGCAGTTGATTCGTGTAGTCGATCAGGATGATGGCGTTGTTCACGACGATGCCCGCCAGCAAGATCGTACCGATCAGGACCACGATGCTGATCGTGATGTCGAATAGCCACAGCGTTGCTAGCAACCCGATCAGCGCCAGCGGGACGCTAAAGAGAATGACCAACGGGTGCAACAAGGATTCGAACTGGCTGGCCATCACCAGGTAGACCATGAAGACGGCCAGCAGGATCGCGAGTCGCATCGAGCGGAACGAGGTTTCCATTTCCTGACGCTGCCCGCCGATGGTCCAGTCGTAGCCGGGCGGCATCCGGATCGATTCGAGCGCCGCGGCGATCTCCGCGGAAACGGCGCCGAGATCACGCCCGGCGAGGTTGGCGGTCACCACGGCCACACGTTCGCCCTCCGAGCGCCGGATCTCGGCCGGACCCTCGATCTCCTCGACGGTAGCGACGGCGGAGAGCGGGATGGCGGTCTTGCCCAGCTGATGCACGGTCAACTGCAAGAGGTCCTGGACGCTGTTACGGTACTGTTCGGCGGCGCGCACCCGGATATCGATTTGCCGGTCCTCGCGCTGAATCTCGGTGGCGACCGTTCCCTGAAGCTTGGTGCGCACCGTCGCGGCGATGTCGGCGAGCCCGAGTCCCAGTTGCGCCAGGCGTTCCCGGTCGAAGCGGATCTGAAGTTCCGGGTTGCCGCCCTCGGTCGACGCGTCGATATCGGTCAGCCCCTCGATGGTTTCCATGCGCCGCACCAGTTCCGTGGAGAGCCGCTCCAACAGTTTCAGGTTGTAGCCCCGGATTTCGACTTCGATGGGGGTCCGAAAACTAAAATACGAAGGCCGGCTGAATCGATAATCGAGATCTTCCTCAAGGTCGAGCCGCGTGCGTATTTTCCGCATCAGTAGATCTTCCCGTTCGCGTGACAGCGGCGGGGCAACCGTCACGGTGAGCTGAGCAACGTTTTCCCGCGGCTCTCCCGCGACCCCACCCTGTTTGTTGGACGTCCCCGCGATGCCGTACACCGTGACCACGCCGTCGAGCGCTGCGGCGTACCGCTCGATCACCTCGAGTCGTCGCTGCGTGACGTCGAGGTGCGTCCCCGGAGGCAATTCCAGATCGACATAGAACTCGCCCTGCACGAGTTCGGGAACGAGTTCCTTGCCCAGCAGAGGGAACAGCGTCAGGCTGGCGGCCAGCAGCGCGAACGCGGACAGCACCGCGGTCCAGCGCCAGGTCAACACGGTCGCGAGGAGCCTGTCGTAGCCGCGCTCGACGATCGAGAACAGGAAGTGGAACAGATTCAACGGCGGCGCTGTCAGCATGCCGAGCACTCGGGCCATTCCGACGACGACGAACTTGACCGCCTTCGCGATGGCGCTGCCGATCCGCTGGGGGAGACCGGCGAGTCCCGGCGGTCCGGAGCCCGCCTCCACGTTGGCGCCGGACTTGCCGAAACGCCGCGAGGCAAGCATCGGGATCACGGTCAATGCGACGATCAACGAAACGATCAACGAGAACGTCACCGTCAAGGCCTGATCGCCGAATAGCTGTCCGGCCACGCCCTCGACGAACACGATCGGGACGAACACGCAGATCGTGGTCAACGTGCTCGCGATCACCGCGCGCGACACACTCCCGGCTCCCTGTTTCGCGGCGCTCACGTCGTCGAGGCCTTGATCCCGTTTGCGCTGGATCGCTTCCAGCACGACGATTGAATTGTCGACGAGCAACCCGACCCCCAGGGTCAGTCCGCCCAGCGACATGATGTTGAGCGACACGCCGAACATGTACATGAGGAAGAACGTCGCCACGACGGAAATCGGGATGGCGATTCCGATGATCGATGTGGTCTTCCAACTCCCCAGGAACAGGAACAGGACGAGAATAGCCAGGCCTCCGCCCCAAACGGCCGTGCGCAACACCTCGGAGACGGATTGCCGGATGTAGCGGGCTTGATCGGTGATCACGATGAGATGCAGGTTAGGCTCGAGTTTCCGCAGCCGCTCCTCGAGCGGGGCCAGGACGGCGGTCACTCGATCCGAAACCTGAACGGTATTCGTCCCGCCCTCCTTGTAGATCGCCACCTCGACCGACTCGTGGCCGTTGATACGTGAGATTAACTTTCGATCCTTGTGTCCCCGCCGGACGGTGGCGACGTCCTGCAGCCGTACGATGGCGCCGCGGCTCGCATCGATCACGATCGGGAGCATGTCCTCGGGACCGACGAACTCGTTGATCGTTCGTACGAGAAACTCGGTCTGGCCCTCCTTGAGCCGTCCGCCGGTAACGTTGATGTTTTCCTGCGCAAGACGCTCGAGGACACGGTTGGCATCGAGCCCGAGGTTGGCCAACTGCCGCTCGTCGAGTTCGACCTGGATTTCTTCTTCGAGGCCGCCGACGACGACGACCGCAGCGACCCCCTCAACCCGTTCGAGCGCCCGTTTGACCTGCTCCTCGCCGATGAGACGCAGCCGCACCAGGTCGTCCTCGCCGTACAGGCCCAGTCGCACGATCGGGTCGAGCGACGGGTCGAAACGCAGTAGCAGGGGGCGTTCGGCGTCGGCGGGAAGCCGCAGCAGATCCAGTCGCTCGCGCACATCGAGCGCGGCGAGGTCCATGTTGGTGCCCCAGGCGAACTCGAGTGTGACTTCCCCGACACCGGCGCGCGAACTCGAAACGACGCGCACGACGTTGTTGACGACGCCGACCGCGTTTTCGACGGGCCGGGAGATCAAGTTCTCGATTTCCGCCGGAGCCGTCCCCTCGTATATCGTGCGAACGGTCAACGACGGGTAGGTGATGTCCGGGAGCAGGTCCGTCGCCAGGTTCTGGAACGCCACGGTCCCGAAGACGATGGCGGCGACGGCGAAAATAAAAACGCTGACCGGCCGACGGATCGCGAAGTCGATCAATTTCAACGGTCGTTACTCCGAGTGGGTGGCCGCTTCGCGACGACGTGTGATGCGTTCTTCGATCTGTTCGTCGGTCAGCCCCATCGAACGCATCCGCGCCTTGACTTGTTCCAGTTGTTTGTCGGTCAGGTTGGCGAAGTCGGGACGGCCCGCGCGGCTTCTTTTTTCGGACCCGTCGTCGGGACCGGGCGGTCCTGGAGCCGGCGCACCTTGCGGTTGCTGAACCGGCGCACTTGCTCGAACCGAAAGAGAACTCGCCGCAGCGCCACGTGCTGATTCGCTCAACCCGCTGAGGATCTGGAGCGGCGTTCCCTCGGACAGGCCGTCCTGACCCACGACGACGACCTGTTCGCCCTCGCTCACGCCGCGTACGATCTCGACCAGGTCACCCTGGCGGAAACCGAGTTCGACTTCGCGCCGCGACGCCGTGCCGTCGACGGCCACGAAAACCGTGTCGCCGATACTCCCCAGCGACAGCGCCGCCTTTGGAACCACCAGGGCGTCCTCGCGCGTCTCGGTCTCGACGAAGACCCGCGCGAACATCCCGGGACGCAACCGGTCTCCATCACGCAGTTCGAGCGTGACCTTGAACGTTCCGGTTTCCGCCTCGATGATCGGACTGATGCGGAGCACGGTCGCGGCGAAGCGTTCGTCCCGCCAGGCCTCGACCGACAGCCAGGCACGCTGGCCCAGACGTACGCGCGGGAGGTCGCGTTCGGGCATCTGGATCGGGCAGAGCAGCGGATCGAAATCGGACAGCCGGTAAATCGGCGTGTTGACCGAAACCTGTTCCGCACGGTCGACGTAGCGTCGCACGATACGTCCGGAAAAGGGGGCCCGGAGTTCGGTGAACTCGAGTTGGACCTCCGACGCTTTCAGTTGTGCTTTTGCCGCGTCGTACGCCGACGCTGCGCGTTCGTAATCTTCGAGACTGATCAAATCTTCTGCATGAAGCTGCTGGGCACGTTCGTGGGCCTGTCGCATTTCCGTCAGCCCGACGCGCGCGATCTCGGTTTGCACACGCGTTTCCTGGTCATCGAGACGGGCCAGCAGTTGGCCGGCTCGTACGAGGTCGCCCTCCTCGACGTGGAGCGCGACGATCGGAGCGGACACACGGGCGACCAGGTCGACTTCGTTTTCCGCCTCCAGTGTTCCGTTCGTCTCGATGAAAGACGAGATCGTGCGGCGCGAGGCGGCGGTCACTTCGACAGGAACGGCCGCAATCGCCGATGGCGGAGCATGGCCTTCCGGTCCGCCGCCGCGCCCAGCGGGGGTGCTTCCGGCGGGCGTGTTCCCATCGCCGCCGCACGCGGCGGCCACGATCGCCAACAGCAACGCGAGCGAGAGCCGGCCGCCGTTCAAATTCATGCGTTCCTCACCACGCGACGCGCGAACTGCGACGCGTCGTCGATCAACGAGTAGATCGTCGGGATGATCAGCAACGTCAGGAAGGTCGACGTGGTCAATCCACCGATAATCACCAGGCCGATCGGCGCCCACGTGGCGGCGCGGCCTTCAACCGGACCGAACCATTGCGGGAACAAGAACGGTGCCACCATGGGGGTCATTCCGAGCACCGTCGTAATCGCGGTGATCAAGATCGGACGCAGGCGGTGTTGGCCGCCCAAGCGGATCGCTTCGTCGCGCGAGTAGCCCAGCGTTCGAAGGTGGTTGATGTGATCGATCAGGACGATCGCGTTGTTGACCACGATTCCGAGCAACACGATCAGACCGATAATCGTCATCGTTTCCCATGGCTGGCCGGTGAGGTGCATCACGAGAGCGACGCCGATCAACGCGAAAGGCACCGAAAACATGATCGTGAACGGCTGGGTAAAGCTCTCGAACAAGGCGGCCAGCACCATGTAGACCAGCGGGAGAGCGAACAGCAGCGCGTAGAAGCCGCTGTCCTGATCCTGCCGCATGTAGCGATTCCAGCGGCCGAAACTCCACGAGTAGCCCGGGGGCATCGGTAACTCGCTCATGATCGATTCGACCGCCGCCATCGCTCCGTACGAGGCGCGGGCATCGGTTGCCTGGGCGGTGACCTTGACGCGCATCTGGTGGTTTTCACGCTCGATGCTGCGGGGTCCCTCCGCGAAGGTGAAGTCGGCCAGCGCCCCGAGCGGCAGCGGGGCGCCGGCCCCGAACACCGGCACGTTCTTGAGCTGATCGAGGGTTTCGCGGTCTTCCTCGCGGTACTGCATGATCAGGTCGACTTCACGGTCGTCGGTCTTGAAGTGGCTCACCGCCCGGCTCGACAGCGCGTTGGTTACGGTCGAGGCCACGGCTCGGCTGGAGAGCCCGGCCGCCAGCGTTCGTTCGCGCTGAACGACGACGCGCACTTCCAGGTCGCCCGATTCGAGCGAGGTGTCGACGTCGCGGATCATCGGAAGTTGGGCCAGCCGGTCGGCCACCTGCCGACTCATCAACGCGAGTACCGACGCCTCGTCCCCGGCGAGTTCGATTTCGATGCCGGTTGTCCCGTAGTGACCGCGGCCTGACGCCAGACGCAGCGAAACGCCCGCCTTGACCGGCATCAGTTGACGGATTCGGTTCCGCGCCTCGAGCGTCGTGACCGAGCTCTCGTCCTCGTCCTTGAGGTAGATGTTGAACTGCCGCGCGCGGCGGTAACCGGCGCGCGAGCGCCCCGTTCCACGATCGTACGCGTGGGTGATATCGGCGATGTCCAACGCCTCTCGCTGCCCATCCAGGATCCTGTAGACCTCGTCGTAGAGCGCCTCGATCTGTTCCATCGAGTACTGCTTGGGCGTGTCGACCTTGACGATGATCTCGCGTTCGAGTGAGCGAGAACTGTAGGCTCGCTCGATGTTACTCAACAGGTGGAGTGATCCGATGAACATCGCGACGATCGCCGCGACGAAAATCAACCGGTGGCGCAGCGTGAGATCGAGCGTCCGGCCGTAAGCCCGGGACATCGAGGCGAAGAACCGTGAGGGACGCGCCTGCTGGCCGCGAAGGATCAACGCTGCGACCATCGGAACGACCGTCAAGGCCACGACCAGCGACGCCACGATCACGACGCAGATCATCAGGGCGATGTTCTCGAGGTAAAGTTTGAAGCGGCCGCCCGTGGAGAGAAAGATCAACGGCATGAAAACGCACATCGTGGTGGCGGTCGAAGCGATGATCGGTAACGCTACCTCGCTGGCCCCGCGCAGCGCCGCAGTCGCGGCTTCTTCCTGAAGTTCATTGCGGTGCCGGAAGATCGATTCGATCACGACGATCGAATTGTCCACGAGCATCCCCAGCGCCAGCATCAAACCGGCCAGGCTGATCACGTTGAGCGTGATGTCCGAGAGCCCGGCCGCACGCATGAAATAGATCAGGACGAACGTCGTGACCACGGAGATGGGGATCGCGAGTGCGACCAGAAGCGTCGTGCGGATGCGACGCAAGAAAAAGAACACCGCACAAATGGAGAGCAGACCGCCGATCAACCCGGCATCGCGCAGCTGTCCCAGGCCCTTGCGGACGTCCGTCGATGCGTCCCGGAACACACGAATGTCCAGACCCTCGGCGGCGTCCAAAGCCGCAATACTCTTCAGCTCTTGTTTGATGGCGTCGACAACCGACAGGATGTTCGCAGTTGAATTCTTGTTGACCGCGACCGTCAGCGACTCGATGCCGTTCAGGAAGTTGAAGTTGTCTTGCCGGGGGAACGTGTAGGCGACTTCAGCGACGTCGCCGAGCCGCAACCCCATCGTGCCCAGCGGGAGCGCGCGGATCTGTTCGGGCGTCGTGAACTCACCCATCGCGCGCACCAGCAGTTTGCGGCTACCCTCGCGGATCTCCCCCGCAGAAAGGTTGACGTTGTTGTCCCTCAACGCGCTGTTCAGTTGGCGCAAATCGATGCGGTGTGCGCGCAGTCGCGCCGGGTCAAGGTTGATCTGGACCTCGGGAGTCCGTAGTCCGCGCACGTCGACCTGGGCGACGCCCTCGAGTCGTTCCAACCTGCGCCGGACGACACTCTCGGCGAACTCGAACAGCCGTTCGCGTGACCACCTGGCCGAGAGGTCGAAGTTGATCACCGGGATGTCCGACGACTGGAACCGGCGAATCTGGATCTGCTCGATGTCGTCCGGCAATAGATGGCGAACGCGATCGACACGATCCCGCACGTCGACCGCGGCCATCTCCATGTCGGTGCCTGCGAGAAAACTGACGCTGACGCTGCCCCGACCCGACGACGCACTCGCCGACAGCGTGTCGATCCCGTTGATCGTGCCCAGTGAATCCTCGAGCGGGCGGACAATCAGACGTTCGATTTCCTGCGGCGAGGACGCAGGGTAGAGCGCCACGACCGATATATTGTTGGACGAAAACTGCGGCAGGAATTCGAGCGGTAAACGACTGAGACTCAGCGCGCCGAGGACGATCACTCCGACCACAGCCATGCTCATGGTCACCGGACGGTGGACCGCGAAACGAACGAGCGCGTTCGTCTTCGGTTCCCTTGGGTTATTGATTTCCATGCTGGGTCCCGTAGCGCCGCCTTGCCGCGGCGCCCTTTATTCTAGCAGTCCGGTGTCTATAACCTACGGCGCTTTCGCGAGTTCGACTCGCGCCTTGAGCACGAACACGAATCGATTGGCGGAAAACATTTCCTCCGCGCCGACACCCCCCGTCCAACCCGGATCGCGCTGCGAACCGCCCAGCCCGGCCGGGCCCTGCTCGAACGGTGAACGGCTACCCCGGTGGCGGCCCTGCATGGCGAGTTCGTTGGCCATCCCGTCGATCCGGGGGTTCTCGATCACCAGCTTGAACTTGTCGCCGGCGAACAACCCGAGTGCCCACGGATGCGAATCCCCGACGACCAACGGGATCTTGAGTTCGTAGACGAAGGAACCTCGGTGGGAGACCCTGGCCTCGAGTCCCGCCTCACCACCCGCGGAAACCGTGACCCGATCACGTCGACCGGGGAGTTCGAGTTCGATCACATCGGTGGCGGCCGGCGTCCGGTCCACCTCTTCACGCCGCCGTCGGGCGCGCGGATCGGGCCGGCCGGCACCTCTCGGGAAGTGCACGATGAACTCGCCGCTTTTCTTTCCTTCGATCCGCAATCGCAACCCGTCCATCGCGAGTTGGTTCGAGATCTCGGGGTTCTGCGAGTACAGACAAATATAGAGGGTGGATTCGTCGTTGAACATCGCGACGAAGGCATCCACCGAACTGAAATAAATCAGCGCGTCACGCCACTCGTCCAGTTCACCATCGATCACGATCTCGCGGTCGAGCCACTGCGAGACGATCTTGCCCTTGGCTTGGGCGGACGGGGCCGACAGCAGGACGCCGAGGCAGGTCCCCGCGATCCACAAACCCCCGTGCCGTCGACCGTAGCGCATCGCTCAACTCTAGCTGCTGTTCCTTGACCCGCCAAACGGAGACGCGGGTCGGGTTCCTAGGCTTCCTCGGCGACGGCGACGGGTGGGTCGACCCAGCGGCCGTGTTCCTTGATCAGCTCGACGAGCCGTTGATCCGCCTCGGCGGTGGGGACGTCCCTGGCGACCATCTCTTTGCCGACGAACAGAGCGATCTTGTTCTCGCCCCATCCGACATAGCCGAAGTCGGCATCAGCCATCTCGCCGGGCCCGTTGACGATGCAGCCCATCACAGCGATCTTCAGACCCTTGAGGTGTGAGGTGCGTTCCTTGATTCGGGCCGTCGTCTCTTCGAGATCGAACAACGTACGTCCGCACGACGGGCAGGAGATGAATTCCGTCTTGGTGATTCTCACGCGCGCCGCCTGCAGGATCCCGAACATGGTGCGCCGGGCCTCCGTCGCATCGCCGAGCACGACCTGGATCGAATCTCCGATGCCGTCACACAACAACGCGCCGAGCATCGCCGCCGGGTCGAGCAATGGATCGGCGCCGCGCGCGAGCGGCCGGTCGAGAAGCACCAGCGGACAATCGAGACCGGCCTCGTCCAGACGGGCCGCGAGCAAGCGAACCGAGTGAAGGATGGAGCGGTCTTGCCGCGGGGTCAGCGTCAACGCGCAGTGGCCGTTCGCGATCCGCGCCAGCGCGATCGCATGACCGACGGCGTGCTCCGTGTCGTTATCCTCGACCTCGAGAAGGATCGTGGTCGAGGCAGCCGAGGCTGCCTGAAACACCGGCGCCCAGGCGTCTTCGCCGTCGGCCGGGTGGGTCACGACGTGAAGCCGGTGCGCTGCCGCGCACCACCGCTGCAACTCGTCCACGTCGTGTCCGAGCAGTTCAGCGGCATCGACTTGTGCCGACAGCGCGACGTTCGGCGCCACCAACTCTATCGAACGCCGCAAGGCTTCGAGTTCTTCGAGTCGGTCGCCCCGCGCTGTCACGGAGACGATCTCGGCGCGTGTTTCCTGGGGGACGCGTGCGCCGCACTGTGCGTCGAGTTCCCGGCGCAGCCCGGCCGGATCGTCCAGCGAACTCTGCAGGGCGACTTCGACTTTAACGGTTTCCCTGCCACCGATCGCTTGTGTGCCGGCGAGGACCGTGCGCGTCGAGCGTCGTTCGTAGCGATGCGGATCGCGCCGTTCCGAGATGGGTTCGCGTAGGACGATCGGTCCGGGTGCGCCCGTTTCGTGCCACCTGTTGTAGCGCTCTGCGAGCGCGCGCGCGACGGGGATCTCGGCGACCGGATCCTCGGTCAGCGACACGCGGATCGTATCGCCGATTCCTTCGTCCAGCAGTGCGCCGATGCCCAACGCCGACTTGATGCGCCCGTCTTCGCCGTCGCCCGCCTCGGTCACGCCCAGGTGAAACGGGTAGTCCATCGATTCTTCCGCCATCCGTTGCGCGAGCAGGCGATAGACCTGCTGCACCACGACCGGGTTGGACGACTTGATCGAAAGGACCAGGGCGTGGTAGCTCTCCGCCTCGCAGATCCGGACAAATTCCAGCGCGGATTCGACCATCCCCTCGGGCGTGTCCCCGTAGCGGTTCATGATGCGATCCGACAACGACCCGTGGTTGGTTCCGATTCGCATGCTCACACCGAGTTCCTTGGCGCGGCGCACCAACGGCGTGAATACCACAGCGATCCGTTCGAGTTCGATGGCGTATTCCGCGTCGCTGTATTCACGGACGGCGAACTTTTTCTTATCGGCGTAGTTCCCGGGGTTGATCCGGATTTTGTCCACGTACTCGATCGCTTTCATCGCGGCCCGCGGCGTGAAATGGATGTCCGCGACGAGCGGTACGCGAATCCCACGCCGCTTCAATTCGGAGCGGATCGACGGGAGGTTTTCCGCATCCGCGTTGGTCGGCACGGTGAGCCGGACGATCTCGCAACCCGCGTCCACCAGTCGCTCGATCTGCGTCACCGTCGCGGGCGTGTCCTGGGTGGACGGCGTGGTCATCGACTGGACGCGCACGGGGTGGTCGCTGCCGATTTCCACAGCGCCGATCCGGACGGTACGGGCCGGCCGTCGGCGATATGCAAGACCGTCGTAAGTCCAAGCGATCATGAGGCTTCTCCACCGTGAGACCGGCTCGACCCATTCTAGCAGCGTTCCACGGATGGGACCGGCAGGCCGTTCTTCAGGAAACGTGGCACAGCAGCATCTTGGGTTGCAGTTTAGTACAGATGCTCGAATCCCTGGAGGCCCGATGAGTCGCATTCGCCAGTTCTCGCTCGCCGTCGCAACGCTCGGTGCGAGCTACTGTTTTTACGCACTGATCGGATTCCTGCGGATCATCGCCGGCAATCAACTGCCGTGGGAAGGTACCGCGCGTTTCACGCGCGATCATTACCTGGCGGTCGGCGAGGCCTACAGCAAGGGATTCGTCGTCGGGTTCTTCCTGTGTTTCTGCCTGGCCGTGATCGCGTTCGTTATCGGTAGCTGGTACGAGAAGTCCACCAAGACGAGGCGAGCAACGGAAGAAGCGCCTGCACTGCCTTCATAGAAGCCCCGAAGCCAAGCCGATTCCCACGAGGATCAACAGCGATCCGACCCATCGCCGCACCCCATCGAGCGTGACTTTCCGGACCAGGCGGACGCCGATCCAAGCACCGGCAAAAGCCGAAAACATGGCAGCCACCAAGAGCCGCCCAGCGGGCCCCTCCCGGGATCCCGCCACCAGGGGCCCGATGAACACGAGCCCGTAAACCGTGATCCGCGATACGTCGACCATCACCGCGCACCAGATGCCTGTGGCGAGGAACGCTTTCTTGTCGAGCCCGCTCCCGACCAGGAACGCCGAGCGCAGCGCTCCCTGGTGGCCCGAGAGCCCGCCGCAGAAGCCGGAGATCAACCCGCCCCAACCCATCCCGAGTTGGCGAGCGCGGTTCGATCGGCTGCCCGAACCCAACTCGAACCAAGCAAATATCACGATCAGCGATCCGAGCGCGATCTTGAGCAATGAAGGTTCGAACCGTTGCCCCGCCACCGAGTAGCTGCCGATGGCCGGGAGTCCGGACAGGGACTTCAATAACCATGCGCCGCCGAGTGCGCCGACGGCGGCCGGGACGCCGAACGCGGCGACGGTCGCGAAACGCGCGTAGCGACCGATCAACACGAGTTTGAACAGGTTGTTGGCCAGGTGAACGATCGCCGTCGCGGCCACCGCCAGTTCAGCGGGAAAGACCAGGGCAAACGCGGGGAGCAACAGCGTGCCCAGGCCGAATCCCGAGAACAGCGTCAGCGCCGATGCGCCCAACGCAACGAGGCAAACGGCGACCCAGATCAACGCCGGCCCCGCGTACGGATCTCGATCTCCCGCATGCCGCGAGCCGGCCGGTTCGGAGCGAACCGCGAGAACGATCGCGTGGCCGGGTGGTTGGTTTGCACCGGCCGATGGTAACCTCGTTGCATGGCGGACGCCCGACCGTTCGCGACCTTGCCGGCCCGACCGGCGGTCGGCTGTTCGACTCTCGGAGGTGGGAACGATGAAGGGTCGGATTCTCCTTCTTTACGTGGTCGCGTTGTTGGCGATCGGGATCGCCTTCGGCCAGTGGTACGTCTCCGATGGAAAGGCCCGTTCCGCCTATCCGGCACCCGCGAAGGCGGCGGCCGAGTGGAGCCCCGCCGCGGCACCGATCGAACGCGCCGCGCCGGCGCGTAGCCGCCTGAGCACCCTGACCGAGGACGAGCGTCGTGGGATCGAGGTCTTTCGCAAGGCGGCGAATTCGGTCGTCAACATCACGAGTGTGGCGATTCGCCACAACTTCTTTTTTGACGCGACGCGTATCCCCCAGGGTTCGGGTAGCGGGTTCTTCTGGGGTCGGCAGGGGCACGTGGTGACCAACTACCATGTCGTCGAGGGCGCCAACCGGTTCACCGTCACGCTCGCCGACCAAACCGATTGGGAGGCGGAGTTGGTCGGCATCGCCCCCGAAAAGGATCTGGCGGTGTTGAAAGTGATCTCCAGCGCCGGCAAACAGGTCCCGCTGGAAATCGGGCGCTCCGACGATCTGCTCGTGGGTCAACGGGTGCTCGCCGTCGGGAACCCGTTCGGGTTGGACCACACGCTGACCACCGGGGTCGTCAGCGCGCTGGGCCGCGAACTGACGTCGCCGGCCGGCCGTCTGATCCGTGACGTGATCCAGACCGACGCGGCGATCAATCCCGGTAATTCAGGCGGGCCGCTGCTCGATTCGAACGGCCTTCTGATCGGCGTCAACACCGCGATTTACAGCCTCAGCGGCGGTTCCGCCGGGATCGGTTTCGCCATCCCCGTCGACACCGTGGCGCGGCTGGTCCCGCAACTGATCCGCTACGGGCGGCCGGTCGAGCCCGGGATCGGCGGGATGTACTGGCTGGCTGACCGCTACACGCGCAGGTTCGACCTCGAAGGCGTGGTGGTGCAAGATGTGGCGCGCGGAAGCCGGGCCGCGAGCCTCGGTTTTGCGGGTTTGACACGAACGCGGCGTGGCCGCTACGAACTCGGCGATCGCGTGCTGGAGGTCAACGGCCGGAGAGTCCATACGGTCGATCAACTCCGGGACGAGTTCGAACGGGTCGGCGTCGGAGGAGCGGTGGAATTGATCGTCGACCGCGACGGACGTCGCCGCAAGGTCACACTCGAACTGCAACGCGTCGGTTAGTGTTGCCGTTGCGGGAGGAGAAGGCGAATGAAGCTGGCGCACACCATGATCCGGGTCAAGGATCTCGATGCGACGCTGGAGTTCTACACCGGGTTCCTGGGGCTCACGGAAACCCGTCGGCGATCGATCGGCGACGAGGCCATGTTGATCTTCCTGGAGGACGACGCCGGCGCGTACCAGATCGAGTTGACCGTCAACCACGGGAAGCACGAATACGAACTAGGGGACCAGTTCGGACACCTCGCGTTCTTCACCGAGGATCTCGAACAAGTCGTGTCCGACGTCGAATCGCGCGGTTGGTGGTATCGCCGGTCGAAGCCGGACATGAGTTCGAAGTACATCTTCGTCAAGGATCCGAACGGTTATGACATCGAGATCCTCGAACGGCGGCCGGCTTGAGTGCGGCGCCAAACAGGTCGCTCGAGACGTTCGACAACCCCAAACCCGGGCGGGACTACGAAATCCGTGTGGAGTGCCCGGAATTCACCTGCGTCTGCCCGAAGACCGGCCAGCCCGATTTTGCTTTGATCACGATCCACTACGTGCCCGACCGAGTGTGCGTGGAACTCAAGTCCCTCAAGCAGTACCTCGGGTCCTTCCGCGACGAGGGTCACTTTCACGAAGCGGTGACCAACCGGATCCTAGACGACCTCGTCGAGGCCTTGGCGCCCAGACGCATGCGCATCGAGGCCGATTTCAATGTACGGGGCGGGATTCGGACCGTGGTGGTCGCCGAGCACCTACCCTGAGTCCGCCGCAGGGCCGGGTTGACGGCGGCTGGTCTGGGACACATGATGACCCGGTGCTACTATTGAGCGTCACACACGAGTAGGAGGTTTTTCCGCATCGAACAGAATGTTCGCGTCAACGACCAGATTCGCCTGAGTCCGGTCCGTCTCATTGATGCCGAGGGTGAGCAGGTCGGCATCGTCCCCCTAGACCAAGCCAAACAGGTTGCCGCAGAGGCCGGCCTCGATCTCGTCGAGGTGGCCGCCGACGCGCGTCCGATCGTGGTGCGCGTGATGGACTGGGGCAAACACCGCTTCGAGGCCAACAAGAAGGCCAAAGAAGCGCGTAAGAAAGAAACGCGCATCGTCGTTAAACAGGTCAAACTGCGCCCCAACATCAATCTGCACGATCTCGAGACCAAGCTCAAGCACGCCCGCCGTTTCCTGACCGCGGGAGACAAGGTCAAGGTGACGATCATGTTTCGCGGCCGCGATCTGCGCCGACCGGAAAACGGTCGTAAGCTGCTCGACCGCGTGATCGAAATGCTCGCCGACATGGCGAACGTCGAGGCCGCCCCGAGTGCGATCGTGAATCGCGACATGACCATGGTGCTGGGCCCGCGCCGATAAGTCCGGCGCTCCCGGCCATTTATTCCGAAACAGCGCCGTAGTGCTGGTGCACGAACTCGACGCGGTCTCCGCTGCGGATGATCCAGAACAGGTCGTCGTAGTCCGAGTCGTTCAAGTCGGGAACGCTCACGGCGCCCAGCGCGCGCGCCAACACGGGTACCGTGTTGCTGTGCCCGGCGACGACCACGGTTCGTCCGCGGTGCACGTCCAGCAGGCGCCTGGCGAACGCAGCGGCCCACGACTCGACCTCGCCGGAGATTCGATCGGTCACGATGGCGACGTCGATCCGGTCGCTCAACGGTTGGAGCGTCAACCGTGTGCGCTGGAACTGGGTCGCGTAGAGCGCGTCGATCTCGACGTCGGCCAGGACGTGCGCCAGGGCCGCTGCGCGGTCCCGGCCTTCGGGGCTGAGGTTAGGGTCCGGGCCGCCGGCCGTCTTCTCCGCGTGGCGTACGAGGATCAAGAGGGTCGGCGCCCCGGATGCCGGTTGTGTCTCGTCGTCTCCGGAGCGGACCGCCGTCAAGGGTGTGGCCAGCGAGAGGGCGACCGCCAAAAATAGTCGAAGCGGCGAGTTCACGGCGAGCCGGATCATAGCACCTCGCTGCTGACCGCAAACGAGTTAGGATGTCGAGTAGAGAGCATGACGAACGTTCAACGGGGTTGGAGTCCTGCCGTGCCGCGTGATCGAAGACGGGGAGTCGGCCGTGCCGCATGGGCGCTTCTGACGAGTCTCGCGATCTTCGGGTGCAGTCCTGATCGTTCGCCGAGCGTGATTCTCATTTCCGTCGATACCCTGCGCGCTGATCACTTGGGCATCTACGGTTATTCCAGGCCGACCTCGCCGAACCTCGACGCCTTCGCGCGGGACGCCCTGGTATTCGAAAACGCCATCGCTCACGGTTCCGAGACCGTGTCCACCTGCTCCAGCCTCCTGACCGGGTTCCTCCCGCACGAGACGAAGGCCATCGAGTTCCATGCGTTGCCCCTCGAACTCGAAACGCTGGCGGAGATGCTCCAGCAAAACGGCTACATGACCGTGGCCGTCGTCAGCAACTACGTCTTGCGCAGCAAGCAGGGCTTTTCACAGGGGTTTTCGATCTACGACGAAACGATGGCCCAACGCGAACAAGTCAGGCCGATGCCGGAGCGGGTCGCCGAGCCTACCACCGACCGGGCGATCGAGCTTCTGCGGGAGCACAAGGACGATCCGCTGTTCATGTGGATCCACTACCAGGATCCGCATGCGACCTATGCGCCTCCGGAACGCTTTGCCGAGCTGTTTCTCGATCCCGATCGGGAGCCGCGCCTGCTACCGGTGAACCGGCTGATGACGGGACGCGGAAGGATTCCACGGCATCCTGGGTTACGTCAGATGACGGATTCCACTTTTGGTGTTCTCACCGCGACGCGGCCTTCTCTTGCTCCAGCCGCTTCGCCTCCGCGATATGTTTCGCGGCGGACCGGGCGGATCGACCTGACCGGAACCCGCGTGGAGATCGTGCGCCCCGACGGCAGTTCGTTGTGGCGTCGCGCCCGCGTCGCGGCGAGCTACTGCTCGTCCAACGATCCGCGGGTGCTCGTCGGACTCGGCACCGATCCGGCGATCGTGGTGGTGCGCGTCCACTGGCTCGGGGGCGACGTGGAGGAGTGGCGCGACCTGGAGCCGCGACGCTACTGGACGCTGCGTCGTGGAACCAGTCCGGAGAGGACCCCAGCGTGAGCCTTGTGAATGCCTGGACCTCGCAGCTGCTGTTTGTGGCGATGCTGCTCGCCGTCGGCTGTGGCGGTGGCGGCACGGAAGATCCGTCGGACACCGTGTGGCTGGAGCCGGTCGCGTATCCCGACCTGGCCGGGCTGGAGGAGCGCGTACGCGACCAACTCGACAGCGTCCACGCGAACCTCGAGCGGGTGCGCGCCGAATCCGAGGTCACGGAAGCCGCGCTCGGTAGGGCCTATGGCGAGGCCGGGATGGTCTATCAGGCGTACAACCTGCACGACACGGCGGCGAGTTGTTATCGCAACGCCGCGCGCCTCGAGCCCGACGAGTTCCGCTGGCACTACTACCTCGGTCACCTGCACCACGACGAAGGGCAGGAAGACGACGCCCGTGTCAGTCTGAACCGGTCGCTCGCGCTGCGTCCTGGCGACATCCCGGCAACGTTGCTGCTGGCCCGGATCGAGTTCGAGTCGAACCGGCTGGACCGAGCCGAGTCTCTGTACCGGAGCATCCTGGCGGCCGCCGCCGAGAATCCCGGCGCTCTGTTCGGACTCGGCAAGACCGCGGTGGCACGGAAGGACTATGCCGTGGCGGTGGAGCATCTGGAGCACGCCCGGCGGCGCGCGCCGCAGGCGACCGAGATCCATTACCCGCTCAGTCTGGCCTACCGCGGTCTGGGCGACGCGGAGCGCGCGCTCGAGCATCTGGAGCAGCGCGGAGACGTCCCCCCGCCCCAGGACGACCCGTTGCTGGGCGTTCTCGTCGCGCTGGCCGGCGGGATGCGTGTGCACCAATTGCGTGGAACGGCCCTGGCGCAGGAAGGACACTACGCCGAGGCGCTCACCGAGTTCCGTCGCGCGGTCGAGTCCGATCCGGACGAGCCCCTCGTGCGCATCAATCTCGCGCTGACGTGGATCGAGTTCGGTGACTTCTCCGCCGCGCGCCGCGAGTTGAACGCGGCCCTAGCGCTCGCGCCGGACGACGCCTTCGCGCACTACAACCTGGGTACGCTGGAGGCGCAACTCGGTCGCGACGAGCGGGCGGTCGAGCACCTCACGGCAGCGCTGCGCACCGATCCGAACCAGCGCCAGGCACGCGTGAATCTGGCCAACGCCCTGCACCGGCTCGGTCGGCCCGCCGCGGCGCTGCCGCACTACCGCCATGCCGTCGAGAGCGATCCGGGCAACGCCGCGGCGCGGCTCGGCGAGGCGCGCGCCCTGGTCGCCGCCGGGCACCACGCGGAGGCCCGCCGGCGGCTCGAGGAGGCGACCGCAGCCCGGCCGGAGGATCGCGCGTTGCGCCACGCGCTCATACGCGTGCTGGCCGCCTCCCCGGACGCGGCGGTGCGCGACGGACGGCGAGCTTTCGAGTTGGCGCGCTCGCGCGCTACGCCGCAGATGTCGATCGAAGAAGTGGAAATGATGGCAATGGTCGCCGCTGAGAGTCGCATGTTCGCCGACGCGGTACGGCTGCAGCGGCAGGCGGTGGAGAGTGCGCGAAGCGTCGGCCGTTACGATTTGGTCGTGGCGTTGGAGGAAAACTTACAGCTCTACGAACGCCGGGAAGCGTGCCGTAGACCGTGGCGCGACCCCGCAACCGGCGGCGGAGACGCCGACGTGCCCGGGCTGCTGCGCCGCATCGTCGCCGAGGCGGACCCCGACCGGAACCCGTTCCTCAACGACCGCCGGGCCGAACGGCTCGCCGCGAAGGTCGCCGAGGCGGCCGCCGGGAACGCCCGGGACGGCATCGAGTTCGAGCTTGCCCACGAACTGCTCCGCGCCGGCGATACCCGCAAGGCGATCGAATTGCTCGAGTCGCTGATCGCACGACTCGTCGCGCACGGGTCGTCCGCCGACGCCATGCTGGGCGTGCGGGAGGTCCGGGCGCTGGCCTACCTTCGGCTTGGCGAGCAGGAAAATTGCGTGGCGCGCCACGGCCCCGACTCCTGTCTGTTACCGATCCGGCCCGGCGCGGTGCATGTCCGGCCCGACGGCTCGCGGCGGGCCGCCGAACTGTATGCCGAACTTCTGGAGAACGACCCTGGGAACCTCGGTTGGCGCTGGTTGCTCAACCTCGCGCACATGACGCTGGGCGGCTACCCCGACGACGTGCCCGCGCGCTGGCTCATTGCGCCCGAGGCGTTCCGGTCCGAGTACGAACTGCCGCGCTTCGCCAACGTGGCGACGGCCCTGGGGCTCGACGTCAACGGTCTTTCCGGTGGCTCGATCCTGGAGGATTTCGACGGCGACGGGCTGCTCGACGTGATCGTCTCGGCCTGGGGGCTGGACGACTCGATGCACTACTTCCGCAACAATGGTGACGGCACTTTTGCCGAGCGCACCGAAGCGGCCGGCCTGGGCGGCCAGCGCGGCGGACTCAACATCTCCCACGCCGACTACGACAACGACGGTAACCCCGACGTGCTGGTGCTGCGCGGTGGTTGGCTGGCCGCCGACGGCGAGCATCCCAACTCGCTGTTGCGCAACCTCGGCGGAGGTGTCTTCCGCGACGTCACGCGCGAGGCCGGCCTGTTCAGCCTGCACCCGACGCAGGCCGCCGCCTGGGCCGATTACGATCTCGACGGCAACCTCGACCTGTTCGTCGGCAACGAGAACACCCCGGGGAAGTCGCACCCCTCCCAACTCTACCTCAACAACGGCGACGGGACCTTTTCCGACGTCGCCGCCGAGTTGGGTATCCGCGACCTCGGCTTCGTCAAGGCCGCCGCATGGGGCGACTACAACAACGACGGTTGGCCCGATCTGTATCTCTCACGCTACCTGCAACCCAATCTGCTGCTGCGCAACGAGGGTCCCGGCGAGGGAGGCTGGCGCTTCACCGACGTGACGGCGGAAGCCGGGGTCGCCGAACCCAAGTTCAGTTTCCCGACCTGGTTCTTCGATTACGACAACGACGGCTGGCTCGACCTGCTGGTCGCCTCGTTCGCCGACTTCTTCGGCGACTCGCTGGAGCAGGTCGTCGCCGGCTACCTCGGCCGGCCCGCCGAGCAGCACTCCCGGCTCTATCGCAATCGCGGGGACGGCACCTTCGAGGACGTCACGGTCGAGGCGGGCCTCGACGACATGCTGCTGGCGATGGGCGCGAACTTCGGCGATCTGGACAACGACGGCTGGCTCGACTGCTACTTCGGCACGGGTCTGCCCCGGATGAACACCCTGGTGCCGAATCGAATGTACCGCAACGACCGCGGGCTGCGGTTCCAGGACGTGACCACGGCGGGCGGGTTCGGGCATCTGCAAAAAGGTCACGGGATCGCGTTCGGTGACCTGGACAACGACGGAGACCAGGACATCTATGCCGTGATGGGCGGCGCGTTCAGTGGAGACACGTTTCCCAACGCGCTGTTCCTGAACCCGGGTAACGAGAACCACTGGATCACACTGCGCCTGACGGGCCGGCGGGCGAACCGTTCGGCGTTCGGCGCGCGCATCGTGGTCACGGTCGAGGGCGGAACCGGGACGCGGCGCATCCACCGCACCGTCGGAACCGGCGGCAGTTTCGGCTCCTCCAGCCTGCAGCAGGAAATCGGACTCGGCGACGCCCGCGCGATCCGCTCGATCGAGATCCGCTGGCCGACACGGGACGGGTTCGTGCAGCGCATCGGGCCGCTGCCGCTCGACCGCTTCGTTGAGATCGACGAGGGCGCCGAGCC
>SMVB01022117.1_pt1 | contig 34564 bp, 37 predicted proteins | sample 2456461 | NCBI WGS metagenome assembly SMVB01 (sample SAMN11095934, study PRJNA526329) | marine sediment metagenome | biome: Marine sediment; feature: Surficial sediment; material: Deep marine sediment; isolation source: Hadal surficial sediment | place: Pacific Ocean | collected 2014-05 | depth... | reverse complement strand
GTTATGGTGCCGTCTTCTTCCTGTCGCAGCCATTCGTGTTCGCTCGTAAACAGCAGGTCACCTGGCAATTCGGTCATGATTTCTTCTCCCCATAATGGTGGTCTTTGTTTCTTGTCATCTATATTTCGATCGTAGCGGCACCGTTGCGTACAAACGGTGGTTTCACCACCCGCACATCAAACAATTTTCCGCGCATCTCAACCTTCGCTCGTTGGTAATCACCGGCGGGAACACGCGCCATTGCGATCGATCGTTCAAGCGTCGGTGCAAACCCGCCACTGGTAACTTCGCCTTCACCCACGCCGTCGACCAGGACTCGGACATGGTTACGCAACACACCACGCCCCTCGAGCAACAGGCCGCAAAACTTCCGGCGGTCTTTGTTGGCCCGCATGGCAATCAACGCCGTTTTGCCGATGAAGTCTCGATCGTCAGGCTCCCAGGCGATGGTCCAGCCAAGGCCTGACTCCAACGGCGATGTTGTTTCATCCATATCAGTACCGTACAGATTCATGCCCGCTTCCAGACGCAGGGTATCTCGAGCACCCAGTCCACAGGGACGAATACCCGCCGCTACAAATCGTTGCCAGTAGTCTGCGCCCTGCTCGGCAGGCAGCACCACCTCCCAGCCATCTTCGCCGGTATAACCGGTTCGGGCGATAAACAATTCATCGGCCTCAAGTGCCATGAACGGATCCAATGCCAGCGCCGCTTCTCGCCATTGCCTTGGTATGACGGTCGCGGCAAGTTCTCGCGCCTGTGGACCTTGAACCGCAATCATGGCGGTATCAGGGCGCTCATTGACGGCCACGGAGAATTTGCCGGCCTGGTCATTGATCCATGCCAGGTCTTTTTCTCGCGTCGCGGCATTCACAATAACGCGATAGCGAGTTCGCTCGAAGAAATACACGATCAAGTCATCAATGACGCCGCCATCCGGCGTCAACATACAGCTGTACATTGCTTTGCCCGGCACTTTGAGCTTCGCAACGTCATTCGCCAGAAGATAGCGCAGAAATTCGCATGCCTGCGCGCCCTCGACATCGATAACCGTCATGTGCGACACGTCAAATGCACCTGCGTGTTTGCGAACCGAGTGGTGCTCCTCGAGTTGTGAACCGTAATGCAACGGCATATCCCAACCGCCAAAATCGACAATACGCGCACCGGCATCAACGTGTGCATCGTAAAGTGGCGTTTGCTTTCCCATGTTTGTTCCCGGCGGTCAATCTGCATGTACAAAAAAAAGCGACCCGAAACGTCTTCCACGAAAACGTTTCGGGTCGCCCCTCTGTCCAAGTACCTGAGAGATCAGACGATCCAGTGGATCGCATACCCCTTCGGTGGGCCATACGCGGCCTCTCTCCAGAGCTAACCAGAGTACACAGTCCTTTTGCCTGAGCGTTTCCGAGCGAGTTGCGTCTTCGGCGCTCCCTTGGTCCTCCAGGGAGTCTCTTCTGTGCAGCCTTTCGATTAGTGGCAGCGATCATAGCCAACTGGAGGGGATTTTGCACCACTTCGGGTGATAAGCACGGCATACTCTCTGTCAGGCATCCGGGCACCAGTGCCATAAAGCCTGGTCGCATCATTGGGAGAGTTTTATGCATCGCAGCGCGAAAATTTCAGGGTTTTCAGTGGGTATGCTTATTATCCTTGCATCATTTGCCAGCATTGCCGCCGATTCTGCGGCAGACAGGAAAGCGAAGTTGGCTGAACTCGACGCTGCCTGCGAAGTAGCCCGGCTGGAAAAACTCGTTCCCTTGCGAAAACAGTACAGCGAAGATTGTGTGGCTAAAGGTGAGCGCCCTGATCAGGAGTCCTGTGAGCGTTACTACGCGGATTACGGCAATGGGGCGGGTAACCGGCGACTGTTTTATGACCTGCCAGCTTGCGTGACGGCGTTCGAATACTTCAAGTCTGGCGACTGACTATTTCCTGTCAACAGTTGCCAGCCCCTGGTCGTGCGGCAACAATATGCTCATCGGATGCGGAGAAAAAAACTATGTTAGCGCGATCATGCTGTGCAATCTTGATTCTGGCCTTTGTCTGTTCCCTGGCTGCCGCTGCCCCTGCGGACGATTTCGACGCACTTCTGGATGAATCATGGGAGTGGCAACTGGCCCAATACCCGTTGCTGGCATCGCGACTCGGTGACAGGCGCTATAACCGGCAATGGACCGACCTCGGCATCGAGGCATTTGAGCAACGGCATGAAGTCCGCCGCGATTTTCTGCGGCGTCTGCGAATCATAGACTCCTCCGCGCTATCGACCGGCAACCAGCTCAACTACGACCTGATGCGTCGCCAACTCGAAGACGCAATCGACGGTCATGAATTTCGGGCTTACCTGATGCCCATAAGCCAGCGTGGTGGATTGCAGTCGCTGGATACGATCGCCGAGGGCTTGCGTCTCGACACGGTGCAGGACTTTGAGGACTGGATTGCGCGTATCTCATTGATTCCTGATGTCATTGAGAAAACCATGAAACTGCAGGAAGAGGGACGCAAGAAAGGCTATATGCCACCAAAAATCCTGATGGAGCGGATACCTGCCCAAATAGACAAACAACTGGTTGAAAGTGGCACAGACAGCCCGTTTTTCAAGGCATTCGCACAAATGCCGGCAACAATTCCAGTCGAGGAGCAGGATCGATTACGAGAAGCGGTAACGTCTGTCATCGAGGAGTCGCTGGTCCCTGCCTACCGCGATTTCAGTCGCTACATGAACGAGACCTACTTGCCGGCAAGCCGCGACAGCATCGGTGCATCTTCATTGCCAAATGGAGAAGCGTATTACGAATACCGCACCAGACAATTCACGACGACACAAATGACACCGGACGAGATTCACCGCCTGGGGCTCAATGAGGTTGCACGCATTCGGGCAGAAATGCAGCTCGTGATTGACGAGCTTGAATTCGACGGCTCCTTCCAGGAGTTCCTGCACTTTTTGCGCACCGATCCACAATTTTATTTCGATACGCCCGAAGAATTGTTTGATGCCTATCTCGCGATTTGCAAACGCATCGACCCGCAACTCGTTAAACTATTTGGCAAGCTGCCACGCACACCGTACGGTTTGCGATCGATCCCGGACAACATTGCGCCGGACACAACGACGGCGTACTACAGTCGGCCTGCAGCGGACGGCAGCCGCGCTGGGTATTACTACGTAAACCTTTACCGACCGGAAGTGCGACCGAAGTATGAAATGGAAGTGCTATCGGTGCATGAAGCCGTGCCGGGCCATCACCTGCAAATCGCGTTGCAGATGGAACTGCCGGACTTGCCAAACTTTAGGCGCTATACGGGCTTCACCGCATTTACGGAGGGCTGGGGACTCTACAGCGAAAGCCTCGGCGACGAATTGGGTCTCTACAAAGATCCTTACTCCCATTTCGGTGCACTGACTTACGATATGTGGCGCGCTGTGCGCCTCGTTGTTGATACCGGCATGCACTACAAAGGATGGACACGACAACAAGCGATTGATTTTTTCATGGACCATGCCGCGAAAACCGAACTCGATATCATCAATGAAATCGATCGCTACATTGGCTGGCCCGGCCAGGCGCTTGCCTACAAGATTGGCCAGCTTAAAATTATGGAGCTCAAAGCCAAAGCGAAGCAGACATTACGGGACAATTTCGACATACGAGCATTTCACGATGCAATTCTGGGCGGAGGGGCTTTGCCACTCGAAGTGCTGGAAACCCGAATGAATCGGTGGCTTGCCGACCAGCTACGTGCGCTCCTGCCGCCCGCCGTGGAAAACGGTCCGACTTGAGAACAAAATCACCCTCCGCATCAACACCGCGCGACTCAATCAGGTCGCCAACTCAGCAGGTACTCCCTGCGTGCCTGTCTAATGCATGTAGTCGTACTGTTCCGGTACGTTGGGATAGGCGTTCACGAATCCGTCACGATTCGGCATTCTAACTTCCGGCAGTGAGTTCTTGTCGATCACGGTATCGGCCGCGATGATGTCATTCTTGTTCAGAACGAATGCCGTGATCGCATAATATTCTTCGTTTGTTAGCGACATCGGTGCGGTATACGGCATCGATCGGCGAATGTAATTGAAGACGGTGGTTGCGTAGGGCCAGTAGCTACCAACTGTCTTGTCCGGGGCCTCGGTGTCCAGAGTGCCCCTGCCACCAACCAGCTTGTCGGCAAGCGTCCCCTCGCCATCGATGCCATGGCAGGATGCGCAATACATTTCATAAACCGGTTTGCCCTGCGTAGCGGTGCCAGAGCCCTCCGGCAGGTTCTCACCGTCCGGAAATACCGACAGGTAAACAAGTTCGATATCTTCCGCCGTAGCCGGCTCGCTGAACCCGCTATCGGCCAATGCGACAGCTGTGCATAATCCCATCGCTACAGCGACAACGCAGGCTAGTGAATTACGCATAGACATGCTGAACCCCCCCGTCCTCGCCAACGCCCCAGCTGTGTATGCCGTTGAAATGGTATACATTTTTGGTGCCGCGTGCGGCAATGAGATCGGTGCGTGTGGGTTGCACACGCCCAGCTTCGTCGTAAGCCCGGCTTTGCAAAATTGCCGGGCCGCCTTCCCATTCCCAGGGAATGCGAAACCGGGTCAGCATCATCGGCAGCACCGGCCCCTGCAACGCCGCCTCTCCCCATGTCTGGCCACCATCTGCAGAAACTTCGACCCTGGTTATGCGTCCGTTTCCGGTCCAGGCGATACCGGTCACTTCGTACACGCCTTTCTTGGGTAGCGAATTCGCATTCGATGGTCGCGTGATCACCGATTTCACCTCCATGCCGAGCGAGAACTGCAGTGCCTTTCCGTCCGGCATCAAATCAGTGTAGGTCCGCGTCTCAAATCGGCTCATAACCGGTCTGTCCGTCACACGTATTGAACGCACCCACTTCGTGCTGGTGTTGCCTTCGAAGCCAGGGTTAAACAGCCGGATCGGATACCCCTGTCCGGGTCGCAATCGTTCGCCATTTTGGTACAGAGCGATCATTGAATCCTTGAGGGCTTTGTCTATCGGAATACTACGGCTCAGCGAACCGGAATCGCCACCTTCTGCAATCAACCATTTTGCGCCCGGTTTCAGTCCGGCCTCATCGAGCAAAATCGAAAGAGGCACACCGGTCCACTCGCTGCCGGAAACCAATCCATGCGTCAAATCCAGGTGGCTCGCCGTTGGTTTATCCGCCCACAGACGGCTACTGTTTCCTGAACATTCAAGAAAATAATTGTGCGTCTCCGTCGGGTAGTTTGACAGTGCATCGACGCTTAATTTGATTGGCCGTTCAACCATGCCGTGAATTATGAGTTCGTGACGATCGGGATCAATATCGGGAATGCCGTGATGATTGACCTCAAAGTGAAGACCACCCGGCGTTATGGTGCCGTGCATCATGTGGTGCGGCGTCATTGCAGCTATCGAACGTCCGGTCGCTATCTGGCCGGCAGGCGGGACGGTCCAGCGTTTGGTGCGCTCCATCTCGAATCGCGACGGCATACCATAGTCTTCGGTCGTGGCACCGGGCGTCAGCATCCACTCCGGTTGTCCTGTGCTGACCGAGTCCGCAAGACTTGCGCCCGCTGTCGCAGTGCCTGCGGCACCGAGCATCATATTTCTCATGAACAGACGTCGGTCCAACAGTCCGTTTGCTGCTACGCGCGGTAAGTCCCGTGCATCATTCGACATTCTTATCTCCCCCAACAAACTTCGCGATAAGCCATCCTACGCTTTGAGCGTATTGGCGCAATGGGAATAAATGCCTGCGGTTACGACAGGCGCAAGACGGCCATGTGGCATTTCGATGTGCGGGCAATGCGCGTTCTGCGTGTCGATGACGAGTAATGCCGTTTTCTTCGGTTCGATAAGATCGAAGACGGGCTAGAACCGTCGGTCAGTACGCTCAATGTACATATCCATTTCACCGTCTTCGTACATCGGTATGTAAAACGAATCCGGATCACAGGTATAGGGGAAAATTTCGGTTTCTTCTTTACGGACCCATTGTCGTCGCCGGACGGGTGGTCGTTTGTAGTTGTCTGGATCGTACACCGTGATGATAGCTGTCAGGGTGTTGCCATCGTCACTGAGCGAGTATCGCTCTTCGATGCGTGCATTTTCTGATATAAGTTCGCCACGAAAATCACGCACTGTTTTATCCAGCAATCCTGTCTGTATGATCAGTGTGCTGCCCTCCCAACGGCCATTGGAATGACCCATGCGTGATGGTGGCATGAATTCGGTGGGCTCCCGCCCATCCATCCAGACACGCCGCACTTTGGATAAATATTCGTAAATCATCGTGTAGCGATTCTCTGATGCAATGATTTCGAATGGAAAAGAATACGTCGCCAGTGCGGGCAGGCCGATTGATGTGCAGCGCACGTCCGGTTGGTCGTAATAAGGAAGGTAATTCTCCAGCCACTGTTCGCCGGCCGGGGTCAACGCCATGGTGTACTTCCGAAAATCCAACGCCTGGGTTGCGGTCCACATGCCCGAAATGTCGACCGGCCTGGGTTCTTCACTGCTGCTTACTACGGGAGTCTCTCTTCGTGCTTGCCAGGGTCCAGGGGCTTCTTTTTGTGCTGCAGCGCCTTCCTGCACATACATGCCACTGATCACATCGTTTTTGAGAGTGCCTGTAAGCTTGCGATCGAAAACGAATCCACGGACGTCGCGACTGTCAGCGTAAAGGACGATATTATCGCCGTCTATCGCAATCCTGGCCGGCCCGCCTTCCAGATGCGCGCTCCAGCCGCCTTCTGTGCGCTCGAGCTCCAGCAAACCTACCAGTGTGCGTTTCTGATCGGTCAGCGAAACCATCCAGCGGCCTTCAAAATCCGCTTCTGCAGCCAGCGTGGAAAATGAAAAAAGAAACAGGATCGTCGTAAACAGGATGCGGCTACGTTGGATGATCATGTGTATTTTACTCCGGTACGCGGTCAACCAGAACGCTGCCATCTTCCAGCGTGACGGTCATAATCGACAACATCTTTCGTCCATCACGGCCGAGGAATCCGTACATTGATACCGTATCGCCAACTTTGATCGAATTCTTCGTCCATCCCTTTCTCGCCAGCCACACGACGGGGGAACCACGTGCATCCCACGATTCTTCCTCGCCGTTTTCGTTGGTAACGGTAATCAGGTAGCGAACGTGCGGGTTGCGAAACCAGACCTGCGTAATTGTACCCACAAGCGTTGCTGTTTTTTCGGCAGTAAACTCGGCGGTAAACGAGTGGTGGCTGTACACCGGGCGGGCAAGAAATATGCAAAATCCGAACATCAGAATCAGCGCAGCGCCGATACGAGCACGACCTTGATCAGTTAGCTTTGACATCTCACATACCGCTCAGCGGAAAACTGGAATCCACGGATTTTACACGATGCGCGCAACGAGCGTTCAGCCAATCGGATAAACTTGCAGGCTTCGTGCACGACACGAGACGCCTACACCGACCACACTTCCGGAAACCGTTTGTCATCAATCAGTCCCCGCCTCGCGAACGGATACCGCAAACTCGGCGCGTGCGACTTTTGCCCTGACATCAGAACTCGCAGCAGGATCGTGAATCTCGTCAATTCTATCGATACGGCCGGTCAAGCCAATACAATTGGCGATCTGAATATTCAGGCCGGGCCTTGCGTTCATCTCAAGAATAAGTGGCCCATGATGCCGGTCAATAACGATATCGACACCGAGATATCCAAGACCGGTGACTTCGAGACCCCGTGCTGCCGATTGCAAAATGAAATCCCAGTGCGGAATCTGCAGACCAGCAATTAACGCGCCAGTGTCCGGATGTTCGTCGATCACGTCATTCCCGAGAACGCCGTTCAACGTAAGCCCCGTGCTGATATCAACTCCTGCACCTACCGCACCTTTGTGCAGGTTTGCTTTGCCGCCGGAATTACGGGTCGGCAGTCGCACCATCGCCATTATCGGATAGCCGCGATAGACAATAACGCGGATGTCCGGCACACCCTGATAGCTTAACTCGGAAAAAATCGGATCAAACTCTACACAATATTCGATGAGCGCTGTATCCGGGTTGCCGGTGAGGCTGTACTGCCCCCCAACAATGTTGCTGGTATGGTGGCGCAGCTCCGACTCCACCATGATCAGGCCGCTCGCAAGTCGAAAACACTCACGTTTCCTGGCGCTTCTGCCGGTTACGACGACAATCCCGTCACCACCCGCACCATGGGCGGGTTTGATCACAAAGCTGTCACGCTCACCGATAATATCCATCAAATTGCGTACTTCTGATTGATGTCCAATCAGACCGTATAACTCCGGCACAGCCATGCCATCTGCAAGCGCCAGTTCCTTGGTAAGCACTTTGTCGTCGACGCGTGGATACAACCGCCGCGGATTGAATCGCATGATCAGTTGCGAATTGCGTTCGTTCAGTCCCAGCACACCGGCTTCGCGCAGTCTTTTGGCCACTCCAAACACTACTTGTCTACCACCGCATTAAAACGAACAAGTTCCGTCAGGCGATAACCTGTATAGCGACCCATCAGAATCACTGCGGCCAACACGACGAGAAGGAGTTCGGGGAATGTTGTAATTATGTGTTCAAGCCAGTTCATGCCCATCGCAAGGTATGCAACGGCGGCGACCAGCAAACTACCGGTACCAGCACGAATCGCGTCAGCGGCTCCGCGCTCCTCCCAGACCACGGACATACGTTCAATGGTCATTGCAATAATAACCATTGGAAACAATGCCACGGACAAGCCGGTTTCCATGCCCATCTTGTGAGACACGACACTGATTACCAGCATCAGCATCACAACAACAATGAGAACGGCACTCAACCTTGGCACGAGCAGCAACCGTAATCTTTCAAGAAGAAATCGAATGCTCAGCCCCAGCGTAACCAGTAATGAAAAGAGAATGACACCCCATAGCAGTTGAGTTTCGCGGAATGACAAGGCAATCAATACCGGCATGAACGTACCGAAGGCATCGATTCCCACGAAATTCCGCATCAACACCATGATGAGTGCGCCGATCGGAATCATTAGCAGAACTCCATACACCGCCTGTGTATGGATGGGCAGGCTGGACAGCGAAAAATCGACAAGCACCGATTGACGGACTTCCGCTCGCTTCTCAGCAACTGCCATGGAATCGAGGTAATTCTTCTGTACTGCAAAATCAACTTCGACATTTGTGCCTCCTTCAACACGAACGAGGGAGTCATTGCCGCGGAACCAAATGAGGAAATTATCCGGAAGCTTTTCTGCGCCAGTGCTCGGATTGAAATAGCGCCATCGCACACCATCATGAATTTCCAGCCACGGGATCAGGTTTGCGCGGCTGGTCTGATCCTGCAATTCCATACCGCGGATAATGCGTGCCGGAATTCGGGCCATAGCCAGCACCGTCGTCATGATCTGAACAAAATCTGCCGAAGACTTGACCTCCGATAGCAATAACTTGATGCTTGACCCGGGTGACGGACCGTTCACCAACCGCAGCAGCTCTGCCGTGAATGAGGCCGCATCCGCGGAATGCCCTTCAACTTCACTGACGATTACATCGACAGCCGTTTTCATTGGCTCAGCAATGACCGGCGGCAACGGAAAGGGCGGCGTCGTGTCGGACCGGTCCGCGTTACGATCTTCAAAAACTTCGATGCGATAGTAAAGCGTCTGTCGACCCGCTGTTCGCCTGACAGTCCACTGCGCTTCTCGGCCACCACTGACCGAATTGACGGTGAAGCCGTAATTCTTGGATACCGAATACTCTGCCGACATCCCGAACCCCGGTGTTAGCGTTGGTATTTTCAGGCTCGCCTTGATAGGTCCCGGGCCTGCGTCAAAATGGACTGATGTTTCGATAGTCCAGGCGGGTGTCTCCTGATCTCCGGTTAACGGAAATCCCAACGTCTGCCACTTGTAGAAAAATATGGCAGCGCCCACTGCAACGAGCAACGCAGTAAGAAAATATACGTAACGCATCGTCATGGTTGTTGAGGCACCCCCAGCATCAACTACAGCAACGCCCTATCGATTACGTCGCTTTCCCCAATACGGCTGGAGTGACCGATCTGAAAAATTCGGTCTTGCTGCTACCGTAAGTACGGCAAATTATTTCCCGCCACTTGCTTCTTTTTATAGTGACGCAGCGAATGACCGGCATTGTATTTTGCTGGTCGATTCTACACATTAATACCGAGCGCAACCTGCACAGCGAGCCTCTGGACAGGCCCGCTGCGATTGAAAAGACGCATTCCGCTGCCGCGAAGAGCAACGATAGCCTCAGAATCGGAAAGAAAAAGACGATTCAACGCATCAACGAAATGCAGCATTGTTTTGTTCGCACCTTTGCGTTGTCGTTCGTAGTTCCGCAGTGTCGATAAATCCCCCGGATATTCATTGCGTCCTATCGCATCAGACACGGCCAACACCAACGCACTCGCATCGGCAATACCAAGATTTGCGCCCTGACCTGCCAGTGGATGAACCGCATGAGCGGCATCACCGACCAGTGCCATACCGGGCACCACGTACCGATCGGCGTGTTGCGACCGTAACGGGAACGATCCACGCGGCCCCGCGACGGTCAGCTTTCCCAGTAGTTGATCACTCGCCGTAACCAGCGAAGCTGCGAGGTCTTCGTCGCTGGCCGTCGTAGCCCAGGCGGCTTTTTCCGGCGTCGTTGACCAGACTACGGAAACTCGACCGTCCTGCAGTGGCAGAAATGCAAGCGGGCCTTCCGGGAGGAAGCGTTGCCATGCGGTTTTTTCGTGACTGCGTTCAGGAACCAGGTGGGTAACGAACGCTGCCTGCGGGTAGCTCCATGTCGTCACGGAAATGCCCGCATTTTTCCGCACTGACGAAGATGCACCATCAGCGCCTATCAATAAATCGGTCGAGATTGAATTTCCATTTTGCAGGCGAATTTCGGTTATGTGACTCACCGAATGATCCGACAACTGCGCAATGGGTGTGGCGAACTGCACGTCAACGCCGAGTTCATCGAGACGACTCAGCAGCACATGCTGAATCAGGATGTTCTCCACAATGAAGCCAAGCTCCGGTATCGCGAAATCTGCCGCGTCGAAACGGAGTGTGTCCGGCCCTTCAATCGATTCTCGGGAGTCCCATACCCGCATTCTCTGGTATGCGGATGCGCGCAATCCAATGATGGATTCCCAAACGCCGATCTCCTGGAGAACACTCATTGAACCCCGCGATATCGCCGAAACACGCAGGGCAACATCGTTGTGGGGATCAAACGCAGGTTTCTCGCCGGCATCGACGATCGTAATTGCAAGTTGGTCACGAACAGCCGATTGCGCCAGTAATGCCGCAGTAACCAGCCCGACCATGCCGGCGCCAACTATGACAACGTCAAAATTGTTTTTCACTCGAGCGGCACACCGCGCGACAAACGAGGCAATTTTCCGGCCAGACCCATCGTATGTTTGGCAAACAGTCCGCGCACTCCGGGAATCAGGTCGAATCCCAACATGCCAAAATTTCTCAGCGTCCGAACCACTGGCAGCCGACTACCGAACAGTCTCACGATACCGTCGGTGAAGCGCACCAGCTTGGCCTGATCGGCCTGGCGCCAACTTACATAGTTCTCAAGGATGTCTTCCCTGCCCGGATCCACCTGACCATCAATGCGTGCGTCTGAAATGCATTCCGACAGAGCGGCAACATCTCGCAGACCAAGATTGAAACCCTGCGCTGCAACGGGATGCAAACCGTGCGCTGCATTGCCTACGACAACACCGCGTTTTACCGCCAGGCCGTTCGCCTTGCTCAGGCTCAGAGGGTAAGCGGCGCGTGTGCCCACTTTCGAGAACCGTCCAAGTCGCATGCCGAACAATTCCTGGAGCCTTGCCGTGAACATCTCATCATCGAGCGAGAGAATCTGTTCAACATCCCCGGAGGGTACGATCCAAACAAACGCAGTCCGATCATTCTCAACTGGCAACATAGCGAGCGGACCTGTGTCAGTAAATCGTTCGTAAGCCCTGTTTTCGTGTGGCCTTTCGGTCCGTACATTACCGACGACAGCATGTTGGCCGTAGTCAACCTGCGTTGCGCTAATACCGAGCAACTCACGCACGGTGGAGCGTGCGCCGTCTGCAGCAACGAGCAAGCCACACGACAACTTACGTACTGCGCCAGCTTCATCGATACTAACCAATGTCCGCTCATCGTCATTGTGCACGCCAGTGATTCGAGCCGGACACATGACATCCACATTCTTCTGTTGCTCCAATGTCAGCTGCAACACACGACCGAGTACGCGATTGATAACAACGTAACCCAGCGCCTCAACCTTCTGCTCTTTTGCGTCAATGTGTGAAAAACCGAAGCGACCCTTCTCGGACACGTGGATGCTCCGAATTGGCGTGGAGGCCGCTTTGATCTCGCCCCACAAGCCCATCGCCTCAAACATGCGCTGACTGCTGCGAGAAAGCGCAGTGGATCGTTCGTCAAAACTGGGTTGCTCGGGCTCCGCTCGGGCAACCGCTTCAACCATGGCCACGCGAACCCCGAGTGGCGCAAGGGCGAGCGCAAGGCTGGTACCGATCATGCCCCCGCCTGCAATAATAATGTCGTAGTCTGTCGCTTCGCGCACAATATATCCTAGCCCGGACTATTCATGAATCACCGTGATGATTGCTTAGAGGCTTGTTTGCACCCCAAGGGCACTTCCTTCGAGGCGCACACGGTATTTTCCGATCGAGTGGAATACCCAGTGTATTCCCGAATGAGGAAAATTCCGTGTGCGAACAAGGATCAAGCAAGGGCGCGAGTGACTTCATGAATAGTCCGGGCTATGCCGCCATCAGCGCTTCAATATCGTCCGGGTCTTTGACGGCCGTCGCACTGAGAACGTCGGGTCCATTCCTGGAAATAACCACATCGTCTTCGATACGGATGCCGATGTTTCTGAATCGCGCTGGTATCTTGCGAGTTCCGGGAATGTAAATACCTGGCTCAACCGTCATGACCATCCCCGGCTCCAGCAGCCGCCATTCTTCGCCTACTTTGTAATCACCGACGTCATGCACATCAATACCGATCCAGTGACCCGTCCTGTGCATAAAGAATTCTCGATAAGCACCGTCCCGGATTAATTTGGGAATACTTCCATCCAGTATTCCGAGTTTCTTGAGGCCTCGGGTAATGACCTTCACTGCCGCATCGTGCGGGTCGTTCCAGTGATTGCCTGCCTGGGCTTTGTCGATCGCTGCCAGTTGAGCATCGAGGACAATTTCATATACCGCGCGTTGCTCTGCCGAAAATCGGCCATTGACCGGATATGTTCGAGTGATGTCCGAGGCGTAATAATCAAGCTCGCATCCGGCATCGACCAATACCAGGTCGCCATCGACCAGGGGCGCATCGTTGTCCACGTAATGCAGTACACAACCGTTAGAACCGCCGCCAACGATCGGGCTGTAGGAATTGATGGCATTACTGCCGCGAAATACGTGAATGAATTCCGCTTCGAGTTCGTATTCATGCATGCCCGGCTTGACGGTCGACATTGCTCGATTATGTGCAGTGGCGGCCAGTTTCGCGGAGCGGCGCATGGCGGAAATCTCAGCACGACTCTTGTAAAGTCGCATGTCGTGCAGCAAATGGTCGAGCGCGACAAATTCATGTGGCGTGTGGCTACCCATTGATGCGCGCGCGCGCAGGGATTTCACCCACTCTGTTATGCGAATATCGAAATCCGCATAAGCACCCATGGTGTAATAAACACAATTTCTTTCTTCAATGATTCCCGGCAAAATATCGTCGATGTCATCGATGGGAAATGCATCGTCAGCCGCAAAATCGTCGACAGCGCCGTTGGTACCAGCGCGCGATCCGTCCCACTGCTCTCTTTCGTGATCACGTTCACGACAAAAGATAATGAATTCCCCATTGGCCCTGCCGGGTGCCAGCACAGCCACTGATTCCGGTTCCGCGAATCCGGTCAGGTAATGGAAGTCACTGTCCTGCCTGTATCGATAGCCTACATCGCGGCTGCGCATGCGGACAGGCGCGCTCGGCAGAATGGCGACTCCGTCGTTACCGACCATGCGCATGAGTTGCCTGCGGCGTTTTGCAAATTCGTTTTGCTTCATATCTAAACTTCGGTTTGATTTATCCGCTTGCTGTCAAGGTTTGGCGCTAACTTGTTTATGACTGAACCAGCACTTTGAATTCATCAGTGTGTTCGCAGATCACGAAGACCTAGTCCGGGCTAGTGCAGCGCATCCGATACAGCTTCACTCACAGCGCTCTGGCCGCTGGCCGCCCGAAATTCTGCAAGTTCCTCGTACGCCAGTTGCCCAACCACACGAATGAATTCAACCAGTTCTGTATACGCCGCCTCGTTGGTTTCATCATCATCATCCTGGTCAAACGTTGCTCGTGTAATCTCGAGCATGTCCTTGATCAGGCCAGCCAATGGTTCATCGGCGAGTCGCTTCTTCAGTTCCTCGGCATGTTCTCCCGTCACAAGGCCGTGCAAGAATCCCTCGCACCAGTGACCCATTGCTTCTGCTTTGCACGACGTATCCTCGTCATCATCCGGCAAGAGCAGCTCGAACTCCGATTGCCGTTCCACAAGCTGCTGCCACGTACTCTGAAACAGAGTATCCAGCATTGAGGTACATTCCTTCTTGCTATCACTCTCGCCACCCGATCCTTCAAGAACCTGTTCAAGCCATATCACTGCGCCGTCGGTTCCCGCGACAGAAAGGCGACCGCACAGAAGGCCGTGCGCTTGTGCGCTATTCCAGTCAGAATCGCAGGTTTTGAGGACCGCGTTGAGTTCATTATGATCGATTGGACTATTCATGTTGCGGAGTGTGTGGTTATTAGTGCCCGTTTTTCAAGGCTCGCAAGTCAGCGCGGCACGAATGATCCCATGTATTGACGCAACTGACCACGAAAAAGCAGCCTTTCACGATTGATTCTGCGCCCGCCCGCCTCTATATTGGTCACATGGCTGACGATGTAAACGCAAAGTTTGAGCACGAACTTAATCGACTGGAGAAGCGCGTGGATGCGCTCGTGCAGGTCTGCGATCAGCTTCAGGACGAAAATCGGTCCCTGAAGCAACGTCAGGATACGCTGACCACCGAACGCGCCACATTATTGCAAAAGAATGAGCAGGTCCGTGCGCGTGTCGAAGCGATGATCGGCCGACTCAAGGCAATGGAACAGGGTAGCTGAGAACGTCCGGCAATTTGCTGAGCATCCCGACGCAACTAATTAATGTCAAATGCACTGCGCGTTTCGCCTGATCACCTGATCAAGGGGAAGTGCGCAGGAGCATTCGTGATGGAGAATTCGCGATGAGCGAAATGTATGCACACGTAAGTGTTCGGATTCTGGAAAAAGAATACCAGGTATCGTGCCCTGCAGATGAGCGCACTGCCCTGCTGGATTCCGCTGAAATATTGAATGTAAAAATGCGCGAAATTCGCGACAGCGGAAAAGTTGTGGGCCTTGAGCGCGTCGCCGTGATGGCTGCGCTGAATTTGGCTAACGAACTGTTACAAGCCAACGCCAAGGACAAGGTACTGGAAGGCACGCTTGGCAATCGCCTGAAATTGATGTCCGATCAGGTTGAATCGGTACTGGGTAACACTCAGCAACTTGATCTTTAAGGTACAATACGAGACGAATGAGATTGGCGTCTCCTGCAGTGTTCGATGCGGACCCGGAAACCCCTCGACCCTAACTTTTAGTCTCGGGGTCGTGCACTGTTAGCGGCATTTGTGCAGAACCACCCCGGTGGAAAGCCTGTTGCTGCTACGGCTGACCCCACCTGTTGCTCCGGTTCGAGAGCGACGGTCGGTAACGGCACAGGCGGGAGGCGCCTTTATTTCTGAACGATGTCATCAACCGCACTATCGTCACTGATATCTCCGTAGAAAATTTCGGACGTCCTCGTCACCCGACCTCAAAATGTCCAACAAAATAAGCAAATCTGAACTGCGAAGCGCCGGCAAATCAGCACGAAATCTTCTCACGCAGGAAGGTCGCGAACTGGCGTCCGGAAAAATTTGTGCGACGGCCGCTCACACATCCCTTTTTCGAAGCGCAAATTTCATTGCCTGTTACCTGGCAACCAGCGACGAGGTCAATTGCCGGGAGCTGATAAAATGCGCATGGTTCATGAAAAAGCGCGTTTTTGTACCGACTATTCAGAAAAATTCCAAACTGGAATTTGTCGAATTTCTTAGTGACACCAAAACAAGTCCAAACGAATTTAGTCTTCAGGAACCCGTCGACGGAGTCAAAATCGACTCACGCAATCTCGATGTCGTTTTTACTCCTTTAGTGGCATTCGATTCGCAAAAAAACCGAATCGGTATGGGCGGGGGCTATTACGATCGAACTTTTTCATTCCTGCAGGAAGATAGGCTTGCGTTGAAACCAAAACTGATTGGCTTGTCGTTCGATTGTCAGCGTGTCGAAAACATTGTCGCAAGCCCTTGGGATATCCCACTTTTTGACGTGATCACCGAAACCGGCATTGTCGTCTAGTCGGCGAACAGCGACAAACTGCAGCGTCTTTTGTGACCACCATGGAATATCCTGACGTGTCCTGGCGCTCAATGGAAAATGTGCGTATCAAGTACTCCTTTTCTTTCTCAAAAAGAAACTTTTTGCTTTGCTGCGATTAGTCGGCAATTACTTTGGCGAGCAAACCATATGGAAAGTATTTTTAATGTTGGCTTGTTTAATATCACTCCAAACCAGGCAGATTTTCGAATTGCCAAACACGTCACTTTGCTGACTGGCTTTTTTGCTTCTGTTGTATATACTCGACGCCGGGTACCACACGGAGAAAATTATGGCTACCAAGAAGAAGTCTCGTAAGAAAGCGTCTAAACGCAAAGTTGCGTCTAAACGCAAAGTAACGAAGAAAAAAGCTGCGCCGAAGCGTAAAGTCGCCAAGCGCAAGACAAAGAAAAAAGCTGCTAAGAAAAAAGTAGCTAAGAAAAAAACCAAAAAGAAGACCAAGAAAAAAGCCGCCAAGAAAAAGGCGAAAAAGAAGACCGCTAAGCGAAAAGTGAAAAAGAAGGCCAAGAAAACTGCCAAAAAGAAAACTGCGAAAAAGAAGGCGACGAAGAAAAAAGCGAAAAAGAAAACCGCTAAGCGAAAAGTGAAAAGGAAAGCCAAGAAGAAAGCCTCACGGCGTAAGTAGCCGCGGCTGACTGACTGGAAGAACGGTGACTGATACAGCTGATTCCTGATTTTGGATCTGCTGGCCCGGTTTCCGATGGTCTTCTTCCGAAACAAGAAATATGCCCGCGCAAGCGGGCATATTTCGTTTCGGAACAGGCGAAAATTGTGCTGCACTCCATGGCGGAGCCAACCGCGATCAGATAAGCTCTCGCGCGTCTAAAATGTTTTGTTCAGTTGCCGCGGCTGGAAAATATCCGGGCGCGGCCTTACCGGGACCCTGTGAATATTATGGACCAGTCCGCTCAAAAACTTAACGCTGCCAAAGCCTCGTTGGAATATATCCAGGACGGATTTGTTCTTGGCGTTGGCACAGGATCGACCGTCAATTTTCTAGTCGATCTCCTACCTGACATTCGCAACAAAATCGACAAAATCGTTTCCAGCTCGACTGAAACAACGGCGAGACTTGAAGGCCACGGCTTTGAAGTTTCTACGCTCAATATTGCAGGTGACCTGGACCTGTATATCGATGGTGCCGACGAGGCGACGAAACACATGCACCTTATCAAAGGCGGCGGTGGCGCCCTGACCCGCGAAAAGGTTCTTGCTGGTGCCGCAAGGAAATTTGTTTGCATCATTGATGAATCCAAGCTGGTTGGCATGCTCGGAACATTTCCACTCCCCATCGAAGTCCTGCCGATGGCGCAGGGATTTGTTGCGAGAAAGCTGGTAAAAATGCGCGGCCAGCCTATTTGGCGCGAGAATTTCGTCACAGATAACGGCAATCACATTCTGGACGTACACAATCTGATGATAGGTAATCCTCTGGAACTGGAAGGCCGGATCAACCAGATTCCTGGTGTAATTTCTGTTGGCATCTTTGCAGGACGTCCAGCGGATGTACTGCTTATTGCCAGTAACGATGGCGTGAGGACGATGGGGCTTTAGGCCTTGTCCCGCTGACCCATGTGATCCACAAATCTGGGTCATTGACTTCTGCTTCGTCCTCCTGAACTAACAATCCAGACGAGGCGTAACTCTTCTCCGTATGGGCCTCCGCGGTGATACAAACCCTCGATGACTTTCACCAGGTGCTTCAGCCAAAACTCTTCCAGATTATCCAGAAGCCGCACTATTGATGGGCGCTCGAACTTCTGTGACAAAATATCCAGGGCACGGACACAACTATCGATTCGCGTGCTCCGCTACGATGGCCCGCATTGAATCTGACAACTGCTGTTCACTCGCCCGTTGCCAAAACTCACCGGCAAGACCACGTGCTTCGTCCCAGACCACAAGCGTGTTTACGGCAGCATGCGGTTCACTGATCACATCGTGCCTGAGATTTCCGCTTGCGGGTGGCGCGTACGCCATTGGCAGTTGGTCAAACGCCGGCGCAACTGAGTACCCGCCCTCTGCCGGAAATAGTGCGACGTTTTGTTGGTGGCGATCAGTGTTTGCGATTAGCGCCCCATAGGCATCGAGCAGCGCTATACGCTGCAGGCTCTCGTTGCTCAGTTCTGGAAAGTCATTCGCAGTGTGGGTTTCGTGCTGTAGATTTTGGAAACGATCAAAGGACTCCCGGCCGACCACCAAGTTGCCCAGCAAGTCCTCTCCACGACGACTAAGCGCTATGAGAATGTGATTGTCGGACCAGTTGGTAACATCCTCTGGCAGACCCAAGTCACCATGGTGTCGGACATAGGAACGACCAAGGAAGCCTCTGGGGGCTATATCATGCATCTCCGGTGGCAGTCCATCGATGATAGTCTCATCAGGAAGCCAAACCGACCGTGTTGCCAGTACCATCCAGGTGCATCTCCGATTCCGTGGGCATCACATAACCCTTAAGCCACTGAAATCCAGCAGAATCCACGTCACACAGCGGATCCCACCTTCATAAGGAGCTGGGAGACATCCGCGGTAATGGTGGATGCCGCGCTGATGAGAAATGTGGGAGCATCAACCAAAAAACCAGCCCGACAACGGTGTTATCGGAATATCTTTCAGTTTATGAAAGCAGTTATTTAGGCAGAATGTTTGGCTGGGGGACAAGGATTCGAACCTTGATTGGCGGAGTCAGAGTCCGCAGTCCTACCATTAGACGATCCCCCAAATCCGCCTGCAACAACAACGTTGCGCGCACATTTTTCCACGCGGGCTTACCGTTAGTGATGACCTGAATACCTGGTACCACCATACACCATGGCGTTCCAGGCACCCTTGCCAACTAATCGCGATTGAAGAGTGCGTGGACTGGCCTTTACCAATGATCCAGCAGGAGGTGCCACAATAATCAATAGCAGCCGATCGCGATCACAAAGCTTCCGGACAGACCAACCAACAGCCTGTCTGCACCTAGCGTTTCGAGTATTGCGTAGCGCGTCGTGCCTTGTGCAGTCCGACTTTCTTTCGCTCTACTTCGCGTGAATCACGAGTGACGAATCCGGCTTTACGCAATGCCGGTCGCAGCGACTCGTCGAAATTCATCAGCGCTCTGGTCAAGCCGTGTCGAATCGCACCAGCTTGCCCGGTCGTGCCGCCACCCTTAACCGTGACGTTAAGGTCAAACTTGTCCGTCATTTCCATCAATTCCAATGGCTGCCTGACAATCATGCGCGCGGTCTGGCGACCGAAAAACTGGTCGATTGGGCGTTTATTGATCGTTATCGCACCACTTCCAGCTTTCATAAAAACGCGCGCCGTGGAGGATTTGCGGCGGCCGGTCCCGTAATATTGTGTATCACTCATTTGTCTAAAGTCCTAGTCCTGAGCCGCTGGCGATCAGGTGGTTATTTCAAGAGGAATGGGTTGCTGAGCCTCATGGGGATGCTCAGGACCGGCGAATACGCGCAATTTGGAAAACATCTTTCGGCCGAGAGGATTGCGCGGCATCATGCCTTTTACTGCATATTGCAATGCACGTTCCGGCGTATCTTCCATCAACTTCTCAAGCGACATCGATTTCAGGTTGCCGATGTAACCGGTATAGCGGTAATACATCTTGTCCTTGAGTTTGTTACCGGTAACGCGAATCTTCTCAGCATTAACAACGACGATGTAATCACCCGTATCAACGTGAGGTGTGTATTCAGGCTTATGCTTGCCGCGCAAGCGCCTGGCAATCTCGGTTGCCAGCCGGCCAAGGGTCTTGCCAGTCGCATCGACCACGAACCAGTCGCGGGTCACTTCTTCTGGCTTGGCAGAAAAGGTCTTCATTGATCATTTATCCAGTTGGGAACAGTTACGAGCGCCACCGTCGGTGGCGACCCTGACACCATGTCTGCGAGCAAATACCGCCCGTTCCGCCATAGCGAAAGGCGCGAAAGTTTAATCGACAGACGGCCTGATTGCAAACCGGATGGCGACTTTGTTGGAAATCAGTCATCCAGGACATTTTGAGGAAAGTCGGGTCAATTCAACAAGTTGCAGCTGCAGCCTCGATTTCGGCGGCAATCGCGGCCGCCAATCCCGGGTCTAAAAGCCGTATTCCAGCGATAGTGCCGTAAACGTATCGGTTTTTTCGGTCCCGGGCGGCACATCACTGTTGTTCTTGACGGTATACGAAGCAACCAGTGCCAGGCTGCCAATCAATTGGGCTCGCACTGCAGAAATGGACTGCATATAGGTATTGACGTCGCCGGACTCGACCACGAAAACCTGTGTGAAATCAGCTGTTTCACTAAATGTCCACTTATAGTCGAGGCCGCCACGAAAAATCAGGTCATTTTCGGACCTGCCATCCTGTAATTCCGACTGGCGGGCACCTGCTCCGACTTCGACACTCAAGGTATGTGCGCCGGAATCAATAAGGCGGCGACCGTATCCCGCGGTCTGCGACATCTGCGTGTTGTAAGCGCTGAAGCGATCTTTGCGCCAATTGGCGCGCCCGAACATGAAATTGTACTCGGAGAAGTTGTATTCGGTTTTCCAGCCCAATTCGTAGAGTTCCGCAGTTGTCTGCTCGGACTCACTGGAATTGATCGCCAGAAAATTCAATAGGTGCGCCCACTTTCCGCTCGTGTAGGCCACCTCAAAACCCGAGTTCAAACTGGAGTTCTCAGTATTGCCGCTGGTGGCGAGGTAGCCCAGATTTGCTTTTCCAGACCAGGGGCTGGTCTCCTCATTCGCAGCCTCTTCCTGCGCGAGCACAGGCCCGACCAGGACGACACCGAGGAATAACCATACCAATTTCGAAAACAATGCAGCACTCCTTCTTCGAGCAGGGCTTTGGCCGGGAAAAGAACCGTAGGTGGTTGCCCGGCGGTCGCGGAGTATACGTCCGTGATGAGGCCAATTGGGAGCCTGAAGTTAATATTTTTCTGGCAACCTGTTGGACACTTTCCCAGTTCTCTTTCCTGACCGCCGGCTTTCTATATAATGCTGCCAATGAATTCTCGAGAATTAGGCCCGCTTGACCGCCTGTTATCAGGAATCGACGCTGGTCTTCGTACCATCGCGGCGCCCGGTACGCGGCATATCCGGCCGAATCCGGCCGAGGATATTCCAGATTCAGCACTCTCCAGAGCGGAAAAAGCTCACGCCGCCGGACTGATGCGCGTCAATCACGCCGGTGAGGTCGCCGCCCAGGGGCTCTATCAGGGTCATGCCAGTGTGGCGCGCAACAAATCGACCGAAACACAAATGCTCAAGGCAGCCGAGGAAGAGCTCGATCATCTTGGCTGGTGTGAACAGCGTCTCGATGAACTGGGTGAAGGACCAAGCAGACTCCGCCCAATCTGGTACGCCGGCGCATTTGCGATCGGCGCAGTAAGTGGCATCCTGGGTGACCGCTGGTCGCTTGGATTTATTGAGGAAACCGAGCGCCAGGTCGCGGAACATCTAAATGGGCACTTGCAGAAGTTACCTGAGACAGATGCAAGAAGCCGCGCTATTGTAGAGACGATGTGCGCGGAGGAAGAAGTGCATGGCGCCAACGCGAAACTTGCAGGAGCTGCTGAATTGCCATTACCGATTCGTGCCCTGATGCGGCTGGCGGCAAAAGTCATGACCAGCGCAGCTTATCGTTTTTGATCAGTGCCAGCTCTTGTGAATAATCCCGAAAATTCGATTTTTTGTCATTTTTCATTAAAAATTACGTACTTAGCTTGCTCTTATTAGCGGACTGTATTAAAAGATGAAGCGCACTGGCGCCGAGGACTCATAAATGCAAACAACAGCGAAGACTTTAAGTGATGTACCAGCAATTAACCGCTTCCTGAGCTACTGCCGGGTACGTACTGTCCCCTCCAAAACGGTGATGATTCATGCTGGCGATTTGCCAGATGTTCTCTATTACATCGTCGATGGATCCGTCGAAGTCATGATTGAAGACGAAGACGGCAATGAAATGGTCCTCGCATACCTCAACAAGGGGCAATTCTTCGGCGAAATGGGGCTGTTCTACGAACAACCGACTCGCAGCGCCTGGGTTCGAACACGAATCGAATGCGAAATAGCAGAAATGACCTATCCGCGATTCCGTCAAATCGCGAGCGAGAGCCCGGGACTCGTCTTCGAACTCGCGACCCAGCTGGCTACCCGCCTGGACCGCACAAACCGAAAGCTCGGCGACCTGGCCTTTGTCGATGTCACCGGCCGCGTTGCGCACGCCATCATGGATCTGTGCAATGAGCCGGATGCGATGACCCATCCCGATGGCATGCAGATCAAAGTAAGCCGTCAGGAACTCAGTCGACTCGTTGGCTGTTCAAGGGAAATGGCCGGGCGCGTTCTTAAGGTTCTTGAAGAACAAGGCCTGGTAACCGCAAGCGGCAAGACAATCGTCGTTTTCGGCGCGAGACCCAATCGCAATTTCTGAGCCCGGTGTTCAGGTCGATTTCGCAATCTCGACTCTCATGGCGGAAATTGTAGCGGCGTAATCGTCACTGCCAAATATCGCCGATCCGGCGACAAACGTGTCAGCTCCTGCGGCAGCAATAAGACCGATATTGTCCGTTTTGACGCCGCCATCGATCTCCAGTCGAATATCGCGACCACTGGCATCGATAATTTCTCTCGCCTCCCTGATCTTTTTGAGTGAAGAATCAATAAATTTCTGCCCGCCAAAGCCAGGATTGACGGACATGATCAGGACCATGTCCAGGTCTTCGATAACGTGCTCAAGCCAGGTGAGTGGCGTCGCCGGATTGAATACCAGGCCCGCCTTGCAGCCCAGATCCCGAATCAGACCAAGCGTCCTGTGCACGTGCCGGCTGGCTTCGGGGTGAAACGTAATGTAATCGGCGCCTGCCTTGGCAAAATCCGGAATTAGACGGTCCACAGGCTCAACCATCAGGTGCACATCGATGGGCGCTGTAATGCCGTGATTTCGAAGCGCCTCGCAGACCAGCGGACCAATGGTCAGATTTGGCACGAAATGGTTGTCCATGACATCAAAGTGCACAACATCCGCGCCAGCCGCCAGGACGGCGCTAACGTCGTCACCTAATCGAGCAAAATTGGCCGAGAGTATTGAGGGAGCAATTAAGTTTTCCACTGTGACTTCCAGGACCAGGACATGCTGGACTTTAGCGAATCAGACTCGAATTTGCAGCTATTACCGGATCGATCGCCGTGCCTTGAGCATTTCGTACGCGCCACGAATGTCGCGCGTACTTTTTTCCGCTGCCGCAATTTCCGCTGGCATTGGATTGGACCCGGCAATTTTGTCCGGATGATTCTTGTTCATCAAGCGCCGGTACGCTGTCTTGATTTCCACGTTTGTGGACGATCTGTTTACGCCCAGGGTTAGGTAAGCCTGGCTTACGCGCGCCGCGTCCACGTCGCCTGCAGGCGATTTTCGAAATCCACGCTGGGCACGCAACATTGCCTCCAGTTGAGCCAGTTCGACGCGTCCGATACCAAGTTCTTTACTGATTGTCCACAGAAGTGAGCGCTCGCTGCGATGCAGTGAGGCCTTGGACAACGATACCTCCATCAGGAACCGAACCATCAAGCCGCGCAATTCCGGCTTTCTGACGGTCTCACGTCGAAGTTGCCGCACCGTTGCCAGCAGCGGAAATGTCTTTACCTTGCCCTCCTCAAACCATCCCATCGCATTGCGAATTTGCGCCGAACTCATACCCAAACGGTGCATTAATGCACGCGCCGCACGAATTTCGTCTTCGCTGACACGACCGTCTGACTTGGCGACACATCCCATGACCTGAAATAGCGCCTTAACGAAATAATCGGGAAGATGCTGTAAGCCTCCGCTTTCCCCTCCTGACCCCGACGCCCTGAAGCGCTCGGCAAAGCCACGGTCGAATTGATGGCCCAGAAACAGGCCCAAAATCGCCAACCAGGGACTGCGCGCGGCCAATCCGCCAACCACACCGACAACTTTCCCCCAAAATTGCATGGATTAGTCCGGCGCTCTCATAAATACGGGACATCGATCTTGCTGCAGAATCATTTGCCAATGCTATCTTCTTCGGCCAAGGATTGCTTGCGGCGGGAGGAACTTGCGGCGATGATCTGATACTTCTCCTGATGATCATCGCTGGCAATCAAGCGGAAAGCGGAAGCAAAAATCAATACTACCGACGCTCTGTACGAGTCCAACATCCCCTCCTTGACGAGATTGGCTCGCGGCAAGGTGCGCGACATTTACAGTATTGATGATGATCACCTGTTAATTGTCACGACTGACAGGCTGTCAGCTTATGACGTAATTTTGCCCGACCCGGTTCCAGGCAAAGGCGAAGTCCTGACCGGCATCTCCAATTTCTGGTTCGAGATGATGGAGCCGTTAATTCCGAATCATCTGACCGGGCGCAACATCAGCTCGGTAATTGCTGACGCAGAGCTGGCTGAATCACTCCAGTCACGTTCGATCATCGTGAAACGTTTGCGGCCATTGCCAATCGAGGCCGTCGTTCGTGGTTACCTGATCGGGTCCGGATGGCGCGACTACCAGAAGACGGGAATGGTCTGCCGGATTTCGCTGCCGCCAGGCATCGAACAGGCCGGCAAACTGCCTGAAAATCTATTCACACCGGCGACCAAAGCGGACACAGGTGATCATGATGAAAATATCAGCTTTGCCCGAACATGTGATCTGATTGGCCAGGAGCTCGCAGAAAAAGTTCGCGAAGTCTCCATCGCCATTTATGAACGTGCAGCATCCCATGCGCTCGATCGAGGCATCATCATCGCCGATACAAAATTCGAGTTTGGCCTGGACAACGACGATCGATTATTCGTTATCGACGAAATGCTCACACCTGATTCCTCCCGATTCTGGCCGACAAGCGCGTACCGGACCGGCATCAGTCCACCCAGTTTTGATAAACAGATTGTGCGCGATTACCTGGACACGCTCGACTGGGGAAAAACCGCCCCTGGACCGAAAATACCCACCAACATACTTGCGCAAACGGTCGAAAAGTACCGTGAAGTATTCTCTTTGATGACAGGACCCGCACAGGCGATTCAGACGATGAACACAGTGCAAAAATGAACGGGCGTAACAGCCAAAATCTGCCGAAGAGGGCATCGCGTGTGCTGTATTAGAATGCTAGGCTTGTCGCGTACCAACTGAGCCGCTATGACGACAAGACCCACAAAACTGATTGAAAAACTGGTCTGGCAAGATGGCCTTTATGGCACGGGCCTGATCGGCCGGATCATATCCACGGCCCTGCGCTACCTCTACGCCGTCATACGTGACTTGATGTCCGGGCAATTGACGATGCGCGCCATGAGCCTCGTGTACACGACGCTGTTGTCAGTCGTGCCATTACTTGCGTTCAGCTTCGCCCTCCTTAAGGGATTTGGCGTATTCAAGCAGCTCGAGCCATTTCTCGCTGATCTTCTGTCCCCTCTCGGCGAACAGGGCGAAGAAATTACCGCCCAAATTCTGGGACTCGTCGACAACGTGCAAGGATCAGTGCTGGGCGGGATTGGACTCGCCTTTTTTGTTTACACAGCAATCTCAGCCGTACAAAAAATCGAAGAGAGCTTTAATTACGTCTGGTACGTACCGAAACCACGCAGTTTCGCTCGCCGCTTTTCCGAATACCTCATCGTGCTTTTGGTTGGCCCCCTGGTCATGGTTACTGCGATCGGAATAATCACAACCATTCAAAGCAATGCTGCCGTCCAGTATTTAATCAACAACGATCAGCTTGGATCCGCTGTCCTGCTCGCCGGCAAGATGGTGCCCTACCTGCTCATTTCGGGCGTCTTTACGTTCCTGTACATGTTCATGCCGAACACCAAAGTCAACCTGAAGTCCGCGCTGGTTGGCGGTGTGGCTGGTGGCTTCATGTGGGCCACGATGGGTGCGATGTTCACAGCATTTATTCTGTACTCGACTCGCACATTGCAGATCTATGCCGGCTTTGCCGTAGCGATAACTACACTGGTCTGGCTATATCTGAACTGGCTCATTCTTCTTATCGGTGCTCAGGTCGCTTTCTATCACCAGCGCCCTGCATTCCTGCGAATCGGGCGGCGCGAGCCAAGACTCTCGAATTCGCTCCGTGAACGCCTGGCGCTGAATATCATGTATCTGGTTGGCCAGGCCTTTCGAAAATCGCACGGTGACGTTACGCTCTCCCAAATCGGTCAACAACTTAGAATTTCATCAATTGCGCTCAGTCAGATCGTAAACGCCATGGAATCCGCCGGACTCCTGATAACGACGGACAAAGAAACCCTGCTGCCCGGCAGGGAAATGTCACGCATTTTTCTAAGCGACGTTATGGCTGTGGTCAGGACGGCGGGAGAGACGGGCTCCGATGAACCGCCACGCTGGACAGATGGCATCAACAGCATCGGTGGTGAGTTGGATAACGCCGTGTCTGGTGTCATCGGAAATCGCTCATTGGCAGATCTGCTCGACGACCTGGCCGAAGATTGATTCAGGCACCGGCTATCGTCATTTCGTCCACGAGAACAGACCCGCAGCGTATTCCGCCACGCATGTCCTGGTCGTTGCCCACCGCCGATATACGCTTGTAAAGGTCCCGCAGGTTGCCGGCGATAGTCACCTCTTCAACCGGGTAGGCGATCTCGCCGTTTTCAATCCAGTAACCGACGGCGCCACGCGAGTAGTCACCCGTAACCCCGTTGACACCCTGGCCGATCAGTTCTTGCACGAGCAAGCCACGTTTCATGTTGGCAATGATCTCGTCCCGACCCGACACGTTCCCAGGCACCACGAGATTATGGATTCCGCCTGCATTGCCGGTCGTCTGCAACCCAAGTCGTCGTGCAGAATACGAACCCATAACGTAACCCTGCAGAACGCCGTCAATGACAATGTCGCGATTGCTGGTCGCCACCCCTTCTGCGTCGAAAGCAGCGCTCGCCATGGCCTTGGGGATGTGGGGCCGCTCATTCAGTTGAATAAATTCCGGAAATATCTTTTCCCCTGCAGCGCCGAGAAGAAATGATGCGTTTCGATACTGCGCACCGCCAGCAATTGCACCTATTGCGTGGCCGATAAATCCACGCGCTATTTCCGGCGCAAACAAGACCGGTGCTTTGGTCGTGTCTATTTTTCTTGCCCCCAGACGACTCACCGTGCGGCGAGCTGCCATTGCGCCAATATCATTGACCGACTCCAGGAGCGCAGGATCACGCGCCGTGCTGTACCAGTAGTCTCGCTGCATGCCAGCATCATGCTCTCCGATAACAATACAACTGATACTGTGACTGGTTTTCGCGAGGCTTCGCAGGAAACCATGCGAATTGCCGTAGGCACGTGCGCCGGTAGCGGACGAAACGGTCGCACCTTCGGAATTGGTGATTCGAGGATCAAATGCTCGCGCAGCATCTTCACAGGCAATAGCCAGTTCGATCGCTTTATCAGCCGTCAGGTTCCAGTCGTGCTTGAGATCAAGCTCAGGTAGTTCGCCGCTGGCCATGAGTTCCACTTGCGCGAGGCCGGAACATTCATCGGCTGCGGTATAGTTTGCGATCGAACAGGCTTTCTCGACTGCCTCGCGCAGCGCCGTGGCACTGAAATCCGACGTACTCGCGCTACCTTTGCGTGACCCCTTGTACACCGTAACGCCCATACCACGATCATTCGTGTACTCAAGATTTTCGACATCACCCAATCTGGCCGTAGCACTAAGCCCAATGTCATGACTCACTGCAGCCTCAACCTGGTCGACCCCTTTCTTGAGAGCCTCTGCAAGGACCGTCTCAACAATTTGCCGAAGTTGATCCTCATCAGGCTCGATCATCGTGGCCGATTCCAGGCGCATGGGTTTACTCATAGTTTGTTCCGTTCAGGAGGCTGGGTACAGCGTGTTATTATGCACCAACGTTGGCTGGCGGTCTTCGCGATCAACATCACTGTGCAGAGACTGGACGCATGGAAGTCAAACAAAGCAAGAGCGCGAAAAAGCGCGCGTACCTGGAATTGCAAGTTCTTGGCGAGCAATTGATCGGCTTTCCGGAAGAGAAATTGCATGCAATGCAACTGGACGACTCATTGGTTCATGCCATTGTTACCGCCTCCAGCATAAAATCGCACGGTGCGTTACGTCGTCAGCGTCAGCTGATCGGCAAACTCATGAAATATGCTGACCTGGAACCGATTCGCGAAGCGCTCAACGCGATCCAGCAAAGTAGTCAGCAATCGAAACAAAATTTCAAGCGCGCGGAAGAGTGGCGAGATAGAATCGTTCGAGATGGGAGTGACGGTCTGCGTCAGTTTTTTTCGGCCACCGGTATTGAGAATTCCGAATTGACAAGCCTGGTGTCGGATCATGAAAGAGCGAGAACCGAATCAATCCGACGCACTTTGCGGCGCAGTATTTTTCGACAAGTGCATAATGACCTGAACGTTGCGGGAAACAACTCCACCGCCTAAGCGGGGATTCAGCTGGAATCTCAGCAATCCGCGCGGAGTTCGGGTTCACACGGCCACCGAAGAAATAACAGGAACAAGTGAAGAAATGACTATGAAGGTCGGCATCATCATGGGATCGAAGTCTGATTGGGACACGATGCGCTACGCCAGCGAAACGCTCGACTCGATTGGCATTGAACACGAAACCAGGATCGTATCGGCACATCGTACTCCGGATCTTTTATTCGAATACGCAGAGTCAGCACGTGATCGAGGATTGCAGGTTATTATCGCCGGTGCGGGTGGCGCGGCGCATTTGCCGGGTATGGCTGCGGCCAAAACAAGCCTGCCGATACTCGGTGTGCCAATCCAATCGAAAGCACTCAACGGCATCGACTCTTTGCTTTCGATCGCGCAAATGCCTGCGGGTATTCCGGTGGGCACCCTGGCTATAGGCAAGCCAGGCGCCATCAATGCCGCTTTGCTGGCGGCTGCAATTCTCGCGATTACGGATGAGGGCATCGCTGAATCCCTGCAGGCTTTTAGGGACAATCAAGCGGCGACGGTCCTGGCCAATGCGGACCCGCGCGCCTCGTGACAAGAGTTGGAATTATCGGCGCAGGTCAACTCGGCAAAATGCTGGGGCAGGCTGGCAAGCGACTCGGCATTGACTGCGTTTTTCTCGATCCCTCCGATGATCCACCTGCACAGAGCATAGGCCCCGTAATAAAGCGGCAATTCGACGACACCGAAGGATTATGCGAACTGGCATCGCGTGTCGATGTCCTTAGTTATGAATTCGAGAACGTACCAGTAGGTGCGCTCGCTGCAATTGAAGATGAGATTGATATTTTTCCTCCCACTTCGGCACTGGGACTCGCGCAAGACAGATTGCTTGAGAAACAACTTTTTCAATCTCTCGATATCCCGATACCGGCCTTCAAAACCGTAGACTCCGAATCCGACCTGCGAAAAGCAGCGCGTGAAATCGGTTTTCCGATCGTATTGAAAACACGCCGCCTGGGATACGACGGAAAAGGCCAGGCAGTGATTCACGATGCCAGTGAGCTGCGGGATGCCTGGCAGGAATTGGGCGACACGCCCCTGATCGCGGAAGAAATGATTGCGTTTGACTGCGAAGTATCGGCCATCGGGGTACGCAGCGCGGGTGGAGATATGGCCTTTTATCCGCTGACGGAAAACGTGCACAAGAGCGGAATATTGAGCACATCGAAATCGGTCGCGGCGACTCCCACGCTCAATCGGCTTGCCCAAAAATACCATCGTGCATTAGTCACACAACTCGATTACGTTGGCATACTTGCCCTTGAACTTTTTGTGGTTGGAGATACTCTTCTGGCCAATGAGTTCGCCCCACGGGTACATAACTCGGGTCACTGGACGATTGAAGGCGCCGTTACCAGCCAGTTTGAAAACCATTTGCGCGCGGTGACCAATATGCCACTTGGCGATCCATCTGCCACGGGATACGCTGCCATGGTGAACCTGATTGGTTCGATGCCTGCTGATTTACAAGCGCTGCAAGCGGCTGGCTTCCATCCCCATGACTACGGCAAAACAGCGCGCCCTGGACGCAAGCTGGGTCACATTACGTGCGTGGCGGAGGACGCAGACTCACGCGACCGGCAACTGCTGGAAATTCTCCAAATTCTTTCCGAGTGATCAATCTTTTACAATATTGCCAACTTCGTTAACGTGGTACCCCGAAATCCGGGTAAACTTGACAGGTTCTGGGCAGGCAAACTGCGAAACAGACGCCCGCAAACAAAAACAGACAAAGAGCATGTCGTATCTGAAACACTTCAACCTGGAGGAGCAGCCATTTCGGTTGACGCCTGATCCGGACTTTGTGTACTGGAGCAAGCAACATGCGCGTGCCAAAGCGTATATGGAATCGACAATTTGGCTGGCCGACGGCTTCGTCGTGATTACGGGTGAAATCGGGTCTGGCAAGACGACGTTGGTGCAGTCATTCCTGTCCGATCTCGGCGACGATGTGGTCTATGCTGTTGTCTCGCAAACGCAGCTGAATGCTACCCAATTCCTGCAGGCTGTTCTCACTGAATTTGGTTTCAAGCCGTTCAAGAAACGCAAGGTCGAATTGCTCGATATGCTCAACATGTTTCTTATCGAGCAATACTCGAATGGCAAGAAAGTCGTATTGATCGTTGATGAGGCGCAAAACCTTAGTAGGAAGGTTCTCGAGGAAATTCGCCTGTTATCTGGCATCGAAACGCATAAGGAAAAAGTCCTGCGCATCATTCTGGCCGGGCAACCAGAGCTTAAAGAAACGCTCGACTCACCCGGGCTGAAGCAGCTGGATCAAAGAGTGCGACTTAGATTTCATATCGGCCCGCTGAATCGACGCGAGATGCGTGAATACATTGAGCACAGACTCTCGGTGGCGGGCCAAACCGGCAAGAATCTATTTGACGATGATACCTACGAATCAATCTATCGCTTTTCGGGCGGCGTCCCGAGAATTATCAACACACTTTGTGATACAGCGTTGCTTTGCGCGTTCGCCGATGACAAACCGGGAGTAAATGTGGCGGACATTGATACGGCAGTCGATGAACTGGGGTGGCAGGAACACGAGTCCACGACGGGTCGTTACCAACAATTGAGTCAAGAAGAAAAGCAAGGCAAAACACCTGATTATTTGACCAAAATTGTAGTACGCACTGACGGAAATACGATCTCGGAACACTTCTTTGGGTCGGGCAGAATTATTGCGGGCCGCTCACCGGACAACGAGATTTATATAAAGAGCAAATTTGTCAGCCGACACCATGCGCAACTTATCAGTGACGAAGAAGGCTGCGTTGTGGAAGATTTGAACAGCACGAATGGCATTCTTATTGGCGACGTCCGCATCAAGAAACACCGCCTGCAAAACGGTGACGTTATCACGATGGGAGTCCACGAGCTTGTTTACACCGACCTGCGTCAGGACGATTCAGCCCTTCTTCCTGTCAGCCCGCATGAAGAACAAGATCGCGCCGGCGAGAGTTGAGCCGGGACGACTGGCGGTGCGGGAATGTTCTCAATATCTTTAGTCGTGGCTCACGCGACGGGCGTGATCTCGGTGGTCACGTCGCTTCAGCAATACTACCAGTCCCGCAACCAGGCAAAACAGGCCGACGCTGAAACAGATCTCTGGCCAGTGCCAATGATTAAGATACATTGAGGCCGCCAGTGAAATAGCGCCAACCAGCAAATAAAAATAAGGCAGACTTTCGTATATCGGTTTGGACACCCACATAGCGCGTTGCTTCTTGATTCGAATCAAGAAGCAATTGTCCAATTTCGATGTGAATTAGTCCAGTCGCCAATCCTGAATGCGACTCGATTTATCCTGGAGTTTCGGCCTGAAAAGGCCAATCCGTTAGTTATGTCGTGACGTAAATAGCTGAAACAGCTTTGACAAAATCGATTCTGAAAGCCCGTCGACCGAGAGATCCGGCTCCAGATCATTGCTATCACTGCGAAATTCCTGCACAAACTGCCGTGACGCCGGATCCATGTCATGCTCTGTTATTGTGTTTTCCAAACCCTTCACCCATCGTGTTCCTTACGAATGGCCCAATTTACATTGAGTAAAATCAAACTGCAGTGAAGCCAATCACAATCTGGAAACCGCACTGTGTCGCGGCTTATGTAACATCTAAGAAGATATTTCACGCGGTACCACCCACCGTGATTTCATCGATCTTCAAGGTTGGTTGGCCAACGCCAACCGGAACGGACTGCCCTTCCTTGCCACAGGTGCCAACACCGCGATCGAGCATCAGATCATTTCCAACCATTGAAATACGCTGCAGTACCTCAGGTCCGTCGCCGATTATCATCGCGCCTTTCACGGGATCCTTGAGTTTACCTTTTTCAATCAGATAGGCTTCGCTGGCAGAGAAAACAAATTTGCCGGATGTAATGTCGACTTGCCCGCCGCCGAAATTCGGCGCGTAAATGCCGTGCTCGACGGACGCGATGATCTCTTCGGGATCATGTGGGCCCGCAAGCATATAGGTGTTGGTCATACGCGGCATCGGAATGTGCGCAAACGATTCTCGCCGGCCATTGCCGGTAGGTTTGACCCCCATCAGCCGCGCATTGAGGTTGTCTTGCATATAGCCGCGCAAAATGCCGTTCTCGACGAGGACATTGTATTGTCCCGGAGTGCCCTCGTCGTCAATGGCAAGTGAGCCACGTCGATCAGGCAAGGTGCCATCATCGACTATGGTGCACAGTTTGGAGGCGACCCTTTCGCCCACCCGTCCCGAAAACGCAGACACACCTTTACGATTGAAGTCTCCTTCGAGCCCGTGACCCACTGCTTCGTGAAGCAAAATACCAGGCCATCCGGGACCCAGGACGATCGGCATCGTGCCCGACGGTGCCGCTACCGCTTCAAGCTGTACACTGGCTTGCCGCACGGCCTCACGCGCAAGCTCCATCGGCAAATCGCTACCGATGAAATAATCGAGTCCGGCGCGTGCGCCGCCCCCTGCATAGCCCTGCTCACGGCGACCATTTTCCAGCAAGATAACACTTATATCGAGGCGTACCAGCGGTCGTATGTCGGCAGCCAGCGTACCGTCCGCCGCCGCGATCAAGATCAGGTCCTGATTGCTGCTCAAGTTGACGATCACTTGCTCGACACGTTGGTCGAGTTTCCGTGTCTGGGTGTCGATATCGGCGATCAGGGCCGTTTTCTGCTCGTCAGAGATACTGGTGGTCGGGTCGATTGACGGGTACAAACGAGCAACCTCCCCGGAGGATGATATCTGCACTGAACGGGCTTGCCCCTGTCGTGTGATCGCCCGCGCGGCGCTCGCCGCTTTTTCCAGAGCAGGCAGTATCATTTCGTCCGAATACGCAAATCCGGTTTTCTCGCCGCAGACAACGCGCACGCCTACGCCCTGCTCGACACTAAAACTGCCTTCTTTGATGATCCCGTCTTCAAGCAACCAGCTTTCCTGGCGGCTCACCTGGAAGTACAGATCCGCTGCATCGACGCCGCGAGTCCAGAGGGAACCAAGCGAACGATTCAGATCTGCCTCAACCAGTCCCGCCGGGGCAAGCACCGAAGACATGACGGTGTTCAACGCGTTTTCATTAATTTGTGACAAAAGGGTTTTCCTGTTTTCGATGATACGAAGAAGTGCCTGTCCAGTGTACGTGTACAGAACTCGAACAGTTTGCACATCCAATTTGATTTTGGTTCATGTAGTTTACGTCAGATCGGGCCTCTAGCACGGACTATTCATGAATCGTCGCGATGATTGGGCAGAGCATTGTTTACTCACGAGGTTTTCCGACCGAGCGGAATACCGTGTGTATTCCCGAGAGAGGAAAATATCGTGAGTAAACAATGATCAAGCAAGGGCGCGAGCGTATTCATGAATAGTCCGGGCTAGGGCGCCATTGATATTTTCTGACCATGGTCATGGCCCATCCATTATTTCTCTACGACCAGGCACTTGGCAAGTTCGCTGTTCCTGGCAAATCTCTCTGCGTCAGCCGTCTCGACAACAGGCTCGTCAAATGTCCCGTC
>SMVB01231297.1_pt1 | contig 34582 bp, 31 predicted proteins | sample 2456461 | NCBI WGS metagenome assembly SMVB01 (sample SAMN11095934, study PRJNA526329) | marine sediment metagenome | biome: Marine sediment; feature: Surficial sediment; material: Deep marine sediment; isolation source: Hadal surficial sediment | place: Pacific Ocean | collected 2014-05 | depth... | reverse complement strand
TCTTCGTAAATTGTGACTGCAATGACCTTCAGGTCCGGGTCTACCCGTAAGCAACGTCTTGTTGCTTCGAGCCCGCCAATACCCGGCATCTGGATATCCATGAGTACAACATCCGGTTTTAAGTCCTTCACCATATCGATTGCTTGTTCACCACTTTCCGCCTGGCCAACAATTTGTATCCCCTCTATGTCAGCTAACAAACGTGAAGTTCCTACCCTTACCAATTGATGATCATCGACGACTAAAACCCGAATCACGATTTTGCTCCTTTTTTATTTTATTAGTTCAATTCCATCCTGTCTGCCAATCACTAAATTACCTGTATCTGTGATTCATAACATAAACCTCTTGATATTGGATTGAAAGTAACAAAGGTGGAATTTGTGTGAGGGAAATGTAAGCGACTTACCAGCGGTAATGTCGCATAGGGTAATGGGCAATCGCACCCATAGGCCGGTGCGATTGTAAGGGAAAAGTCAGGGTCAGAGACCTACCAGGGTACACGCCTTCTAGCGCGCGCGATTACAGACAGGTGATGCTAATGTAATGGCAATAGCTGATATCCTACAAGCTTGAAAGTTAGTTAGTGAAAGCCTGTATACCTGTTTGTGCCCTGCCGAGAATCAGTGCATGGGTATCATGCGTACCCTCATAGGTATTGACCGTCTCGAGGTTCAGAACATGCCGGATCACGTGATATTCATCAGAGATGCCATTACCACCGTGCATATCTCTTGCGGTTCTTGCGATGTCTAAAGCCTTGCCGCAGTTGTTGCGTTTCATCAGAGAGATATTCTCAACCGCACAATTGTCATTGTCCATCATGCGCCCGAGCCTGAGACAGCCCTGAAGCCCCAGCGTAATCTCAGTTTGCATGTCGGCAAGCTTTTTCTGTATAAGCTGGTTAGCCGCCAGGGGGCGTCCAAACTGTTTTCTTTCCAGGGTGTAGGTCCTGGCTGCATGCCAACAGAATTCAGCCGCACCCATGGATCCCCAGGAAATGCCATAACGCGCTTTGTTCAAACATCCAAATGGTCCACCGAGACCACTGGCATTGGGTAGCAGGTTTTCTTTCGGCACCTCAACATCATCGAGTACAATTTCTCCCGTAACTGAAGCCCGCAGACTAAACTTACCTTCGATTATAGGTGTCTCGAAGCCTTTCATTCCTCGTTCAACAAGGAACCCCCGAATTACCCCATCCAGCTTTGCCCAGACCACGGCGATATCAGCAATAGGTGAATTGGTAATCCACATTTTTGCGCCATTAAGCAGGTAACCGGAAGATGTCTCTTCAGCCCGGGTAATCATACCGCCAGGATCAGAGCCATGATCTGGTTCTGTCAGCCCAAAACAGCCAACCCACTCACCGGTTGCCAATTTCGGCAAATATTTCTCGCGTTGTTCTTCAGTCCCGTAGGCATAAATGGGGTACATCACGAGGGATGACTGCACACTCATCGCAGACCGATAGCCGCTATCCACCCTCTCTACTTCCCGGGCTACCAGGCCATAGGAAACATAATTGATGTTAGAACAGCCGTATTTTTCCGGCAATGTTGAGCCAAGCAGGCCCAGTTCTCCCATTTCATTCATGATTTCCCGATGAAAAAATTCATCACGGAAAGCCTGCTGGACACGAGGCATCAACTTATCCTGTGCATAGTCCCGGGCGGTATCCCGAATCAGTCTCTCATCCTCATTTAGTTGTTCATCCAGCAAAAATGGATCTTCCCAATTGAATACAGCCATCTTGTCCTCTCGATCGGTGTTTGGCGCTTGGACGCATGGATGCCTATAATCGCATCCCTGGGACGCCGGGATATTAGTGTCGGTATTTGTAAGTGCGCCATTATAGGTATTGTTCTTCCAATAATGATAGAAGGTTATCGTCATGGCGCTTGATGAAGAAACATTAGGGCAATTTTTGGATACGCTCGGCAGGTTTGTTGACCGTCGACTTCGGCCACTGGAAAGCCAGGTCGGGACCGAGGACAAGATACCGGAAGAAGTGATCGAGGAAATGAAGGAATTAGGCTTGTTCGGTCTGACCATTCCTGAAGAATTTGGCGGTCTTGGGCTGAACATGAGCGAAGAAATTGCGGTTGCCCGGGTATTTGGCCATACATCTCCGGCATTCAGGTCTGCATTTGGTACCAATGTTGGTATCGGTTCACAGTCCCTGGTTATCGATGGCACAATCGAACAAAAACAACATTACCTGCCCAGGATGGCGACCGGTGAAATAATAGGCTCCTTCTGCCTGACTGAACCTGAAGCCGGTTCAGATGCTGCATCAGTCAGAATGACGGCAAAAAAAGATGGCGATCACTACTTGCTGAATGGCACCAAGCGGTATATCACCAACGCGCCATCGGCCGATTTATTTACAGTCTTCGCCAGGACCAACATGGCGGAGAAGGGATCTCGCGGCGTCTCTGCCTTCCTGGTGGATGCAGATTGTCCGGGTATCGATCTTGGCTCACCCTATCGCAAGATGGGTCAGCAGGGAGCGAGTGTTTGCGACGTTATTTTTGAAGATGTAAAAGTTGATGCAAACAAATTGATTGGCGGTAAAGAGAATCTCGGTTTCAAGACCGCCATGAAAGTGCTCGACAAGGGTCGTTTACATATCAGTGCCCTGAGCGTTGGAATTGCCGAGCGCCTGATCGAAGATTCTGTCTCCTACGCACTGGAGAGAAAACAGTTCGGCCAGCCCATTGCCGAATTTCAGCTAATTCAGGCAATGCTGGCGGATAGCCAGACAGAATGTTATGCGGCGTCATGTATGGTCGAGGATACCGCGAGAAGAAGGGATGCCGGAGAAAATGTGGTTGCATTAGCTGCCAGTTGCAAATTATTTGCAACGGAAATGGTCGGGCGTGTGGCGGACCGTGCCGTGCAAATATTTGGCGGCGCCGGATATATTGAAGATTATGGTATCGAAAGATTTTACAGGGATGTCAGATTATTTCGCATTTATGAAGGCACCTCCCAGATCCAGCAGACGATCATTGCCCGGGAGATGTTACGTCAATCATGAAGGATCAGCTCGCTAATACTGACTTTTGGTGGTCGGAAGTCTACAATAAAATACATTATAAATACCATTTATCTTATTGATATATAACTGATTAATGACGGTTATTAAGGCAGTTTCCTGATCCAGGGAGACGCCGATGGGCAAAATTGGACCAGGTATAATTCGCCAGAAGTAAAACCCAGGTAAAAAGTGTTCACAAGCCGTGGCACAAATAACCGAAAAACCGGCTGGTAAAGGACCTACCATAACAGTTAGCCTTAACGATTATCCATGACAAAATAATACAAGAATGAAGGGTTATTCAACTCGAGATATTGCTGAGTTGCTGGACTTGTCCAGGGAGACGATCCGCGAAATAGCGCGTGCAGGTATCCTTGACGCTGATCGAACGCCTGGGCGCCACTATCGATTTAGCTTCCAGGACGTGATCATCCTGCGCACGGCAAAAGAACTGCTGAAGGCCGGAGTGGGTCGAAGCCAGATTAACAAGACACTTTATCAATTGAAGAGCCGGTTGCCTGCCAGCCGGTCGCTTTCCTCACTTCGAATAACCGGTGATGCAGGTGATGTTGTTATCAGGGAGGATGACCATGTTTACAATCCCGACTCCGGACAGCTGCATTTCAACTTTGCCGTGGCTGAACTCGCGGGGACCGTGGCGCCACTTGCCAGGAGAGCCGTTAAGGATGCTGAGGTCAGTGAACAACTCACCAGTGATGACTGGTTTGATCTCGGCGTGGATCTGGAGGCTGTGAGCCCTGAGGATGCGCCTGCGGCTTACCTGAGAGCGCTCGAACTCGATCCCTACCATTCCGATGCACACGTTAATATTGGCCGACTCATGCAGGAGGCAGGGGAATATCAAACCGCAGAGGAGCACTACAATAAAGCGATAAGCGCAGAACCTGAAAACGTTCTGGCGGCTTTCAATCTGGGTACCCTGCTTGAGGATATGGGCAGGATTCAGGATGCAATCATCGCTTATAAGAAAGCCTCGTCATTTGCCGATGCGCACTACAATCTGTCAAGATTGTACGAACTGGTAGGGCAACACACCGAGGCATTGAAGCATTTGAAAACTTACAGAACCCTGATTGATCCTGCCTAAGAACGGTTTCCGGGTTGAAGTCACCCAGCGTCGTCATTATCATGTGTGTGTCGTAAAATTGAGGTCAGGATGGAGAATCGAAAAGAACCCCGGATAGAGCACAAGATCAAGTTTTTCGTTCATGTTCATGCATGCAAGGAAGATCCTGATATGGTGGGTGTTTCCATCGCTTGTGAAGCGCTGGATTTTTCCGGCCATGGGCTGCAACTCCGAACCGACCAGGGGTTAACAACCCAGACCCTGCTGAATATTACAATCGGTATTGGCAATCCATTTGCCATGTTCCTGCTTCGCGGAGAAGTACGATGGGTAAGGCCCGGCGAAGATGAATACTATATGGGCATACTATTCAAGGAAGAGAGTGGTACCGATCTCGAGGCCTGGATTTCTCAATTCGAGAGTCTGATCGTCTCCTGATCCAGATTGCGCTGCAAATTTAATAAGAGTGACCAGGCATCTTCCAGTCTCTCCATCGAGATTGCCCGAATTGAATCCTTCCGGTTATGGACGATGTTTAACGAGCGCCGATCCAGGGAATGAATGCTCAATACAGGTATGCCGTGGCGCCTGAATGGTTCCCAGTCACCGGTTATCGTCGGTAACGATACGATATCCAGTTTCAATCCCAGTTCACTGGCCAGGCTTGCTGTGAGGCATTTTAATTGTTCATCAGAACGGCTATCGATTTTTACCGTGTCGAGACCCACTGTGTCGACATTAATCATTGCCAGAATATCACTGGCGCCCTGCTCTCGAAGGACATTTTTTATGTAGGCCTTTGAGCCCAGCAGTTCAAATTCTTCCGCACCAAATGCAATGACTTCCCACGTGAAGTGCAAATTGTGCTTGCTGAGTTCAGTGATTAATTTACTCATCAGAACAATGCCTGACCAATTGTCTGCGACACCCCTGCCCGCCCCTATTCGATCAAAATGTGCAGCAACAATTATTCGTTTCTTTTCACGTCCCGGCATCCTGCAGATGATGTTGTGGCCTGAATATTTATTTATTCTCTGCAACTGGACTTGCGGGCATGCTTCAAAAAAATATTGTACTACCGCGTCCTCCCGATCACGATTTCTAAATGGAGGACTTTCAAGACGGGCATAATCGCCTGTGGATAATCTGAATTTTTCTGCCGTGATATTTTCCTTGATGCACTGTTGGTCATTTGTTTGCCCCAGACAAGCGGACAGTAGCAGTAGTATAAGCAGATGCACGAAGTGGCATTTTGTCGGGCGTCTTTTGCGGGATAAGAATGGGCAATGATGATCATCAATACCCGTTCCTTGAATGACGGCTGCGTGATTACGGACAGGCCGCAGGCAATTAGTGGATAACTGGATTGAATGTTTCAAGTGCGACACGAATGACTCGTTGACCCAACAATACGAGCCTGCCCTTAAACCGAACCTCCCCATCTGGGCTATAATCGAAACCGTATTCTCTCCAGATTCGCCATTGCCCGGTAACGTCCCTGCTCAACGAAACTTTAACCTGGTGTACCGTCTGGTCTAACAGCTGCACATCGCAGAGGTTGCACTCCTTTCTGGCATTCACAACAGCGATTTCCTTGCAGCGAACGGCAGCCTGCCAGTAGAGTATGACAAGACCGATAAAAATGATGGTAAGTAATTCGGACATTCAGGAGGCTAAGTCTACCAGATCTACACTCTCGGATTGGCTACCGATAGCTTTAGTACAAGTGACCTTACTTCTGGAATCAGATTTGGCCTTCCTCGCGCAGCACCTCTATCAAATATGTGGTCAGGCTCATGATCGGTTGAAGATGAAGAGCAGTTCCGCTGTTAATAACCTTCCTGCGGCTCGATCTGGGTCATCAATTTGGCAATCCTGTAGGATGAAGTTGGCAGATAATGAACTTCGACAAACATATCAGCCGCCAGCAATTCCAAAGCACCATGGTTTGTACCCATCATCCTGACCTCTAGTGGCTTATCAATAGTCGAGGGACCCAAAAGATATTTAAAGCCACTAATTATAATGGTGCGCTGGGTCAGATCGATTTCTTGAATTCTGCCGTACCCAACCCTCTGCGGGACGTTATTTTCCATTGAATTCACAATCGTGAAATAAGTTGCTTCACTTGCCACAGCCAAAGAACTAAATACAAATGTCAGCAAAGCTAGCAGATAAAACTTTTTCATTGGTTCATTCCTTAGTCAATTGAATTAATCTGTTTCCAGGACAAGCGCCCTGTATTCAGACCCCTATTCGTGTTTGTTCGTATGATATCCAGTGACTTGTCACTTAACTGGGTGACTCGTGTATCACCAATAAAGGTTGAATCCGCTGGCACTGCTTCATCGAAGCGAATCCCGGAGACCACCTGCCCAAGCAGGTTATCATTGTGATCAAAGACACCGTCATTATTCAGGTCAAAGATAGCTTCGTCACCCTGGCAGTTCGAACCACCCGTACCAGGACAGAATGACAGTGAAAATCCACCAGCGACATCAATACAACTCGTATTAGATCGAGGAATGATCGTGTTGACAAAGGCCAGGCCGCCTCTGAGCTGGATATTGCGAATCGCTTTCTCGCCGGGAAACTCTGGATTGCTGATCCCCTGGAGCTGACCCACTGCCACAGAATCCAAATGGTTATACCAGCCTTTTTTACCACCTGTAGTTGAATAGTTGACCTCATTATCGGTCAACACTCGCACAAATCCAAAATCCGCGTCGGATTTATTGATGTACCGCTGTTGGACCAGATCATCGATATCAATCAAGTCATCCGTTAAACGATCCCACAGGCCGTAGAGTGACTGAATGCTATTGTCTGTGCCATCAAAGTCCCTGATGTAGCTACCGGTCGCAAAGAGCACCAGGAAATCATCTTCGGTTGGATGGAAAGTGACGATGGGTCGAACCGTAATCGGCTGCTCCGTTCGAAAGCCGCTGGTATCCTCATATTCTGCTTTAAATATTTTTGTAACACTCCAATCATTAAAGTTATCGGATGTGAGATTAAAGCGGTAAAAATTCCCGAAGGTATCGCCAGCATAGGCATAGTCAATAGTACCATTGCCATCAATATCAATACCCCGGGGTGTACCTAATCCATTAGGGAATCCATCTTTCACACCAATGCCGGTATCGATTTTGACAAAATCCTGCTTGCCGACACATTCCGATGGCAGCACACCGTCGAGTACCACATTGTGCCTCATATCAGGATGACACCAGGTGCCGTCAACACCACGATCAATGAAGAGCACAAACAGTTTCGCAATACCTGCCGTACTGTTGTATCCGTTTCCGAAAAGCGACACCCACTCTTGTTCGCCATCAGAGTCTTTGACGTTGCTCATCGCCAGCGTTGGTACACTAAATGAGTAGCCCAGATCCTTAACAGGTTGTGGCGTGGATTGGAGATCCAGTCGTTGCGTACCTGAAGTATTCACCAGCGCCGTACCGCTGGCATCCGTTGGATAGGAATCATCAGCAGCAGTAAATTCCCACAATACAATCTCGTCGGCATGAACTTCGGCAAACCTGGTAGGATCGGTTACATTCAATGCGAAATAGGCCTTCGCACCCGCACCATGGCCGCCAACCAGCAGGCTCGTCCATTCCTTGTCGCCATCATTGTCAGCGTCCATGTAGACATCTTCGAGCACTGGTGAAAGATCGACAAAGAACTTATGGGTATAGGTGAATTTCAACAGATTGGTAATCGGCTGACTGAAAGGATCGAGCATTAGATTATTGGGTACAAAGCCAAACAATTCCTTGCCGTCGGCCGCATCGACACCATGCAACATGCCATCATTCGCCGCGACGTAAATCACCCCCTTCCGGCCAGTATTATCTAAACGAAATTGTGAATAGAGGTTACTTTGCGGGAATGGTGCACTATCCCGGCTGCCGCGATTCGGTGGACCGACAAATACAGGCGTGGAATGAATGATATCACCCAATATACCGTTGATCGCGGGCCGCTCACGGAAACTACCCGCAGGTCTCTCTTTACTGCGGTCACCTCGCAAGTAGTTTACCTTTTCAGTTACCTCGAGATTCTTATCACTCAAGCTCGCTGTGGGATCACTGATAAAGACCTCCTGTTGCGCGGTGTTTAGACAACCTGCGCCACAATTCAATGGACCACGGAAAGGGATACCCGTGCTTGAATCCGCATCCCAGGTAATGATTTGGCGACTATTCGCAGACACTAAATCCAGGGCTTCGGCTGTGCTCCAAATAGGCTCGCTCTGAAATCCAGTTGCCGTCAGCTTTTGCGCAATTAGGTCCCCGGTATTGAGTTTGGTATTGTAGAAGGCACGGAATACCAGCGAATCTTGCCGGACCTCCTGAGAGTTAAAGCTCACAGCGGATGCCGCACCACTACCCTGGGAAAATTCCTCGAAGGCTTCGAGTAACTTAATTGCAAGTTGCCCGCCGTCTGCCGCATCAAGGTACAGACCCCGGCCGTTATAGGCGGCGTGTCTGAGATCATCAATCTTGGCTTTGCCATCAGCCAGGGGATCGCCCCAGGGGAAGGGCAACACGAAATCCGATGGCGAGACACTCAGATGGCCACTGACACCAAAGCCAACCGTATAGGTCGTCATATGCTGATGCATAAGAAGATCACTGCCATCTTCGAATGCACTGTTGGCGGCTAATTCACGATCTCGTGCTGTCGTTGGCACTTCATTGCCCAGGCCAAGGTGCAAGTCTCGTTCATAGTAGTGCATCGCCACATCGGCCAGGGTCTCGGATATTGTTCCGGCAAAGGCACCTTCATCAAAATTACTACTGTTATCATTATCGGCATTACCGATAAGTGCTCCAGGGGAGCCGCCGGTCCATTCGCCATCTGTAATTAACAAAGCGTAATTCTGCTGACAATTTCCAACAGGGGCTGCCTGCACAGGGCAATCGGCATCACCTGGCAGCGAATCGCCAGTACTCTGGAAAATGTCGTCCGCCTTGCAGGAGAAATGACGCCCAGCATCCCTTAGTGATTGACGCAAGGGTGTGTCCCCGCTTGGAAAGGTCCCGTAGATCGCATCTATCATGGCAGCCTTGGCGCCTGTTTTTACAGAACTGTTCATTGATGTAATACGGCGAAGACCACTAATATCACCGGCCGGTACATTGATAACGCCAAAGCCGATACGGATATTTGTTGCAACCGAGACCACCAGGCCTAATGCTGCTTTTGCTGTCAGTTCCCGGGTTCTGTAATAGGTGAACCAGTTCGCAAAATTTTGAAGTTCTTCGTCATAGGTACAGCTGGTAACACTCGTTATGCAATCTTTACGATTCGCGTGACGATCGTAGCTAGTGGTACTGCTCTTGATCTCTACCAATATGCCTTCTGCACATTTGTTGGCTTTTGTACGACTAAGTTCACAGATTGCAGGCTCCATGGCGGGCGATGGTACTGCATCCAATTTGCCGTCCAGGTCAAGGTCCTGCCACTTGTAGTATCTTGGGATCAGGAAGTTCTTGGTTTCTATGTTCGTCGTTAAACCCTTTTTCACGCCCCAACCATTGTAGGTAATCGGTGTCGTTAGATCAGTTCTCTTCGTTGGAGAGTTATTTGTCGGGTCGTGCCGCGCATCCACAGGATTGCTGGGGGGGAAGGCGACATCATTGGCATCCAGCCCTTCCCAGGGCTTGTAGAGAACATCAGGGCTGTAATAAACCGTGTTGTATATTGGATTTCTCAGACGCCAGAAACCTTCGTCAGGGTTGGCGAATTCACCTGGCGCGATTTTTAAGGAAGACTTGGCGGTTGCCTTGTTTGTATAGCGAACGTCATCACCGGTGCTTAAGAAGTACAGGCCACTTTCATTTTCAGACATGATGTCCCAACGCATGGAACCAGAGTTGTCATTAATCAGCAGCACGTTGTGTTCTGGACCAACGGGAAGTTCAAGGGGCGAATCTGCCAGGCCAAAATCAAATTCAACCACATCATCACCAGGTATCGGAGGCGGTTCTACGTCACCGATCAGAATTACGATTATGCCACTGGCGCAGAGCCCGCCTGCATCACAAACTTCATATGACAATTGATCAATTCCCGTGAATCCAGAATCTGGTCGATAACTGAAGGCACCATCGTTCGGGTTGGAAGTATCAAATAGCACGCCGTGCAACAAACTTGTCGCATCGATATTGAAGACCAGTTTATCTGCCTGGGGATCGCCCGCACCCGGAGTACACGAGGGTGACAAAGGATCACAACCGAAACCATCGATGTTGGTGTTATCCAGATCGCGCACAAAAGATCTGAGACCATCTTCTGTCGATACAACTAAATCCACATTCACGTCCGTGGCATAGACCACCTGGGCGGTAGCGGTAGGTTTATCATTCACCGCTACAACGTTGATTGTAACCGTGGCGCAGCGCACATCGCTTGGTGGGGTAAATGGCGGTTCATCGGTCGGATCACTATCCGCAACGCAATAGGTGAAAGAATCCACACCCTGGAAGTTTAGACCGGGCTGATAAATTATATAGCCGTCCGCTAAACCGACGCCGGTGCTCTGACTGCTTTGGGTTTCACCAGAGATGCAATCCAGATGAGCACAACTTACTTCACCATTCATCGTAATCGTGAGATCACTTGTATCGCCCGGGTCCGCCAGACGACTGGTGCTTCGCCAGCCGTGGGAGTTGCCCTGTGAGTCTATTATGACCTGACCAACACTGATGACCTTGAGCGGCTCATTGCCCAAAAAATCATTCGCGGTCACATCAAAGATAAGCTCTCCACTGTCCTCGTTAATCACCAGAGCAGAAATTTTGCTGTAATGATCGTCTTTTGCTAGCGGAGTCAGTGGTGTTTCGTCGAGATCCTTAATCGTCACAGCCATTTTCTGAGTCGCAACGCCTGATCCGTTAGAGACACTCACGGTCAACTCATATTTGTTGTCCTGCTTATCATCGAGGGGTGTTTCAAAATCGGGTGCAGAAATAAATGTCAACGCGCCTGTAGCGGAGTCGATCGCAAAGAACTTTTTATCCTTGCCGCCAGAAATCGAGAAAACAAGAGGATTATCAACCTCACTGGTGGCCGTGACGGTTATAACGGCAGTAAAATTTTCTTTGACGTTTACTTTGCTGGGGCTGGTAATGACCGGTGGGATCTTTGCTACCACGACAACGGGTATGGTGAATTTCGCCGTAGATATGTCACCTGCGGTACTGCTCGCCCGGACTGTGATGGTGAGATTTGGTTTCTTCTTGTTAAAAACAACTGTTCCTGCGACGGTAACGATGCCGGTTTTGTCGTCGATGCTAAACAATCCCTTGGCATCATTTGTGAGATCGTAGAAAACGAGATCCCCGGCGCCGCTCGCGGTTGCGGACGCGGTGATCAACACCGGGGTGCCGATAGGTGCGTTTTCATTAACGGTATTATCAGCGAGATCGATATCGATCACCGGCGTAATTTCGGGCACATTGACAACTGTTACGACGATTACCTGGGTAAAAGTATCTGTTCCATTATCAATCGTGATCTCAATCGTATGTTTATTTTTCCCCTTACTATCAGTCGGGTTTTCAAAGTCTTGTGGGACCTTAAATACCAGTTCACCTGTAACCGGGTCTATGGCAAAGTTCGCCGCATCCGCACCGCCGGTAATCGCGAAAGTAATCGGAAGGCCAAGCGGATCAATGGCTGTGACAGTAAGAACCGCAGTTTCTCCTTCATTTACTGTCGGCGTGGGGTCGCTGGTAATGCCGAGTTCGAGTACGTCTCCGAGGGAGATAACGAAATCTTTTAGCGCTGAATCACCAGTCGTACTGTTCGCCTGGACCGTAATTTTTGGATTCGGATTGGTTTCAAAATCGAGTGTCCCCTTGACGGTAACGATACCGGTAGAGGCGTCGATCTGAAACAATCCACCAGCACTGTTTTTGAGAGAATAGGAAATGGTCTCGTTTGAATCGAAAGCCGTTGCGAAGCCGGTTAAATTCACCGGGGTACCGGGTAAAGCGGTTTCCAGGGCGGTATTTGCGACGGCATCCGTATCAATCACCGGCGAAATTTCAATGATATTGGTTACCGATACGACCATGAGTTGAGTGTCACTCATTATGCCATTGCTGGCGGTGATCTCAATCGCGTATTTATTTTTCCCCTTGTCATCTTGCGGGTCTTCAAAGTCAGGTGCAACTTTAAACACCAGCACGCCGGTACTGGGATGTAGCGTGAAAAACGAGGCGTCTTTGCCACCGGTAATCGTATAAGTAATACCCGATTTGGCCGGATCGTCGGCTCTAACCGTGATGACGGCAGTCTGATTTTCTGGCACCTTTGGTGCGGCGCTGGTCTGGATGACGACTTCAGCCACGTCTAAGATAGTGATGGTGAATTTCGCTGTATTAGCGTCTCCGGTGCTACTGACTGCCTGAATAGTGATTTTATTACTCTCAGCGGTTTCAAAATCGAGAGCCCCATTGACAGTAACGACTCCGGAAGAAGAATCGATGCTAAACAATCCCTTGGCGCTGTCGCTTAATTTGTAGGTGATGGTCTCGTTTGAATCGAAAGCCGTTGCGAAACCGGTTATCTGCACTTCTGTACCGATGGCTGCGTCTTCAGAAACTGTATTTTTATCTTTGTCTGTATCGGTTACAGCTGAAATTTCAATGACATTTGTCACTGCAACGACGATTGCCTGGGTCGCTGTCGTTGATCCGTTATTAACTTTCACCTCAACCTGATATTGATTTTTCCCCTTGTCATCTTTCGGGTCTTCAAAGTCAGGCGCGCTTTTAAATGTTAGATCTCCTGAAGAGGAGTCTATGGAAAAGAATGAGCTGTCCTTGCCACCGCTAATTGAGAAAGAAAACGAACCCCCGGCCGGATCTTCGGCTGTTACCTTAATCACATCCTTGGTATTTTCTGGCATCTTGGGTTTGGCGGAGCTGGTAATTCTTAGAACACCGTCTGAAAAAACGTTGATGGAGGTAGTTAAGGTACTGCTGCCACCGTCACTGCTGGTCGCGAGTATTGTGATGGATTGATTGCCTTCAGAAAGTGTACCGTTTACTCGAATGACCCCATTGGCGGGGTTGATGCTAAACATGCCACCGGCACTGTCCGTTAACTTGTAGGTAATCTTGGTCCCTGGGTCATCATCTTCCGCGAATGCAGTAAATCCAACCGACGTACCTTTACCTGCGAGGAGGTTAACTTCGTCAACCGCTTTGTTAGTGTCGATTATCGCGGATACTGGAAATTCATCCGTTTCGCTTACTATCGCCCAGCTGGATGAAACCGTGAGAGATGATATGAAACATATCAAAACGGCTAGTACCTTGATCCCCTTGGCGTTAAAATGCGTACGCATTATCAATTCTCCAAAAAATTCTTCGTCCGAAACGCTTACCTGAAGTGTTTTGATTCAGCCGTAAGCGTCTCGGCACAATTCGTACTATAAACGTGACGTGAAAAATCCTTATCTCATCGGCTTGTGTATACTGCCCACTGCAGTTAACATTCAATTTATCGAAATCCGATACTACGGCGTTGTCCAGCTCAACTAAAAGGTGTTTGGACGAACGGTAGAAAGCATTCGACAGCACCCTTTATATCGGCAGAAACTCCTTCGGGTTCAAGTTCTTAGCAATATCTTCACTTATCAGAAGGTCCCGCCAGTCCCTTTTCCCATACCGATTATCCTGGTTGTTTGTGTAAAGAATGATGTTTTTTAATTGTCAGCGCGCTCACTAGTGAAACCCTACCGGGGCTGGAAGCTGATACCGGCAGACCGTTCGAACTGATCCCTCCAGGCAAGGCCATCCATACAGGACGGAATGAACCTATGATGAAAAAATTATTGATATCACTGGCAGTCATCACCCTGACTGGCGCGTTGATATACAACCAGCGAGGCGCAATTGCCATGCGGGTTATGTCGATAGGTCTGGAAGCTGTCATGACTGCCAGTACGGCGACAGATTTGCAGGATGGTCTGCACGTTGCATTGTGTGGTGCTGGTGGCCCATTGCCTGATCCAAAACGTTCCGGAGCCTGTGTCGCTGTCGTTGCCGGTAAAAAATTGTTCATTGTGGATGTCGGTACCAATAGCCCGCGAATCCTCTCCAGGATGCGTTACTCTTCAGGCCAGATCGAAGCGGTATTGTTAACACATTTTCACTCTGACCATATCGATGGTCTCGGTGAACTGGCAACCATCCGTTGGGTACAAAATGGCAATACCAGCGCACTTCCTGTGATCGGACCGACAGGTGTTCAACAGGTGGTCGATGGGTTCAATTCGGCCTATGCCCAGGACGCGGTTTATCGAAATGCGCATCACGGTGACATGGTTGCGCCATTATCAGGACACGGGCTCATCGCCAAGAGTTTTGGACTGCCGGAAATTGGTGAACTGGTTACGGTCTATTCAGCAGATGAGGTGAAGATCCAGATGCTGGCGGTTGACCACGCACCGGTCAAACCCGCTGTTGGTTATCTCTTCACCTATAAGGGCAGGAGCACTTTAATCAGTGGTGACACTGGCAAGTCTGCCAATATTGTAAAATTTGCCACAGGCATTGATCTGCTGGTCCATGAAGCGCTTGCACCGAACCTGGTCGGGTTGATGCATGAAACCGCCGAGAAGGTCGGCAATAAGTACATGGCAAAGATAACCTCAGATATCCTCGACTACCACGCGACACCGGTGGAAGCAGCCGAAACTGCCCGGGATGCTGGCGTTGGTCATCTGCTCTTCTACCATGTCCTGCCGCCACTTATCTTTCCTGGTGCAGAGGCTGCCTGGCTCGATGGTGTGGATGCGGTATTTTCCGAATACACAATGGGTCGGGATGGCACTGCATTCTCCATGCCTGCAGGCTCAGATGAAATTATTCGCACCAGTACTGATATCTAACCCCACGTGTAATGACCGGTTAAAACAAAAGAGGCCGATCGCCGGAGTACCTGCCATCGCTGCGGTTTTCTTCTCTCTTCATCAGACAGGGTTATCCACAATCAGTTTGATTGTCGCCTGTGCCAGTTCCTCCGGCGCCTGATCCTGCAGGAAATGCCCGGCGCCTTTAATCGTGATGTGCGGTTGATTCTGCGCGCCCGGCACTGTCTGTTGGAATCGAACCTCTCCGCCTGCTGTGACTGGGTCAGAATCGGAAAACGCGGTGAGAAATGGTTTTTGCCACTCACCAAACACTGCCCAGGCGGCGCGATTGGCTTCAATGGCCGGGTTATCCGGCATTATCGGCACCAGTGACGGAAATTGTCTTCCACCGGCTAAATAGGATTCATCCGGGAAGGGCGCACCATAAGCCTGTTGTTCGGCTTCTGATAAGGTTCCAACGCTGAAGGTCAGTACTTCCTGTGGAGAAAAGCCCGCGGATTCTGAGCAGAACTTGACCCAGTGCATGAATCTCATCCCCGAGGTATCGCTGCCCATTGCCATGCCCATCTCAATGACATTGGCAGGGACTGCCAGTGAATCGTAGTAGGCACGCATCTGGTTGCTGACCTCTTCGATACTGTCTTTTGAGACATCCTGGGCATCCGGCAAACCAGTATTTGCAGCGACGATTCTCGCAAAGCGATCCGGATTCTCAGCAGCGACCCTCAAGCCGATCAGACCACCCCAATCTTGACAGACCAGCGTGATGTTCGTGAGATCCAGATTTTCAACCAGACCTTTAATCCAGGACACGTGATTGGCGTAAGTATAATCTTCGCGTTCTGTGGGCTTATCTGATCGGCCAAAGCCGATCATGTCGGGCGCGATCACCCGATAGCCCGCCGTTACAAATATAGGTATCATTTTACGATACAGGTAGGACCAGGATGGCTGACCGTGGAGACAGAGTATAACTTCGCCACTGCCTTCATCCACATAGTGCATACGCAGGGTGTCACCACTGAGATCAGATAGCGCCACATAATTTGGGTCGAACGGGTAGTCAGGCAGATTTTCGAAGCGGCTGTCGTCGGTTCTCAGTTTTTTCATGTTCTCTCCTGGTATTGCGATCCGAGTTTTAGTTTCGGTTGATTGATTTTGTAGTGATTATGTAGCACATTGCATGCGCACTCTCAGTCTATATCAGATGTGGTGGGTTCGTTAATATCAGCTGTTTTTTGATCGAAATTGCATCAAAATTGCAATAATCACCCTGTATCGCAACCCCCCGATTTCTCTCGGCAGCAGAAGCTCACCCCGTTCATTCATAATGGCTATCTTCAAGCCGGTCGCCACATGTACGAGTATTGGCGAAGAACACAGGTTGATTCGCACAGACATTGGTGTATCGTAGGTGTATGGCACGCACTAATATCGATATTGACGAAAAAGCTTGCGCCGAGGTAATGCAACGGTATCAATTTGCCACTAAACGGGATGCCGTTAACTTTGCCCTTCAATCTCTGGCTGGCGAACCTTTGGGCCTGGATGAAGCACGAAGCCTACGCGGATCTGGTTGGGATGGCGACCTTGATGAGATGCGGACCAAACGGTCTATATGATACTGATTGATACCTCTGCATGGATCGAGTTTCTAAGAGATACAGCGTCCCCTACTTGCGACCGAGTTGAAGAAATACTTGCACATGACATTGCTGTTGCAGACCCTGTGCGAATGGAGATATTGGCTGGGGCACGGAGCGAGCAGCACCTGATTCAACTAAGACGATTACTAGCCCGGGGCACTACTCTTCATACAAACCCAATCGACTATGATCAGGCGGCAATCCTCTACCGCCAGAGTCGCGCAAATGGACAGACCGTCAGAAAACTAATCGATTGCTTGATCGCGGCAGTTGCGATCCGAAATGATATCGCCATATTGCACCTGGATTCAGATTTCGAAGTTCTTGCTCGACACACGGCACTTAGAATCGACTAACCAAGAAGGGATTTCTCTCCCTGTCCTTCGCCAATATTCGTATACATTGATACCATTGCGTTTCAGACATTTCCAGATTAGTGTTTGGTGATGCTGTGTTTCATCCAAATATTACACAGTTTGCTTATCCCCAAACTTGATATCGTCGCCTATTTGACTGCCGAGAATTTTTCCCGCGGGCGTGATTTATGGCGGAGAGGGTGGGATTTGAACCCACGGTCGGGATAAACCGACGTTGGTTTTCAAGACCAATGCATTCGGCCGCTCTGCCACCTCTCCATACACGCTTTACAGGATGTTTGCGATTTACGCATTTCCAAGGCTGCGCAATATACTCGATTGAGCTCTGGTTGTTAAGCGTCTATTTCCAGGGGTTTTATATAGGCCGTTAGTCTCAAGGAAATTAAAAACAGGGAAAGCTAGTCAGACTCCAGCTCTTTCTCGTCCTGGGATGCATCTGGTGCATAAATCGTGAATGTTTTCTTGATGAGTCTCGCCTTCCGGTGCCACAATTCGAATATCCAGGTTCCGGGTACCATTTCCCATTCTTCGTCGAATCCGAAACCATGCAGTGTCTTATTGCCAATGATCGCATCGTGGGCGTCTCGGGATTCTGTGTATAACCTTCCCCCGGGGCGTTTTATTCCCCCTTCCGGAAACTTGATGACCGAAGTTACCCTGATGGGTTTGCCTTTCGGTGATGAGTTAATCACGTACTGGAAGCCAAAATTTACACCGAGTTTGGCCGGGATATCAGTCGTATACTCCAGAAAGCGGATTCCTTTGACATCATCCTTCGCCATCGATGAAGGTGTATAGCCATGACGGGCTACGGTGCTTGATACATCGAAGATGCCGAAGCCCACTATTTCGGCAGCGTGGACGGCCAGATCAGTCGCAAATGCGCCCGAGATGAGTGAAAGTAATGCTATTGTTGAGATGGTTCGGTTCATTAACATCCCCCTGAAGTAGATTGTGCGTCAATTCAAGCTCCACTAAAAGCCTTGAATACAGATCTTTTACCCTCATTTCTTTCAAGGTACCGCTGAAGGCTGTTTGTTTACAAGAACGCTGAAGGCTCTTTGTTTTCAAGAAACGGCTTAAGACCTTGATTTTCACTTGGCATGCCGTAAACTTTTATTTTTGGACGCAGAATTCGCCAACTGCATTATTTTTTGATTGACGGAGATATTTTTTATGGCAGATGCCCAATTTTTAACTGACCGCGGACCTGCGGTCATTTCGGCCAGTAGTGTCAAGGTATTGCGTAATACCTATATGTTGCTGTCCATGACCCTGTTGTTCAGTGCAGCAATGGCTGGCGTTTCCATGGCCATCAACGCACCTCCCATGGGATTGATGTCACTTCTGGTCATGCTTGGTTTGTTATACGGTGTTCACAAACTGAAGAACAGTGCCTGGGGTATCCTCATGGTCTTTGTCTTCACCGGGTTTATGGGGTTTACCCTTGGTCCGCTGATTAGCTACTATATGGCAAACGGCCCACAGACTGTTATGACAGCACTTGGGTTGACAGGGCTTGTGTTCTTTTCCCTGTCTGGATATACGCTCGTATCCGGGAAAGACTTTTCCTACCTGTCGGGTTTCCTGATGACAGGGCTGGTGGTTGTATTTGGCTCTATGCTGCTGATGTTCTTTGCAGGGATGTTCGGTTTTTACGTTTCCGGCTTTCACCTGGCGTTATCAGCAGCCATTGTGTTGCTGATGTCTGGTTTTATCCTGTATGACACCAGCAGAATACTTCACGGCGGCGAAACCAATTACCTGATGGCCACGGTTGCGCTTTACCTGGATATCTACAACCTGTTTGTTAGCCTGCTGCACCTGGTAGGTGTATTTGGCGGCGACGACTAATACAGCGGCTCGAAAGAAGCCCTGGTGTTCAGATGACACCAGGGTTTTTCTTTTTCCATGCCTCTCATTCACCTGACCTATGAAATTCTCAATCGTTGTCCAGGGTGCACCCTACTCTTCCCAGGCACCCCTTACCGCACTTCACTTTGCCAGGGCGACCCTTGCGAAGGGACACGAGATCTATCGAGTATTTTTTTACCAGGATGGGGTCTATTCCGGCAACAGTGCCATTGCAGCTCCCCAGGACGAACCTGACATCCGCAAAATGTGGTCTGATTTTGGAAAGGAAAACCACATTGAGTTGATCGTGTGCGTAGCGTCAACGCTGCGAAGAGGAGTTTTGGATAAGAGTGAGGCAAATCGATATGAAAAATCCAGTGCAAATCTTGATGATACCTTTACGATATCTGGGTTGGGACAATTAATCGACGCAGGTCTTAACTCTGACCGTCTGGTGACATTCGGTGGCTGAGATAAATTCACTACTCTTTGTCCTCACAAGTGCGCCTCACGGGCGCATCAATGCGCAGGAAGGACTCGATGCGCTACTTATGGGGTCCGCTTTTGCAGATTGCAGCGCCTTGTTTTTGGGCGACGGAATCTTGCAGCTAATCAGTCACCAGGATACTGCCCAGATCAATCAGAAAAACTTCGCGCAAACTTTTAGCGCATTGAATGACTATGGCGTGACCAAAATATATTGTAGCGAAACTCAACTGGCAACATTTGGCCTGTCGGTATCAGAACTCGTGATTGAGGTAACGCCGCTATCTGATGCCCAGGTCTGCTCACTCCTTTCCAACGATAATATGATTCTAAATTTCTGATGATGTTGCACATTTTCAATAAACCGCAGGCATTTCAGGCTTTTGCCAAATTTGTCCAGGCCAGTGACAGTGTTATCTTTATTGAGAATGGCGTTTACTGCTTGCTCGGCGACGACATCAAGCTGAAGACAGAAAACATATTCGTTCTCGAGGCGGATGTTCTGGCACGGGGATTGGTTGGCCGAATCGATGATGATATTAAACGTGTCACTTATGAAGGTTTCGTTGATGTTTGCAGCGACGCAAGTTCAATCTCCAGCTGGTTTTAATCGATGAATTTGAACCTTGATAGTGAAGGCTTTCTGCGAGATTTGTCTGAGTGGAATCCGGATGTCGCAGAGATGCTGGCAAAAAATGAAGGCATAATGCTGGCGGATGGGCACTGGCAGATTATCAATCTTGTTCGGGAATATTATCAGCAATACCAGATTTCGCCAGCCACCAGGGTACTGGTTGGCATATCGAAGAAAAAATTAGGCGCAGACAAAGGGAATTCGATTTACCTGATGCAACTGTTCACCGGCAAACCAGCAAAACTTGTCAGCAAAATAGCCGGCCTGCCAAAACCCGCCAACTGCGATTAACGAGGCGGCTTGGCCGGAGGCCAAACGCTCTCGGCCGGCAGCATTTTCACGCAGTGAAACTGCGAGAGGCACGAGGCAGCCTGGCCGGAGGTCAAACGTTTCCCCCGCCAATCACCGAAACCCCACCCATATATGATTGCAGGATCTGTGGTACCGCAATACTGCCATCGGCTCTCTGGTAATTCTCGAGAACAGCAACCAGGGTTCTGCCAATGGCTAAAGCGGAACCATTCAATGTATGAAGCAATTCCGGCTTGCCTGTGTCGGGATTCCGCCAACGGGCTTGCATCCTGCGAGCCTGAAAGTCGCGGAAATTACTGCAGGAAGAAATTTCGCGGTATTTATTCTGACCCGGTAACCAGACCTCAAGATCATAAGTCATGGTAGACGCGAACCCCAGGTCCCCGCCACACAAGTTGACGACACGATAGGGTAAGCCTAGTTTTTGCAGGATCATTTCAGAATGCTGGGTTAGTTCTTCAAGCACCTGTGCTGAATCTTCGGGTCTTACCATCTGCACCAGTTCCACCTTTTCAAATTGGTGTTGCCTGATCATGCCTCTTGTATCTTTTCCGTAGCTACCCGCTTCGCTACGAAAGCACGGGGTGTGGCAGACATACTTAAGCGGTAACCGTTCACTGGTAATGATTTCATCGCGGACGATGTTGGTTACCGGAACTTCCGCTGTGGGAATAAGATAGAGTTCCCGCTCGTCAGTCAGTTTAAACAGATCCTCTTCAAATTTTGGTAGCTGACCGGTACCGCGCAGGGAGTCTTTATTCACAATGTATGGCACATAAATCTCTTCGTATCCGTGCTCACTGGTATGTACATCGAGCATGAATTGAATCAGCGCCCGGTGCATCTTTGCCAGGACACCATGCAAGGTGACGAACCTGGACCCGGCTATTTTTGCACCGGCTTTAAAATCCATGAGACCGCTTGCTTCTGTCAGGTCCACATGATCTTTTGTGTCAAATGAAAACACCGTCGGATCACCCCAGGTTCTTATTTCCAGATTGTCATCTTCAGAGCTGCCGGGGGGAACTGATTCGTCCGGTAGGTTTGGGATCGCCCAGAGGATGTCACTCAGGTCTGCCTGGATCTGATCTAACTCGGACTTTCGATCTTCCAGTTGGCCACCCAGGGAAGCGATCTCTGCTAACAAGGGTTTAATGTCCTCACCTTTGGCTTTGGCCCGGCCGATCGCTTTGGATCGCGAATTTCTTTCTGCCTGTAGTGCCTCGGTTTTTACCTGAGCAGTTTTGCGCCGGGATTCAAGGTCCGTGATAACGGTCGTATCAAGCTTGAATTCCTTGATGAGTAATCGTTCAGCGATGTATTCCAGATCGTTTCGAATCTGTTTTGGGTCAAGCATCAGAAATTCGTTTCATGTCAGTTTTATGGGGTCGCAATATTAACCAATTGGTGGGCCATAAAAAAAGGGGTCAGGTACAATTGCCGCGAAATAAATTTGGCTAGGCAAAAGGGTCCGGGGCACTTTTACCGTGAAAGTATGTCTGGCTCTATTCCATTCACTTTGTCGAGAAATCGTACATGGCCCCTTTAAACTGGCCCCTTTAATTTGTCATGGAATCAGGCGGCCGATAAACATGCCCAGGGCGGCTGCAAGGATACAAATAATAACGCTACCGGCAATATAGATGGCTCCGGCAAATAGCCGACCTGATTCCAGCAAGCCAAGCGCCTGAAGTGAAAAGGTAGAAAAGGTCGTGAATGCGCCCAGGAACCCGACCACCAGTCCTGCACCCCAGAAAGTGGGTAGTAATGCACGTTCTATCAGCAGGATGAATACGATCCCGATGGCGAAGGACCCTGTGATATTAACGATCAAGATACCATAGGGAAATTCAGTTCCAAAGATAATATTAGCCAGATTAGTCGCCCAGAATCGCGACAAGGCCCCAAGGGCGCCACCCACTGCAATGGCAGCGATCTCATTCACTTCTCGTTTACTCCTGTTTGATCATATCGTTGGAATTTGCTTGCCTTGTTCAGCTTTCTTAAATACTCCAGCTTTTCCGATATTTTGATCTCTAGCCCACGTTCAACTGGCTGGTAATATTCCTGGTCCTGGAGCGCTTCCGGGAAATAGGACTCACCGGGAACAAATGCATCATCATAATGATGGGCATACTGGTAGTTTTCGCCATAGCCCATATTCTCCATCATTTTTGTGGGTGCATTGCGAAGATGCATCGGTACTTCAAGGGAAGATTTTTCTCGTGCATCTGTTTTGGCAGCATCGAATGCCGTATAGACAGCATTACTCTTGGCTGCTGAGGCAAGGTAGACAATTGCCTGGGCGATAGCAAGTTCACCTTCCGGACTTCCCAGGCGTTCCTGCACTTCCCAGGCATTAAGCGCAATCTGCAGGGCCCTCGGATCAGCATTACCAATGTCTTCTGATGCCATTCTGACGACGCGACGAGCGATATAAAGTGGATCGCAACCGCCATCTATCATTCGCGCGAACCAGTAAAGGGATGCATCAGGAGAAGAGCCACGCACAGATTTATGCAAAGCGGAGATCTGCTCATAAAAAATGTCACCCCCCTTATCAAATCGCCTGAAATCAGAACCGAGGATTTCTGCGATGATTTCATCAGTAATTTGATTGCCCATAACCAGATCGGTCGCTACCTCAAGCATGTTAAGAGCTCGCCTGGCATCACCATCTGCGGCGAGTGCGAGTTTTTCCAGCACTTCAGGCTCGGCTGTCAGATTGCGTTCCTTCAATCCTGTCGCTTCATTCAGCGCCCTTTCCATTACCTTAACGAGATGCTTAACGGTTAGTGATTGTAATTTATAAATCCTGGCTCGTGAGAGCAGCGCGTTGTTAAGTTCGAAGGACGGGTTTTCTGTCGTCGCACCCACAAATATCACCGTTCCGTCTTCAACGTAAGGTAAGAATGCATCCTGCTGGGCTTTGTTAAATCTGTGTGCCTCATCGACAAATAACAGTGTTTTCCTACCGGTAGACAGGCGTTGTTGTTCGGCGATAGCGATTGCCTGCCTGATATCTTTAACACCGGCCAATACAGCTGAAATAGACTGAAAATGCACATCGCACAACTCAGAGATCATCCGCGCGAGCGTTGTCTTACCCACTCCGGGCGGTCCCCATAGAATCATTGAATGTAAACTGGAAGTCACAATGGCTTTGTGAAGCGGTTTACCCGGAGAAAGCAGGTGATCCTGACCCACAAAATCTTCAAGTCGCCTGGGCCGCATTCTTGATGCCAGGGGTTGATATCTATCCGGCTCACCCCTATCGGCATCATTGGCGTTTGCCTGGTTTAGATCCGTGTCGTTGAAAAGTGACATCGCGTTTTAACGACGGTCATCTATGACATCAGCACCTGGTGGTACAACCAGAATGAAACGCTCTGCCGGCATAACTGAGTTCAAGACGATGTCATACAATGAGATTGTCGTTGTCTCCCCTGTTGTTGCATTGATCGTAATTGATACCGGTTTACCCAGGTAGAATGAAAGCGTCAGTGATTGGAACAGGCTAAGGTCAGATAATGGCTCCAATACAAAGTGTTCCAACAAAAAAGGGGGCAATGACCGCGATTCCTGTAAGGGGGATTCATCTCTTTCATCAGAATAACCGCTGATATTGTATGCTTTTTGAATGTCGCGGATATCACTGCTAAACAACAGGATAGGCACCTCACTCAGATCTGTATTAAGTTTACTGATGACCACCTGCTCCAGGTCCTCATCGTAAGACCAGAAGTCAGTTCCGTTTGAAACGAGCGTCTGTATTGCAGGGTTTACGGTATCTACCCTGAATCGATTTGGCTTTTCTATCCACAGTTGACCGCCGTAGGTCGTCGTATCATAGGCAGACTGGTCGATTGTCGTTTGTTCAAATCTGGCCGATAGTGTCGACATCCCGGCAAGATATGTGCTCAGAAGCTCTGCATAAAAATTGGCTTCAACAGCATGTATTTTCAACGGGCTGAGTAGCGCCACTGCCAACAGCACCATGGCAACGAGAGGCCTACTCTGGAGGTGCATTTGCTACAACCTCCCGTGATCCGTTCGAATTCATTTCTGTCACTATTCCGCTTCGCTCCATGGTTTCGATCATTCTTGCGGCCCGGTTGTAGCCGATGCGCAATTTTCGTTGTACCGCGGAGATGGAAGCTCGCCTGGATTGGGTGACAAACTCGACAGCTTCATCATATAGCGGGTCCGACTCCTCGTCTTCGTCAGATTCCTGTGCCGTGTAACCGGGCAATAGTGCTGAATCTTTTCTCTTGTCGAGAATTGACTCCAGGTAATTTGGTTCCCCCAGTTCCTTCCAGCTTTCCACAACTCGAAGTACTTCATCATCACCAACGAACGCACCGTGGACCCTGATAGGAAGCGCGGTTCCTGCTGGCAGGTACAACATATCACCATGTCCCAGCAGTTGTTCTGCCCCACTTTGATCCAGAATTGTTCTTGAATCGATCTTGCTTGAGACCTGGTAGGCAATTCTGGTGGGTACATTTGCCTTGATTAACCCGGTGATAACATCCACCGAAGGTCGTTGTGTCGCCAGGATAAGATGGATGCCAGCGGCACGTGCTTTTTGCGCGATGCGAGCGATTAACTGTTCAACCTTTTTGCCCACGATCATCATCATATCGGCGAACTCGTCAATAACGACCACGATAAATGGCAATGTCTCAAGATCAGGTGCCTCCTGATCATCATCGAGTAGCGGATCAGGTTGCCACAGAGGATCCTTGAGAGGCCTACCCGACTTCTCTGCTTCTTTTATCTTGCGATTAAACCCGCCGACATTACGAACACCCATTGCAGCCATCACCCGATATCGCCTTTCCATCTCGGCAACGCACCAGCGCAGCGCATTGGCAGCGTCATTCATGTCCGTGACGACCGGGGTCAACAGGTGCGGAATGCCTTCATAAGAGGCCAGTTCCAGCATTTTCGGATCCACCATAATAAAGCGGACATCTTTTGGAGAGGATTTAAACAAAATGGACAGGATCATCGCATTGACACCCACGGACTTGCCTGAACCCGTTGTTCCTGCCACCAGTAAATGCGGCATCCGGGCAAGATCCACTACCACCGGTTCACCTGCGATATCGTGTCCAAGTGCCAGTGACAATGGAGATTGAGCATCATCGTAAGCCTTGGATGTAAGCACTTCACTTAGCCTGACGACCTGCCTGTCAATATTCGGTATTTCTATACCGACCACAGATTTACCTGGAATCACCTCGACAACACGCACACTGATAACAGCAAGTGATCGCGCAAGATCCTTGGCCAGGCCCGATATGCGGCTCACTTTCACACCTGCAGCGGGTTGTATCTCAAATCGTGTAATAACAGGCCCTGGATAGACAGCAACAACCTCGGCATCAATGCCATAGTCCTTCAACTTCAACTCCAGTAATCGGGACATGGCTTCAAGGTCATCGGGGGAATAACCTTTATCGGGGTCAGGTTCAGCCGAATCAAGCAGATGCAGGGCCGGTAGACGGTCAATTGAATCGATTTTGAACAAGTTTCCTTGCCGCTCCCGTGCGAATCGTTCGCTCACTTCTTTCTTCACCGGGGAAGGCGCTTCAATGATTAATGCCGGTCTGTTCTGATTTTGTTCAAAATGGCGTTCAAGTGCCTCGCGGCGACTCTGTGTTGACTGTTTTACTTCCGCCCTTTCAGCTCTTTTCAGGAGGACTCGCTGTAGGTTTGACCTGATTGACATCAATCCGGCAATGGTCAGCCTCCCCGTGTTATCCATTACCAAAATCCATGAGATGTTGGCAAATGCCGTGAGTCCAAAGAGGAAAACTGCAAGCAGAATCAGTGTTGCACCGATGTAACTGAATATTGGCACCATAAATTCAGTGAGCTCACTACCAATAATTCCGCCACTCCCCTGCCTGAAATCCAACCCGGTTTCGTAAAAATGCAGAGCGGCAATGCCTGCACCTGCCACCAGGGTGAGAATCAGGCCAAAACCGTGGAATGAGAAGATTACCCAGTTGAAAGCCACATCAATCTTGCGGTCTCTAAACATCTGCCACGCTTGAAATCCAAGCATGAGCGGAAAAATGAATGCCATATATCCGCAAATTGTTAAAAATACATCCGCGATCCATGCACCACTTAGACCAACTAGATTGGAGACGTCGCCGGTGGTACCTGTGTAGGTCCAGCCCGGATCTTCAGGGCTATAACTGAACAGAGCAAGGCTCAAATAAATACAGACGGCTACAAGCGCAATGAGTCCGCCCTCGCGCAGTCGCGGGTACAGGTGTTCAAATACATCGCTATTGTCCTGCTTTTTACCTTTTGCTTGCGCCACGCGCCCCACTCTCTTTATCCCTCTAAAATCCAGCCAAAAATATCTTTAATAATCAGTCTCTTACATCATATATGGAGATTTGGAATTTATAAAACCTTTTATTCAGTATATCGACATTGATTCTATCGGCTAGTGATATCCTGCTGTATTATTAGCGCCTTACAAATATCCTGTTTCCAGGGTTATTTACCAGCTTGTTTCTGCCCTTAAAGTCTGAACATGCAGATATTCGTGATGTAAATTCGCTATTTCCGGCAGCTGTCTCCCGGTTGCGATTCATAGAGGTTCATAATGCAAGAAGTTCACCATAAATTGCTCATTCTGGGCTCAGGTCCTGCTGGATTGACTGCTGCTATCTATGCAGCAAGGGCTAACCTCGACCCGGTGGTCATCACCGGGATTGAACCCGGAGGGCAGTTAACGACAACCACAGATGTCGATAACTGGCCTGCAGGTGCGGCAGGCCTGCAGGGCCCGGACCTGATGGCACAAATGCAAGAGCATGCTGAACGTTTTGATACCCGGATCGTATTTGACCATGTCAACAAGGCAGAATTAAGCACCAGACCCTTCCGGCTTCATGGTGACAATGCCATCTATACCTGTGATGCACTCATCATTACAACCGGCGCATCGGCGCGATACCTGGGTTTACCCTCCGAAGAACATTTCAAGGGCAAAGGGGTTAGCGCTTGTGCTACCTGTGATGGTTTCTTCTATAAAAAACAAAAGGTTGCGGTCATCGGCGGTGGAAATACGGCCCTTGAAGAAGCCCTGTACCTGTCCAATATTGCCTCTGAAGTTATTATGGTACATCGGCGTGACAAGTTCCGGGGCGAGAAGATCCTACAGAATCGGGTTATTGGAAAGGAGAATATCGACATTCAGTGGAATACCACGCTCGATGAAGTACTGGGAGACGATATGGGCGTAACGGGTATGCGTATCCGTCAGGTTGGCGATGGTAAAACCGGCGATTTCGATCTGCAAGGGGTTTTCATCGCCATCGGGCATACGCCCAACACCGGGATATTTGAAGGTCAGCTGGATATGAAAAATGGCTATATACACATAGAGACGGGCCTTGAGGGTGGTGCCACCGCGACGAGCGTTCCGGGGGTGTTTGCTGCCGGAGATGTCGCAGACCAGGTCTATCGGCAAGCGGTAACCTCCGCGGGATTTGGCTGCATGGCGGCGCTGGATGCAGAGAAATTTCTGGACGATGGCCAGTAGGCTGTCCGGGTATGAAGAAGCGCTTGTCCTAATCCCACGATATGACAGACATCCCCTGGCTGCGTTCAGAATCACTGGCATTCCCTCCCGTTGAGACAGCCTTAAGAGAACCGGACGGGCTGCTTGCCGCTGGTGGGGATCTCTCGGTAGCAAGATTGAAACTTGCTTACCAACTTGGCATTTTTCCATGGTTCGAAGAGGGCCAACCGATACTCTGGTGGTCACCTGATCCCAGATCAGTGATATTTCCCAATCAGTTCAAGCCCGGGAGAAGTCTTTCCAGAATCCTCCGGAAAAACAAGTTCAGTGTGAGGCGAGATACTGCTTTTAACGATGTAATTGATGCCTGCAGTGATCCCAGGGTTTACTCACATGGCACCTGGATTACGAGTGATATGAAGGATGCATACAAGGAACTTCACCGCCAGGGTATCGCACACTCGGTAGAGTGCTATCTCGATTCGGAACTGGTCGGTGGCCTTTATGGGGTAGGACTGGGGAAACTCTTCTTTGGAGAATCCATGTTTCACTGGGTTTCAGATGCATCCAAGGTTGCTTTTGCTTTTCTGGTCCGGCTTATGGATAGAAACCACTGTCCACTAATTGATTGCCAGATTCCCAATGACCATCTGGACTCTCTCGGTGCAAAGACCATCAGCAGGCGCGAATTGGCTGGTTACCTGCAAAACTTTGTCACGGTCACTGATCCTATTGAATGGACTTCACTGCCAACTATGCTATCACCATGGTAAATTACAGGTGCCACATTTTCGCGAGTTGAAATGACTTCACTTTCAGGACTGAGATTTTTCACAACACCTGCCCACGATTGCAGTTATCTGGATGATCGCCAGGCGATCACCCTGTTCGTAGATCCTCTGGCTCGCGTCAATACGGACATCTATTCGTCACTTTCTGCTGCTGGCTTCCGCCGTAGCGGTAATCACATCTACAGACCCTATTGTGAAGGTTGCAATGCTTGCATACCGGTTCGGGTCCTGGTGTCGAATTATCGATTTAAACGTCGCCACAAGCGTGTGCTGAAGAAGAATGAAGATGTGATCATGCGGCAATTCAAACCAGCTGCCAGTGACGAATATTTTTTGCTGTATAAGAAATACATTGATGCACGGCATGCTGATGGAGACATGTTTCCTGCGGAGCCGGATCAGTATGATTCATTTCTGGTGGATGGGCGGCCTGAAGCTATATTCTTTGAATTTCGGATCCAGGGGAAATTGCTGGCTGTTGCTGTTGCGGACAAGTTGAACGACGGGTTATCGGCTATCTACACCTTCTTTGACCCGGACATGGAAGATCGAAGTCCCGGGGTGCTTGCGGTACTTCGGCTCATCGAAGAGACAAAAAGACTATCCTTGACGCATTTATACTTGGGTTACTGGATAAAACAAAGCCAAAAAATGAACTACAAGATGGATTATAAACCACTGCAGCTGTACGTTAACAACCAGTGGATTTCGTTGCTGGATGATTGAGCGCTTATCTTTATTAATCCAGCAGCATTATCTTCTTTGCCATGCGCCTGAAATTGAGGCAAAATGCACGCCGTTTTACATCATGGCAAAACCCATACTTTGAGGAGCTGAATGGCTAAGGAAGAACAGATTCAAATGAGCGGCACAGTAGTAGATACGCTGCCTAACACCATGTTTCGGGTTGAACTTGAAAATGGTCATATCATTACGGCACATATTTCCGGGAAAATGCGCAAGAACTACATCAAGATTTTGACTGGAGATAGCGTAAAAGTTGAAGTCACGCCTTATGACCTGACCAAAGGAAGAATCACGTTCAGGGAGTAAGTGATTTTCTTTGCGATTTTTACGTCAAATTAAGCTAATGGCAAGAATTCAGTCAGGCGGAAACGGGCTCATCTATTTCCAGCACCAGTTCGCCATCTTCAACGATGATATGAACTTCACCACCATTTTTGGATAGACGCCCGAATAATATATCTTCAGCCAGGTCTTTCTTTATCTTGTTCTGAATCAGGCGCTGCATCGGCCTGGCGCCCATTTGCTCATCATAGCCGTGATCCGCAATCCAGTCCCTCGCCTCATCATCTATCACCAGGATCACTTTCTTGTCATCAAGTTGTACCTGAATTTCCACCAGGAATTTATCGACGACTGTTTTGATCACTTCCTTCGACAAGGATTTGAACTGGATGATCGTGTCCAGTCTGTTTCTAAATTCTGGCGTGAACATTTTCTTCAGTACTTCCATTCCATCAGTGGAATGATCCTGCGTGGTGAAACCAATAGAACTCCTGCTCATCTCCTGGGCACCGGCATTTGTTGTCATCACCAGGATTACGTTTCGAAAGTCAGCCTTGCGACCGTTATTATCTGTTAGTGTGCCATGGTCCATTACCTGAAGAAGCAGATTAAAAACATCAGGATGCGCTTTTTCAATTTCATCAAGAAGCAATACGCAATGAGGATGTTTGGTGATCGCCTCAGTTAACAAGCCGCCCTGGTCAAAACCTACATAACCTGGCGGTGCACCGATTAATCTTGATACGGTATGGCGTTCCATGTATTCCGACATGTCGAAACGAATCATCTCGACCCCCAGAATCCTGGCAAGCTGTTTACAGACTTCAGTCTTGCCAACCCCGGTTGGCCCGGAAAAAAGGAAGGAGCCAATGGGTTTATCATCGTCCTTCAATCCTGCTCGAGATAATTTGATGGCACTGGCCAGTGAATCGATCGCTTCGTCCTGGCCGAAGATAACCATCCTGAGATTGGATTCCAGGTCCTTGAGCGTTTTCTTATCTGAATGTGAAACACTTGCCGGAGGGATGCGGGCAATTTTGGCGACCATTTTTTCAACATCTGCGACGCCAATTTGCTTTTTACGTTTGCTCGGTGGCTGAAGTTGTTGATAAGCACCCGCTTCATCAATGACATCAATCGCCTTGTCAGGCATATAGCGATCATTAATATATTTGTCTGCCAGTTCTGCCGCGACTTTCAATGACCTGTCTGTGTACTTTAGTTTGTGGTGTTCTTCGAAACGCGATTTCAGTCCTTTTAGAATCTGGTAGGTATCTTCAACACTGGGTTCTGCAACATCGATTTTCTGAAAGCGTCTTGAAAGTGCGCGATCTTTGTCAAAAATACCCCGGTATTCCTGGTAAGTTGTGGATCCAATGCATCGAATCTCACCCGAAGCGAGCAGCGGTTTCAACAAATTAGATGCATCCATCACGCCCCCGGATGCGGCACCTGCACCGATGATAGTGTGAATTTCATCAATGAATAATATCCGGTCCTTCTTTTCTTTCAGTTGATTAAGCAGTTTTTTAAGTCTTTTTTCAAAATCGCCACGATACTTTGTACCGGCGAGAAGCGCTCCCAGGTCCAGCGCATAGACGATACTGTTACTGATGACTTCAGGTACCTGCTTGTCGACAATAAGTTTCGCTAACCCTTCTGCAATGGCGGTCTTGCCGACTCCGGCCTCACCGACGAGAAGGGGATTATTTTTCCTTCTCCGCGATAAGATTTGCACCACTCTTTCTACTTCGTCGTGACGGCCAACCAGGGGATCAATTAGCCCCTTCTTTGCCTGTTCATTAAGATTTGTGGTATAAGCTTCGAGTGCACTCGGGGTTTTTTCTTCCTCCTCTGCAGCCTCTGCAGCCTCTTCAATATTGTCAACACCGCTTGGCTCTTCTTCAATTCCGTCTTTACGGGTGCCATGGGCAATGAAATTCACCACATCGATGCGATTCACTTCTTGTTGCTTGAGCAGATAAACAGCATGACTTTCCTGTTCAGCAAAAATGGCGACCAGAACGCTGGCACCGGTCACTTCTTTTTTACCGGAAGATTGGACATGAAATACGGCCCGTTGTAATACTCTCTGAAAACCAAGGGTAGGTTGTGTTTCCCGGTCGGTTTCATTTTTGGGAATCAGGGGAGTCGTCGCATCAAGGAAGTCCTCGAGCTCCTTTTTTAGCTTTTCTACATCTGCATCACAAGCACTTAAAACCTTCACTGCTGCAGTATTGCCCAGCAACGATAGAAGCAGATGTTCAACCGACATCAATTCGTGTCGTTTTGCCCTGGCCTCTTTGAAGGCAGAATTTAGTGTGACTTCCAATTCTCTGCTTAACATTTTGAATCCTGTTTAATCTGTCGCTTCAATATCCGCAATAAGCGGATGTTGACTTTGTTGTGCATAATGGTTCACCTGAGCTGACTTTGTCTCGGCAATATCCCTTGTAAATATCCCACATGTCGCTTTACCTGTCATGTGTACGGCTAGCATCACCTGGGTCGCTTTCTCGCGGTTCATGCTAAAAAAGACCTCCAACACCTCTATGACAAATTCCATCGGTGTGTAATCATCGTTTAACAGTATCACCTTAAACATCGCTGGTCGCTTGAGTTTTGGCTTTACCGGAGCCTCAATGATGCCAACGCCCCGATCCTGTTCAGGATCTTCATCACTGTCGCCTGCTCTTATCGTTACTTTTTCACTCATTAGTTATGGAGCCATAGCGGAAGGTTTCAACCTGCCTTATCACTTTACTTCAAGTTCGCCAAAATTACGCTGGGTTAAAACTTCATCCTACACTTTTCGGACTCGTTTGTTTTGCATGTTTTTCATCGCAATCCATTTTCGAACAATCAATGCGGTGCTCCTTGTAACAGCTTAACCTGGCCCAGCACCTGCCCACATCACCTGGTGAATAATTGAAGTTGCAGCTCTTATTTCTTCCATTACAGCCAAAAAAGGAGAAGTTATTAAAAACCTCAGGTGCAAATTTTTGCTCATATCTGGTTATTTTTCTGCATATACTCAATTTGACGATGAAGACAATTAGTGAAGTTCCTCCATAGTCGCTTGACGCCATGACTTCATTGATCCTAAAGTAGTGTCCCTGCTTGCTATGTTGATCATTCAATCTAGCGAAAGAGACCTACGCAACGAGGAATTTCGGTTATGCCGACAGGTCGCGTGAAGTGGTTTAACAATGCCAAAGGCTATGGATTTATCCTGTCTGAAGAAGGTGGAGAAGATTATTTTGCGCACTATTCGTCCATTCAGATGGATGGATACAAAACGTTGAAAGCGGGTCAATTGGTTGAATTTGAGATCCTTGAAGGTGACAAAGGCTCACATGCCATTAATATCCGAGCGACCGACGAAATTAATGAGCAACCCGAAGAACAAGCCAACGAACAAGCTAAAGACCAGTAAGAATACTGGTAGAAATTAATTCCATCCCTGCACTGATGTCGGGCCTAATCCAGACCCGGTTCTAACTTAATCAAATCTGATGTCAGATCTCATCCTGTTGAATAAACCATTTGGCGTCATCTGCCAATTTACCGGACCGTCTCCGACCCTCGCCGACTATGTGGATCTAGGCGGGTTTTATCCTGCTGGTCGTCTTGATAAGGATTCGGAGGGACTGGTACTCCTGACCAACGATGGTAGGTTGCAAGCCAGAATTTCTGATCCACGCTACAAGATGGAAAAGACCTACTGGGTCCAGGTTGAGGGTGAATTTTCAGGCGATGCCATCAAAAAGTTGCGCAAAGGCATTAAATTGAAAGATGGATTCACCCGCCCTGCAAAAGTCAATGTCATCGATACACCTCTGGCTGAGAGGGATCCGCCCATCCGGGTCAGGGCCTCAATTCCTACCTCATGGATATCTTTGTCGATCACCGAGGGAAAGAATCGCCAGGTACGGCGTATGACAGCCGCCGTAGGTTTTCCAACGCTGAGATTATTCAGATACCGGATTGGTGATTGGGACATTGCTGATCTTGGTGTGGGTGAATATCGAAGTTTGCGGGTCAACTACCGCAAAAACTAGCGGACCTTCCATCCTTCTGCGGCCCGGATATCACTTTCGCGCGTAGTCAACCACCTGTCTCCTTCCCCGGTCGTTTCCTTTTTCCAAAAAGTTGCCCGGGTCTTGAGGTAGTCAATAATGAACTCGCAGGCATCGAATGCGTCCCCACGATGGGCACTGGCTGTGCCAACAAATACAATTTCATCACCGGGATACAACTGCCCCACCCGGTGGATTACCGTGGCAGCTTTAATATTCCAGCGAGATCCGGCCTCCTCGATGATAGCCTCGATTTGTTTTTCGGTCATGCCCGGATAGTGTTCCAGGTAAAGCCCGCTGACCGAATCCTCTTCGTTTACATCCCGGACAATGCCGACGAACACGGAAACACCGCCAACACCCGGTTCCTGCAAAAAGGAAAACTCTGATCCGGAGTGGAATATTTCTTTCTGCACCGAGATGCGAACTTTCACCATCAACCCCCGGTTACCGGTGGAAAAAAAGCAACCTCATCTTCATCATTGACAACGGCGCCAAGATTGACCATCTCCTGATTCACTGCGACAAGAATATTGCTTCCGGACAAGGACTCGCCATATTGTGATCCACGAGTCTGTTTGAGTTTATCGATGACATTTTGTACATTTTTGATAGCAGAGCATTCCAGGCTCAGTTCACCGGCCCCGAGTTCCTCGCGTAAACTCGCAAAGAAAACGACCTTGATCATGACTTCTTACCTCGCTGCCATTCTCCTGATTGTCCACCAGACTTGGTGAGTAACTCGATGTCGCCGATGGTCATGCCACGATCGACGCCTTTGCACATATCATAGAT
>SMVB01156855.1_pt1 | contig 34595 bp, 28 predicted proteins | sample 2456461 | NCBI WGS metagenome assembly SMVB01 (sample SAMN11095934, study PRJNA526329) | marine sediment metagenome | biome: Marine sediment; feature: Surficial sediment; material: Deep marine sediment; isolation source: Hadal surficial sediment | place: Pacific Ocean | collected 2014-05 | depth... | reverse complement strand
CGACCTCGGGAGCGGCGGTTTCTTCAGCGTCCGCGCCGGCCGTCGAATGTGGTGGCGGCTGGGCGTCGAAGCCGAGTTCGGTTACGGATCCCCCGGCGTCGAGGTGACCGAGACCGATCTGCAGGGTCGCAACGTCACGACCAGCGACTTCGGCGACTACTCGCTGGGGATGATCAGCGCCAGCGTCCGACTCGATCTGACCGACTCCCGCATCACGCCGTTCTTGCTGGCTGGTGGCGCCGTGGTGTTCTCCAGCATCGACGCCGACACGGGAACCGAGCACGACACCAACCCGGGTTTCCTGTTCGGCGGCGGGTTGGATGTCCGTCTGAAGGACACCGTCAACCTGCGTAGTGATGTGCGAGGCCTGCGTTCGAATATCGACGCGCCCTTGCTGTCGCGCGGGATTCTGGTGCCGAACGTGGAGGCGGGAGGCGCGTTGTCGACCATGTGGTTGTGGTCGATCGGCGTCTCCGTGAGGTTCGACTGAGGGCGCGGAGAAGCGCGCGTCTACGGTGTTGAGATCTACCGGCTAATCGCCTACCGGCTCGGTGCCGAGAGCCTTCGAGATCCGATCGAAAATTTCCTGTTCGAGGAGCCCGGTAGATCGCAGCGCCTGGTAACCGTAATCCTCGCCCATGTAACCCTCGATGCGGGCCACGACCCGGACCTTGCACGCCCCACCACGGATCGTCCGGGTGGTGAGGGTTAGCTGGTAACGACCGCCGATGAACGGCGCGCCCTGCGAGTAGGCGACCTTTTTGAGGTGCCGCCAGTCATCGGGACCGGAGTCGGAGAATACGGCGTACTTGGTTACCAGCAAGCCGGCTTTGTTCTGGGGGTCGAAGTCCTCGTCGTCGATGCCCGAGGCGAAGTCGGTGACGACCTGCCGCGACGTGTCCCAGCATGTCTGAACGCCGATGTCGAAGTTGCGGTCGTTGTCGAGCGGTACGATCGGCTTACGACGGAACGTGACGGTACAGGCCGGCAACGCGACCAGCAGCACAACGACGGCGATGACGCGAATTGGAACGCGAGTCAGTGTTACCACGCAAACATCCTCCGCGGGACGGCCAGGGGAGGTTCGGGAATCAGTGGGCGGTGGTGGTGTCAGAGTCCGACGACGATTCGTCGTCCCCCGTCGACCCGCCTCTCATGGCGGCCTTGAAGTTTTGGATTCCGGATCCCAGGCCGCGCCCGATCTCGGGAATGCGGCTCGCTCCGAAGAGGATGACCACGATCAAGAAGATGAACAGGAGCTCCGTAAAACCGATGCTGCCCAGCATTTTCCCTCCTTTGATGTCCTGACAACATGATACGGGTAGGGGCTTCGCGGGGTCAATGCGCCTTGGCCTCCAGCACCCTACCGCCTCTCCTCGGGGCGCCTCCTCCGATCAGACGCGGATGCGCTGGTCGCCCTGCCGCCGGGTCACGCGCTGCTCGTCGAGGTACTCGAGCAGCGGGATGGCGTGTTTGCGGCTTACCCCCGTCAAGTCCTTGAAATCGGCTACCCCGAACGTATCTCCCGGCGCGTAGCGGCGACGCAACTCGTCGATCAAGGCGTCCAGACTGGCGGTGCTGAAGACGAGCTCGTCGCGCAGGCGGACCAATTCTCCCTGACGCAATAAAAATCGAAAGACGGCGTCGCCCTCGCCCGGCGACACGCCGACAAGCTTCCAGGCGTCGACGATCGCGGGTGGCGACCAGCCCGCCCTCTCGTACGTGTCGAGGAGCGCGGTGCGAACCCGTTCCTGCGCCGCGCTCAACACAACGTCGTGTTCGGGGACCGCAAGGGCGGCGCTACTGCCGCCGAGACGTCGTGCGGCGACGAGCCTGGCGACGAGGGCGTCGACGACGACTTCCGGCAGGTCACGGGGTAGGGTGGCGGTCACCGCGCTCTTGGGCACCCCGGGCTCGAGCGGATGCTCGGCGTGGTGCCGGCGCACCGCGTCGAGGATGGTCTCTTCGAGCGGTGCCAGCAGCGTGGCGTCGAGGACGATGAGGGGTGTTTCCTGCGCCACCAGCAGTTGTCCGTCGTTCGCCAGAGAGGCCGCCGCCGAGCGCAGGCGGGCGGCGCCGGCGAAGGTCCGATGTCGGAGCCGTTCTTCATCGACGCCGTGGCTACCAGCGGCGGCGGCGAGCGCGGCGACGCGATCTTCGAGCGCCGGGCCTTCGAGCCGAGTCAGAAGCTCGAGCGCGGCGGAGTCCCCGTGCCGGTGTTTGGCAGGCAGGTTGTCGACTACCGTGCCGCCGCCGATCGTCAGCATCGGCGAGTAGCGGCGAACGACGAACCGATCGCCCGGCGCGCAGGCGTAGGGCGTTTCGAGGCGGAGCTGGACCAGACCCGAACCGCCCGCAGGGATCTCGTCGGTTTCGAGGATGGCGACCCGACACAAGGCCTCGATGGCGCCGTGGTGGAAGCGGACCCGTTGCAATTGCTCGAGGCCGTGCTCCGGGAGCATGTCGAGGCGAGCGTCGATCATGTAGGTGGGCGCCAGGGCGCCGGGCGTGACCAGCAGATCGCCGCGCCGAGCGGCGCTGGTGTCGACGCCTTGCAGATTCACCGCCGTTCGCTGTCCGGCCCTTGCCGACTCGACCGGCTCGCCGTACACCTGCAGGCCGCGTACCGTGACGGCGGTCCCCTGGGGAAGCAGCTCCAGCCGATCGCCGCTGCCGATCCGACCTGACAGCAAGGTCCCGGTCACGACCGTGCCGAAGCCATGAACGGTGAAGATGCGATCGATCGGCATGCGAACGAGCTCGTGCTGCGGCCGGATCCGTGAGGCGTCGAGGGTCTCGGCGAGTGCTCCTCGCAGCGCCGCCAGGCCGTCGCCGCTCTCGGTGCTGGTGTGGACGATCGGTGCGGTTGCCAGCCCCGACCCGGCGAGCAGGTCGCGTACTTCGAGCTCGACAAGCTCGGCGATCTCGTCGTCGACCAGGTCGCATTTGGTGATCGCCACAACGCCGGCGCTGACGCCGAGAAGCTCACAGATTGCCAGGTGCTCACGGGTCTGCGGCATGATCGACTCGTCGGCGGCGACGACCAGCAACACCGCGTCGATGCCGCCGATGCCGGCGAGCATGTTCTTGACGAAGCGCTCGTGCCCCGGCACGTCGATGAAACCCACCCGGGTGCCGTCCTCGAGCTCCAGGTGGGCGAATCCCAGGTCGATGGTGATGCCGCGCTCACGCTCCTCTTGGAGGCGGTCAGGATCGGTCCCGGTGAGGGCCCGAACGAGAGCGCTCTTGCCATGGTCGATGTGCCCTGCGGTACCTACGATGCGGTAGTCGTTTTCCACCCTAAATCCTTGACTTGCAAGGTTTTGCGGCGATTGCTACTGTCCTCGAATGGCGCGTCCCGTGATCGTTTCCGCAGCTCGAACTGCGGCCGGAAAGCTGCTCGGCTCGCTGGCCCCGCTGCAGGCTACCGAGCTCGGCGCGGTTGTCGTGCGCGCCGCCATCGAGCGTGCCGGACGAGATCCGGGCGAGGTCGACGAGGTTATCATGGGCCAGGTCATTCAGGCCGGCGCGGGCCAAAACCCGGCCCGCCAGGCCGCGCTCGGCGCCGGTGTTCCGCCACGTGTCGGCGCCTTCACGATCAACAAGGTGTGCGGCTCGTCGCTGAAGGCCGTCGTGCTCGCCGCCCAGGCCATCGCCCTCGATGACGCGGCCTGCATCGTCGCCGGGGGGCAAGAGAGCATGACGAACGGCCCGTACGTGCTGCCGAGGGCGAGGCAAGGCTACCGGATGGGGCATGGCGAGTTGCTCGACGCCACCGTTCACGATGGCCTCTGGTGCGCCTTTGGCGACTACCACATGGGCTGCACCGGGGATCTCGTCTCTGAACGCTACGACGTCAGTCGCGAGCAACAGGACGCCTGGGCGTTGCGCTCGCACCAGCGCGCCGCCGCGGCGCAGGAAAGCGGCGCCTTCGACGCCGAGATCGTTGCCGTCGAGGTGCCGCAGCGCAAGGGCGCCGCGCTGCTGTTTGATCGCGACGAGACCATCCGCGCCGATACCAGCCACGAGGCGCTGGCGAATCTCGTGCCGGTGTTCAGCGCCGACGGCACCGTGACCGCCGGCAACGCACCCGGGATCAATGACGGCGCCGCGGCGCTCATGGTGATGGGTGAAGACGACGCCCTTGCCGACGACATCGCGCCGCTGGCTCGCATCGCCGCGTACGCCACCAGCGGCATCGAGCCCGAGCTCGTCATGATGGCGCCGGTCGCGGCGGTCAACACCGTGCTCGAGAAGACGGGCTGGAATCGCGACGACGTCGATCTGTTCGAGCTCAACGAGGCGTTCGCGGTGCAGTCGGTTGCGATCGTCAAGGAGCTGGGGATCGATGCGGAGAAGGTGAACGTCAACGGCGGCGCCGTCGCCCTCGGCCACCCGATCGGCGCGTCGGGGGCTCGAATCTTGACGACGCTGCTGTACGCGATGGCCCAACGTGACGCCCGCAGAGGCATTGCGGCGATGTGCATGGGCGGCGGTAACGGCGTCGCGCTCGCGGTCGAGAGGATGCCGTGACGATCCGACGAATTGGCGTCATCGGCGCCGGAACCATGGGAGCGGGTATCGTCCAGGTGTGTGCCCGGGCCGGTTTCGACGTCATCGTGCGCGAGCCCGACGATGTCCTCGTCGAGGCGGGGTTGGCGCGTCTCGACGATGGCCTCGGTCGTTGGGTCAAGAAGGAAGTCATCAGCGCCGGCGAGGCGAAGACGATGCGCGGTCGCGTCGTGGGAACGACCGAGCTTGCCGATCTGTTCGACGTCGACCTGGCGATCGAGGCGATCGTCGAGGACGAGGCCATCAAGCTCGAGGTGTTCGGCGCCCTCGACGAGGGCTGCCCGGCGGCGACGATCCTGTCGTCCAACACGTCGTCGATTTCGATTACCCGCTTGGCGTCGGGGACCGGACGACCCGACAAGGTCATCGGCATGCACTTCTTCAACCCCGTGGCTGTGATGCCGCTCGTCGAGGTCGTACGCGGCGAGCTGACCAGCGACGAGACCCATGATGCGGTCGTCGAGGTGGCGGAGGCGCTCGGCAAGACGCCGCTGACGGTGGCCGATGTTCCCGGTTTCGTGTCCAACCGGGTGCTCATGCCGATGATCAACGAGGCCGTCTTTTGCCTCTACGAAGGGGTGGCGACGGCGGACACCGTTGACGGTGTGATGACGCTCGGGATGAACCATCCCATGGGGCCGCTGGCGCTGGCCGATTTGATCGGCCTGGATGTCTGCCTGGCCATCCTCGAGGTGCTGTACGATGGCTTCAAAGATCCGAAATTCCGTCCGTGCCCGTTGCTGCGCCGGCTCGTCGATGCCGGGCACCTGGGGCGCAAGAGCGGAAAAGGCTTCCACACCTACTGACGCCATGCACCCCGCCGGATCTAGCCCGCGTATCTCTACACCCTCCGCGCCCGCGGCAGGAGGGCGTTGTAGATGGGCGATTGTCGCGATCATGCTCGTGGTCTGGGTGTGTGCCGTGGTCTCGCCGGTGGTGGCGTGGCAGCAACCTTCGTCGGCACAGCTCCGCCTCGATCTCGACCGTCTGCGCGGTCAGATCGCCATGCTGCAGGGGCGACTCGCCGACATGGGCGAGCGTCGCGGAACCCTGGTCGAGGAGTTCGAAGCTGCGGACGTCCGCCGCGCCCTCAGCAGACGTCAGCTCGACATCATCCAGATGCGCCTGCTGGTCCTCTTTTCGCAGGTTCAGGAGCGCAAGGCCGCGGTCGAGCGCCTCACGGATGACCTGGCCGAGGCGCGCCGGGAGCTCGCCGCCCGGATCGTTGCACTGTACCGCATGGGCCCGCTGTCATACTCGCGCTTTCTGCTCGCCGCTGACAGTGCCGAGGAGGTACTGGCTAACTACCAGATCGTCGGACGGCTGGCGGCGCAGGACCGGACGCTCGTTGCGTCGATTCGCACCCGGCTTGTCGAGCACGAGGCAGCGGTGCGCGCCGCCAACGAGGCCACGGTACGGCTCACAGACACGCGGGCAGAGGAAACGCTGGCGATCCGGGAACTGACTGCGCAGCAGGACCTTCGGCAGGAGCTGATCCGCGAGATCGATATCGAGGCGGCGGCCGGCCGGCGGGCTCTCGAAGGCCGGGAAAAGAGTGCCTTGGCCCTCGAAGAGTTGCTCGGCACCGTCTCGTCTGCACCCGTCGTCGCCCCGCTTGCCGGCACGCGGCCGGCGTTCGGCGCCACGCTCGGCAACCTGCCGTGGCCCGCCGAGGGCCCGATCACCGAGAGCTTCGGGCGCAAGCAGCACGCCGTATACGACACCTACACGCTGGTCAAGGGCATCGAGATCGCCGCCGGAGCCGGCGCGCCCGTGCGTGCTGTTCACCAGGGCCGCGTCGCCTTCGCCGACTGGTTTCAGACCTACGGCTTGATGGTGGTTATCAGCCACGGCGACGACTTCTACACCATCTACGGGCACCTCGACGGAATGCTCGTGCGGACGGGTGAGTGGGTGGATGAGGGGGATCAGCTCGGCACCGTCGGCCAGACCGGATCGCTGATCGGGCCGAGTCTGTACTTCGAGGTCCGCGAGGGAGCGGAGGCGGTCAATCCGGAGTTGTGGCTGCGGGCTGCTAGCCCGGGCTAACTACTGATCCAACAGTTCCCGCAGGTTCTTCGACCGCAACGGGTGCCGCAACTTGCGCAGCGCCTTGCCCTCGATCTGACGAATCCGCTCGCGGGTAACGTTGAAGTGCACACCGACCTCTTCCAACGTGAACTCGCGCTCCTCGCCGATTCCGAAGCGCATCTTCAAGACTTTCTCCTCGCGCGGGGTCAACGTCGAGAGCACCTTGCGGGTCTGGTCGGAGAGGTTCTTCGACAGCACGATGTCGAGCGGCGACACGACGCCCTCGTTCTCGATGAAATCCGACAGCGAGGAGTCTTTGCCGTCACCGACCGGGGTTTCGAGCGACAGCGTCTTCTTGGCGGCGCGCAGCACTTCCTTGACCTTGTCGGCCGTCATATCCATCTGGACGCCGATCTCCCGTGGCGTCGGCTTGCGCCCCTGCTCCTTGAACAGGCGGCGCGATGTCTGCGCGACCTTACGGATCGTTTCGATCATGTGCACCGGCACGCGGATGGTCTTGCCCTTGTCGGCGATGGCGCGGGTGATCGCCTGGCGGATCCACCAGGTCGCGTAGGTCGAGAATTTATAGCCTTTTTTGTAGTCGAATTTCTCGACCGCCTTCATCAAGCCGATGTTGCCCTCTTGGATCAGATCCGAGAACGGCAGGCCGTAGTTGACGTACTTCTTGGCGATCGAGACGACGAGGCGCAGGTTCGCCTGGGTGAGCTCGCTCTTGGCCCACTCCATGCCGGCCTCTGCCTGCTCGAGCGAGCGCAGGTAGCTGCGCAGCTCTTGGCGTGTCACCAGGTGGTTGCGGGCGAGCTCATCGACGCGACTCACGTTGCCATCGCGGTGAGCGACGGCGAACCGCGCCTGCACCTGGCGCATGCGCACGATGATGTCGTCGATGAACTCTTCGGTGGGGTTGAGCTCCTCCATCAGCACCGCCATGCCCGCCTGCACCTCGATGAGCTCGAGGCGCACCTTCAGCTCGGTATCGCCACGCATCCGGCGGTTGAGCTTCGAACGGATCGTGCGCAGCCGGTCGCGCCGGTTCTTGACCTTGGTCACGACGCCCATCATGGTGCGGATCGTGGCGCGCTCGTCGGCGACTTCCTCGGCGTCGCGGCGCACTTCCTCGAGGGGCAGGGCGCCGCTGCTGATGTCGTCGCGGATCTCCAGCAGATACTCGCTCGCAACCGGGCAGTTCAGCACCGACTTGACGATGCCTTCCAGGCCTTCCTCGATGCCGCGGGCCAGGCGGATCTCACCCTCGCGGTCGAGAAGAGGCTTTTCGCCCATCTCGCGGAAGTAGATCTTGATCGGGTCGTCGAGGTCCCCGACGCTGGGCTCGTAGCGCTTGGTGCCGCGCGTCGGCGCGGCCGCTTCGTTCTTGTCGGGGTCGTCTTCCTCGAAGTCGTCCTCGGGATCTTTTTCGAGAACCGCGATCTCCATGTCCTCGAACATGGGGGCCAGTTGGCTGCGGGAAATGTCGGCGGCGGCGCCGCTCGGCAGGACGGCGTCGACTTCATCGAACGTGAGGTAACCGCGCTTCTTACCCCTCTCGATGAGCCGTTGCAGCTCGTTTACTTTCTTGTCATCCTCTGGCATTCTGCGCGGCCCGCCCCGGCCGGGAGAGGTTCGACTAGCTGTTAAGATCGCCGAGAGGCAGACGCTCCCCTTCTCAGTGGCGCCAATATAGTGTCAACCGAACAACCGGTCAACTCGGGAGTTTCGGCGCCGAGACAAGTTGATTCGATGCCGACTCGGCTGGCCGAGATCCTCATCGCTCAGGTGCGCGACCACGGGCCGATGACGTTCCGCGACTTTATGGAGCGAGCCCTCTACGAGCCCGGCGAGGGATACTACAGCCGCTCGCGAACCGCCTGGAGCGAGGCCGCCGACTACGTCACGGCGCCGCAGGTCGACGCCGCATTCGGTGCCGCCGTGGCGAGGTTGGCCGAGGAGTGCGATGCGGCGCTCGGGTACCCCGCGCGGTTCGATCTCGTCGATTTCGGCGGCGGCGACGGTGCTCTGCTTGCCGACGTCTGCGCGGCGTTGCAAAGCCGCGCTCCGGACTTGTATGCACGCCTCGAGGGCCACAGTATCGAGCGCGGCGCGGCCGCCCGCCGCTGCCAGCAGCAGCGTCTCGGCGTGCACGCTGATCGCATCGGCTGGCTATCGGATGCCGACGAGTTGGCGCCGGCGTCGCTGCGCGGCTTGGTGGTGAGCAACGAGCTTCTCGATGCGTTCGCGGTGCATCGCGTCGTGTGGCACGAGGGCGCCTTGCGCGAGGTCTACGTCGATGTCGCCGACGGCGTCCTGGTCGAGCGGCACGGTCCGCCATCGACGCCAGAGCTTGCCCGCTATCTCGAGGCCAACGAGATCGAGCTGGCGGAGGGCCAGGCCGCTGAGATCTGCCTGGCGGTCGGTCCCTGGATCGAAGCGGTTTCTCGGGCGTTGGTCGGGGGGTTCGTGCTGACCGTCGACTATGGTGCGGAGACCTCGTCGCTCTATGGCTCGGAGCGTATGCGCGGCTCTCTCGTCTGCCAGTTTCGATACGATCTCAACAGCGAGCCCCTCGAGCGGGTCGGGCGACAGGACATCAGTGCGCACGTCGACTTCGGCAACCTGCGTCGCCGCGGGGCGGCGGCCGGCCTCGATACGATCGGAGCGGCAAGCCTGGCGGTGTTTCTTGTCGGCTTCGGGGCGGCCGAGGGCCTGTCCGTCGATCCCGCGGGGCGACCTCCGGGTGCGGATGCCGTGCGCCGCCGACTCGGCCTGCGCCACCTCCTGTTCACCGAGATCGGCGCCGCGCACCGCGCCATGTTGCAAGGCAAAGGCGTCGACCCGATTCCCTTCGGCCTCGATCGATTGGACCGACCGGCTGTCTGAACGGAGGTACTCGCCGGGTGGTTCGAGGGGCATTGATGCGTTTCCAGGACGCGCCCGGTTTGCTACGCCTCGCGGTGTGTCGACAACCGCCGCAGGTTGGCACGAGCGTGGTCCGGATTGAGCCCGACGTAGCGGCAGATGTCCTCGAAGCCGGAGTCGTGTCCGAAGATCCACTTCTCCGGATCGGAGCCATGCGTGTAGATCTTCGAGAGCCGCTGCTCCTCAGCCTTCGACAGGCCGCTTTGCGAGCGGTAGCGGATGACGGTGCGGTAATCGTCGATGGCGCGCTTGATGACAGCGGCCCACAACAGCCGCTCGGCGTAGTCGGCGTGGGGTTCCAGCATGCGCAGTGGCCTCTCCGTGGGTCAAACAACGAAATGACGGACCCACCAGCTGCGGGTGCAACCAATGTTCCTTCGATGACTGCGAGGTTTTGATTATAGGAATAGGTCCTCGGGCGGCGTCAAGTTTTGGCGCCGAGTTCCTTCGAATTCGCCGCAATCAGCGCGCACTTTTCGACGACTGGGCACCGTGGCAGCCACGATACTTGATGTATCGTGGAGGAACGGCAACGCCGCAGCCGGCCTCTTGTCGCCGCCACCCGGCAGACCCACCACACGTTCACCATGGTCTGCTAGGCTTGCTCTCACCCCGGGTTCGATTCCAATGGAGAAGGTCATGAAACCAAGGTCCAAGCTCTTCGCGGCCGCCCTGTCGTTGGCGCTGTTGCTGTCCGCCTGCTCGCCCGCTCCGCAGACGCTCGGCGACGGCACAACGGCGCTCGTGGCCGGTAGCCCGGTGAGCGTCGGCCAGATCGCGGTCGGCACCGGAGGCGCCGTTGCCAGCGTCGACGGCTTCGCTACCCAGGTCGGTATCGACGTCTTGAGGGACGGCGGCAACGCCATGGATGCGGCCGTTGCGGTCGGTTTCGCGCTTGCGGTCACCCATCCGTCGGCCGGCAACCTCGGTGGCGGCGGGTTCATGACGATCTATGTGGCCGCTGAGGATCGCTACACCACGTTCGATTTCCGCGAGAGGGCACCCCTCGCTGCCACCGCCGACTTGTACATGTTGGAAGATGGAACCGTAGACCGTCGCGGCGGCCGCGCCGGGTGGACGGCGGTTGGGGTTCCCGGAACCGTGGCCGGTTTCGCCAAAGTTCATGAGGAGCTCGGCTCCCTGCCATGGCGGCGGTTGGTCGAACCCGCCATCGAGCTCGCCCGCGATGGCGTCGTCTTGGGTCCCTACCTGTCTCGATCGCTGGCCAGCGCGGCGCGCAGCTTCGGGCCGTACCCGGCTTCTCAGCAGGCTTTTCTGCGCGCCGACGGCACGCCGCACGAGGTCGGGGAGAAGCTGGTCCAGCCCGACCTGGCGTGGTCGCTCGAACAGATTGCCGAGGACGGTGCCGCCGCCTTCTATGAGGGCGAGATCGCGCACCGTCTGGCCGCCGCGATGGCTGACAACGGCGGCTTGATCACCCTCGAAGACCTGGCCGCGTACGAGGCCAAGGAGCGCCAGCCGATCCGTGGAACGTATCGCGGCTTCGACATCATCTCGATGGGTCCGCCGAGCTCCGGCGGCGTCGCGCTCATCGAGATGCTCAACATCCTCGAAAACTTCGATTTCCAGGGCTACGAGGTCAACGATCCGGAAGTGGTGCACCTGATGGTCGAAGCGATGCGCCAAGGCTATCTGGACCGAGCCACCTATCTCGGGGACATGGATTTCGTCGACGTTCCGATCGATCGCCTTACCTCGAAGGAGCACGCCGCCGAGATGGCAGCTCTGATCGGCCTCGAGACGGTCCGCAGTAGCGAGGATCTCGGGGCGGCGATCATCACGGCGCCGGAGTCGCCGGAGACGACTCACTATTCGGTCGTGGACGCGGCCGGAAACGTTGTCTCGACGACCTACACGATCGAACAGGGCTTCGGATCGAAGGCGATGGCGCCCGGCACCGGGTTTCTGCTCAACAACGAGATGGGCGATTTCAACACCTGGCCGGGCGTGACGCGAGGGCGCAGCATCGGTACCGAGCCGAACCTGATCGCCGCGGGCAAGCGCATGTTGTCGTCGATGACGCCGACGCTGGTGGCGCGCGACGGCAAACCGATCATGGCGATCGGCAGCCCCGGCGGCAAGACGATCATCAACACGGTGTTACGCATCGTGGTCAACGTCGTCGATTTCAACATGGGGCTCCAAGACGCGGTCGCGGCGCCGCGCTTTCACCACCAATGGCTACCCGACACGACCACCTTCGAGCGCAGTTTCCCGCAGCCGTCTCTCGATGTGCTGATCGAGATGGGGCACCTGTTGTCCGATCGGCGGGGCATCCAGGGCGACGCCCACTCGGTGTTCATCTTCCCGAACGGGGCGCGAATGGCGGTCGCGGATCCGCGGCGCAACGGGGCGGCCGCAGCCTACTGAGAGATTTTTCAGCACCCCGCTAGACAACAGCGGCCGCCATGTTGCTACAATGGCGGCCGCTCCGCGCTTCTCCGTCGAGAAGCGCCAAGAGCAGCGGGCCGGCCGGCGCAGCCCTCAACCGACGGCGGGAGGCAGCCATCGGCCCCGGCCGGCCCGCTAAATTCTTTGGTTACAGCCCGCCAGCGGCGCGACGAGCATGACCGCCGCCCACCCCAATGCGGCCCGCTCGGCGCGCTCGCTGACGAGGTTTCTTTCTGGTTGCAGCGACGTGCGAGTCCTTTGCCCCCCCGATCACGAGCATCCGGACGTCGCTCCACAGTTCATGCACTTGTAGCAGACACCACTACGCACCATCAGCGACCCACACCCCTGGCACAGGGGCGCATCGGGCTGGGGCACGAAGGCGATCGGGTCGCCGGCACCGATGTTCAGCGACGACGGTGCGAGCTCCATAGCGGCGACCTTGCGGTCACGGCGGTGCGCTACCCCTGTTGCGTTCATCTCCTCGAGGGTCTCGAGGTCCTCTTCCGTCTGCATGCCGATCTCGGTGCGTTCCTCGGCGGTGAGGAAACGCAGGGCGAGCCAGCGGAAGACGTAATCGGTGATCGATTTGGCGTAGGGAAGCTCCGGGTTGCCGGTCCAGCCCGAGGGTTCGTAACGAGCGTGGCTCAGCTTGCCGACCAGGAACTTGAGCGGCACGTGGTATTGCAACGCGAACGAGGTCATGCAGGCGAACGAGTCCATCAGGCCGGAAATCGTCGATCCCTGCTTGGCCATGGTGATGAAGATCTCGCCGGGTGTGCCGTCCTCGAACATGCCGACGGTGATGTATCCCTTGTGGCCGCCGATGCTGAACTTGTGCGTCAGCGACTGGCGTTCGTCGGCAAGCTTGCGGCGTATGGGTTGGTCGGTGAACTCGGCACCGAGCGTTGCACCAGCGGCGGTTCCGGCGCTCGCCGCACTGGCGTGGGCCGATGCGCTGCCGGCCGTAGCCAGCGGCTGCGTCCTCTTGCTGCCGTCGCGGTAGACCGCAACTGCCTTCGTTCCCAGGCGCCAGGCATCCATGTACGCCTGGCTGATCTCTTCCACGGTGGCGTTCTCCGGCACGTTGATCGTCTTCGAGATGGCGCCGGAGATGAAGGGCTGCGCCGCCGCGACCATCTTGAGGTGACCCATGTAGTGCACGGCGCGCACGCCGCCGAGGGCGCGAAAAGCGCAGTCGAACACCGGCTGATGCGCCTCTTCGAGGTGCGGAGCGCCCTCGATGGTGCTGTGCTCATCAACGTAGGCGACCATTTCCTCGACCTGGTCGTCGCTGTAACCGAGGTTCTTGAGGGCCGACGGCACCGTGTCGTTGACGATGCGCAGCGTACCGCCGCCCACCAGGCGCTTGTGCTTGACGAGCGCCAGGTCGGGCTCGACGCCCGTGGTGTCGCAATCCATCATGAAGCTGATCGTGCCGGTGGGCGCCAAGACGGTCGCTTGGCTGTTTCGAAAGCCGTGCTGTTCGCCCTCCTCGATCGCCTGCTCCCAGACCTTGGAAGCCCAGCGCGCCAGGCGTTCGGGCACCATCGTCGAATCGAGCTCGTACGATGCGTCCCGGTGCATGCGCATCACCTCGAGCATCGGCTCGCGGTTGCGCGGGTAGCCGGCGAACGGCCCCTTGACCTCGGCCAAGCGGGCCGACTGCAAGTACGCCTCGCCGCTCATGATCGAGGTCAGGGCGGCGGCCCAGGCGCGCCCCGCGTCCGAGTCATACGGTAGCCCCTGGTGCATCAAAAGAGCTCCGAGGTTGGCGTAGCCGAGCCCCAACGGCCGATAGTCGTAGGAATTCTTGGTGATATTCGGGGTCGGGTACTCGGCGTAGCCGACGGTGATCTCCATACCGGTGAAGGTCACATCGACGGCACGGCGGTACGACTCGACGTCGAACGAGCTGTCCTCGCGCACGAATTTCATCAGGTTCAGCGAAGCGAGGTTGCACGCCGTCTCGTCGAGAAACATGTACTCCGAGCACGGATTCGACCCGTAGATGCGATCCGTGTTCTTGCAGGTGTGCCAGCGATTGATCGTGTCGTCGAACTGCATGCCCGGATCGCCGCACTGGTGGGTGCATTCGGCGATCTTGACCATCAGGTCGCGGGCCCGGTAGTCGTCGACCGTCGCGCCGTCGACGCGAGCGATCGTTTGCCAATCGCCGTCGCTTTCAACGGCTTCCATGAAGTCATCCGAAGCACGAACGCTGTGGTTGGCATTCTGGAAGAACACCGAGGAGTACGCCTCGCCGTCGAGAGCTGGATCGTAGCCGGCGTCGATCAACGACCACGCCTTCTGTTCCTCGCGGGCCTTGCTCTCGATGAAATCGACGATGTCCGGGTGGTCGATGTCGAGCATCACCATCTTGGCGGCGCGTCGTGTCTTGCCGCCGCTCTTGATGACGCCGGCGAAGGCGTCGAAACCCTTCATGAAGGACACCGGTCCGGAGGCGATGCCGCCGCCCGACAGCTTCTCTTTGGAGCCGCGCAGGCGCGACAGGTTGACGCCGGCGCCCGAGCCCCACTTGAAAATCAGCCCTTCGGTCTTGGCGAGGTCGAGGATCGACTCCATGGTGTCGTCGACGTGGTTGATGTAGCACGCCGATGCTTGCTGACGCTCTCCCGCGACGCCGATGTTGAACCACACCGGCGAGTTGAAGGCCACCATCTGGTGCAGCAACAGGTGGGTGAGCTCGTCGGAGAAGATCTCGGCGTCCTCGGCGGTGGCGAAGTACTCGCCGTCGATGCCCCACTGCGCCATCGTGCCGACGACGCGGCCGATTAGCTGCTTGAGACTGGACTCACGCTCCGGCGCGCCGAGCTGGCCGTGGAAATACTTCGAGGCCACGATGTTGGTGGCGCGCTGCGACCAGAAGCTCGGGAACTCGACCGCGCGTTGCTCGAAGACGCTTTCGCCTTCGGCGTTCAAGATGATCGCGTCACGCTGCTCCCACTCGACGGCGTCGTACGGGTGAACCCCGTCGGCGGAGAAAAAACGGGTAAAACGAAGCCCACGGCGGGTGGTCCCGTCGGTGTCGGCTTGCTTCTCCGAGGCGGGCGCCGGCTGCGGGGCCAACTCAGCCGCTTCGCTCGTCTCGGTATCGGCCGCCTGGCTATCAGGCTCTGAGTATTCGTCAGCGGCCATGGTTTCGGTCCCTCCAAAGATAGAGCTGGTGACTCGATGGCACCGGCAAGGAATGCGTGGCGACGAGTCGATTCACGTTGCTGGAAAGCTCTGTCGTTATACGTTTCCGGCCATACGTTGTCAACTACTAAGCCACAATATGTTGGGGATTTTCTTCCGCACGACTACCACAGGTTGTGGAAAACCTGTGGAAGACGGTTCGCAAGAGAAGCTGAACGTTCACTATCTACGGCGTTCACCGGAAACGAAAATCAGACGAAAATTTGGCTAAGGCGCCCGTTCGGGCCGGAGCCCATCCGTCACCGGGGCGCCAGCCGGACCGTTGCCCATCCCCGGCCTCTCGGCGCCTGCGGCGCCTTCGTTGCCCGCTTTGCGCACAGGTGTCGGATGGGCGCTGGTCTGGAAGGTGGTCGATATCGCAGCCGCTGGCGCCGGGCTCGCCGACCCTCTCAGCCGACGGATCCAAGCGGCCACGGGCGGCTGAACACCACCCCAATCGCGAGGGATCCGGTGGCATCGAGACTCAGTCTCAGGCGCTGAATTCGCCCATCTAGGGCGGGCTTGCATCCGATAACCGGGGTGCTATCCTGCGCTTATTGGGGCTGCGAGCCGCGAAGCAACATCGCGACCAAGTACCACCTAGGAGCGCAAGAGCATGACGTATGTAATCGCGGAACCCTGCATCGACGTGAAGGACAAAGCCTGCGTCGAGGTTTGCCCGGTCGACTGCATCTACGAGATTCCCGACGAAGGCAACACCGAGCACGACGGCGTGGTCGAAGACGGCCGCAGGGGCATGCTCTACATCCATCCGGAAGAGTGCATCGACTGCGGCGCCTGCGAACCGGTGTGCCCGGTAGACGCGATCTTCATGGACGAGGAGGTCCCCGAGAAGTGGACCGCTTTCACCGCCTACAACTACTCGTTGTCGGGAGTCGACTTCCCGTAAGCGATCGAGGCCGCGCTCGCTCCTAGGGCGCGCTGGCGAGAAAACGAAGGCCGGAGAGCGCACGCTCTCCGGCTTTTTTCTGCTTCATGATCGCCCGCCACCCCCCGCCACCACTCGGCGCCTGCGCCGCCTCAGGCCGGCCCCTCTTCGAACTGCACGTCGAGCGACTCGACGATCGGCTCGCGGCGGTAGCGGCGCACGGCGATGACGGCCTCGATGGTGAGCCAGATAGCGATGACGAACAGCGCGCCGCCGGTGATCAACAGGAGCCAGTCGCGGGCGGCCCAGAAGCCGCGCAGCGCGCCCGCCATCGCCACCATCGTCGATATCAGCATGAAGGCCATCGGCACCGCCGTGTAGACGATCGGCTTGCCGCGGCGTAGCAAGTACAAGGTTACCGTCAGCAGGGCCAGGCCGGCCATGAGCTGGTTCGTGGTACCGAAGAGGGTCCACAGCACCAGGCCGGCGGCCTGGGGGCCGGTCGGCCCTTGGACCTGGTAGAAGGCGAACAAGCCGATGGCAAGGACCGCCATGATCGAGCCGACGTAGCGATTCGCGAGAGCCGGAAAATGGATCGTTTCGCTGATCTCAGCGATGTTGTAGCGCAGCAGCCGGGTAGCCGAGTCAAGCGTCGTGAGAGCGAATGACACGACGACCACCGAGATGAACGCCTCGCCGATCTCGAGTGGCACGCCGAGCCCCTCGAGAAAGTGGGAGGTGCCGGCGATGAAGGCGCGGATGTTGTTGCCCAGCCCCTGCGCCGAATCCCAGGTGGCGTAGTGCCCGAGCCAGGCGTCGCGCGAGATGAAGCCGGCGGTGCAGGCCAGCACCGCCATGAGCCCGAGCAGCGACTCGCCGATCATGGCGCCGTAGCCGATGAAAGGCGCGTCGGTTTCCTTGTCGAGCTGTTTCGCGGTCGTCCCGGACGAGACCAGCGAGTGGAAGCCGCTCGCCGCGCCGCAGGCGATGACGATGAACACGAACGGATAGATGGGTGGCGCCCCGGCGGGGCTCAGGTCGATCGCCGGGGCGACGAACTGCGGGTTGGTGACCACCAGCCCGGCGTACATGCCGCCGAGGCCCAGATACAGCAGCAGGCTGTTGAGGTAGTCGCGTGGCTGCAGCAGCAGCCAGACGGGCAGGACGCTGGCGAGAAAGGCGTAGCCGAGCAAGAGCCACTTCCATTGCGACATGGACGGGCCAACGACCGGGAACTCCATTCCGAGGTAGACGAACAGCAGCATCGCCACGAAGCCGCCGGCGGTGACCCGGGCGAGCGGCCAGTTCGCCTTGTAGACCAACAGACCCATGATGATCGCGATGAACATCAAGGATCCGGTCGGCAGCACCGACTTCGGGTAGAAGTCAGGCGAGAACAGGGTCGCGACCACGTCGACGAAGACGCCCATGGCGAGGGCGATCAAGAAGAAGATGATGATGTGGAACAGGCTCTTCGCACGCCGCCCGATGAGCCCCTCGGCGACCTTGCCGATCGACATCCCACGCGCCCGAATCGACACCACCAGGGAGCCGAAGTCGTGCACCGCGCCGACGAAGATGGCGCCCAGCACCACCCACAACATTGCCGGCAGCCACCCCCAGATGACGGCGATCGCCGGTCCGAGCATCGGTGAAAGCCCGGTGATCGATGCGTAGTGGTGACCGAACAGGACGAAACGGTTGGTCGGCATGTAGTCGACATCGTCTCGTAGCTGGTGGGCCGGTGTCTCGCGGTCGGCGCTGAGCTCGAAGAGGTGCTTGGCGAGATACCGCGCGTACACCCTGTAGGCGATGGCGTACGCGACAAGGCTGATCACCATGGCGATCAGCGGTGTCATCGTTGCACCCGCGGCGCGCTGTCGGCGGGCTCTGCGCCCGTTGCTTCGAGGTTATCGATCACTGTGCTCGCTCCCTGTACTCCGGGCCTTGTCGGCCGGCGAGTTGGCGTTGCGTTCCGAGGGTATCGAGGGTCGGGGGTCGGGGTATCGAGCCCCTTTCTATACCACGGCACACCGCCGCGAATGAACCGGGGGCGGTGCGGGGCTGTCAGTCAGTGCCGGCGCACGGTGAGCAGCGTGATGTCATCGTGCGGGTTGTGTAAGCCGCGGCTGAACTTGGCGATCGCGGCGAAGATCTTTTCGGTCAGGTCGCGCACATCGGCGTCGATGTTGGCGCGCACGACCTCGATCAGGCGTTCTTCGCCGAACTCGTTTTCCGCCGGGTCGTTGGCTTCGGTGACGCCGTCGGTGAACACGAGCAGCAGGTCGCCGGGCTGCATCTCGCTTGTCTGCAGCTCGTACGTGCGGTCGCGGAAGAGGCCGAGCGGCAGGCCACCGCCCGAGAGGCGATGAATCTCGTCGCCACGGAACAACATCGGTGGATTATGGCCGGCGTTGACGTACAGGAGCGTGCCGTCGGCCATCAGGCGGGCGGCGAAGAACGTCGCGTAGCGCTCGGGTGTGGTGCGTTGGACGAGGAACTCGTTGACTCGCTCGCACACCTTGGCGATATCTTCGTGCGCTGAAGATTCGGCGAGAAACGACGATTGCAGCGTCGACATCACCAGGGAGGCTGGAACGCCCTTGCCCGAGACGTCGCCGACGGCGAAGCCGAGGTCGCCATCGTCTGTCAGGAACACGTCGTAGTAATCCCCGCCGACCTGCCGCGCGGGCTGGTTGAAGCCGTAGATCGAGGCCCACGACAGCTCCGGAAACTCGTGCGGCAGGAGGCTCTGCTGGATCTCCCGGGCGATCTCGAGATCGCTCTCCATACGGCGCTTCTCGAGAGCCTCCTCGAAGAGACGGGCGTTTTCGATGGCGAGCGCCGCGTGGGAGGCGAACGACTCGAACAGGGCCAAGTCCTGGGCGGTGAAGAACCGTGTCGGCGAGCGCCGGTCGACGTAGATGACGCCGATGATGTTCAAGTCGGCGGGCGGCGAGCCCGCACCGCCGACACTGCCGGGCTCGGAGGCCGCCCCGGTGGCGTTTGCAGTACCGGCGGCCGAGATATAGTCGGCGGCGGCGGTGGCGTCATCCGCGGCGTCGGGTCGCAGCGGCGCGATGCGCTTGCGGGCGAGCCGTAGCGGCACACACATGACGGTGCGCAGACTGAGCCCGACGATGCTCTCCTGGCCGCTGAAGCGCTCGTCCTGGGCTGCGTCGGTGAGAATGCGGGGCTCGCCCCTGCTGACTACGTCGCGAACGACCGTCGAGCTGTAGCGGGCCTCGTTGGAACCTGAAGCGTCGAAATTGCGCTGCACCTTGATTTCCATCTCGTCGGCGTCCTCGCCGAGCAACAGGATGCCGCGCTCGGCCCGGGTCAGGGCGAGGACCGCCTCGATGACCTTCTCGAGCACGTCGTCGAGGCGCAGCGACGAGTTCAGCGCCTTGCTGATCTCCAGAAGGGCCCAGAGGTTGCGCAGGTTCTCGGCGGTGGGCTCGATTTCTTCCGCCGTCTCCATCAGGTCCGAGAACTCCCGGTGGGTCCGGTAGATCATCGTGTTGTTGTTGGCGCGACCGAGGCGGATGCGGTCGTTGTGGTTCAGCACCTGGTCGGACGTCACCCGGATGTCGTTGACGAAGGTCCCATGGGTCGACCCGAGGTCCTCGATGCGGCCGCCGTCTTCGGTGTGCGATATTCGGACGTGCTCGCGGGAGACGGTCGGATCGAGGATCTGCAGCTCGTTGGAGGTTCGGCGGCCGACGGTCACCGGTGTGAGCAGCCCGATGTGCGCATCCTGGCCGTCCTCGTTCAGGACGACCAGGTGCGGGCCGTCCTGCACGTTGCGTTCGGAACTGTCTGCCATATCTGCTTCAGTCGCTCCTCGCCGGTCGCACCAAGCGGTTGGCCAGCGCGGCGGCAACGCCGCCCGAGGCCGGCCCGATCCAGTAGATCAGGTGGTTGCTCCAAACTCCCGAGGCCAACGCCGGCCCGAAGGCCCGCGCCGGGTTCATGGCCGCTCCGGTGAGCGGTCCGGCCACCAGGATACCGGCGATCAGCACCACGCCGACCGCGAGCCCGTAAACATTATCAGGAGCGCTCCCACTCAACGTCACCTGAAGCATGGTAAACACGAGAAAGAAGGTCAACAGAGCTTCGATAAAGATCCCGGTCGAAAATGCTACCTCGGGGCTGAGCACGGGCGTTCCGAGCGCCACGGGCTCCCACACCTCGGGGGTATAGAGCGCCGCGAGCACGAAGCCTCCGATCGATGCGCCGGCGAGCTGCGCGGCGACGTACATGCCGGCCCGGCGCGGCGTGATGTGACCGTTGATCGCTACCGCCAGCGTCACCGCGGGGTTCACGTGCCCCCCGGAGACGTGGCTGGTAGCGTAGATCATGCAGACCAAAGCGGCCGACTGGGCGAGCGCGATTCCCACCAGGCCGATCTCGCCGCCGCTGTACTGGTTGGCGCAGATGGCGCCGGCGCCGATGAAGGTCAGACCGAACGTGGCGATCCCTTCGGCGAGGCAAGCTTTCCACCCGCTGACCCGCATCGGTGCGCCGTAGCGGGAGGGCGTTGAGAGATGCGGGTCAACCTTCATTCGAGAGCCGATCGTCGGGCAAAACGGGCCTACGGATTGTGCCATAATTCATCGATCTCAGGGGCACTCTCGGGGCGCCGGATGAACGGCTGCAACCGGGCGCCCAAGGAGCCGTTTATGGACCCCGCAACCGACCGCCCCTCCGGCGACAGCATCGCACCGCGCCTCCGGGTGCGCCGTTTGGGGGTCTGCTCCTTCAACGACGCCCGCGCGTTGCAGGAACGGGCGGCGCGGTCGGTGGCAGCCGGCGGCGACGACGAGCTCCTCTTTCTTGAGCATCCGGCGGTCATCACGCTGGGCCGCGGGACCACCCCAAACCAAGTGCTCGCCTCGCGTCGCCGGCTCGCCGGCGCCGGGATCAGCGTCGTCGAGACCGACCGTGGCGGCGGCGCCACGTTCCACGGTCGCGGCCAGATCGTCGGTTACCCGATTATCGATTTGCGACGCCGCGGCATCGGCGTGCGTTCCTATCTGAGGGCCCTGGAGGCGGCGTTGATCACGGGGCTGCGAAGCGTCGGCGTGGGCGCTTTCGTGCGCCCGGGGTTGACCGGCGTGTGGACGGCATCCGGCAAGCTCGGTGCCATCGGCATCACGGTGCGTCGGGGCATCACCCGGCACGGCTTCGCGCTCAACGTCGAGACCGATCTCGAAGGGTACGCGAACATCGTTCCTTGCGGCCTGCACGAACCGGTCACGTCGTTGCGGGAATTGGGCTGGGAGGGCGAGGTTGCGGCGCTCACCCGGGGTTTGGCGGCGGCGCTCGAATCGATTCTCGGCCGGGCCTCGGTTTTCGACCAGGCCGCGGTGCCTGCCTCGCGAGGCGTCGCGCCGGTCGTCGCCGTGGCCGCGCACGAGGTGCACGCTTGAACGGTACGGCGACCGTCGGGCGCCGGCCGAAGCCGGATTGGCTCCGCGTCCAGGCTCCCGGTGGGGACAGCTATGCGCACCTCAAGCAGGTGCTGCGCGAGCGCGGCCTGTACACGGTCTGCGAAGAAGCCCGTTGCCCGAACGTCGGCGAATGTTGGGGGAGTGGAACGGCGACGTTCATGGTGCTCGGCGACGTGTGTACGCGTGGCTGCCGGTTCTGCGCCGTCAGCAGCGGCAATCCCGGCGGCACCCTCGACGTCGACGAAGCGGAGAACGTCGCCGATGCGGTCGACGCCATGGGGCTCGCCTACGTCGTCCTGACGATGGTCAATCGCGACGATCTCGCCGACGAGGGGGCGCAGCACGTTGCCGACTGTATCCGGGCGATCAAGCGGCGGACGCCGCACGTGCTCGTCGAGGCGCTGATCGGTGATTTCAGCGGCCGTGGTGGGCTCGTCGACGTGGTCTGTGACGCCGCCCCCGACGTTGTGGCCCACAATATCGAAACCGTGGAGCGGCTGCAGACCGCTGTCCGCGACCGGCGTTCGGGGTTCGAGCGCTCGCTCGGTGTGCTCTCGCGCGCCAAGGCGCACGGCTTGTCGCCCTACACGAAGTCCTCGATCATGCTCGGTCTCGGCGAACGTGACGATGAGATCGTCGCGGCGATGCGGGCCCTGCGCCGGCACGATGTCGACTTCCTCACGCTGGGGCAGTACCTGCAGCCGAACGCGGCGCTCCTGCCGGTGCAGGAATACGTCCATCCGGCGGCCTTTGACGCTCACCGCCGGCGGGGCGAGGCCCTCGGCTTTCGCTACGTAGCCTCCGGGCCGCTGGTGCGCAGCTCGTATCGAGCCGGGGAGCTTTTCATCCGCGCGTTGATCGAGTCGCGGGGGGCGGACCCGACGCCCGGGGCAAACCCGAATGGATGACCTGCAGCGCGTGCTGTCCGGCGACATCGCTGCGGTTGACGCCGACGCCGTCGGGCTCAGCGACGCCCAGATCACGCGGCTGTACGCCGCCATGCTCACGGCCCGTGCCCTCGACGAGCGTTCGGCGAGATTGCACGAAGAGGGCGTCATCGACTTCTACGTCGCTGCCCGCGGCATCGAGGCGATATCCGCGGGAGCGGTTTCGGCGCTTGGTCCGCAGGACTGGCTGTTCCCTTCGCATCGCGACGTCGGCATGTACCTGTTGCGTGGCGGCTCGATGCGCTCGTGGTTCGATCAGCTGTTCGGCAACGCCGCCGATCTGACCAAGGGTCGCCAGATTCCCGGCCATCACTCGCTGCCCGGCGGCCGGTTCGTTTCGGTGTCCGGTCGCGTCGGTGCCCAGATCGTGCAGGCCGCCGGGTGCGCCATGGCGATGATGGTCCGCGGCGACGAGGCGTGCGCCCTCGCTTCGTTCGGGGAGGCGACAAGCGCCGGCGCTGACTTTCACGCCGGGATGAACATCGCTGCCCGCTTCCGCGCCCCCGTGATCTTCCTCTGTCGCAGCGGCGTGCAGACCACCGCGGCCGAGATCGGCGCCGTCACATCGGTCGCGTCGCGCGCCGAGGCGTACGGGGTTCGATCGGTACGGGTCGACGGGTCCGATGCGTTGGCGGTCTTTCAGGCGGCGCGTGAAGCGCACGACGCCGCCACCCAGGGGGGCGGCCCGATGCTGATCGAAGCCGTCCTCGAGTCCGTCGCGATGCTCGGCGATGATGCCGATGGTGCCGGCGAGAGAGGGATTCTCGCCGACCCGGTCGCGCGCCTGCGCGACTACCTCGAGCAATGCGGCCGCTGGGACGCCGCCCGCGAGGAGGAGTTTGCCAACCAGTTGCGCGGTCGCCTCGACGAGGCGGTCGCTGGCGCCGGGGCCGAGCCGCAACCGCCACGGGAGTCGTTGTTCGCCGACGTGTACGAGGAGTTGCCCTGGATGCTCCAGGAGCAGTGCGAACACCTTCTCGAGCAAGAAGGCGACTGAGATGCTCGAATTCGCCGGAGCGATCCGCGACACGCTGGCGGCGGAGATGCGCCGCGACGATCGGGTTGTCCTGTTGGGGCACGAGATCGGGTCGCTGGGCGGCGTTTTCCGGGTTACCGAGGGGCTCGTCGACGAGTTCGGCGAGGAACGCGTCGTCGACATGCCGCTCGACGAGGGTGGAGTCATCGGTGCCGCCGTCGGCATGGCCCTCTACGGCTTGAAACCGGTGGCCGAGATCCAACTCGCCGATTTCGCCTACCCGGCGTTCGACCAGGTGATCTCGGAGTTGGCCAAGCTCCGCTATCGATCCGGGGGGCAGTATCCCTGCCCGGTGGTGATCCGGGTTCCCTATGGCGGCGGGGTCGGCGGCGGTGTCTATCACTCGCAAAGTCCGGAAGCCCATTTTACCCACACGCCCGGGCTGGTCGTCGCCGCGCCGTCGACACCCGCGGATGCCGTCGGCATGATGAGAACCGCGATTCGCGGCGATGACCCGGTGGTGTTCATGGAGCCCAAGGCTTTGTACCAGGGAGTGCCCGGGGATCCCCCGGAGAAAGACTTCATGGTCCCGTTCGGTGTCGCCGCGCGGGTGCGCGAGGGCACCGACGTCACCGTCATCGCCTACGGCGCGATGCTGCACACGGCGCACCGCGCGGCGGACGCGGCGGCGCTGCTGGGGATCGAGGTGGAGCTTCTCGATCTCCGGACGCTGGTGCCGTTCGACATCGTCGCCGTGTTGCAGTCGGTGGCCAAGACCGGCCGTGTGGTGCTCGTCCAGGAGGCGCCTAGATCGTGCGGCTACACCGCGGAGATCGCCGCAGTGCTCGCCGAAAAAGCTTTATTCCACCTGCACGCTCCCGTGCTGCGCGTCGCCGGGTACGACACCCCGTTCCCGTACGCGTTGGAGCGTGCCTACATGCCCGACAACGACCGTGTCCTCGCCGCTATTCAGCGGGTCGCGAGTTTCTGAGGAAAACATGTCTAACATGTCTGACGAGTTCAAGCTTCCGGATATCGGCGAGGGTCTTGCCGAAGGAGAGATTGTCAAGTGGCTGGTCGCGGTCGGCGACACCGTCGACGAAGACCAGCCGCTTGTCGAGGTGATGACCGACAAGGCGACGGTCGAGATCCCGTCGCCGCGTGCCGGCACGGTCGTGGAGTTGCGCGCCGCCGAGGGCGACGTGATCGAGATCGGTACGACGATCCTGGTGTTCGGCGAGGGCGGTGCCGCTGACGATGGAGGCACGGCTGCGGCTACCGCCGACGATGCCGGGGGCAGTGCCGCCGTCACCGCCGACGACCTCGAACAGGCCCGCGAGGTGGCGCGGGCGGAGCGCGACGCGGCCGAAGCGACCGGCGCCGTCGCCGCGGCGACGGGGCACAAGCCCTGGGACGCCCCCGCCTTGCCGGGTGGCGCCGTCGCACCCGCTGCTCGCCGTCTCGCCGCCGAGCTCGGCGTCGACGTCGCTGACGTGACCGGGACTGGTTTCGGTGGCCTGGTGACCAAGGACGACATTCGCGCCTTCGCCGCCGACGCTGCGCCCCCGACAAAGCCGGTCGCCGAGCCCGCGGTCGTCGTCGAGCCCGAGCCGGAGCCGGAACCGAAGCCGCAATCCGAACCCGAGCCGGAGCCGCAATCCCAACCCGAGCCCGAGCCTGCCGTCGCGATCGTTGCGCCGCCGGTCGCCGCTGCCGGCGACGAAGAGCGGGTGCCGTTGCGGGGGTTGCGGCGCATGATCGCCGAGCGCATGTTGATCGCCACCACCACGGTGCCGCACTATACGTACGTCGAAGAGGTCGACATGACCGAGGTGGTGGCGCTGCGCCAGGAAGCCAAGACCAAGGCGGCGGAGCGCGGCATCAAGCTCACCTACCTGCCCTTCATCATCCGCGCCCTGGTGCTGACGCTGAAGGACCACCCCTACCTGAACGCCAGCCTCGACGAAGACGCCGGCGACATCGTCCTCAAGCGCTACTACAACGTCGGTGTCGCCACGGCCACCGATCGCGGCCTCATGGTGCCGGTCGTCAAGGGGGCCGACGGGATGGACCTGTTCGATCTCGCCACCGAGATCACCCGGCTCTCGGACGCCGCGCGCGCCGGCAAGATCGCGCTGGACGACCTGCAAGGCGGAACGTTCACGATCACCAGCACCGGCAACATCGGCGGCATCCTCGCCACCCCGGTGATCAACGTTCCGGAGGTGGCGATTCTAGGGGTGACCTCGATTCGCGAGCGCCCGGTGGTGCGCGACGGCCAGATCGTCATCCGCCACATGGTCAACCTGTCGCTGTCCTGCGACCATCGGGTCGTCGACGGCGCGGTCGCCGCCTTGTTCGTTCGCGATCTCGTCAAGCTGCTTGAAGATCCAAAGCTCCAACTGCTGGCCGAGCTGTAGAGCCGCCGGCCCGCCCGTAGAGGGGAAACGATGCCCGAGGACAAACGCGTAGACGTCGCCGTCATCGGTTCCGGCCCAGGTGGCTACATCGCCGCGATTCGCGCCGCCCAGTTGGGGCTGAGCGCTCTGGTGGTCGAGAAGGAGTTCGTCGGCGGCACCTGCCTGAACATCGGCTGTATACCCTCGAAGGCGTTGCTGGAGGCCACCCACCGGTTGACGGCCGTTCGCGATGCCAGCCGTTTCGGTATCGATGTCGGCGACGTGTCGGTTGATTTCCCGCGCATGCAGGCCGCCAAGCAGAAGGTCGTCACCATGATGACGCGCGGCGTCGCCGGTTTGCTGCGCAAGGGCGGCATCGATCTCGTCGAAGGAGCCGGGCGTCTCACCGGGCCGGGCGTCGTCGAGGTCGACCTCGCCGACGGTGGCACGCAAATCGTCCGGGCGGACAACGTCATCATCGCCACCGGCTCGGTGCCGATGGAGATCCCGAGCGTGCCGTTCGATGGCGACAGGGTCGTGTCGTCGCGCGAGGCGCTCGAGTTCGAGGAAATTCCCGACCAGCTCGTGGTTGTCGGAGCCGGATACATCGGTCTCGAGCTCGGTGCGGTCTACTGCCGGCTCGGCAGCCGCGTCGTCGTGCTCGAGATGATGCACAGGGTGCTGCCGGAGATGGACGAGGAGCTCGCTGCCACCGCCGCCGATCTTTTTGCCGGGCAGGGGATGGCGTTCGAGGTCGGCGCTAGGGTCACCACCGTGGAGCTCGAAGACAAGAAGGTCATCGTTCGTTACGAGCTCGACGGCAACGAGCGTTGGATCACCGCCGACAAGGTCCTGGTCGCTGCCGGCCGTCGGCCCTTCGTCGGTGGTCTCGGGCTCGAAGCCGTGGGCCTCGAGCTCGACGAACGTGGATTCATTGCCGTCGACGAGGGCATGAGCTCGGCGGTCGACGGGATCTACGCGATTGGCGACGTCGTGCCGACGCCGATGCTGGCGCACGTCGCCATGGACGAGGGCGTGGTCGCTGCCGAGCGCATCGCCGGCCAGGGTTCGGTGATGCACTACAACGCCATTCCGGCGGTGGTCTTCACCCACCCGGAGATCGCCTCCGTCGGGTTGACGGAGCAGGAGGCGATCGACGCGGGACACACGGTGCGGGTGGGGCGCTTCCCGTTTCGCGGCGTCGGTCGCGCCCGGGCGCGCGGCGAGCTTGACGGCTGGGTCAAGATGATCACCGATGCCGACAGCGACAAGCTCCTCGGTGTCCACTGCATCGGTGCCGAGGCCGGGCACCTCATCCACGAGGCGGTCGTCGTCATGGCCTACGGCGGCTACGCGGAGGACATCGCGCTCACCGTCCACGCCCATCCGACGTTGTCCGAAGCGATGAAGGAAGCGGCGCTGGCGGTCAACGGCCGGGCGCTTCATATCTAGCCCGGATGTCTTAACGCCCTTCTCCGCGCCCTCGCGACGCAGGGCGTTAAGATATTCGGGCTGCCTGCTAACCTCAGCGCTTTCCCGGGGAACCCGCCATCGAAGATCTGTTCAGCGCTCGGCTCGTCGGTATCGTGGAGCGCATCGTCTACGAGCAGGACGGGGGTTCCTGGGCGGTCATCCGGTTGCGCCTCGACGACGGCGATACGGTAACGGCGGTCGGCAATCTCGCTCCGGTCTTCGAGGGCGAGCGACTCCAGATCGACGGCGGCTGGGTGGACGACGTTCGTTTCGGTCGCCAGTTCCGCGCCGACAAGTCGGTATCGGTTCGGCCTGCGGATGCGACGGCGATCGAGCGCTACCTGGCGTCGGGTGTGGTGCCCGGCATCGGGCCGGAGATCGCGGCGCGGATCGTCGCCCGGTTCGGCGACCAGACCCTCGAGGTTTTCGACCAGGAGCCGGAGAAGCTCCTTGCGGTCCGCGGCATCGGCGAGGTGCGCCTGCGTCGCATCAAGGAGCGATGGGCGGCGCAGGCCGCCGAGCGCGGCACCCGCATTTTCCTGCAGGGCCTGGGCCTGGGTCCGTTCCTCACCGACAAGATTCTCCGCGCCTGGGGCGACGACACCGAGCAACGGGTGCGCGACAACCCCTACGCCCTGGCGGCGTCGGACGAGATCAGCGGCATCGGGTTTCGGCGCGCTGACCGGATCGCGCGCCGGCTTCCTGAGTGGGCCGACGAGAGCGACGCGCGAGCCCGCGCCGGCGTCCTCCACGTCCTTGACGACGAGGCCAAACATGGGCATTGCTTCGTGCCGCACGAACGCCTCATCCGGGTGGCCCGTGATCTCCTGGAAGTCGAGGACGACGATGGCGTGCGGCGCGCGGTTGCCGGGTTGTTGCACGACGGCGACCTGGTTTCGGAACCGCTCGATGACGCCGAGGTCGCGGCGCTCAGCCCACGCGGCTCCAGCGAGGCCGAGGATGACCCGACGGCCGAGGAGGGGCACCGCGCCGTGTACCAGGTGGCTTTTCTCGAGGCCGAGAAGCGCGTTGCGCGCCGGCTCTTGCAGATCGCGGCGACCCCGGCCGTCGATGGCAGGCCGGGCGCCTTCTCCGACGACCGTGCCGTCAAGGCCCTCGAGTGGGTCGAAGATCAGCTCGGGGTCGAGCTCGGGAGCGATCAGCGGGCCGCGGTCGGCGTCGCGTTGTCGCGTAAGGTGCTGCTGGTCACCGGTGGTCCGGGTACCGGCAAGACCACGCTGATCGACGCAATCGTGCGCTGCGGGCTGGCGGTCGGCGCCCGCATCGCTTTGGCGGCGCCGACCGGCCGGGCGGCGAAGCGTCTCTCGGAGGCTACCGGGCACGTCGCCAAGACGATCCACCGGCTGCTCGAGTACCGCCCTCACAGCGGCGGTTTCGGGCGCACCGCCGCGTACCCGCTGGAGGCCGACGTGGTGATCGTCGACGAGGCCTCGATGATCGACCTGTTTCTGATGGACGCACTGCTGTCCGCGGTGCCGCCGCGCGCCGTTTTGGTTCTGGTCGGGGATGCCGACCAGCTACCGCCCGTCGGCCCGGGCGCTGTGTTGCGCGACCTTCTCGCATCGGCGGCGCTGCCCACGGTACGCCTCACGGAGATCTACCGGCAGGCGCGCCGCAGCCTCATCGTCCGCAACGCCCACCGGGTCAACCGGGGCGAGCTGCCGGAGGGCATGGAGGGCATGGAAGTGTGGGACGACGAGGCTTTGCGGGATTTCTATTTTATCGGCGAGGACGACCCCGACCGCGCCCGCAACATCGCCCTGATGCTGGTGTCGGAGCGCATTCCGGCGCGCTTCGGGCTCGACCCGATGCGCGATGTCCAGGTGCTGGCACCGATGCATCGCGGCAAGGCGGGGGTATCGCGCCTGAATCTGGCGTTGCAGCAACGGCTCAACGACGGTGGCGGCGGGCGCGCTGTTGGGGATTACATGCTGCGGCGCGGCGATCGTGTCATCCAAACGCGCAACGACTACGATCGAGACGTATTCAACGGTGACGTCGGTCGGGTCGTCGAAGCCGAAGACCGCGGCGCGCTGATCGTCGAGTTCGACGGCCGGCGGGTCGAGTACGACCAGGAAGCGATGCGCCACCTGTCGCTTGCCTATGCGATTTCGGTGCACAAGAGTCAAGGTAGCGAGTACCCGGCGGTCGTTGTCCTCTTGCTGACGGAGCACTATCCGATGCTGCAGCGCAACCTCCTGTACACGGCGCTCACCCGCGCCAAGAAGCTGGCGGTCTTGGTAGGGAGCCGCCGCGCCGTGCGCCGCGCCGTGGCCAACGCGGCGCCGATGCGCCGGTGCACCCGCCTGGCGCGACGATTGTCGGAGCGACCAACCCTGCGGCGCAGCCCATGAGCGCCGAGTTGGCTCTGCGTTACCTGACCGTCGGCGCGTTCGCCGAGAATTCCTACGTCGTCGGCTGCGCCGAGAGTGGTCGCGGCGTGCTCATCGATCCGGGCGGAGAGGTCCCCGAGTTGCTGCGCATCGCCGCCGAGATGGGTCTGGAAATCAGCGACATCTGGTTGACCCACGCCCATCTCGATCACGTCCTCGGTGTGCACGAAGCGGTTGAGAAGACCGGTGCCCCGATCTGGCTCCATCCCGACGATCGGACGCTCTACGAGGCCGCTCCGCAGCAGGGGGAGGCGTTTGGGTTTCCGATAGACGTACTCCCGGAGCCCGACCAATTGTTCGAGTCCGGCCAGAAGCTGAAGCTTGGCAGCCACGCGCTCGAGGTGCTGCATGTGCCCGGCCACAGCCCCGGCCACGTCGCCTTCTGGTTCCCCGGGTCACTGCTGCTGATTTCCGGGGATGTCTTGTTCGCCGGCTCCATCGGGCGTACCGATCTACCCGGCGGATCCTACGAGACGCTCATGGACACGATCCACCGGGTGGTCGTTCCCCTCGGCGATGATGTCAGGATATTTCCCGGGCACGGCGAGCCGACAACGGTGGGGGCGGAGCGCGCCTCGAACCCCTTTCTCCGGGCTCGATAGTCGACGCCGGCGAACGCGCCCGGCGCTACTGATTGTCGGTGCCGAGCGTCGCCTCCAGGTAGCGTTCGGCGTCGATCGCCGCCGCGCATCCGTGGCCGGCGGCGGTGACCGCCTGGCGGTAGTGGTGGTCGTGCACGTCGCCGGCGACGAAGACGCCGTCGATCGGGGTGAACGGGAAGTGGAGCCCGGCCGGCGTCACATAGCCCTGCCCGTCGAGACTGATCGGGGTGTCCGTCAGCATCTCGGTGTTCGGGTCGTGGCCGATGGCGATGAAGCAGCCGTGCACCGCCAGATCGCGCTCCTCGCCGGTCTTGTTGTTGGTGATCCGGAGGCCCTGCAGCCCACTCTCGGTGTCACCCAGGAACTCGAGGATCTCGGTATTCCAGAGGAACTCGAGCTTGTCGTTGGCGAGGGCGCGATCCTGCATGATCTTGCTGGCGCGGAGCTCGTCGCGACGGTGCAACACGTACACCTTGCTGGCGAAACGGGTAAGAAAAAGCGCTTCCTCCATGGCGGTATCACCGCCCCCGACCACGGCGATCTCCTGGTCGCGGAAGAAAGCGCCGTCACAGGTGGCGCAGGTCGAGACGCCGTAGCCGCGCAGCTCCATCTCGTTGGGCAGGCCGAGCGGCTTCGGTGAGGCGCCCGTGGCGATGATCAAGGCGTGGCACGAATAGGTTTCGTCGCTTCCGGTCGTGACTTTGATCGGTCGCTCGGTGAAGTCGAGCTCGCTGGCGCTCTGATAGGGCAGGAACTCCGCGCCGAAGCGCTCGGCTTGTGCCTTCATGCGGTCGATGAGCTCGGGTCCCATCACGCCTTCGGGAAAGCCGGGGAAGTTCTCGACATCGGTGGTCGTGTAGAGCTGGCCGCCGAACTCGAGGCCTTCGATGACCAGGGGTTTCAGGCCGGCGCGCCCGGTGTAGATCGCTGCCGTCAGGCCGGCGCAGCCCGAGCCCAGAATGATGACGTTACGGGGACCCTCCAAGATCTGCTCCTCGTGTTCGCAGGCAGTGGACCGAGCCAGAGCCTCACCAGCAGGTTGCTAGGAGCGGTAGTCGTCTGCGGTGATCCCCAGTCGACGTACCAGCTCGTAGAACGTTGTGTACTTCATGCCCGCGATCTCGGCAGCCTTGACCTTGACCCCATTGGCCTCGCGCAGGGCGCGAGTCGCCAGAACCCGGCGGACGTCGTCGACGATGTCGTCGAGCGGACCTTCGGGGTGGCGCAAGTCGAGCCTGACCGTGTCGGCATTGTTACCACCTTGAAAACGAAGGCCGATGGCCTCGAGGCGAATTGTACCGCTACAGTGCGGGCAAGAGAACTCGCCGCTGCTGTCGAGCAGGTGGATCGGCTGGTCGGGGGCGAGGTGGTCGGCAGGCGCGGAGCGCAGCGGTGCAGCGCGCTCGGCGTCGGCGTCGCGTGCAGCGGCCGGGCCAGTGGATTCACCGGAGTCAGGTTGTCGTTCCACGTCGGGTGACCTGGTTGGTGGTGCGATCGGCGTGACCTCACCACGACGAGCCGCGTTAGAATCGCAGGCCCACGATACCGCAAGGAGGATTTGAACGTGCAACCCGTAGCCCTGGTCACCGGCGGTGGTGTGCGCGTCGGCCGCGTCATCGCGCGGGCACTGGCGTCCTCGGGCTACCGTATCGTGGTGAACTACCGGACCTCGGCCAGGGCGGCCGAAGATCTCATCGAGCAGGTGCGCGCCGAGGGCGGTGACGGCATCGCGGTGCAGGGTGACGTCACCGACCGAGCGCAGGTGGATCGACTGCTGGGCGCTACCCTGGACGAGTTCGGCGGCATCGATGTGCTCGTCAACAACGCCGCCATCTTCGAAGCGCGGCCGTTTCTCGAGGTTGACGACGACCTTTGGCAGCGCACCCTGGCGGTGAACCTGAGCGGCGCCTTCTACGTCGCCCGCGCGGCGGCGCGCATCATGGCGGCGGCGGGTAGCGGCCGCATCATCAACATCTGCGGTACGGCCGGGATCTCGCCGATCGGCGACTACGCGCCGTACTGCGTCGCCAAGGCCGGCGTCGACATGCTGACGCGCTGCATGGCGGCGGCGTTGGCGCCGCACGTGCAAGTCAACGGCGTCGCTCCCGGCACCGTACTTTTCCCGCCGGGAACGCCGCCGGAAGAACGGCGCCGCGTCAGCGACCGAATACCCGGTGGGGCGATCGGCCGGCCCGAGGACATCGCCGATGCGGTGTGCTTTCTCGCCCGCGCACCGGCCTACATGACCGGTACGATCATCGTCGTCGACGGTGGCGCCGGCCTCGGGATGGCCTGATGTCGGGCTGGGATCGGCGCCCGTTCCTGATCGCCCATCGCGGCTTTCCGTCGGTCGCCCCGGAGAACACGCTGCTCGCGTTCGAGCGCGCCCTCGGCGCCGGCGCCGAAGTTCTCGAGTGCGACGTCCAGCTATCCGCCGACGGCGTCGCGGTCGTAATGCACGATCCGACCGTCGATCGGACGACCAACGGCCGCGGCGCGATTCGCGACCTGTCGTGGGATCAGATCCGCGCCCTCGACGCCGGCTACCCGGATCGCTTCGGCGAAGCCTTCGGCAGCCACCTCGTGCCGGGCCTCGACGAGCTCTTCGATCTCGCCAAGGGGCGGGCGGCGGTCTTCGTCGAGATCAAGCCTGAGGCCCTTGCGGACCCCTCCGGTGGTGTCGAAACGAGCGTGATCGATGCGGCGCGGCGCACCGGGATGATGGACGACGTCGGCATCCTGTCGTTCGCGCCGCGTGCCTTGCAGCGCTTTCACGATGCCGCGCCTGGTTTTCCTCTCGGGCTGGTGTTTCGTTGGTGGCGCCAGCGACGGCTCATCGAGGAAACGCTGCAGGCCGGCGCCCACTACCTCATCGGCTACGTGCCACGGTTGCTCGCCGATCCGACGATCGTGTCCCGCGCCCACGATCAGGGGTTGCTGGTGGGTGCCTACGTCGCCGACAGCGCCGAGCACATGTCGGGGTTGCTGGGCCTCGGCGTCGACGGCATCGCGACCAACTGCGTCGGCGATTTGCTGCCGGCGTTTCGCCGGGCGACGGGCAGATGAGCGGCGCTCCGATTCGCATCGCCATGACCGGTGCGGCAGGGTATCTGGGCACCGAGCTGGCGCGCCGCTGCGTCGAAGAACATGCTGCCGACGTGCTCGGGCTCGACATCCGGCCGGCCGGGCCCCGCTGGCCCGAGGCGGCCACATTCGCCATCCAGGATGTAACCGACACGTCGCTGGCCGCGCGGCTGAGTGATTTCGCTGCCGATGTGCTCGTCCACCTCGCCTGGGTGTTCGACCCGGTGCACGACCAACGGCTCGAGGCCCAGATCGATGTCGACGGGACCCACAACGCGTTCGAGGCGGCCGCCGCGGCGGGTGTACGGCGCATCGTCTATCTGAGCAGTACGACGGCCTACGGGATCGACCCCGCGCGGTCGCGTCCCTTGCTCGAGTCGGATCCGCCGCTCCCCAATCGGGCCTATTCCTACGGTCGATTCAAGGCGGAGGTCGAACAGTGGCTTCCCGGATTCCGCGACGCCAACCCTCGCATCGATGTCGTCGTGGCGCGCACCTGCATCGTGATCGGCGCCCACGCTCGCAACATCGTCACCCACATCACCGGGTGGCCGCTGATGTTGCGCGTCGCCGGGTCCAACCCGCCGATGCAGTTCATGCACGAAGATGACGCCGCCGACATGCTGTGGTGGATGATCAGCGAAGCTCCCGCCGCGACGTTCAACGCTGCCGGCGCGGGGGTGGTCTCGTACAAGGAGATCTGCAACATGGCGGGCCGACCGTGCCTGGCGCTGCCGGCGGCGGTGCTCTATCCGCTCGTCGCTCTGGGCTGGCGCCTTCGCCTGCTGTGCTTTCCGGCCGGATTGCTGGACTACATCCGCTACCCGTGGGTGGCGGACACGGCTCGCATGACCGAAGAGCTCGGCTTTCGGCCGCGCTTCAGCAGCCGTGACGCGTTGCAAGCGTATTTGCGGGCAACGACCAGCTAGCCCGCATATCCGAACGCCTCGCTACGATTCCCTATGCGCTACAGGCTCCTAGCGATACCAGGAAACGCCGAAGAGCATCAGGTGGGTGTTGATCCCCGGGTTGGTTTCGGTGGCTCCCTTGTTAGATAGATGATGGAACCGGTACTCGCCCCCGATCGCGATGTGGGCGCGGATCAGGTACTGCAGCCCGAGTCCAGCCTGCGACGAGAAATTGCGGGTCGTCTCGCCGGGCGGCACCTGCTCGTCGGTATACAAGACGCCGGCACCACCGAGGAACATCGG
>SMVB01035014.1_pt1 | contig 34608 bp, 28 predicted proteins | sample 2456461 | NCBI WGS metagenome assembly SMVB01 (sample SAMN11095934, study PRJNA526329) | marine sediment metagenome | biome: Marine sediment; feature: Surficial sediment; material: Deep marine sediment; isolation source: Hadal surficial sediment | place: Pacific Ocean | collected 2014-05 | depth... | reverse complement strand
TTGGCCGTCGAGCATGGCGTCGACGCGGTGATCGTTTCGAACCACGGTGGCCGCCAGGAGGAGAGCGATCGCTCGACGATCGAATGCTTGTCCGAGGTCGTCGAGGCCATCGAGAACAAGATCCCGGTCCTGCTCGACGGAGGGATCCGGCGCGGCACCGATATCTTCAAGGCTCTCGCGCTGGGGGCGAGAGCAGTCTGTGTCGGGCGCGCCTACGTGTGGGGATTGGCTGCATCGGGCGAGGCCGGTGTCGATCGCGCGCTGGAAATCCTCGACACCGAGTTGTGGCGCATCATGGCGTTGGCGGGTGTGAGATCCATCGCTTCGATTGGGCGCGAATGCGTCACGGTCAAATTCTAGTTTCGTCGCGGTGCGGGGGTGCGCATGGGCGGCTTCGAAGACAGTTCCGTGACGACCAAACCGTGCTGGACGGCGGCGCAGGCCGCCGAGCTCGCCCTCGACCGCTACGGGCTGAGCGGCGACGATCTCGTGGCAGTTCCCCGACCTCTCGTGTCGCGATTCCCGACAGCATTTATTGCAAGAATTTCCGGATCGGCTTGACCCGGCCCGAATTGCGACACCACGTTCGATCAGTGCCGGTCGCCGGTGCAGGAGCGAGGGAGCTGGACAAACAACTCCTGGAAGTCTGGATGACATTGATCCATAAGCACGGGGTCGGCGACCCCGTACAAATCGCGCGGAACCTGGAGCGCGATTTTTAGCGTCCGTGAATCTTCCGGATAATCCGGAAGAGGGTCCTTGGAAAAGGGAGTCGTGCCCGAGTGGTTCGGGTCGTCTCCCCTTTTTTTTGTGGCAGACTGCTCTTTTCAAAAAGGAGCACGGTCATGAGCGGTTGGGCGGGGGACTTCGGACTCGATCCTGAACGCACCTGGCTCAATACCGCGCATCAGGGTGCGCTCCCGAGAGTCGCCGCCGAGGCCGCGCACGAGGCCGTCGAGTGGAAGCTCGAACCCTCCCGGTTGACCGCCGAACGCTTCGCCTCGGTGCCCGACCGCGTCCGCCGCGCCGCGGCACGCTGGATCGGCGCCGACACCACCGATGTGTTCCTGACCAACGGCGCATCGTTGGGCCTGCACGAGATCGCCCACGGGATGCGGCTCGACCACGGTGACGACGTGCTGCTGATGCATGGCGATTTTCCGTCCAACGTTCTGCCGTGGCTGGCCCACCGAGAACGAGGAGTTTCGGTACGCCGCATCGAGCCGTCCGGTCGCGTTCTCGAGATCGAGGAAATCGCGCAGGCCATCCGTCCGGAAACGCGCGTGGTTTGCCTCAGTTGGGTCCATTCGTTTTCCGGCTGGACCCTCGAGATCGACAAGATCGGCGCGCTCTGCCGCGAGACCGGGGCGCGGCTCGTCGTCAACGTCTCGCAAGGTCTCGGCGCGCGTCCGTTCGACGTGCGGCACGCGCCGGTCGATGCGCTCGTTTGTGCGGGGTGGAAGTGGCTCTGCGGCCCCTACGGTGTGGGCTTCGGCTGGTTACGGCCGGAGTTTCGACGGGAACTCCAACCCACGCAGCGCTACTGGCTGTCGCAACAATCGGCCGAGGATCTCGGCTCGGGCAGGGACGCCGCCGACGAGGACCCCGTCGATTCGATCCGCCGCTTCGACTTGTTCGGCACCGCGAACTTCTTCAACTTCCACCCCTGGGGCGTGGCTCTCGAGTATCTTCTGGAGCAAGGCCCGCAAGCGATCGAGACACACGATCGCAACCTCGTCCGGCGTCTGCTCGACGGCCTACCCGCGGCCTACCGTGCGATCAGCCCGGAGTCGGACGAGCGGAGATCGACGTTGGTGCTGTTCAGCCACCGCGACCCGTCGCGCAACGAAGCGATTTATCGTGATCTCGTCGACGCCGGGATCCGCGGGGCGTTCCGCCGCGGCGCCCTCCGGATCGCGCCGCACCTGTACAACGACGAGTCTCAGATTGATCATTTGCTCGAACGGCTCGCCGCGTCGGGTTAGCAGACACCTAAGGATCCCTGCGATGGCCAAGGGCAGCCCAGATCGCCGCACAATCTCGATCCACTGCATGGGTTGCCGCACGCTGCTGTACCGCTATCGCAAGGGTGGAACGGGTGGTCTGGTCAAGTGTTTCGTCGAGCGGATCGTCGAAGACCGGACGGCGGGGGACCTGCGATGCCCGCGCTGTGGGAACGTGTTCGCGCGGACAGGGGAGATCGCCGGCCGGCCGATCCACAAGATCGTGTCCGGCAAGGTGTTCACGCGCGGCATGCGCCGGAAATAGACCTCCCTGTCGAAAAAGCCTGAACTTGATGCAATTGAGGGCGTTTCAGCGTAACGTTAATAAGCGAAGTTGTAAGCCATCTCCAGGCACGGGTGGCCGATTCTTCTGTCAGTGGGGGAAGAATCCATGAAACGCAAGGTTTGGGGCGTCGTCATAATCGCAGTCACGGGGCTGGCGTTCGGATCGTTCTTAGCGGACCAACCCGGCGAATCCGCTGCGCTTGGCGAGCGTCTCGATCAGACGACCGTGGTTGACATGTCCGTGAGCCAGGCGGCGGCCGAGGGCCTGCGCATCTTCACTACTCCGTTCAACAAGCTGGACGGTTACGGGGACGGCCCGATCGATCTGGTCAACACCATCGCTCCGGGCGGGCGGCCGACGCTGCAGGGCAACGGGACCTTGTTGCGCATCAACGGTCTCGATGCCCAGAGCTGTCTCGAGTGCCACAGTCTCGTCAGCAACGCGACCATCCCGGCAACCCTGGGCATCGGCGGTGGCGGCGGGACCAACTCGAACGTCTTCTTCCAACCCAGCAACATCGATCCCGCCGATCTCGATCTGGACGGCGTGGCCGGGTTCAACGGCCGGTTCATCAACCCGCCGTTCGTGTTCGGCAACGGCGGCGTGGAGCTGGTCGGACTCGAAATGACCGCCGATCTGCAGGCGCTCAAGCAACAGGCCATCGACAGCCCCGGCGTTCCGGTTTCGTTGGACACGAAGGGCGTGCATTTCGGGACGATCGTCGCCGACGGTTTCGGCAATGTCGACACGTCCGGCGTCGAAGGCGTGTCCGACGACCTGGTCATCCGCCCGTTCGGTCGCAAGGGCGATAACGCCACGACGCGCGATTTCGCTACCGGCGCGATGATGTTCCACTTCGGCATGCAACCCACCGAGGTGGTCGATGAGGGCGTCGACGCCGACGGCGACGGCGTGATCGACGAGATTACGGTGGGCGAGCTTTCGGCTCTAAGCGTGTTTCTTTCCACGCTAGCGCGTCCCGAGCAGGCCAGGCTGAGCAATACGGCAGCCGAGGGCGGATCCCTGTTCTCGAGCCTGGATTGCACCGCCTGTCACGTCCCGTTCCTCGACACCCACACCAAGCTCCTGCCGTTGCGTTTCCCGCAGGAACCGACCGACCCGTGGGCCAACACGTACAAGCAGATCGATCTGACCAGGAAGCCGGCCGATTTCCCGGCCAACGCTTCGGGCGGCGTGCGCGTTCCGATGTTCGCCGATCTCAAACGGCACGACATGGGTCCCGGGCTCGCCGAGGATTTCGCGCTTGCCGACGCGGCGACGAACCGCGAGTACACGACGGCCAAGCTCTGGGGCGTGTTCGACTCCGGTCCTTGGCTGCACGACGGACGGGCATTGACGATCAGCGATGCGATCTTGCTCCACGGCGGCGAGGCACAGGCGGCGCGCGATGCGTTCGCGGCCTTGACGGACGAGGAGAAAATTGCGGTCCTCGCGTTCCTGCGCACGTTGCAAACGCCGAAGCCGAACAACGCCGGTGGGAGCAACCCGCGCGCGTTGAGAGCGATCGGCACGAGCGAAGGCCGCGGTGGGCAGACGATCAGCCGGCACTAGCAGCCGGCCGGGTCGTCAGCGTTCGAGCGCATCCAGTCGTCCGGCGGCAGGGTTCGCCGGATCCAGCGCGATCGCACGGCGGTAGGCCTCGATCGCAAGCCCGTTCTTTCGTGTTCGTTCGTAGGCTTGTCCGAGCAGACGATGGGCCTCGGCCAGGTTCGGCGTGAGCCGAACCGCTTGCTCGAACTGCGCTTCGGCGAGCGGCCATCGTTCCCGCTGTCCGTACAGCATCCCAAGATTCAGCCGCGCCGCAGAGGATTCGGGTTCCAGTTCGACCAGTCTCTCGTAGGCTTCGAGCGCGCCATCGAGGTCGGCTGCGTTTTGACGGTTCTCGGCCAGCGCCAGGACGATCGAGGGATCTTGCGGGGTGAGAGCTTGCGCGCGTTCGAGCCGTTCGTGCGCTTCGTCCAACCGCCCGGACCGCTCGGCCGACGACGCCAGGCCGAGCAGAGCTCGCACATGGCCCGGGTTCAACTCCAGCGCGTGCTCGAATCGCCGTTCCGCCTCCGGCTCGTTCCCGGACGCGGCCTCGATCAATCCCGCCAGATAGTGCGCATCCGCATCCTCGGGGCGGGCGTCTAGGATCGCCTCGACGTGCTCCCTGGCGGCGGCCGGATCGTCAGTGGCCAACGCATGCTGGGCTCGCTCGAACCGTCGCGACGCGCTCACGCCGTTTTGCAACACGTGATCGCGCCAAATTTCATCGCGGAACCCGGACCGTTCACGGCCCCGCCCTGCCCGTCGCGCCGCGGTCCGCGCGCGCGTATCCTGACCGCTGGCGGCGTAGGCCTGCGCCAACGCGGACCACCCCGCGGCGTCTTCCGGCTCGCCGGCAAGGGCCCGCTCGAGCGCATCGATCGCTGCTCCGTGGCGGCCCAACGCGAGCCACGTCTGACCGAGCCCGCGCAGCGCCCGTTGCTGGCCCGGCTCATGCCCCGCCGCGAGTTCGAACCACCGGGCGGCCTCCTCGTGACGGGCGGAGCGTTGGAGCAACAGCGCCAACCGCAACTCGGCCAGGGCATGATCCGGCTGCAACTGGAGCGCTCGTAGGAGCAAGTCAATCGCGGCGTCAGTCTCGCTGACAGCACCGCTCGTCGCCAGGGCCTGGAGGTAGACCCATTCGAACGGTTCGTCCGACGACTCCGCGGCGTGCGCATAACACCCGGCCGCTTCGGCCGCGAGTCCGTGGGCCAGCAGCGCATCGCCGAGCGCTCCCCATGTTTCGGCGGTCGGAGCGGCGTTCAACTCGGCCCGCCTGGTCTCGATCAGTTCCCGAACCGGGGGTTCCATCCCGGCCGTGCCGATCTCGGGTGCAACCCCGGCGCAACACAGCACGCCGGTGAGAAGCAGAGTAGAGACGGGTAGTCGCGACGAACTCACGGCCGCACTCCGTTGCCCCGCGCGACTTCCAGGACACGGTCGACGCCGGACACGTCGAATACCTCTTCTGCGCCGTCGGGCCAGATGATCGTCAGCCGCGCCGGGCCCACGGTCGAGCCGAGACCGAACCGGGCCACCGCGTCCCTGCTCGAGAGGTAGCCGCCGCCGCGATCGATCCGCCGCACCATGCGTCGTCCATCGATCTCCAGGATCACCACCGCGCCGGTGGCATCACGATTCGCTTCAGGGAGACGCGCACGCACCGCGAGCCAGTGCCCCTGTAGCGGTGATTCGTTGATCCACACTTCGGGCGATCCCTCGAGGTTCGCCACGACCCAATCGTCGTCGCCGTCGCCGTCGAGGTCGGCCGTCGCAACACCGCGCGAAATCCCCTTGGAGGCCCACGGGAGCGGCGAGAACCCGCCGCCACCCAGATTGCGGAACAGTTGATTGGGTTCCGAGAAGCGCTCCCCGGAAGAGCCTACGCCCGTGTCGAAACCTCCGCTGACACGGCCATTGGCCACGATCAAGTCCAACCTGCCGTCAAGATCGAGGTCGATCGCAGCGGTTCCGAACCCCGTGAATGCGAGGCTCTCGGCGGCCAGGCCCGATTCTCCGCTAAGGTCTCGATAGATTGCACCGGCATGGCGGTAGAGCGTGTTGGTTTCTTTCGCGAGGTGCGTGACGAACAGGTCCCAGGCACCGTCGTCATCGAGGTCCTCGGCCAGCACGCCCATCCCCGCTTCGGTTTCGCCCGCCTGGTTGTAAGCAACCCCGCGAAGCAATGCCTCGTCGACGAAGCGTCCGTCGTCCTGTTGGATCCAGAGGTGGTTGGCATCGCCGTCGTTGGCGACGTAAAAATCGGTCCTGCGATCGCCGTTCGCGTCGAACGCCACGACCCCGAGCCCCCGGCCGATGCCCCGGCCGATGCCGGACGCATCACTGACGTCCGCAAAGGTTCCGTCGCCCCGGTTGTGGAACAACCGATCAGGTTGGGGAGCGAACACCGAGGGCCCACAGTAATCGGCTCGACCCGCGGCGTCCGTGCACCGTTTGCCACTCCGATAAGCTACGTAACGCGCGACGAAGAGGTCCAGCCACCCGTCGCCGTCGTAGTCGACGAACGTCGCCGAACTCGACCAGCCGTCGAGGCCGAGCCCCGAGCGTTCGGTGGCATCCGAGAAAACGCCTCCGTGGTTCGTATAGAATCGATCCCGCCCGAAGTTGGCGACGTACACGTCGAGATCGCCGTCGTTGTCAACATCGCCCACCGCCACGCCCATCCCGTAGCCGAGGTCGCCCAACCCGGACTCCTCCGTCGCGTCGACGAAGTGGCCGCCCTCGTTCCTGAAGAACGCGTTTCGCGGACCCTTCGGGTCGACGGCGCCGGTTTCGGGATCCAGGTTGCCGTTGGTCAGGTAGAGATCGACGTCGCCATCCCCGTCCGCGTCGAACAACGCGACGCCTCCGCCCATGATCTCGGGTAGGTGGAACAGGCCCCGGGCTCCGGCTTCATGGCGAAAGCGAACGCTCCACTCGGACGTGCGTCGCGACCATGGGGTCTCGGCGCATTCCTTCTCGCCGCTATCGCAGACGCACAAGAAAACGGCGCTCACCGCGAGGGTGAGCGCCGCTATTCGAACGGTCCAATCGAACTCCGCTAGCCGACTAGTTGACACCCAGGCTAGCCAGTTCTTCGTCGATGATCGTGGCGAACTGCTCGTACGGCACGGCACCGTTGAGGAAGCGGCCGTTGATGAAGAACGCGGGCGTCCCGGTGACACCGACTTTCCGGCCATCGGCGACGTCTTGCTTCACGTCCGCCGTGTACCTTCCGGAATCGAGGCACGTGGTGAACGCATCGCTGTCGAGCTGGAGATCACTGGCGTACTTGATCAGGTTGTCCTTATCGAGAGCTTTCTGGTTCTCGAACAACTTGTCGTGGTACTCCCAGAACTTGTCCTGAGCCCCGGCACAATTTGCCGCTTCCGCGGCGAGCTGGGCCTTGTCGTGGAATTCCAGCGGGAAGTCGCGGAAGACCAACTGAATCTTGTCACCGTACGTTTCGAGGACGCGCGTGAGAGTCGGACCGACTCTCGAGCAGTAGGTTCACTGAAAATCCGAGAATTCGATGAGCGTGATCGGCGCTCCCTCGGCTCCTTTCCTCGGATCGTTAGCCGCGATCTTCACTTCCGTTCGCGGGGCGTCGAGCATGATCTGGACGCCGGCCTCCTTCTTTAGGTCGGTGACGAAATCGCTCATCACCGTCGACGTTCTTTGATTCGTCAAGTGCTGGACGATTTGCGGGCTCGTCTGCTCCAGCGTGCGCCCACCCATCTGAGACTGGTTTTGCGCGTAGAACGCCTGGACTTCGGCGTCCGTGACCGGTGTGGCGGCACCCTTGATCTCGGCCTGGAGTAGGCTCTGGCTGATGCCGCGCCTGGTAGCTTCCGCGTCGATCACGCGCTCGGTGATCATCTGATCGAGCACCCGCTTTCGAGTGTCGTAGTAGGCCTGGAAGGCTTTCGCATCCTTCTTGCGTACTTCTTCGTCCAACTCCGCGTTCGTGATGACGACATCGCCGACCTTCGCGGCAATCGAATCGTCGCCGCCCTTGCCATCGGCCTGGGACGCACCACATCCCACGGCGAACAACGCAACGGCCGCGAACGCGACAGGCCGAACCCATCGGGCTCGAGATATTTTCAAGGGATTCTCCTTACTCGGCAGGTACGCACGCCGAATTCTTAACCGCATTTTAAGGTAGCATTGGAGGACCGGGGTCGCCCCAACCAGTGGAACATACCGTGAAAGCGAGGTATTGGCATGCCCTCACTCCAGTTGCCGGTCCAACATTTACACATTTTTTTCCGCTGTGGAGCAGCGCTTTGCCTGACCACGGCCCTCATCCTGTTCCCCGGCTGTGGCGGCCGGGAACCCGCAGCGGAAGAGGAGGCCGGTAGCATGGACCGAATCGCCGAATCCTACGTCAAGCTGGTGCTCTCGGTCGGTCAACTCGACCCCGACTACGTGGATGCCTACTACGGGCCCGATGCCTGGCGCACGGAGGCGAAGGCTGCGGCGACCTCGGCTGCCCAGTTGCAGGTCCAGGTCACCGTCCTGATCGAGGAACTCCGCAGAATTCCGAAGCCCACGGACGAGATGGAGGCACTGCGCCACACGTACCTCGCCACGCAACTCTCCGCGGTCGAGGCGCGGCTGCGGATGCTCGCGGGCGAGCGGCTGACGTTCGACGAGGAATCCAAGGCGCTTTACGACGCGGTGGCGCCGACGTACGACGATAACCACTTCCAGCAGATTGTCGACTCGCTCGAGCCGCTACTGCCCGGGGACGGCCCGTTGGTCGAGCGGTGGCAGGCGTTTCGATCGTCCTACGTCATTCCACCCGACAAACTGGACACGGTGTTTCGTGCCGCGATCGACGCCTGCAAGGAACGCACCGCCGCCAGACTCGATCTTCCGGACCGCGAGCGCTTCAGTCTCGAATACGTGACGGACAAGAACTGGAGCGGTTACAACTGGTACAGGGGCGGCTTCGAGAGCCTGATCCAGATCAACACCGACCTGCCGATCTACATCGACCGGGCGATCGACCTCGCTTGCCACGAGGGCTACCCCGGCCATCACGTCTACAACATGCTGTTGGAACAGGCGCTGGTCCATGAGCGTGGTTGGATGGAGTTCTCGGTCTACCCGCTGTTCAGCCCGCAGTCGCTGATCGCGGAAGGCACGGCGAACTACGGCATCGAGATGGCGTTCCCCGGCCGCGAGCGGATCGAGTTCGAAAGAGAATCGTTGTTTCCGCTGGCGGGGTTGGATCCGGCGACCGCCGACGTCTATTACGAAGCTCTTCAGGCGGTCGAGCAACTCTCCTACGCCGGCAACGAGGCTGCGCGGCGCTACCTCAACGGCGCGATCGACGCCGGACAGGCCGCCGAGCTGCTGACGCGCTTCACGCTGATTTCCCCCGAGCGGGCGGCCCAGCGCGTTGGGTTCATCGATCAGTACAGGACCTACGTGATCAACTACAACCTCGGCCAGGATCTGGTGCGGGCCTACGTCGAAGCGGCAGCGGACACGCCCGAAGCCCGCTGGGAGGTCTTTGCGGCGTTGCTTTCCTCGCCCAGGTTGCCCTCCAGCCTGGCGGTTGACTAGGGAATTCTCTGTGCCGTGGCTAGCTCTTGCCGACGAGGTACCCAAACATCTTGTTCAGCGCGCTCGGCTCCTCGAACTCTAGGATCTTTTCCGCCTCACCGGCATCAAGGAACATCCCCCCGCAACTGAAGCAGTTGTCGACCTGAACCCCACGGAACTCGATCTCGGTCAACTCCATCCCGCACTTCGGGCAGCGCATCCAGTGCGTTTTCTTCGCCGTGACCTTGGCTTCCTCGGCCAGTTCCGCGTTGGCCACGGCGCGCGTCTTGCGCAGTTTGTGGATTTCTTCTCGTTTGAAATATTCTTCTTCGGCGTTGCTGGGATCAACAGGCATCGCGGACCTCCGTTCGGGTCACTCATTGTAAGACAATGTACCGTCCGTGACCAAGGACGGCTCGCCCCTGGGGTACCCTTCGGGGTGTTGCGTTATTCGTGAAGGGAGGGGAAAGCATGCGTCGGATCATTCGGATCGGAGTCATCACCCTGGCGCTATCGATGGTTTTAGGCAGTGTGGTCTTTGCTGCCGCGAAAAGGGAGATTAAGGCCCTGGTCGGAGGGACGCTGCTCGACGGGTTCGGCGGCTCCCCGGTCGCCGATAGCGTGATCCTGATCGAGGGCGAGCGGATCATCGCGGTCGGGACGGTCCGGACCCTCGACGTCCCTGCCGGGGCCGAGGTGATTTCCACCGAAGGGATGAGCGTCCTGCCCGGCCTGTGGGACATGCACGTCCATCTGATGATCACCGGTCACGCCGACTACGGCTACTGGGACGCGACCTACCCGCCGCTGTTCGAGTCGGTGATCATGCCGGCCTCGGCGCACCAACTCCTGCTCGCGGGAGTCACCAGCGCGCGCGATCTCGGCGCGCCGCTGGCGGAGAGCATCGCCGTGCGCGACGCGATCAACGCGGGCAAGATCCCGGGTCCGACGATGTACATGTCCGGGCCGTTCATCCAGCACGAGCCGTACCCCGGCACCGAGCAATTTCGCTGGGGTGTCGCCGGCGCCGAGGACGCGCGAGCCAAGACGCGCAGGCTCGCCGAGGCCGGCGTCGATGTGATCAAGCTGATCGATCAGGATCAGATGACCCTGGAAGAAGTGAAAGCGGTCGTGGACGAGGCGCATGAATACGGGCTCACCGTTGCCGCTCACGCTCATCGTCCCGTGGAGATCCTCCGCGGGTTGCAGGCCGGTGTCGACTGTTTCGAGCACACCGGGTTGGCGACCGCGCCGCGCTATCCCGACGACGTGATCGAGGCGATCCGCAACCGCACGGCCAAGATGAACCTCGGTCCACTGTTCTGGACGCCGACGATCGAGGGGTTGTTCAACTACGAGTACGTCCGGGACAATCCCGAAATGCTCGACGATCCGTCGTGGCACGTGGGGCTGACGCCCGACATCATCGCCGACATCAAGGCCTCGATCCGGCACCCGGATCGTCTGCCCTATTTTCAGATCACGCCGCAACGGCGGCCGACGCTGAAGACCAAGTTCGACCAGCTACGCGAAGCGGGCGTGATCTTGCTGATCGGCACCGACAGCGGGATCCCGATGAAATTCCACAGCCAATCGACCTGGAACGAACTCGACATCTGGGTTCGCGAACTCGGGGTCGACCCGATGGAGGCGATCCGCGCCGCGACCTACTGGCCGTCGGTGCTGATGAAAGTCTCGAACGATGTCGGCACGATCAGCGAGGGTAAGTACGCCGACATCATCGCCGTGCGTGGCGACGTGCTGCGTTACATCAATTTGCTCCGCGACGTCGACCTCGTGATCAAGCATGGGAAGCGCTACAAGTAGTTCGCTGGCCAAGGCCTTGACCGTCAGCGGCGCAATTCGGCCAGGATGGCTTCGAGGTCGTTGGGCACGCTAACCGGCGTGTTGGCGTGCGGGGCGTCGATGCCGTCCAGCGTTCCCTTGTGGTAGCCGACCACCACGTCGGCGTCCTTGAGCAGGTGTCCGGTGAGGATGCCGCACACGGTCGAGCCTGGATCGATCGTCCCGCTCGAGACGAGCTTGCGGAGGCCCGCAACGGTCGCGCAGGACGCGGGTTCGGCGCCGATGCCCGCGGCGTCCACCTGCGCCTTGGCATCCATGATTTCCTGGTCGGTGACCTGCTCGACGACGCCGTTGAGGGCCTCGATCCCGCGCAGGCTCTTCTTCCACGAGACCGGGTTGCCGATGCGAATCGCCGTCGCGATCGTGTCCGCGACGATCGGTTCGACCGGCCGTCCGGTGTGGAACGCCGTGTACAACGGGTTGGCGCCGGCCGCCTGGATCACCGCGAGCCGGGGCAACGCGTCGATCCACCCGAGTTCGTGCAACTCCATCAGACCCTTCGCGATCGCGGAGCTGTTGCCGAGATTTCCTCCGGGCAACACGATCCAGTCGGGCACGCGCCACTCCAGGTCCTGCAGCAACTCGAATCCGATCGCTTTCTGACCCTCGATGCGAAATGGGTTGATCGAGTTCAACAGGTAAATGTTTTCCTGGTTGCACACCTGCTCGACGACACGCATCGCGGCGTCGAAATCCCCGGCCAGCTGTAGGGTGCGCGCACCGAAGGCAAGGGCCTGGCTCAGTTTGCCGTGGGCGATGTTACCCTCGGGGATGAACACGAACGCCCGCATGCCGGCCAGCGCGGCGTACGAGGCCATCGAGGCCGATGTGTTGCCGGTCGACGCGCAGGCCACGCGGTGCATTCCCAGCAGTCGAGCCACTGTGGCACCCACGGTCATCCCGCGGTCCTTGAACGAGCCAGTCGGGTTTTCGCCCTCGTGTTTCAGGAACAACCGTTTCATCCCGGCGTATTCGGCAATCGCCGGACTGTCGTACAGGTGCGTGTTCCCCTCACCGCGCGTGACCACCTGACTCTCGTCGACCGGCAGGATCAGCTCGCGAAAGCGCCAGACGCCCGAGCGGTCGAGCGTATGAGTCGTGCCGCGTCTTCGGTCGAACGTGTCACGACTCACTGCGGCGGCGACCGCTTTCAGATCGTGCACAACGTCCAGCGTGCCGCCGCATTCGCAGCGATAGCGCAACTCGAGACCAGGGTAGGTGGCTCGGCAATCCACGCAAACCAGTTCGAACGTGGCCTTGCTCATACCAGCCGTGCTCCGGGACAGTCGGCGGGGGAAACCACCGAAGAGGACGCCAGGCCCGCGCCTGAAAACGCATCACGCATCGCCGTGGCGACCACGTCCGTCCGGTTCTTCGACGCACACAACGCGAACACCGACGGCCCTGCGCCGCTGATTGAACTGCCCAACGCACCGGCCTGTCGCGCAGCCTCGAAAACTCGATCGCAGCCCGGGATCAACGGGCTTCGCGCGGGAGTCACGATCTTGTCGTCCAGCGCACGTCCCAGCAATTCGAGGTCGTTGCTGTGGAGCGCATGAATCAAAGCCGATAGGTTGGCGCTGTTTTGCACTAGCGTTCCCATCGACACCTTATCCGGAAGCACCTCACGGGCGACGCGGGTGGACAATTCGAACACCGGCGTGACGACTACGATGTGGAGTTCGGGCGGGACCGGCAGGCGCCGGACGTCCAACGGATCGACCGTTCGGACCAACACCAGGCCTCCGAGCACGGCCGGCGCAACGTTGTCGGCATGGCGGCCGGACACGACCGCCTCTGCTTCCACGCAACAGGCGATGACATCGAGCGGCGTCAATGGGTCGCCCAGCAAACGATTGACTCCGACTGCGGCGGCGGCGGCGCTCGCCGCGGAACTGCCTAGCCCGGAGCCGAGTGGCAAGCCCTTGGTCACATTCAATTCGACGCCTTCGCGCGAACCCGCTCGGCGTAAAACCTCCAGGGCGGCGATGCCGGCAGTGTTTTTTTCGGGTTCCCAGGGTAGGGCCCCGGCATCGCCCTCGATCGAGGCAATGCGGATCCCGGGTTTGCCGGTCCGTCGTACGGCAACGGTGTCGCCTGGTTGCTCGAGAGCCAAGCCCAGCACATCGAACCCCGGGCCGAGATTGGCCACCGTGCCGGGGGCGAAAACCTTCAGTTCGTCCACCGCTGGATGATAGTCGGCTTCTTCGACCAGATCGAGTTCGAGAGCCGCTCAGACGGTATGCTGGAACAATACGATGGCAACACAAAACAGGGCGACGCAGGGCGGCTCGAGCGGGATCGATTTCAGCGATCCGGCTCTTCCCGTCGCCGGTCAGGGTTCGTTGAGCCGGATCCGTCGTTCGCAGCGCGGTAAGTGGCGGGCCGCCGTCCTGATCGGCGTTCATCTGGCAGTCGCCGCACACATCGCCCACTTCACGATCACCGGCCGTACCGTTTCGCCGGTCGAACCGTCGGAATCGATGTACACGTTGGAACTCGGTTACGTGAACGCGGGCTTCGTGTTCTTCGCCGTGACGCTTCTCGGTACGCTGGTTTTCGGGCGATTCTTTTGCGGGTGGGGTTGCCACATCGTCGCGTTGCAGGACGCGTGTGGCTGGCTGATGAAAAAGGCCGGCATCCGGCCGCGCCCGTTTCGCTCCCGCCTGCTGCTGTGGATTCCGCTGTCCGTTGCGCTCTACATGTTCGTCTGGCCGAGTTTCAAACGCATCGCGCTGATTCCGTTGCTCGAGAGAATCTGGTCCACCGCAGCGCAGAAGCTCGGCCCGGTGGCCGCCTTCCCGGGGTTTTCCAACCACTTCACCACCGACGGTTTCTGGGATACGTTCCCCGGCCCCGTGTTCGCCGCACTGACCTTCGCGACCTGCGGGTTCGCGGCAGTCTACTTCCTGGGCGCCAAGGGTTTCTGCACCTACGGTTGCCCCTACGGGGGCTTCTTCGGCGTGCTCGACCAGTTCTCGCCGGGGAGCATCGTGGTCAACGACGATTGCGAGGGCTGCGGGCACTGCACGGCCACGTGCACGTCGAACGTGTTGGTGCACGAAGAGGTGCGCCTGTTCGGCAAGGTCGTCGACCCGGGCTGCATGAAGTGCATGGACTGCGTCAATGTCTGCCCCAAGAACGCGCTGAGTTTCGGTTGGGCGAAGCCTTCGTTTTTCACCAAGATGAAGAACGTCCGGCGGGCTGTGCGCTACGACCTTTCACGCGTCGAGGAGTGGTCGCTGCTCGGCGGGTTCGGTTTCGCCGTGTTCGCGTTTCGCGGGCTCTACGACGGACCGCCGTTGTTGATGGCGATCGGCCTCGCCGGCATCACGGCATTCGTCGGACTCAAGGCGGTGCATCTTCTGAGGCGCGACACCGTGCGACTGCAGAACCTGAACCTCAAGCTGGGCGGCCGCCTCGGCGTATCGGGGAAGGTATTTCTGGCGCTGACGGTCGTATGGTTCGCGTTCACCGCGCACAGCGCCTTCGTGCAGGGTCATCGCAAGGTGGCTAAGTACCGGCTCGAGCAAACGCAGGCGACCCGGGCCGACGTATTGAGCGGGGAGTTTCGCAATCGCTGGTACCCGAAAGAACACCACGCCGCGGTCGCGGCGAGTTTCGCGCATTTTCGGGCGGCCGAGCGTTGGGGATTGGCCCGCGTGCGGGACATCGAACTCGGCCTTGCCTGGGGACACCTGTTGCGGGACGAGCTCGATCCCGCCGTGACGCGGATTCGAGGCGTTCTTGCGGACGATCCCGGGAACGCTCGTCTGCGCGAGGAGTTGTTCCGGGTGCTCTTCACGCACGGCCGGTACGACCAGGCGATCGAGATCCAGCGCGAGCGATTCGCACGTGGAGAGGCCACGCCCGCGGAGCGATTGCAGTTCGCCACGATGCTCGCTCAGGGCGGCCGGAACGAAGATGCGATCGACGTTTATCGCGGCGCACTCGATGACGGGATGGAGACCCTCGAATTGCGCTACAACCTGGGCGGCTTATTGCGTCGCGCGGGTCGTTATGAGGAAGCCATCCGCCACCTGACTGCCGCGGAGGAACTGGTCCCGCGAGACGCCGACACGCAGATCGAACTGGGGTTGGCGCTGCAAGCAGTGGGACGATTCGAGGACGCGATCGAGTGTTTCGAGCGTGCGATCGCATTCGCGCCGCAAAGTCGCGAAGCAATCGAGTATCTGCCCGGGCTCATCGAAGCGGCGCGTGCGAGCACGCACTAGCAGTCTGTGGCCTCATCTTCGGCGCCTTCCTCCGAAGCGGTTTCTTCGTCCATCGTAGGTAACGCTTCGGCGGCGGCCTTGAGGTTGTCCAGGCCGCGCTCGAACATCGGGCCGACCATCGAGTCCATCATGAAACCGAAGTACTTGCCCATCACACCGCTCACGGCGCCCTCCATCTCCCACGTTACAGCGGTCCCGCCGGCGGTCGGTGTGTAGCTCAGTTTGCCCTTGGAGATGTATTGGCCGGCGTTGAACGCCATGTCGTATTCCACCCCAACGGCGACGTCGCACATGGTCAACGTCAAGGATCCGGCTCCGTCCTTGTTCGACCAGGCCTGACTGGCTCCGACGCCGGCGGTGAGGTCGCCGTAGGTTGTCACGATCGTATCGTCGGCCTCGCCCCACGGTTCCCATTGCGGCCAACCGTTCTGGAGATCCGACGTCAAGCTGTGAACCTGCGCCGGCGACGCGTCGATCGATACCGTACGTTCGACATGATACGTCTTAGGCAAGAAAAAACTGATGCCGACGACCAGCACGATGATCACCGCTAGACCGACCCCGAAAATCTTGAGCACCTTCATGCTCTACCTCCTCGTGTTCCCAAAAATGCCTTGACCGGGCGTGATTGTAACCCCAAGCAAGACCACTGCTAAACTGTCCACATGAAGGAAATGAATGCGGCCGCGCTTCGCGAACGCCTCGAAGCGGGCGAATCGCTCGAGGTCGTCGATATCCGCGAGGGAGACGAGTTCGACGCCTGGCACATCTTCGGTAGCCGGAACGTGCCCGTGTACAACGCACTGCGGGAAGGCCGGGCCGAGGGCCTGGAGCAACTGGCAGAGTCGCTGCCGAACGACCGGCCGATCGTGACCGTCTGTCGCGCGGGGTTGATGTCCCAACGCGCTGCGGGACTGCTGGAGTCGATGGGATTCGAAGCGATCAGCCTTACCGGCGGCATCCGGGGGTGGGGCGCGGTCTGGAGCGTCGCCGAGATCGTGAGTGAGAGCGACGCGATGTTTCTCCAGATTCGCCGGAATGGCAAGGGGTGCCTGTCCTACCTGTTCGGCACCGGCGGGCAGGCCTGCGTCCTCGATCCCTGTGTCGAAGTTGACGCTTACCTCGAGATCGCCCGGGAGAAGGGGCTGCGGATCACGCAGGTGTTGGAAACCCACGTGCACGCCGACCATCTTTCCCGCGCGCGGGAGTTGGCCCGTCTGACCAGGGCCGATTTGTTGCTGCCGCGGAACGACCGCGTGATCTACGACTACCAACCCGTCACCGACGGCACCGACTTGACGCTGGGCGGGGTGCCCGTCGAGGCGATCGCGACACCGGGGCACACCGGAGAGAGCATGTGCTACCTCGTTGACGGAAGAGTGCTGTTGACCGGCGACACATTGTTCGTCTCGGCGGTTGGTCGGCCGGACCTTGAACAGGGCGACGCGGGAGCGGATGCCGGCGCCCACGCGTTGTTCGACAGCCTCCACGAAAAACTGCTCAAGCGCTTCGACGACGTGCGCTTCTATCCGGCGCACACGTCCGACCCGATCGGTTTCGACCGCCAACCGATCGGCGGATCGATCGCGACCGCCCGGCAGGAGCTCGACCTGCTGGGGCTCGAGGAACTACCCTTCGTCGACCGGATCCTGAACAGCTTGCAGTCCAAGCCCCCGAACCACCACGACATCATCGCCATCAACGAGGGCAAACAGAACCTCGGTTCGATCGATCCGCTGGATATGGAGGCCGGACCCAACCGCTGTGCGGCGGGCTAGTAGTCGCATGAGCGAGAAGCTTGCATCGAGTCAGGCGCACATTTGGTATGTGCGGCCCGAGACGGTCATTCGGAAGCGACTGCTGAGCCGATACGAACGCTTGCTCACGCCCGAAGAGCGCGCGCGAAAGCTCCGATTCCGTTTTGAGGAAAGCCGCCTCGAGTACCTCGTGACTCGCGCACTCGTTCGAACGGTGCTTTCGCGCTACACCGGCGTCGCTCCAGACAAGTGGAGATTTCGCAATCCGCCTCATGGACCGCCAAAAGTTGTCCAACCGAACCTGGCGACAACCCCGCGGTTCAACCTCTCCCATACCAAAGGACTGATCGCTTGCCTGGTGGCGAGAGATTGCGACGTGGGCGTCGATGTCGAGAACGCGACTCGTTCCGTCGGATTCCTGGAAATCGCCGACCGCTATTTTTCGCCCCACGAAGTCGCGGACATTCGTTCGCTTCCCGATTCGAGCCGGCGGAAGCGGTTCTTCGAATACTGGACTTTAAAGGAATCCATCATCAAAGCGATGGGAACTCAAATCGCATCCGGTCTATCACGGTTTTCGTTCGACTTGAGGACCGACGTGATCCGCGCCACGTTCGATCCGTCGGTTCCCGGAGAACCGACCGGTTGGCAGTTTCTGCTGCGCGAGATCGGTCCTGAGCACGTGCTGGCGGCAAGCCTGCGAAGGGAGAACGCCGAGCAACTGCAAATTGAAGTCCGGGAAACCCTGCCCCTGGTCTCGTGACGGTTACCGGTCTTCTACTCCTCGAAAAAGAAAGGCTTCCTTTTCGCGGGATGATTGCCGACTTGGTTCATCGTCGCGGCGTCGTACAATCGCCCGTTGACCATCACCCAGCGGACCGATTCCGAGTCGCGAAGATTCTCCAGCGGGTTCTTGTCGAGCACCGCCAGATCCGCCAGCTTGCCGACCTCGATTGATCCGATGTCCCCGTCCAACCCGAGGTATTCGGCGCCGTTGAGCGTCCCCGCACGGAGGGCCTCCATCGGGGTCATGCCACCCTGTTCGAACATCCACATTTCCCAGTGAGCCGCCAGGCCCTCGCGCTGACCGTGGGCACCGAGGTTGACCTTGACGCCGGCATCGGTCAGTAGCTTGCATACCCGCGCGTTCGAGATGTGGTTGTACTCTTCCTCGGGCGCCATCATGCGCCGGCGCGCCACTGGATCGACCACGAAGCGCGGCACGAAACTCATTAGGCGTTCGTTCTCCCACACGTTCGTGTGCTGATACCAGTAGCGCTCGCCCGAGATGCCGCCGTACGCGACGCCGAGCGTTGGCGTGTAGCCGGTCCGACTCGCGCCCCACAACTGCAGCACATCGGAATAGACCATGGCGACGGGAAGCGAGTGCTCGATCCCGGTGTGTCCGTCGACCACCATCGTCATGTTGTGCTGGAACAGCGAGCCCCCTTCGGGCACCACCATCATTTCCAACTCGCGCGCGCCGGCGATGAGCTGCTGGCGTTGATCGCGGCGTGGCTGGTTGTAACTCTTGACGCTGAACGCCCCCGCCGCCTTCAGCCGACGCAGATGGCTCTTGGCATCGTCGAGGCTGTTGACGATCGCCTTGAAATCGCCGGCGGCGCCGTAAAGGATCGTTCCCGTTGAAAATAGCCGCGGCGCCGTGATCATGCCCGCCTTGGCCAGCTCGCTGGATGCGAAAAACGTGCTCGTGTCGTTCGAGGGATCGTGCGCGGTGGTCACACCGAACGCCAGCGAAGCGTAGTTGAACCAATCCTGCTGTGGCGTGAATCCGGAGGCCCCCTGGCTACCGTGCCAGTGCACGTCGACCAGGCCGGGGATGATTGTCTTGCCGGACGCGTCGAGAACATGCGCGCCGTCCGGGATGACGACATCAGTCGCCGGACCGACCGCCGTGATCCGATTCGCCTCGACCACGATCGTGCCGTTCTCGATGACCTCTTCGCCGCGCATCGTGATCAGACGGGCACCGGTCAACACGATCGCTCCCGTGGGCACGTCCAGGGCTGCGAAAAAGCCGATCGGTTTCCCTTCGGCGACCGGTTCGGGAAGTTCTTCGGGGGCCCCGTCGACGAAGGTGAATGCCTCGCTCAGATCGCGCCGGTAGAGCTCGGCGCCGAGCGACCAGTAGAGCGTTTTCGAGTCGCCGGACCAGTGCAGGTGATTGCCCGCGTCGCGGCTGACCTTCCGGACGGGAATCGATTTCGTCTCGGGACCGAGTTGAACCGGCTGAGCCGCGGGGACGAACGGCGCGATGTAGGCGTTGTAGCGTTCGGAGAACGCCAGCCAGTTGCCGTCGGGCGATAGCCGGAACTCGGTGGCCGCTTCGCTCTTGATATGCGTGCGTTCGTCGCTGCCGTCCAGTTCGATACTCTTCAAGGACCGGCCGTCTTCGGGCTCGCGGCTGGTAAAGAACATTCGATCGGACGTCACACCAAACTGCGGCCGCGAACCGCTCTTGGTTACGCGCACCGCATTGCCACCCATCGTGGAGATGGCATAGAGCCCGGGGTCGCGCGAGTACAACGGGCTGGTCACGAATCCGCCGCTGCCCTTGCGATAGACGATGGTCTGCCCGTCCGGGGAGAAAACGGGCTCCAGGTAATGTCCCGGTCGGCTCGTGACCTTGTGCCCTTCGCCCCCGGCGGACGAAACGACCCGCACCGAGCCGAGCGACTCGTCGTGCCACGTGACGTACACGATCCATTTCCCGTCCCTCGAAAACGAGGGATAGAACTCGAAGTGGTCGTCTTGACCGGTCAGTCGCCGCGGTTCGCCGTCCGGTAGGTCGCGCACGTAGAGATGGCCGAGCGCCTGATAGACGACCTTGTTGCCCGCGGGCGCGACCTGCACCCAGCGCAACATGTGCACGTCGAACCGCTTCGGAGCGACCTCGACGGGGAAGCGTAACGCCTCGGTCATCTTGAGCGTTTGCTTCACATGAAACAGGATTTCGGTGACGTCGCGCGAGGCGATGTCGATGCGATGGATCTTGCCCTTGGCCCAGAACACGATCGATTCCGAATCCGGCGTCCACGCGATCCCCGGATAAACGCCGTGGATCGCCCAGGTCTCCTGCATGTCCCGCTCGAGGTTGTCGTAGATCGGGATGTTCGCGCCGGTGTCCATGTCGTGCAGGAACAGCGTCGACTGGAAGCGCACGCGCCGCACGAACGCGAGCCACTTTCCGTCGGGGGACGGGGTCGGGCGAACCGCGCCACCGGCGCCCGAGATGAACGCTTCGATATCGCCGGATTCCCGATCGATGCGATGGATCGTGTAGATCTGATCGTTCGAGTCCTTGCTGTACTGGAACTGATCGCCCGGCGTGCTGTCGCGGCTGAAGTAGACGTAGCGGCCGTCCGGCGAGAACGCCGGTTCGCCCAGGTCTTTCTGATCGTTCGGGCGTTCGTTGAGTTGAAGCCCACTTCCGCCGCTCTTGTGGTAGAGCCAGATCTCGCCCGCGCCCAGCGAACGGCGCGAGGTGAAGTGTTTGCGTGCGGCGATGAAGTTCCCGTCTGGGCTCCACACCGGTGAGTTGAGTAGGCGGAAGTCTTCCTCCGTGACCGCGCGAGGATCGCTCCCGTCGCGATCCATGACCCAGATATTGTCACCGCCGCCGCGGTCGCTCGTGAACGCGATCGATGTGCCGTCCGGGCTGTACCGCGGCTGCATGTCCCAGGCGAAGCCCGACGTCAGGGCCTCGGCCTCGCCGCCGCCGATCGGGATCGTGTACAGGTCACCCAGCAGGTCGAAAACGATCTCCTCGCCGTCAGGGCTGACGTCGAGACTCATCCAGGTGCCCTCGTCCGTGTCGATCTCGATCTCGTAGTGCTCACCGGGCGGGTTGTCGACATCCCACTTATCTTCTTCTTCCTCGCCGTTGCCGTTCGAGTTGTCCTTGACGGCCTTCTTCTTGCTCGCGGCCTGGATGTCGTCGATCGGGGCGGTCGCGAACATGAGAACGGCGATCAGTAGCGCAAACGAAAAGAACGAACGTCGCGGCTGCATCGTTTCTCCTTGCTGTCGAATAGACGAGTTTACAGACGACAGCCTGTCCATTCGGCTAAAATTGCTCGGGGAGCTTGGGTTTGTTGTCCAGGATCGTCTCGATCCGGTCCATCACTTCGTTATCCAACGATTCGACCACGTTCAACGCGGCGAGATTCTCATCCAGTTGCTCCACACGACTCGCGCCGAGGATCACGGTCGAGACGCGCGGGTTTTTCAGGCACCATGCGATCGCCAGTTGCGCCATGCTGCAGCCGAGGTCGTCGGCGACGGGCTTGAGCGCCGCTGCCATTTCGATCTGTTGCTTGCCCTCGGGCGACTCCATCCGTTCGCGTAACCAGTCGTAGGCGGGCAACGTCATGCGCGATCCCGCAGGGATCCCGCCGGAGTATTTGTTTGTCAGGATGCCCGACGCGAGCGGCGACCAGATCGTCGTACCCAGCCCGATCTCGTTGTACAGCGCGTGGTACTCGCGCTCGAAGCGATCGCGGTGAAGCATGTTGTATTGCGGTTGTTCCATGGTCGGTGGCGTCAGCCCGTACTGCCGCGCAACTCCGTAGGCCTGCTGGATCTGCTGCGCGCTCCACTCGGAGGTTCCCCAGTACAGCACCTTGCCCTGGCGGATCAACGTGTCCATCGCGTGGACCGTTTCCTCGATAGGCGTCTCGAGATCGGGCCGGTGGCAGAAGAACAGATCCAGGTAGTCCACTCTCAGCCGGCGCAGCGCCGCGTGACAGGCGTCGTGGACATGTTTGCGGTGCAGCCCGCGTTGGGTCGGAAGATCTCCGCCCCAGTAGACCTTGCTGGACACAATGTAAGTGTCACGTCCCCAGCCTGAACGCTCGAGAACGCCGCCCATGATTTTCTCGGACTCACCGTCCGCGTACACCTCGGCGTTGTCGAAGAAATTGACGCCGGCGTCATAGGCCTTGCCCATGATCGTATCGGCCTTCGCAGCGTCGAGCTGAAACGAGAACGTGACCCAGCTTCCGAAGGACAACGCACCGAGTTTGAGACCCGAACGGCCCAGTCGCCGGTATTCCATCGACATCGCTCCTCGTTGGATCAGCGCAAATTCTAGCAGGGCCCGCCGCGTCGCATCCGATCTACGGCTCTATCTGCAAGCAGACCTTGCCGAACTGGCGTCCCGCGGCGAGATACTCGAGCGCCGCACCGGCTTCGGTCCACGGGAACGTGCGGTCGACGACCGGGTGGATGCCTTTCTCTTCAATAAGGTCGTTCAGAGCTTCGAAGCTCGTCCGGTCGCCGACGAAGAGCCCCTGCAACCGAACCTGCCGCATGAACAGTGGGATCAGGTCGAGATTCACGGTTCCGCCCCCGAGATTCCCGACCTGGCAGATCCTTCCACCCAACCCGACCGCCTCCAACGATTGGGGTAACGTGGCGCCCCCACCGACGTCGACGACGAGATCGACGCCCCCGCCCGAGCGCTTACGGATCTCGCGGCCCCATTCCGGGACAGCCTTGTAGTTCAGGGTTTCGGCGGCGCCCATCTCGCGCATCCTTTCCAGGCGTTCGTCCCGGCTGGAGATCGCCCAGACCTCGGCGCCCAGGGCTCGCGCAAGCTGTAGGACGAAGATCGAGACGCCCCCGGATCCCTGGACCAGCACCCTCTCGCCCGCGGATATTTCGCCGTGCACCACGAGTGCGTTCCAGGCCGTCACCCCGGCGCAGGGTAGGCAAGCCGCCTCGGCGTCGCCGAGATGAGCGGGTGCGCGGACCACGCTCTCCGCATCGACGACCATCCGCTCCGCCAGCACGCCGTCGAGCGGTCCTCCGAGCGTCGAGCGCAGTGCGTCCCGGGTCGGCTTCCCGCCGATCCAACGTTGGGCAAAGATCGGGAGGACGCGATCGCCGGGAGCGAAGGCGTCGACCTCGTCGCCGCACGCCAGGACTTCCGCGGCCCCATCGGAGCAGGGGATCAACGGCAACGGCTGCCTCGGGTTGTAGTTCCCCGTCACCATGAGCCAATCACGGTAGTTGAGCGACGCCGCCTTCATTTTGAGTAAAAGCTGGCCCGCACCCGGCTCGGGGTCCGGTCGTTCCGCCAAGCGCAGCCGGTCGATTCCAAATGACTCGGAGATCTCGATCGCCTTCATTTGGCGGCACCTGGATTTCTTATTTTTCCTATCAAACTAAAAATTTTCATAACGAACACCTTGACCCCTCGATGCTCGGATCTAAGTTTTATAACAAAGATTAACATTAAAAGGAGCCGTTCGATGTCGATTCAAGGGAGCCTGGACACGATGAAATTGCAGGATCTCCTGCGTTGGGTCGCCGAGCATTCCGAAACCGGCACGCTCGAACTCGAACGCAACAAGGTCTGCAAGCGCATCGTGTTCCACGAGGGTCACATCATCGGTTGCTCCTCCGACGATCCGCCGTCGCGCATCGGCCAGTTCTTGCTTGCCCGCGGCAAGATTACCAGGGAGGTGCTGGCGCAGGCGCTCGAGATTCAAAAAAAGACCCAAGCGACGCTGGGTGCGATTTTGCAAGACATGGGTGTGATCGAGGCCGAGGAATTCGCCTACGAACTCGGCTCCAAGGCGGAAGAGAACCTGCTCAGCCTGTTCGACTGGAAGAAAGCCGTGTTCCGGTTCAAGCGGGACGAACCCGGGGACCCCTGGATGCTCGACGTGCACATGCCCGTCGAGGAACTCGTCGAACGTGGTAGGCAACGGAGTGAGCAACTCGACGCGATCCGCGGGCTTTTCGTCAGTTCGGGCGTCGTCCTTGAACACGCCGAGGTTCGCGTTCCCGCGGACGTCACCTCCAGCGGTCTGGTGCGCGGGATTCTCGGCACGATCGATGGCGAGAGAACGATCGGCGAGGTGTTGTTCCACACCCACGCGTCGGAGTTTCTGGTCCTGAGATTCCTCGCCTCCGCCGTGCATTCCGGATTCGTCAAGATCGTCGAGGTTCGCGAGTTGGACGGGGAGCACCCGACGCTTCTCGACGTGGCGGATTCCTGCGCCGCGAAGACGGCGGGCGTCGAACAGGCCGATGACCCACCCTCCTCCAAGGCGACGGTTCCGGCACCCGAATCGACCTTCGAGGAGCAACTCGAACTGGCCCAGCATTTCCTCGCGCAGGACGAGGTCGAGGCCGCACTCGATGTACTCGACGACTGTTACGAAGAACGGCCGGGCGACGAGTTCCTCGGACACCTGATCCAAAAAGCCGAGTCAGCCTTCATCAAGGGTTGTCGCGAAGGTGAACTCAAAGGCAATTTCGTGCCGTCGCGGATCCCGGGCAAGTCGCTGGATCTTTCCGAATCGCCGTTCTCCGCGGCCGAACGCTTCCTGCTCGGCATGATGGACGAAGGCCACACGATCCAGACCCTGTTCTGGCTGGCGCCGATGCGCGAAATCGACGTTTATCGGGCGTTCACGCACATGAGGAACGCCGGCGCGATCGAAATGCACGACGGCTGCGAGTTCGGTCTCGAGGGGACGAAAGCTCCTACGGTTGAGTGGGCCTAGTGCTGCGGACAGTCCACCAGGTGATCGTTGACCAGGCCGACGGATTGCATGTAGGCGTAGCAAATCGTCGAACCGACGAAGTTCATGCCGCGGCGTTTGAGTTCCTTGCTGAGTGCGTCGGATAGCGGCGTACTCGTGGGAACCTGGTCCGGACGCCGGAAACGATTGACGATCGGTTCGCCATCCACGAAACTCCACAGGAACGGGGCGAACCCGTCGGTCTCTTGCTGGATGTCGAGGAATACCCGGGCGTTGCGGATCGCCGAGTCGATCTTGAGCCGGTTGCGCACGATGCCGGGGTTGGCGAGCAGGCGCTGCTTCTCGCGTTCGCCGTAGTGGGCGATCTTGCGCGGGTCAAACCGCGAGAACGCCTTACGGTAGCCCTCGCGTTTACGTAGGATCGTGATCCACGCCAGTCCGGCTTGCGCGCCCTCGAGAAGGAGCATCTCGAACAGCTTGGCGTCGTCGCGGCAGGGAACGCCCCACTCGTGGTCGTGGTAGGCCACGTAGAGCGGGTCCTCACCGGCCCACCAGCAACGTTTCATGACGCCCAGGATAGCGGAATTAGTGGCGGTGGCCTTTGCGCGAATGCACGATGGTAGGATGCGGCCCATCGAGGTGCCGATGCTGCCGTTCAAAAACGTCCACGAACTGTTGCAGGCGACCTGTCGCGCCGAGTCCCGGAAGGAAGCCTATCGCTTCAAGCGAGACGGTCATTGGCGCGGGATCACGTGGGCGGAAACCGCGGCCAAGGTCGCCGAGATCAGCCGGGCGCTGATGGCGTGGGGGGCGGGCGCCGGCGATCGCATCGGGGTGCTGTCGGCGACGTCGATCGAGTGGGTGCTTGCCGATCTGGGTATCGTCAGCTGCGGTTGCGTCACTGTCGGGATCTATTCCAACAACACCGCGGCTGACTGCAAGTACGTCCTGAGCCATGCGGGAGTCGAATTCCTGCTGCTGGAAAATGACGCACAACTGGAAAAGATCCTCTCCGTCCGCGACCAACTGCCCACGCTCAAGACGATCGTCAACATCAACGGCGAATCGAACCGGTCGCTGGGTGTCCTGAGCTGGGACGATTTTCTCTCTCGCGCCGGGGAGATTTCCGAGCAGGACTTGCGGGCCCGGGTCGAGTCCGTCGAGCCGAATGATCTCGCCGCGATCGTGTACACCTCGGGGACGACCGGGGTGCCCAAGGGAGCGATGATCTCCCAGGCCAACCTCGTGTTTTCGGCCTGGTCGGCGGGCCAGGCGATTTACCACGAGCCGCACTTCATCGTTTTGATTTTTCTACCGTTGGCGCACGTATTCGCACGCATGCTCGTCTACGTCAGCATGTACAGCGCGACCACCGCGGCGATCGACGGTGACATCAACGCCGTGGCGCAACATCTTCTGGACGTGCGACCGCACTACGTCCCCTGTGTGCCCCGTGTGTTTGAAAAGGTTCACGATAAGATCCAGGCGTCGGCTCAAGCCGCCGGCGGATTGAGGGCGGCGATCTTCAGCTGGGCGATCGGGATCGGTCTCCAGGTCAGCAGCCTCAAGCAAGCGGGCGAGCCGATCCCGCTCTGGCTCGCACTACGCAACAAGATCGCCGACGTGTTGGTGTTCAAAAAGGTGCGTGCCGCGTTCGGCGGGCGCCTGGTCTTCGCTATTTCCGGCTCGGCCCCGTTGAACATCGACATCGCGAAGTTTTTCCACGGTTGCGGCATCCTGATCCTCGAAGGAATCGGCATGACCGAGAATACGTCGTTCAGCAACGTGAACCGAATCGACAAGAACCGCTTCGGCACCGTCGGCCCGGCCGGCAAGGGGGTCGAGATCAAGATCGCAGGCGACGGGGAGGTGCTGATTCGCGCACCCAACGTGATGCTCGGCTACTACAAGGACGAGGAAGCCACGCGCGAAGCGATCATCGACGGCTGGCTCCACACCGGAGACATCGGGGAACTCGAAGACGGGTTCCTGAAGATCACCGATCGCAAGAAAGACCTGATCATCACCGCGGGTGGCAAGAACGTCGCCCCGCAGTACATCGAACGGGTACTCAGGCTGTCCCCGTACATCAGTCAGGTGGCGGCCTACGGCGACCGGCGTAAGTACATCACCGCGCTGGTCACGTTGGATTCGGAGGTAATCCTGCCCTGGGCTCGCGAAAACGGGCTCGGCGAAAGAACATTCGAACAGCTCGCAAGCGAGCCGGCGGTGCAGCAGTTGATCACCACCGAGGTCGAGCGGTTGAACGGTCGACTGGCGCGTTACGAAACAATCAAGAAATTCTGGATCGCGCCCGGTGATTTCAGCGTGGACGAAGGCGAGCTGACCCCGACGATGAAGTTGAAACGCCGGGTCGTCGTCAAGAAGTACCGGGACAAACTGGACGCGCTCTATTGAGCGTCACCCCGTCAGCCTTGCCCGCCCTGCTCCGCGAACGCGACCTTGACGTTGCCGAGGACCCCGAGCCGTTCGCTCAGTTCGACGTGGTCGGAAAAGGCTTTCGGTAGGCCCGGGCTTGCTATCTGCTCGGGGGTCTTGCCCGCGGCGATCCCCTTGGCCGTCGTTTCCCAGAGCCACTCCAGGTAGTTGCGCTGTACCGCGAGGTCCTCGCTGGATCCGGTGATGCCGAACGATTCCTTGCCGTGGCCGAAGATGAAGGTCGTCTCCTCGTCGTGCGCCTTGATCGTGCGCTCCAGGGTGTCGATCCAGCCTGCGACCGACGCGCCGCCGTCGCGATCAATGAACGGGCACCAGCGGTTGAAGACCAGATCGCCAAGGTGCACGAGGTTGGCGTTCTCGAAATGCACAATGCTGTCGCCGCCCGTGTGCGCCGGGCCGAGATGCTTGAGCGAAACCGTCTCGCTCCCCAGGTCCATCGACCATTCGGTGGCGTAGGTGACTTCGGCGTATTCTTGTGCATCCAAGGTGCCGCTCTCCTCAGCCGCCTTGCGCTGGAGTTCGGGGACGTTTTCGTGTCCGACGATCTTTTCGACGACCTTACGAAAAACCGCGTTGCCGCCGGTGTGGTCGCCGTGGTGATGCGTGTTGATCAGCACATCGATTCTTCGATCCGTCCGCGACGCGATCCCGTCAATGCAGGCTCGAGCGAAGACGGGTCCCTTGCTGTCGATCACGATCACCGCATCTTTGCCGATGAACCAGCCAATCGTGCCTCCGCTGCGAGGAGCGTCGAATACCCCGATGTTGCCCCGCAGCGCGGTAAAATTTTCCGCGGCTGGCTCCTGAGCCCAGGCCGGGACCCGGGAGAGCACGCCGACCGATGCGGCGGCGGCAGAGGCGGAAACCAGGAAACGGCGGCGGGTGAATCGCATCGAGGACCTCCCTGAACCATGCTAGCGTGGATTCTTAGAGGTTTTGACGGTTTTTGCGGTCCGAAATCCCTCGCTTGAAAGCTCCGGGTGAGAACCCCATCTTTCTCGAAAGGAAGCGGTTTCCCTGGGGAAACTCGTGTGCCGGCGTCTGCCTCGGCCCACGGGATTGGTGAGCCCCAGGCGAGAGGGACGTTTGAAGTGAGCCAACGGATCCTGGTCATCGACCATCATCCGCAGGGCCTCCAGCGGGTCGTTGACCCGCTGCGGGAGGCCGGATACGAGGTCGCCGTCGCACAGACCGTCGCTGACGGAGCAGCCGCGTTCGGACGCTTCCGCCCGGCGCTGGTGTTCATCGCCGCAAGACTTCCTCGCACGCACGGGACGGTTCTTTGCCGTGAACTGAAACGCACCGACGCGGGAGCCAGCACCCCGATCGTCCTCATCGTGGAGAGCACCGGTATCCAGATTGATCTTCCGCCCCTCGATCAATTCGGTGCCGACCGGCTGATTCAGAAACCCGTCAGCACCGACGAGTTACTGGCAATTTCCCGCGAACTTCTCGAGCGGGCGTGCAAACCCGCCGCATCGGATGACAACGAAACCGACGACGGCCTGACCATCGCCCTTGAAGAACTTGACTCGCTGGAATTCGATCTTCCCGATGAGGTGGTTCGCGGCCCCCGCAACACGCCGCAACCGCCCACGGTCCCGCTGTCCAACGACCGTGGCGAGGATATCGAGAGCCACCTCGAAGACCTGTTTACCGAAAAACAGAGGTCGGTCCCCGCATCGACGGCGGATCCGAAGCCGTCCGCCGACCGCGACAACAACGCCGATGCCGCGGTGATCGACGAACTCGACCTCGAGAACGAACTCAACGCGAAACTCGGCACGAAAGAAGAAGCGAACACACCGCAGCCGGTACAGGGCTCGACCACGCGCCGCCGTACCGCTGTACCGCCGGAGCCAAGCGCGACGACTACAATGAGCAAACCGCTTCATGGAAGTGTGCGGACGGTCGGCAGATACCAGACCGAGGCATTCACGCGCGAACGCACCCTGCCTCAAGCGTTCCCGGAGGCAGCCGACACGAAGCACGTGGTGGGGCTGGCCCGTTGGTCGTGGGTCGCGATCCCCGTCACCGTCGGGGTCGTTTTTCTTGCGGTTTTCTTTATGTCGCGCTCGCAGGAAACGCAGCCGGACACGGGCTTCGCTACCACGCCGTACGCCAACGGTGAACTCGACGGCACCCGGTTCAGCCTCGCGGCCGACTCGGTTGTTGAAGCGGATCCACCGAATCTCGCCATCGAGCCGGGGGAAGAAGGGCTGCCCGAAGTCGCCGCCCAAAAACCGGCACCGCGGAACGCCAAGCCGGAAACCGATCCACCGTCCGCCGTGGCCGAGCGCGAACCGGAAACGCCGGATCCAGTGTCCCATGAGCCTGCCCCGCGAATTGTGATGCAGGAACCTTCGATCCCCGATTCAGCAACACGGGACGTGCCGTCTGATCGGGAATCGAATGACCCTGAGCCGCGAATAGTGGCTCAGGACCCCGAGCCGCAGATCCAGGAAGTCGAAGACATCCCTGAACCGGTCGTGGAAGCGAAGACACCCGATCCTGAGCCCACGGCCTTGGATGACCCTGCACCTCTGGAGGTTGCGCACGATCCGATCACACGCGACCCGGTCCTGATCCGGCGCATCGAACCGCGCGTTTCCAAGCGGGACCTCAGGAAAGGCGGGGGCACCATCGTTTTGCGGGTCCGCATCAACGAGAGCGGCAACGTGACCCGCGTGCTCGTCGACCAGGGACTCCCCGGCTCGCCACTCGAAGGCGCTGCCGTCGCGGCGGTCTTGCATTGGCGTTACGAACCGGCGCTCGATCGCGACGAGCCGGTCGAGGCCTGGACCACCGCGCGCTTCACCTTCGATTAAGGACCCGCCGGTGCCGCGAGCGCATGGCAGGTCGCGTAGGATGTTGGACATGCGACAGGAGACCCACGAGTTCGTGGTGGAGACACGTGGGCGCCGGCTCTACGAGATCACCGGAGAATTGAGCGCCTGGGTTCGCTCGAGCGGCATCGAACAAGGCTTGCTGACGCTTTACGTGCGCCACACGTCGGCGTCGCTCACGATCCAGGAGAACGCCGACCCGGAGGTGCAACGTGACCTGGAGCGCTTCCTCGACCGGCTGGTGCCGCAGGGCGATCCCATGTTCAAGCACACCATGGAAGGCCCGGACGACATGCCGGCGCACGTGCGCTCGATGCTGACGTCGACGACATTGGGCATCCCGGTCGTTTCAGGGCTACCGGTCTTCGGGACCTGGCAGGGTGTGTACCTCTACGAGCATCGCTCGGCGCCGCATCGCCGCCGTGTCATCGCGCACCTCATAGGTCGGTAACGCTCCGATTATCCCATGTAGGGGTAGCGGAAGTCGTGCGGCGGCACGAACGTTTCCTTCACCGTTCTCGGGCTCACCCAGCGGACCAGGTTGAGGTAGCTGCCGGCCTTGTCGTTGGTGCCCGAGGCGCGGCCTCCGCCGAAGGGTTGTTGTCCGACGACGGCGCCGGTCGGCTTGTCGTTGATGTAGAAGTTGCCGGCGGCGTAGGTCAGCCGCTCGGTCATATAAGCGATCGCTTCACGGTCCTGCGAGAAAATCGCTCCGGTCAGTGCGTACGGCGACCCCGTGTCGCATTGCGCGAGCGCCTTGTCGAGCGCGTCGTCACGGTACACGTAGATCGTGAGCACGGGCCCAAAAATTTCCTCGCACATCAACTTGAAGTCGGGCTTCCTGGCCAGCACGACCGTGGGCTCGATGAAGTACCCCTTGCGGGCGCTGTGGTTGCCGCCGCAGAGGATCTTTGCGTCCTTCGAGCGCTTCGCGTACGCGATGTACTTCGTGATGCTGTCGTACGCGTTGCGATCGATCACCGCACCCATGAAGTGGGTGAAATCGGCGGGATCGCCGACCGTGAGCTTCGCCACCTCGGCGATGAGTTTCTTCTGCACACGAGGCCACAGCGAACGCGGGATGTAGGCGCGTGAGGCGGCTGAACACTTCTGCCCCTGGAATTCGAAGGCGCCGCGTACGAGTGCGGTGACCAGTCCCTGAACGTCCGCCGACTTGTGTGCGAACACGAAGTTCTTGCCTCCGGTCTCGCCGACGATGCGCGGGTAGTACTTGTACCTGTCGATGTTGTTGCCGACGGTCTTCCACATGTTCTTGAACACGGCGGTTGACCCAGTGAAGTGGATGCCGGCCAGATCCGGGCTCGCCAGCACGGGATCGCCGACCACCGCGCCCGAGCCGGGCACCATGTTGATCACGCCGCCGGGAAGGCCCGCCTCCTCGAGGAGGTCCATGATGTAGTGGGCCGACAGCAGCGACGACGACGCGGGCTTCCAAAGAACGACGTTGCCCATCAGGGCCGGGGCCGTGGGCAGGTTGCCCGCGATGCTGGTGAAGTTGAACGGTGTGACGGCGAACACGAACCCTTCGAGCGGTCGGTGCTCCAGGTAGTTCCAGCAGCCGTCCGAGGAACTGGGCTGCTCCGCATACACCTGCTGCATGTAGTAGGCGTTGAAGCGGAAAAAATCGATCATCTCGCACGCCGCATCGACCTCCGCCTGGTGCGCGGTCTTGGATTGGCCGAGCATCGTGGCGGCGTTCATCACGTGGCGGTAGGGACCCGCGAGCAGATCCGCGGCCTTGAGGAAAATCGCAGCACGGTGTTGCCACGGCATGCGCGACCACGAGGCACGGGCGTCGAGCGCCGCGCGGATGGCGCGGTCGACTTCCTTCTTCCCGCACTTGTGCCAACGGCCCAACACGTGGGCATGATCGTGGGGCTTCACGGCATCGGCGAGCTTTCCGGTGCGAATCTTGCGCCCGCCGATTCGCGCCGGGATGTCGATTGTCTTGGCGGACTGGCGCTTGAGCTCGGCCTGCAGCGTGGCGCACTCCGGACTGCCGGGGGCGTAGTCCAGCACCGGTTCGTTGACGGGAAAGGGAACCTCGAAAATGCCGTTGGACATCGCAGCGTCTCCTTGGGGATCGTCGGACCAGATGGGGGGCACGACCCGCGACCGGAGGCGCATTCTAGCAGTCGATGTGGGACGGGGGCAGGCTGCCTATTCGGCTTTGGCGAGCGCTTCGCGAACCTGCTGGGTGTGGTCGCCGGTGGCCTGGCGCATCTGGTTCAGGTTGGGCAACCCGCCGCGCTGGAGCGCCTGACCGGCCCCGACTTCTCCATGGGTCTCCGGCACGATCATCGGCCCGTCGCCATCGAGTTGCATCACCGTGGGCGCGACCGATTTCCACTGCTTGGCGACCAGCAGCAGCACGATCCCCACGACGATGATCATGGCGATCATGCCGAATCCGCCACCCATTTTCTTCATGAGGCTAATCTAGGTTTCGGACGGTGCCGTGGGCAACCCGGGGAACAAATCACAAAGAAATAGGCCTTTTCGTCGGGCACCGGATCAGAACGGACCGAACCACGGGTACACGGTGATGTTCGCGATTATGCCGGTAAACGCGATGATGTAATGCAACGTGAACATGGGCGTCTCCTTCCCGTAAGAAAATCCTCTTAAGGATGTCAAACGTCGACGTCCGTGAAACCACACATGACGGTCGACGCGGGGGCGATGCCGCACGGTTGCAACCCGCGCGATCGCGCATCCATGCCGGGCGGGCTAACCTGGTAGCAGGTCAGTCGGGGGCGAGTGAGGGGAGTCTGATGCACGCCACCGATTCACGTTTGGCAGCGGTCGTCCTGACCGTCCTGGTTCTTGCCACAGTGTCCGCGTTCCCACCCACGATCGCATGCCCCCGGGCCTACACCGAATCTCAACTCTCCAGCAACGTCCGGCAAATGGCCGAGAAGGTCGACATGTTGTGGAACGGCACGGAGGACGAGCGGTTGTGGATCGCCGAAGACTCATCACCGCACTTTCGTGTGTTCGACATGGAAGAAGCGGCGCAAGCGCCCGAGGAGATCGACGCGCTCGTTGCTTCGCTGAGGCTATTCGTACAGATCGAGCCGGACGATTGGATCCTCACCGGCGTATTACGCGGCCTGGCCTGGATGGGCAACCCGAAACTCAACGCGGTGTTTGCGGACGCTCTCGAGCACCCCTCGCGCAACGTGCGCGCAGTGGCGGTGCAGCGCTTTGTTCGAGTCAAGTCAACCGAGGCCGTCTCCCCGCTGGAACGGATGTGGTCCGAGGAGATCGACGCCGAGATCAGGATCAACACGATGCTGGCGCTCGGGTGCCAGGGGTCCGACCGTTTCGCGCGCCAGTTTATAGCCGCACTCGATTCGCCGCACGACCCATGGATCGAGGCCGCGATCCAGGTCCTGGGGAAGCTGGCCCCGATGGACAACGAGCTCCGCATGCTGCGGGCAGCTCGATCCGAGGAGGCGAGCATCCGCGGCGAGGCCTTTGCTGCGTTGGGTCGGTGGCCGGATTCCGAGCGCGCGAAACGAACGCTGTTGGAGGGTCTGCAAGACGATGTTTCCTGGGTGAGTGATGTGGCCATCAATGCGTTGGATTCGTTCGAGGGAGACGAGGTTGATGCTGCGATCCTGGGACGGGTGTTCGGCGACAACCCCTGGCTGCGGACAACCGCCTTCATGGCCTACCGAGCACGGCTTGGGATCGACCACGAAGCCCTCATCGAACGGCTCGAGCGTGACGAGCGGTTCAGGGACGAAAACCTCGAAAGCTATGAGAACGCAGTCGATTGGGAAAAGCTCGCGGCCGATTGGGAGAGGGACCCGAACACTTGTCCGTTCTACCCCGTCGAACGCGACCCCACAAAGAGTGATTACCTGCGCCTGGTAGGGAATGAAAGCGAGGAGTCGGTCCGGTGTCATGTCAGGCCCGGTGCGGCGCAAAGACCGATCTTCGCTGACCGCACGCCGACCGGATCATTGATATCGGTGGGTGATTCCTTCGAGCACGAGGGTGAGATGTGGTGGGTTGGCCGGGGCTGCTGGTTCCCCGAAAGCGCGGTCGAATTCGTGGACGCGGCAGCCCCGGATAGCTACGTGGAACCCGACGGCGTGGAGTTCGACATCGCCCCCACGGACCTGACCGATCCCTGGCTGACGGCGCTCCTCGACGCCGAAGCATTGGAGCTCTTCGATCGCACGGATCGTCTCGTCGGGGTGAGAATCCTGGCTGACCCGGCCGCCGGCGAGATCCTCGAGCTGTTCGTTGCGGCCTACAAGAACAGCGAGACGCTCTTCGGGTTGCGACTCGAGTCGTGGATCAAGCGGTTGCGCGAGATCCATCACGATGATTCGGTGTGGCAGAGCCTCGACGACATCGATCAGCATTCAAGGGAGCGCTGGCGCCGTTTGCTCGAGGACGCGCAGGCCGCGCTGCCCGCCTACCGGGTTCGCTGAGCCACGGTCGAAGCGAACGCCAGTCAATTCAGGACACTTTCCTGGTCTCGGTTCATCCGCAC